>Ga0247774_1001747_pt1 | contig 10856 bp, 11 predicted proteins | sample UWRJL001104B6_FD_179933 | JGI IMG/M metagenome (GOLD analysis project Ga0247774, IMG submission 179933) | Plant litter microbial communities from Arlington Agricultural Research Station in Wisconsin, United States - UWRJ-L001-104B-6 | ecosystem: Environmental > Terrestrial > Plant litter >... | reverse complement strand
GGGCGGATCGTCGACGGGCTTCTCATTCTCGGGGGGCTGTTCCGGTTTGACCTCGCCTGGGGACACATCCAATCGGTATTCAAGGCAGCCCCGTTTTAAAAGTCCTCCCCAACCCAAGTTTTTCTCTTCGCCTGTTTACGTATTTTTTTAGTACACGTACTATGTGAGACACTCAGGAGGAGCGAAGGAGGGTTAAAAAAACTTACATCCTTTGTAGATGGAATCATAGTAGATATCGACGCAGAAATTTTCGGCACCGTCGTGGTTCGGCACCCGGGGATCCTGGGGCGACGCATTCTCTTTGCACGAATCGGCTTCGCTCCAGCTAAGGTGGAATTTGTACGAGAAGGTCTTGTCACCCGCCTTGCCGTCTTGAGCCCCCTCCCAGGCCTGATTTCCCGGCTTCATGGACTCGGGGAAGACCTTGCACGCCTCCGATGCCGCACTCCGCACGGCCTCGTCGACGGCACCCTCAGCGCGGCTCTTCTGGCCCTCTCCGCACACTACCTCGCTCTCGAGAGGCGGAGTCACCACCCAGCCCATCTTGCACTCGCAGTCCTGGTACTTTTTGTCCTTGTCGCAGTGGCCCTTGAGGCGCTGAGGATCATCCGGGGAACTCTGGCCCTTGCAATCAGCGTTGCTACAGCTGAGGTCGGCCGGGCACTGGTCCTTGGGCACCGCAGCTTGCTTGACGTTGCACACGCATCCCTTGTACTTGCCATCCTGGCACTCGGTCCACCCGTCCTGCTTGCCAGGCGCCTGCCCGCCCTTGCACTGTTCGTCGGCGCAGTCGAGCCGGTCCGGGCACGGCTCGCAGAGGCATCCCCGCGTCTCCTCGGCTTGGCAGACGACGTGGTCGATGGCCCCCGGATCCCACGTACCCTTGCATTTGTCCTCGTCGCACTTGGAAAACTTGGCGTTCGCGCAGTCGCTCTCCTCGCCGGTCTCCGGATCCAGGATTAGTGTAAACTGGCTGGGGGAGCAGGGGCACACGATCAAGTCGCTTTTGGCGCCCTTCTCATGGTCGACGGGCAGACAGAAAGCCACCCCGCTGACAGACACGCCCTGGCACTTTTCATCGTCGCAGAAGGGGAAGTTCTCGTCATCCTTATTCGGACAGGCCACCTTATGCGTGGAGCCGGTTCCTACGTCTTGGTCCCCGATGGGATCGGCCGTCGGCGCCGGGCAGCCCTCGCCCGTCTTGGTGGTGGTGATGGTCGTGCCCGTCACGTCGCATCCCGTCTCAAAGTCGGAGCTTGTGGTCGTGCAGCTCTTGGTCCCCCCGGAAGTCGACGTGCAGCTTTCGAAAAATGTCGTGACCACTGATGGTTCTGTGCAATCTGTCGGCTCGGGGTCTCCTCCGCTCGGAGGAGTTGGCGGGGGGGTGGGCCCTGGTGGAGGGACTGGACCTCCGGGTGGATCAGGGCCGCCGCCGGGTGGATCAGGGCCACCACCAGGGGGGTCAGGACCGCCACCAGGAGGGTCAGGGCCACCACCAGGGGGATCAGGACCGCCACCAGGGGGGTCAGGACCGCCACCAGGAGGATCAGGGCCGCCACCAGGAGGATCAGGGCCGCCACCAGGGGGATCAGGGCCGCCACCAGGAGGGTCAGGGCCGCCGCCGGGGGGATCGGGACCGCCCCCCGAAGGGGGATTGGGGTTGGGTAAAGGGAGTGGGATAGGTAGAATCGGAATGCCGTCATCATCGTGCTCGTCATCATCTGGAGGCGGGGTTTCCCCTGGCGGTAGAGATGGATTGCCCTCGGGCGGCGGTTGCCCCCCCGGAGGTGGCGGGTTATCAGGGCTTGTGCCTGGCGGCGGAGGTGGATTGCCCTCGGGCGGTTGTCCCCCCGGAGGCGGTGGGTTACCAGGGCTGGTGCCTGGCGGTGGAGATGGATTGCCCTCGGGCGGTTGTCCCCCCGGAGGCGGCGGGTTATCAGGGCTGGTACCTGGCGAAGGAGATGGATTGCCCTCGGGCGGCGGTTGTTCTTCCGAAGGCGGCAGGGTAGTGCCTGGTGGTGGAGGTGGATTGCCCTCTGGAGGTGGTTGTCCCCCGGGAGGCGGCGGGTTATCAGGACTGGTACCTGGCGGTGGAGGTGGATTGCCCTCGGGCGGTTGTCCCCCCGGAGGCGGCGGGTTACCAGGGCTGGTGCCTGGCGGTGGAGATGTATTGCCATCGGGCGGCGGCTGATCCCCTGGAAGCATATTTCCAGGGGGTGACTCTGCAGGCTTCTCCGGGTTTGTTGGGTTGAATGGCAGTCCGGCTTCAGGGCTACTAGGAAGGCAACATCCGGTTGCACCGCAGACTTGTCCTTGAGGGGGGATTAGCAAGCAATGCTAACAAGGCAAAGGGTAGAAATCAATACATACCTGGATCGCACAAGGCATGTGCCCCATCCGCAACTGGGCAGCATTTTCGGTTGCCGGCGACGTCTACAACGGTGTCCTGGCAGAGCACCTGCCCCGGCCCGCACCGTTCGCAGTTTTCTTGCAAGAGCGCATTCCCAAGCGACGATAGGACCAAGATGCCGATAATCAATGGCGTGGAAAATGGCGCCATTGTGGACAGCGGCGCATCCCGTTTCACCAGTTGCGACAACTAAAGTATTGAATATTGGTGAAGAAAGATTGAAAGTGAAAAATACTAAGGAGTTTGAGCCGTCCTAGACTGGCCTTTGGATATGAGGGAAAAGGAAAGAGAAATCCATACTGGGCAAGCACGAAGTAATATATTCATCTTCGCTTTCATGCCGCATGCCTTTTGTTGTTATTATCATTGTTGGGAGGAGGGGTACGCTTCTCTAAACTCCGAAGCGAGGGCTGGCAGTTGGTGTCGATGAGCTTCGTGTAAGAAACCTCAGGGGTCGCCTTACAATGCGGCGGTGATGTTCATAGAGACTTGAAACACGACTAGACAAGCATAACAAATTGAGGCCGGTCGCACAGAAAAGTGGTAAAGCCTCCAGACCGTTCCTGATTGGCTACCACACTCCACGGCAGCCGGCAAGCGACTCTCTGCCACCCAACAACTGTTACACACTGCGCCACCATCTGTTTGACGCCACCGTTAAGCCATAATTGGCTGTTGGACCCCCGCCGCTAAGCCATAACTGTTGGACGCCGCGGCTAAGCCATGACTATCAGATACCAAAGTTTGTGGTGTGTAACGGAAGTATTGGTTGCAGAGCCACCAGCTGAACCCAACAATGGGACTCAGCGAACTTAAGACCTCTTTCCCCTTTAGGGCATGCTTTAAAGCTTAACTTCCTGTGAGTGGAGTCGTGTAACACTCCTTAGGCTGTGATTACTTCTGAAACGCCACAGCCTTCCAAACGCTAACACCACCTCAAAAAGAGCAGCTAGCATTCAATGGCAAGGCTGTCAATGCAACATTGAGTTCCTATGTTTCGTGCGGGAGGCTTGCTCCCGACGTAATGCTTTTTTTACTTTTTTATTTTTAAACAACCAACATGGGTCAGATATCCCACGCGAGGCGCACTTTTATTGTGGTAAATGTTTCTTCATGGTCTCAGTCGTGGCTAGATATATCATACCCGTCAAGCCCGCGAAGGCAGAACACAAAAGACTGGAGCATCTGCCTATTCCTCTTTAATCTTACATGAAATTCCGAGACCGCAAACTACGCCAGTATCGGTACTTATCCAACATCTTTCCGAATTGTTACTTTTCTTTTCACAGCTCGTCAAGGTCAGGGTAGCCGAAGACGTGAGAATGGTTTGTTACTTATCCAGAAATCGGCACCCATCCCCGTTGTCGTTTTCCTTTCTTGCTGTTCCTGCCTTGTTGGTTTACACTCGCTAACACGAACAACTCACACTCGCTAGGGTGATAAACATAGCCTCGGTGCGCTGCCTGGGGTGCCATGGCGCCAAGTCAATGTCATACTCGGCAGCATCCTGCTTGTCATTCTGGCAATCGTCTACACCAGTCCGACAGGCATCAGCGGCCCCGGACTCGGCTCGCTCACCAAGAGAGATAGCGGTCATGGAACCAGAGCGGCCACGTCTTCCCTGCTTTGGCGAGCCGTCACCCCCGTCCCTATGCACGGGGGATGGCGTCGTCACAAACGTACTCTCGAAGCCAGCCTGGTGGATGGAGGAAAGCAAAAGAAGTGCAACCTAGACTCCAGGGACGACAGCAGCCCCAGCGAGTTTCCCGCGGGGACCAAGCCAGAAGACCAGGGATGGGGTGTTGATGACTATGAGAATCCAGCCTACCTTCTACGTCTAGGTATGGAAGTCCTCGGTCAACTAAAACTCCCAACCGACCTGAACTCCTACACATGTGTAAATACGATAAATGATGTAGTCTATGAAAAGGGAGATAAGGAAATCCTGGTACGCAACTAACAGCCCCCCTCCCCCGGGCGTTCCCCGACTTCGACTTCCCCTTCCCTACGTCTGCCACGAGCCTTAGTCGGCTGCGAGATGATGCAAGGCTAGATGACTAACAGTCCTTTCCCCCATGACCAGCCAACGAATGTTGAGAATAAACAATGCTTCCATCTGGGTGAGGGTGTAATTTTGCAGTCCGACGTCTTGACGCCAGAAAATGCTTGGGAACACTTGGTGATGCAGAATCTCGCAAGCCTTTCGATATCTGGTGTCACGGCTGGTCCATCTAAGTTTACCCGAGCCTTGGCAGCGAGGACGTGGCCAGGAGCAAAACCAAAAGATGAATGTGCGCACCGCCCCCTTCCTCCGTTTCCCAGAAATAGACAATTTCACTTGCTAACGCTCAGAACAGATCTCCAAAACCCGCTCCCACTACGGTCATGGTCCGACATTACATTCATGACCATGGCGAGCATAGACGCCAACTCGGTGAAGAATGTCAGATGGATCGTAATTTGCAATATCGATAACGAGGAGTCACCGGTATGTTTTGAAATATCGTGGGCAGGGGACCACCCGGGTATAGACTAATAAACTTCGGGAAAAAACAGCCTGTCGTCGATGCGGTCCTTAAGGAGCGCGATAAATCGATTGACGACGTCGAGGGCAAACCCGAGGTCTTCGAGGCCGACTCGGCCGAAGCCTTTGCCCTTCTCAACACGAAGAACACAAAGGGCATCTACTGGATGCTCCACCAGCACTTCCCCGACATGGGCTTCAAGACGGTGGGCAAGTTCTACGTCTTCTCGGTTAAGAAGACCTGGATACCATCCGGGTCCAGGTCCGATAGCGGCTCGTCTTCGGGGTCCGGATCCGGTAGCGACTCGTCTTCGGGAGGAGGGCCGTCGCCGCCGCCACCGCCACCGCCACCACCGCCACCGCCAGAAACGCCTTCCCCGCCGGAAACGCCTTCGCCGCCAGGCAGTGAGAGCTTGCAGGGTGGGGGAGGGGGCCACGGCCGTCTGGCCTACTGGATAGTAGTTGAGATTGTAGATGCCCCTGAAAAGAAGAAAGACAAAGAGGGTGGTGGCGGCAATCCGCAGGATCAAGTTCCGGGGTCCAGGTGAATCTTGGGAAAGCGGAAGCAGGCGCAGTGCGCAAGGCAATAAGAATGGATTTGTCTATTTTGTGTATGGCTTTTTTTTTCCCGGTGTCTGGGATATGGTTTCCTTCTCAGTTTCTACACGCCCTCTTTCAGGGGCCATGCTCGTGAACTTTATAAGCCAACAAATACCCATGGCACCTGATATCCATCTAGATCCTACATGGCTATTGAATAGCTGCCACTAGGTGGGTGGACTCACCGTCTCATTACACCGTAAATGTCTCTCTGCCTACGCGTGTACAGGTTCGGCCCCGCCGTCTTTGCTCCTCCATGACCTTGGCAATAGAATACTCAGCCACGTGTACCACTGATGAGTGTTGCTCTTGCCTCGTGGACCAACTGGTCCCTCGGAGCCAGAAGGTAGCGCCCATGCTCTTTTCGTGAGCGCATGGTCTTCCAGCCCGAGCCAATACAGGCGCTCCGTGTCCCATATATCCAGCCCGAGCCGCCTGTACATCAATCTCTGCGCCATTATCAATTTGAAGAAATGGACCCCCGAGTCCCGGGCGGCGGCGGAAATGGTGGTGACACGCTGCCGATGATGGGCAAGATGAAATGCAGCGGAACGCGGAGTTTGGTCCCACGCCTTGGAGTGAGCGTCAGTCGGGACGGGCGGGTAGTCATCCCTCCCAACCGGCCGGACGGGACGCCGTGGCAGCCACGGCATGGTAAAAATGTCAAACCCGACGCCGATGTCTGCCGGCACGTGGGCATCGATCCTGGCCGGCGGCGGGTGTGGCGCGGTCAAGACGAGTTGCTCTACGGCGGGAAACAACGGGTCGAGCAAGTTCCCGATGCGTTCCAGGCTCTCGCAGACTGTATCGGCATGGAAGAACTGATTGTACTCGCCAGGAGGGTAGCTGACAGATAGCCTCACTCCTCTGCCCAGTCCATCTCCACCGTCCTCTTGAACCCACTCTGACCGGACGCCGCCTCCTTCTTCGCCACCCCTCTCTTTTAGAAGCCAACCAAGCTCGACGTACGGCGGGATCCAAGGGAGGTGGTCTCGAAGGTCAACGAGGACTTGGATCACCCAAAGGGATCTCCGAACTCGATACGACTCAATCCATGACGGACGACGGCTGAAGGCTCTCATATCGACGGGGACGGCTTCGGTTGGCGGCGGCCGTTTTCCATGCCAGGGCCACACGCGGAAATTTTCGCATCCCCGGCGCGGAAGATACGTGTTCGGATCGAGCCAGAGACCCCACGTGCTCTCGCAATCCTTTAGCTGCAGGGGCCGCACCGTTGCCAGGCGCGAGAGCAGCTCGTCCAGTACAGCGGGGACGAGCCGCTCAATGTTGGCGGCCTTGGCTACGACCCGACGGAGGGCGAGCCCGTCGTCGGCGTTTTCGGCCCCGGCTGTCCCACGGGCTGCTACAAAGGCCAAAACCTCGGCCTTGGATAACCGGGCGGCACCAGTTCGGAGGTACTCCCGCTCAAATTGAGCGATGGGTGGCGGCCGCTCCGGGACGTTCCCGTCTGCGTCTGCGCTTGCGGCCACGTAGCGAGGGATGCGATCGCGATAGAGCGTGATTACTAGCAGAGCGTTGAGAAAGTGTGGTAGGTCGAGGTGAAGAGAGCAGTCGCCGATGGCGACGACGATCTCGAGACCGTACGAGACAAAGAGACGAGCGACGGCCGGGCTTGCCCGGAGCAGCAGCTGCAGACTGTCAAAGTCGGGAAGCATGTTTAAAATATTGACCAAGAGGGTCTCCGGAACGCGCGAAAACGGATCCATGGCGGCATAACCCTAAGGGAAATGGAGAAACCGGGGGCTTGATGCAGCGAGGTTTTGGACAGCAATCCATGCCAAGAAGATGCCTACCTCATGGTTCTTAGAAAGTTGTTGGTGCCGACGCGGCACAGCCACGATCTGTTGGACACCATCCATCAGAACATCAAGGTCAGTTGAAGTTACACGAAATTCGATTAGTCATCACCTTTGCCGAAACGCGATTGCACTGTTTTCTGAAGCTTTCGTCCCTTGAACTAACTCACCAGTTTACAAACGAGAATCACTTTTTCGTTTTATTCTTGCTTGTGATTTAACGTTAAGAGTGTAAACACTTGCTCACACGATGCAGAGGCGCCTGCCAACCTCCTCCCAATCCTCACTCCCCACACACTGCGGGCACCAAAACACATCCCCGGCGTCTACGTGCTTCTTGATTTTCAACAACCTCGGGTAGTTAGTACCCCAAAAGGTTCGTTGCCAGTCCGGCTCATAACGATGCGCCTCGTTCATGTAGGCGCCCATGCCAGGAACTAGCTCTCTCATCTTGGCCATCTTCTTGTTCATTGCCTCGATTGACTCGAGCTTTGCGGCGGGATCGAGCGGCGGGAAGAACTGGGCAGTTGCTTTGGTTGGCGGATTTGTCAGTCTGCGGTGCTACCCTACAATGTGCCTACGCGTTGATATGCCTTCCCACTGAGGATTGGGACAGACACGATGAAACCAACGGTATTGCGTGGCCGTGAAACTTACTAATGTGCGCCATTGCCTTTCTCCAAGCTGGCACGACGGCATTCCCACCACCTCGGGGCTTCGCATTCCACACACCCTCGCCGGAAAGCAAAAACGGGAGCACGACCTGCAGGACATCGGTCCCCGCCATGGCCTGCAGTGCATCCCGCACCTCTCGGACTTTGTTCCGGAGCGTTTCGGGGTCGACCAGCCGCGACCCGCTCCAGTGGTTGTCGCCGGCCGGGTTGGTATCATGATGGTCGTTGAAGAAGGACAGGAATGAACCGTACGGCTTCACGTCGTACGAGGCCAGGGCGCCTGGCCACGTGGCGTTGACGTGGGTCAGGATTGGCTCCCAGACGGCGTCAGCGTCGGTGGGGTCTTGGCTGTCCGGCAGAATCATGGAGACCGAGTACAGGTAGCCGGCATCCACGTTGCCGATCATGGATGTGTATCCCGAGATGCGGTACTCGTGGAGGTAGGGGAATTGGGAAGCCATGTACGCGACCAGATCAAAGACGGTCGTGGTCCCTCCCGCGAAGCCAAATATGATCTTGCAGGCGAGCATTGGAGGCGAGGGGAAGGTTTGGATAACAATGGATGTCAGAACGCCGAAAGTGGAGCCTCCGCCCTATGAGGAACTGACTTTCAGCCAAGTATTCATGCCGAGGCAGGTGAGCAGACTTACTCCTCGAACGGCCCAAAATAGGTCCTTATTCTGACACTCATTGGCCACTATAATGTCGCCATTCGGAGTCACCATCTCGACCTCCAGAACCCTATCGGCAGCTAGCCCGTATCGCGGACTTAAAACACCGTGGCCGCCCCCGGTGATGTAGCCACCCATGCCGACGTATTCCCCCCCGCCCCCAATCATGGCCTGGCCGTCCTTGTCGAGAGCCTCATACAGCTCGCGCATCTGCGAGCCGGCCCCGACTATCGCGGACGGACCGGTGATGTCGAAATTGCACCCCTGGGGCTTGAAAGACGCCGGATAGAACTGGTAGCCCTTGAGGCCATGCGTCAGGATGGAAAGCGCGCCTGGTGCGTTGGAGCGGCCTATGTAGTCGCTTCCGGTGCCTCGGATGACTAACCTGACGTCGTGCTTGCGGGCTTGACGTGCCTACGGGTTAGCTCTAGACTGACCGGACCTATTATGCAGCGGAGCTAAGGCTTCTTGCTCCATCGAACACATACCAAAGTCAACACCATTCTTCACATCGTCCGCTGTGGTCGCTCTAATTACATATGCCGGGTATCCGGCCCCGCTGCAGAGCAAGCCCGGGTCTGGAAGGCAGCTATCATTGTTGAACTGGTTCCATAGCGTCGACACGGGACTCGCGTCATGGAATGCGTAGAGGGTCCACGACGAGTTTGCCACTTTGCACCGCTCCGCGTCGTAGGTAGGCCAGTCGGCGTGGCAGACGGCACCGGGCGGCGTCGGCGACAGCAGCCTGCCGCCGAGCGTCGAGTTGAGATGGTCCCACGCCGGCTTGGGTGGCCAGCTGGCATCTCCAAGGACGGCTTTTCAGCGGCGAGACTTTGCTCCTTCTTCCGGGGAAGTAGAATGGCCGGAGACGAGAGCGGAGAGGAGAAGCAGGTACCAAAGCCCCATTTTGATGAGATGGTTACAAAGGCGAGACTGCGACAAAGCCGGGTTGATTTTAATTTATCCGGAACATCTCAAAGACCGCTAGCTGGGCGGCGTGACCTTCATATATGCTCTCCTTTGTACTTCTTACTCCTTGATAATGAGATATTTTGGAGCCTCAGTAGCATCTCAATTCATGATATGACGAAGAGTGAAAAGTCTACCTTATCCTTGCCGATTGGTCAATCCTAATCGCAATCAACATGGCCTTTTATCTACGCCGAAATCATCCCTGATGCTGTCCAATCACGCAGGTCCCGGCTTAGATTTCAGCCGGGCGCCCTATAGCTCGTTAGTAGCTGTAGCCCCAGGGAGCCGGATCCGGGTTAAAGCGAGGCATACGATGCACAGTATGAGATCATCAGCCCAGCCGTATTTCGTATCCCCCAGGATCCTGGACAGGGTGGGGGCGGACTGGGCAGCCACACCCCATTCTACATCATTTTATTTGGATACATGTACTCGGGCTTAATAAGGAACACGGCCTGGCACCAAAGACAAAAAACGCCTCTTGTCCTTCTTTTCTCCTTATCCGACACCTGAAGTGGTCGTTTCGTAGCTCTAAAGCTTCTTGTGCTCTGAAATACATTGCAAGGTTCATGTCTATTCTAAACAAAGGACTATTGCGATGGAAGGTGTATGACACTATATATAGAGCAACATCGAAGGCAAGTCCCAGCCGCCGAGACGCCAGTTTAAACGCAATAAACGCCATCGACACCCCATTGGACGCAAGGACGACGAAAAAAACCAACTCCAACCTCCATTAGAGCTGCGAACCTCCCAGTTCAGGCACGACGTCTTCCTACCGACATTCCACGAACCCGGACAGCCTCGGCTTGTCCCCCCCTCCTTCGTCAAACATCTCCACCCTGAGAATTTCAAACGATACAAAGCACTGCCGCGGCGGTCTTTCTGTTGGAATTTGCACTTAATATCGGGTTCTCTATGTTAAAACCCCCTACTAAGCATCCACTTATGCTCCGCATCCGAAAGCTCTTACCAGCGGTCTAAACTCTACCGGTCAAAACACCAGAACACGTACTCCCAATTCAAGCAATTCACTCAAGCAAGTACAAGAATAAGGGCTAGGAAGAGGCGGGCTGGCTTTCCCATTTTCTGTGTAGTCACCCTCTGTGCTTTGTCATCCGTGTTGTCGTTCGGCCAACGGTATCGAGGTAGGTCGAACCACCGGCCACCAATGGATATCCTATCGTA
>Ga0247774_1001746_pt1 | contig 10857 bp, 7 predicted proteins | sample UWRJL001104B6_FD_179933 | JGI IMG/M metagenome (GOLD analysis project Ga0247774, IMG submission 179933) | Plant litter microbial communities from Arlington Agricultural Research Station in Wisconsin, United States - UWRJ-L001-104B-6 | ecosystem: Environmental > Terrestrial > Plant litter >... | reverse complement strand
AGAAACCGAAATTTGACAGGCTTTACACCCCGCAGGCCAATGATAGTTGACCTCCTCGAGCCTGGGAGATCACAAACTCGTGTGTATAGATGTTGGATGCCTCGGTGGTGGGTATCAGTTCGTCCTTCTTTCGACCCGAGCGACAAGGAAACCACTTGGACAATTTGTATCGGAGGCGCTGAGGAACTACGTAAGGACTAACATTACGAGCAAACTGCAGTCGAGGATTGGCAGGCGATCCATGGCTACGTGCATGGAAGTGATCCAGGTCTTTTCGGAGAGTGGATGCCCGTCGATCAGGAGGGCACTACTCATCCGGGGGCGTAGCTGTGAGGCACGGCTTGGAGACATCAGTCGCCTATAACGCTCGTGAGCTTCCCATCACTTCAATGATAATGAAGAGTGGGAAAGTCCTTGACGATAAACCTAGCACTACGCCTAAGGAGTTGTAGTAGATGGCCCAACGAAGCAGAAGAGAAGCCTTATACGAGCTTGCGCGGCTCCTCATTCCATGGAGGTAAGGCTTTACGTTGGGCCTCTCGTCGTTAACCCACCGCCCCACACTTGTGAGACATTTAGGTGCAGCATAAGTTGGGCTTTAAACTTGATGTATTGTACAACGATGGAGGTTCTCAACACCGCTCACAACTCTAGTGCGAATACGGATCTGCTACATCGATTCCGGCATCTACTACTAGTAGTGTCCTCGGGTTTGGAGATCTTGATTTTTTGTTGTCACTATCGGATGAGGCTGCAAAATCGAGTCTCGCGACTGTGCCGAACCGGCCAGTGTGCATGCCTCCGGCCAATCGCTGATGGACTGCAGGGATCCCCTGCAGCATCAACCAAAGCGCCACCAAGCCACTGTATCGGAACGGCGTATGGACGTGTCCAGTGGGGAGGCCCAGGCACCAGGGGTGAGGTTGCGGTGGCTTAGAGGCTCAAACGGCCCGTTGTCAAATGTCGCGCATTGTCTTTGGCGCGAGTTTCTCTTTGAATGACGGCAACAGAACTTGGAGAAAAACACTATTAATCGAATTCGAATGGCTCCTCAGTTGCGAAACCATACAGAGGCAAAATCGATAGATCGACAATCTCCGTGTCTACGTTTCAAACATTTTAATCAATAAATGTTTCCTCCGTTCTTGTTTTTACCCTTCCCGTGATTTGGAAGGCGAATGGAAGCAACAAAGAGTTTGAGACGTTCAACAGGAAGATTTGCCCCTCCCGATGCAGGGATTTTCGGAACCCCGTCAATGCGTCCTCTCCCGTCCAATGATGAGACGGGCAGACCTGGCAGGAGATCGAACCCGAAGCGTTTCAGCGGGGGGGTCTTTGGCTGGTCTCCCTCTACCGCCGAGCATTGCCCCTCATTGTTAAGGAATTGGTGTGAAATGCAGTCAAATGCGCAACACCAACGCGAGAAAGGAAAAATGCAAGGCACAGCCAGAACAAAGTCTCTTGGCGGGACACCTCCGGCGTCTGGGTATTCTGGTCTTGCTCCTGCAGCTAGCACCTCGCCTGGATGAACAGGCAAGTTTCGATGGATGGAAGCAGGCCTCTGGAAACCTTGAAACGAAAAAGCCAGGCCTTGGAAACGTTACGGATTAAAGCAAGGATTATTGGGTCCAAAGAGGAAGTTACTCTTGGCTGACATTGAAAGCAAACTGATACATTCGCTGGCCATGTCCATGGTTCCAACATAGTTTGTCCATGGCCAGGACAAGTCGTAGAAAGGTCAACTCAACTTCTCTATGTCTATCACCGACAAGGGGGTGACCCAGGAGAGAAAAAGGAGGGTGGTGGCCGATCACCAGGCGCAGTACCACGCCGTACGTAAGTGCAGTCGTATGTCCACCTCGTGAAAGTGGATTTCTCTCTTCTCTTCCACTCTTCTTTTCCAACAAACATTTTTTTTTGTGTTGTTGTTTTCATTCGTTGTTGGATGACGAGGTATTCGGTTATCTTGTTGTTCGTTCCATTTCCCTTCTTCTTTTGATATTAGACCGCTCTAGCAGAGCCGTTCCATTCGTTTTACTTTCTGGGAAAGCACAACAGCGAGATTCGACTCTTGCCCGTCTGCCCAGCTGGTTTGAATACCATTTTCCCCCAATCGCTTCTTTTTGGACATTTTACATTCGTTGTGCTCTCCAGGTTGAGATTTTATTTTATTTTCTCTTGGCCGTTATTTTTAGTCGAAATTTGTGCAGACAACCCAAAAAATAAGCCCGTCAGCAGCACGCAAATTACCCAGAGGCTGGATTGAAGACGCCGCACAACCTTGGCTTGCAGCGCCACGTTCGGTTCGCACAACCGACCCACGCTCGGCGAGTAAGAACGCATACGAAGTGACAAAAATCGGTAGCCCGAAATTTTCTGGTTGGAAGGGAGAAGAAAACATTTGGGAGTTTGTGGGGGAATCTTATAACTCCGATTGTGTCCCTGGTTCCTGAGCTGCGGACCCGAGGACCTGCAGTTCGACTAGTGGTTCAGCCCACTTACACGCCAGACATCACAGAACGTCGCCATGACGCGGTTACTAAGAGCAGCTGGTGTAGCTAGCTTGTTGTTGGGCATGTCGAGAGGGATAGAAGTGGATGTCGAGAATGCTGGTATGCTTTCTGTTTCTGTTGTAGTGGCATCAGGTTTGCTAACAGCTCCTCAGACTCGGTTCGGGATGGAGCATCAACAGTGGCGTTCGGGCTTTTGAAGTATTATACCGGGAACAACACGGGGGATACACCGGGAAACCTTCCATCTCCCTACTTTTGTAAGTCCCCGTTCCCCAACACGCAAAGCGCGGCCCGACTAACACCCCGCAAAGGGTGGGAAGCAGGCGCCATGTTCGGCACCCTCATCGACTACTGGTACCTCACCGGCGACGAAACCTACAACGACGTAGTCATGCAAGCCATGATGCACCAAGCTACCCCGGAAGGAACCTTTATGCCCGAGAACCAAACCCGAACCGAGGGCAACGACGACCAAGGCTTCTGGGCCATGGCCGCCATGTCGGCCGCGGAGAACAACTTCCCCAACCCGCCCGAAGACCAACCACAATGGCTTGCCCTCGCCCAAGCCGTGTTTAACATGTATGCTACGCGTTGGGAACCGGAAGACTGCGGGGGTGGGTTGAGGTGGCAAATCTTGCCTCTTAACCAGGGGTTTGAGTACAAGAATTCCATCAGCAATGGTTGTTTCTTCAACCTCGCCGCACGTCTGGCGAGGTATACGGGGAACCAAACGTACGCGGATTGGGCGAATAAGATTTACCAGTGGCAGACAGATGTGAAATTTATTACCTCCGATTTCTGGGTGGAGGACGGGGCGAGCGTGGATGATCAGTGCCAAAAAACGGTTCCCATTCTGTGGTCCTACAACGCCGGAATCTTCCTCCACGGCGCGGCCGTCATGTACAACGTCACCAACGACGACGCATGGAAGCAGCGCGTCGACGGGCTCCTCGGCTCCACGGAGCAAATCTTCTTCAACAACTCGATCGCATTCGAACAAAACTGCGAGCCCTTCCAGCTCTGCAACATTGACCAGCGTTCCTTCAAGGGGTACCTGCTCCGGTGGCTTGCGGGGACGTCGCAAATGGCGCCCCACACGTCGGAGAAGGTCATACCGCTCTTGCAGGCGTCGGGGACAGCCGCGGCGAAGGCTTGCGATGGCAGCCCCGCCGAAGGCTTTGCCGGGATTCCGGGCACCGCTTGTGGCCAAGACTGGACCAAGGGCACTTTCGATGGATTCGTCGGCGTGGGGGAGCAGATGAGCGCCTTGTCGGCGATCATGTACACGCAGGTCAAGAGCGTCGCCATACCGGTCACGGCCGATAATGGCGGCACGTCAGAAGGCGACCCCGGGGCCGGGTTGGAGGACGATCTGATGCAGATGTTTGGCCCGATCCAGACGAAGGATCGGGTGGCGGCCAGCTTCTTGACGATTGCGATTTGCATGGGGGTCCTGAGTGGAAGTTGGTTCGTGGTAAAGGATGAGGGGTGGTGATGTAGCGGACGGTGAGATTTTTTATTTGGCATTTGCATGTGCATTGGATGGCGTGGTTTTGACGTTTAATATGACTTTGAAAGTCGGGATTGTCACGAAGAGGCGGTGCACATAAAAGATACATACGAGGGATGTAAGAAAGAAGTGGAATAGCATATACCCATCTGGTTGTTCAAGGCATGAATACACCTAAAGAGCAAATGTCACGATACAATACTTTGACGCGGATTATTAAGCCGGTTCCACTGAGTTGTGTGTTTCGTCAATGGGAATGATAACGCTGGAGTTCTTGAGAGATGTGTTAAAAGATTGAGGTACGGCCAAGTAACAAAAATCCTCCCTCCTGGTCTGGTCCGGTCCGGTCGGGACGATGAGCCCTTATGTCTATCTGTCTGAGATCTAGGTGCAAGTTCCGACCCGTTTTATGTTGAATTCAACCCCCCACATCAGAAAAACAAGCAATCAAAACGCCTCTCCATGCAACCCGTATCTTGGGGGTCAGTGGTGGTTGAACAACTGACAGCCGTCCTTTCCGCTCTTTGTGTTGTAGAGTTGCTATCACAACGAGCCTATGTTGCCAAGCCTTGCTACAACACCTGGGAAACCAATAACAAAATGAGAAGACAGACCTAATCAAGGTCTCATCATTCCTCCAGAGTCTGTTCTCCTCAAGGGCACCCCCCCCGAACCTACTCATGGCGCCCTCATCCCTCGCCTGTTAAATCCTTAAATTTTATCCAACCTCAACAAGCTCAAAAACTCATTCCTCGTCTTGGAGCTCCTCTCAAAACACCCCAGCACGCAGCTCGTAATCGTGGTGGTGGACCTCTGCTCGACCCCCCGCATGACCATGCACAGATGCTTGGCCTCCATGACAACGGCCACGCCCTGCGGCTTGAGGACCTCCATGATGGCGTTGGCGACTTCCTTTGTCAGGCGTTCCTGGATTTGGAGGCGCTGCGAAAACATTTTTGCGATGCGCGGGAGCTTGGAGAGGCCGACCACGCGGGTTGTGGGGATGTAACCTATGTGCATCTAGAGGGCGTCAGTTGGGGTTGACGGGGGATGGGGAGTGGGTAGTGAAGGGAGAGGGGAATCAGAAGAAGGAAGAAGGGGGGGAGAAGAGCTGAGGGAGGGAGAGCTCGGGGGTATGATGGAGCAAAACACTCACCTTGCCGAGGAATGGAACGAGATGGTGCTCGCACAGCGAAGCAATCTCAATATCTCGCTCAATCACCATGCCGTGATGGTTGTGCCCTTCGTCGTCCCAGATTGCATTCCCAATTATGTCCCTGGGGCTCTGGCGGTACCCCTGGGTCAAGTAGAGCCAGGCCTTGGCGAACCGGTCCGGCGTGTCCAGCAGGCCGGGGCGGTCGGGGTCCTCGCCGACGCACTCGAGGAGGCCCCTGACATGCACGCGCATTTTCTCTATGGTAGCCGGGTCGTATATATCCGATGTTTGGCCGTTTGTCCCTAGTTGAGGTTAGAGCCACATCTCCAGAATCTCTAGCCTGATATCTGATATGTGCTAGGTGAAGGGGGAGGAAATCGAGAGGGAAAGGCAGCCAGGAGATGAAATCGAGATTCCGTACCGTTGGGGACCAAAGCGGTTGATGATGAAGATGAAGACGAAGGGCCATCCAGGTCTGCTCGCGGCCGTTTTTGCGGAGTCGATTCTGCCCCGGCTTCAGACTCATTGGCCCCCCTCTTCCTCGAGTTTACATCCCCATTAACGACCTTCGGTTTCCTGCCTCTCCCCCGCCTCCTCCTCGACTTTCCCTCTCCAGTCGACCTTGTGCTGACCGAGTCTTCTTCTGAAATGGTGGTCCCACCACTTTTCGCCACGGGCGAGTCCTGGCCTTCCAACTCCACCATCTTCATACGATGCGGGGGATTACGAACGTATGGTGAGAAGACTTGAGCGTCTGTCAGATTTGTCCAGCAATGAAACTCTTCTCGGGGAAGCAGATGGAAATCGCTCAATTGAGGAAGAGCACTTGGGAAGCTCCCTGTATGTCTAAGAAAGAGACTTTTTTCCCCGGCGCCCTGCTTTGGGCGGTGTAGATTTTTTATTTTCTCCAACGCCGCCGGAGAAAAAAATTGCAACTAGCTAACTTCAACCAGATTATACGCAGCAATAGGCAACTGACTCCCCCAGATTCAAGCTCGTCTAGAGCGAGAACAAGATCTGGAGTGTATTTAATATACTTATCTACCCTTGCACCTAGAGAGCTCGTAATCAAGTACAGGGTCCTCTCGGTTTAATTGATGTGAATTTGAAAATCCCCCAAGTCATGAGGAACAGTATGCAGGTCCATTTCCATTTCCATTGTGTCGTTATCTTATCGGGAACTGACGTCGACATCGGCTTAGTCTGCGCGTGCTGGCGGGGGAGTCTTTTTAGCACATTCCGCAAGTGGTTTGCGATAATGCTAGGGGTCTAAAAAATACACATATATGCGTGGTGCTCATGAAGCGCCAGGCATACAACAAGCGAGGGATATAAAGGAAAAATGGAGAATAGAAGTAAAGTCGGGAAGTAAAAGGGAGAAAAGTGAAAGGAAAGTAAAGAAATTGAAATATAGCAGGAAGTTGAGGGATTGAACAATCCCCGTGGGCTCTGGCGGTTGGGTAGTTTTGGGCTCGGATTTTGTTCTGCTCCATCCACTTGATATTTGGCAACTGGGCCCACTTTTAAGGCTTGTTCTGTCGCGCAATTCACCTCCTGACCCGCTTCACGCGAAAGCCAGCTCGCAACGGCCATCTGAACACATTCTTTTAAACTCGAATCCCAACCTTACGCTACTGACTGACTGAAAGGACATCCAAGTCTTGTTTCTAATCCACAGCGACGAAGCGCCCTCGTTACAGCCTACGAACGCGTCTTCGGCGCCCTTCCCCCGCCCAACCGAATGCTAAACGACTAGAGTACCAGGTTTCCAATTTCACCTTTCAAAATGGCGGCCTCACCACCAAACCACTTCAGCCCCCTCTCCCCGCCTTCATTCAACAGCATGTTGCCGAACAGCAGTTCCCGGAAACGTTCCTCGGCCGACGGCCCCCCCCCTTCAATGAAACGTCGCAAGGCGTCCAACTTGTCCGTCTCCTCCGTCACCACGCCGTCCCACCCTCTGAGGCAGACGTCTTTCCCTCCCGAAGAGCGCTCCGCTCGGTCGCCCTCCATCGACGGGGCGTCGGTGGTGTCCGGGTCGGTTGTCTCTGCCGCCGCGGCGCCGACGAAGAAGAAGCGCGGCCGGAAGGCCAAGAATAAGGACGCGTCGGCCGACGCACTAGGGTCTAAGGAAGCCACGCCCAGCGTTGTCGGACGGACGCCCACGGTGGTGAGTGGCGCGCAGGGCGACAAGGAGGCGGAAGAGGATGACGGAGATGACGCGGTGGATCTGGACCTTGACAGGGAAGAGAGGACAGAGGAACAAAAGAGCGAGGAGAATAAGCTGCGGGCCATGCTGGTGCAGAGTTTTACAGGACAGCAGATGGAGAGGTATGAGCATTGGAGGGTGAGCAAGTTGCCGGATGCGGCGGTCAAGAGGGTATGTCACCATGTCTTCCTCAACTCCTTGCTCGTGGTCTGGTTCTCTCTAACATGCTACCGGCGCTTAGATTGTTAATGCAACCACCTCCCAATCCGTAACGCCCAACATCGTCATGGCGATCCGGTCCGTGGCCAAGCTGTACGCTGGGGATATTATTGAAGAAGCGCGTCGCGTGCAGGCCGAGTGGATCGCAAACACGGGGGAGGAGCAGGTCTCTGCGGGCACGCCCACACCGCCGACGCTGAACCCGGATGGGACAGAGCAGCCGAGAGAGGAGCTTGTGGGGCCGCTAAGGCCTGAGCATTTGAGAGAGGCGGTGCTTCGATATCAGCGGGAGAATCGGGGTGGAGGTGTGGGGATGCAGAATTTGTGGCAGGTGCAGCAGCAGAGTGGGGTGGAGCAGTATTCGACGAGGAATCGGAGGAGGATATTTCGGTGAAGCGGGGTCGGGCGGATGAAAGTTATCATACGAACACAATATGATGAACGCTGCTGCGTTGTATCATTAAGACTTTGGCGCATTGGGAAGGCTCAGACACATAAAACGCGTCTATCGAATTCAGCAAGACTAGCGGAAGTGCTCGCTCAGTATTTCGAGACTGCGAACGGTAGGGGATTACGATACCACAATAGAATCACATTGACCATGTTATATTCCCTCCACTTTTCTACCTCTTTTCCTTCTCTTTCTTACGGAGATCATTAAAGATCTCAAATTGTGGCGTTACCAAGCTACAAGATAGGAAGAAACCACAAACAAACTCCCCGCAGCGAGTCTTCAGACGCTCAATTTCCCAAGTACAAAGGAACAGCAGCCAAACTAGCGAACAGAAACACTGCCCATCCCCTTCGAGACAAAGGGGAAACTCATATAGCTCTCCTTGAAATGTCCCACCACCCCATCCGGCCTCCCGCTCTTCATCTTCACCTTCAAAGCCTCGGCCTTGGCCCCCTCACTCCCCTCTACCGGTGCCGTAACATCCTTCCCCGTAGCGGGAATGACCTTCCACCTAAACGCCCCGACAACCTCATCCACCAGCCCCTGGATCCCCTCGACGGGCGTCCAGGTCGCATCGGCATTCTCATCCGTCATCCTCACCGCCGCCCTCCCGCCGTCCTCAGCCTCCAACTCCGGGCTCGAATCTGGGTCTGCTGACGTTGGCATCACGGGTCGCATCTCCTCCGGTTCTCCGTCCCCCGCTTTCCGCGTGGGGACGAGCCTCGCTCTGGGATGAATCTTCTTGGCGGGGTTGGCTTCGGTGCCTTCGTCCCCTTCGCGGAAGAGGCCTTCCTGCATGGCCACCACAGCGTCGAACATGGGGAGCTGGACCTTGGGGTCGGGTTTCTGTGGCTTCGGCGGTGTGAAGTCGTAGCCGACGAGGTGTTCCTTGGTCGAGTCCCCCGGTCCCTTAGAAGAAAGCAGCCCGGGAAGGTTGTTGTTCCCTTTCTGACTCGCGACGGGGTCGTTTCCAGAATCATCTGTTGAGCACTCTCATTAGCAAACCAAGCCCGCTCTTTCTTTCTTTTTTCTCTTCTTTTTTCTTCTTTTTGATGCCGAAAACACAATTCGCAAACCAGGGGCCACTTACACTTCTCCCAAACCGCATTCGGTAAATTCTTATACACCGGCTCAACAATCCACCCCTCTCCCTCCTCCTTCTCCCCCTCGCGTTTCACGTGCACCTTCAGCCTCGACTCCAGCGGTGTGAGCACGTGCGTCGGCTTCGCGTAAATCGCCTCCCTCGCATCCAACCTCGGTATCGGATCTGCCCCATCATTGGACGCCAGGTTGGAGTTGATGACGGCCTCGGAGAGGGCAAACTTGGATTCCACCCGGAACCGAAACGTTCCGGCGCGGACGTGCCACTCGGACTTCCGGGGCTTGGACTCCGTCTTGGTGACGGTTTCGGGAGCGGCCCCCTGGGAGAGGGAGATGACGACGAGGTCCTTGCCTGCGCCTGTGCCTGCATCCGCAGCCGCCCCCGCCGCCAGGGCTTTCCCGTCGGATGACGGGCCGGCCAGACCAGGCTTGCGAACCAGCTCGATAAACTTGTCCATCTCGATGCTCGAATCCCTGTCCCCCTTGGACCCGAACGACACCTTGATGGGGATGCCCATGAAGCGTGCCTTGAGGTAGCCCGAAATCGGCGGGCCCTGGAGCAGCAGCATAGCGCTGATCTGGCCGCTCTTGCGGATGGTGCAGATGCCAATGTTGATGCTCACGCCCACCGAGACCCTCACGCCAATCTCGGCTATGAAGAAGAAGGGCGTGTAGTTGATCAGGAACGACGCCCAGACCCGGAACTCGGCAAAGAACACGGCCGCGCTGAACGAGGCCTCGAGCTCGCCGCCGCCCATGACGGCCTTGGGCGTGATGGCGAAGAAGCCGCTCCCCCGGATCTTGAGGGCCGGCAGCGGCGCCCACGTGATGGCCACGCGGGGCGGGGGCAAGGACCAGTGCTTCGGCGGGAGGAAGGCCGGGTGGAACCCCCCGATGGAAAAGTACCAGTCGCCCGCGTACGGGCTCGGCGGGAACCACGAGCGGAAGGCAAAGCCGCCCGTGAGGCGGCATTCCTCCGTCAGGAGATGGGACTTGGGTCCCAGCTGGGCCTCGAGGGAAAACTGGCCCCGCCCGGGGTCCAGCGTCGCGACGAAGCCGATCTCGACGTACAGGAAGGTGAGCTTGCTCGTCGTTGCCGGCGTCGCCGGCGGGAACGAAGCGGTGCCCCGCCCCACGATGGAGATGCTGAACCCCTTGGCGGACGCGGCCCTCAGCAGGACGGCCGCCTCGATGACGATGATGTGGCACGAAGAGACCGTCATGCCGAAGGAGAAGAAGAAGGACTTGTCCCCCGGCGTGAGCCAGTGCTTGAAGCTCTTGGTCCCGCCACTTTTCGAGATCAGGTCCATGACCTTTATGTTCTCGCCCTGGTGCCTCAGCAAGGGGAAGTCCTCAATGGTGGCGCCGGTGGGGACCGTCATGTCGTAGTTGTAACCGAACGAGGCGGCCACGCCCGAAATCTCGCCGATTTCGATGGTGAAGAGAATGCCGTCGATGCGCGCGTAGCAAAATACGGACCTGAAAGCCTTCTCGGGGGAGGAGCTGTCGACGGGTTTCTGCGATCGGTAGCCACCCACGCCTGTGAGGGCGTAGGGGCCTATGCCCGAGACGAAGATGCCGCCCATGTACTCCTCCGCATAGAGCGCTTCGGTGAGCGTCTTCTCAATGGTGAAGCCGCCCGAGATGGCCAGCCCGCCCCGTTCGAAGTTGACACCGAGGCCTGAAATCGTGGGT
>Ga0247774_1001745_pt1 | contig 10862 bp, 13 predicted proteins | sample UWRJL001104B6_FD_179933 | JGI IMG/M metagenome (GOLD analysis project Ga0247774, IMG submission 179933) | Plant litter microbial communities from Arlington Agricultural Research Station in Wisconsin, United States - UWRJ-L001-104B-6 | ecosystem: Environmental > Terrestrial > Plant litter >... | reverse complement strand
ATGAAAAGTCGAATAGGTGGTTTATTCACAAATAGCTGAAAGCTAGCCATCAAATTATTCATTCAATTCATTTAGGACTCAGAAAATGCGAGAAGCCATTAAAATCTAAACGAACTGGACTTGTGTTGGAAACGCTGGAGGTGTAGACGGGTAGGCTTCAAAGACTGAAAATCTTCAGCCTCAAGAGCACAACAAGAACAACAACGAAATCAGAGACGTCAAATACACACTTTTTCCCTGCCGGCTGCATCAATTGCCTTCATCTTCTGCTGCATCGTTACCTGCTGATATCTGATTCTAGACGTTTCTGACAGATTCTGTCTATCATAATGGCATCGCTGTGCACCGCGCTAAATAAGAGCGAGTTGAAATCCAGAGTAGAGTTGTCCACGTCAATCTTGGGTACGGTTTCAACTGAAGGGTCAAGAGGGAGAGACACATTCAAGAAAGAGGCTGTAAGGACATTACACATTCGAGCGGCCTTGCGCGCACGGCCGAAGAGGTTAAGAGTTTGGTTGTCCACCCAAGGGCCGGTCTCGAGGGCAGTATGATCAAGGTCGCGGAAGGCACCCCTATCAACGAAATAGACTGTGCTGTTACTAAGAAACGAGTCTGGAGTATCCTTGATCTCAATCTCTATGGTTAGGTTGGTGTTGACGCAACTTGTTACTGGCTCGAGCCAAGTAAGATCCTTACTCCAGGTTCCGCCGTGGGCGAGCCCCATTGGAACGGTATGGTTTCGAAAGCCAATTCTCGGATTGTCTCTCAAGTCTACAATCAACCCCTCTTTAAGGAGAATATCATCCAGCGGGATCAAAAGCTCAATATAGCGATAATCGCCCTGAATTCGCCGTTCGCCGTTGTCGATGATGCTCTCGCAGCTGACCGTCCAGCGGCGGTATTAGACGTCGAAAAGCCCAGACACCGTATTCCCGGCGTCGCTAGTCGCACTGGAAAATATAGTAGTGTAGTTGGCGGGAATTGTTGTGTTGACGGTGGACGAATTGTCCGTCTTGCCGCTCTGCAAGACTCCAGGCGACGTTTCGTTGAAGTCGACACCTTGATACTGCCCTGGGCAGCTAATTCTTCAGCCGAATTCGTACTGTCGCCCAAACGTGAGATCTGGTCGACCTGGGGTAATTTTGCCCCACGGGGTTGGGTCCCTTGCGTACTGGAACTGGATAGGCTGTGATGACCCGAGGATGATCTCCTCGCGTAGTCCGAGAGGCGCCATCACGCGCGCCAGGACTAGCAATGCCGCCCCTAGGGTCATTGTCCAGGAATGGACCGCGGTTGGGAGGGAGAGGTGACGAGTGCCGACCGAGTCCGCTCTTAAGACTAGTGGCCACACCGTGGTGGATATCGTTCGGTTGACGGCCGACCTGCGGAAAGCTGTGAGTCGGACGTAGTATTTTATGGAGATTGCGACGACGCGACGTTGCCATGCTACAGCAGTATTTTCATTTCCGACAAGTTTGACGAGTATTATAACTAAGGCAGCAGGAATAGTATATTGAACTGGCGTGTGTGACTATTCGTCTTCAAAGCACGAGAAAATATGAGGACCTTGATAACGCCTTATTGGGCTTCCATACCGATCATCACCGCCGCAGTAATGAGACCCGAGACCTCGGCGATGGTAAGCATTTTGATACACAAGCTCGGTTTGGATTGGAAATCATGGCGAGCTCGCAGAACGCACTCCGATATTGATGTGGGAGAAAATGAGCCAAAGGTTAGGAGGCGTACGCTGCGATGCGGAAGAAGAGAAGGACAGAGTTTCCGGAAACACGAAACCGAAAAAGTCTTTTGTGCTCTAATACACTGGTTTGCACCCCCCGGCATGTGTACAGGGAGGTTCTCGGCGAGGCGGATCAATATTATAGTCTCGTTTCCGCTTCAGTGCTGTAATCCGTGGTAAGGGCGCAGGGGTCAAGTTCATCACGAGTAATCATGCCGATTGCGGCGCAAAGGCAGGAGATTGATAGGGCCGGTTTGCATCGAAATCTGCAGGGGCATACCGTACTGCCGAAGACGATGTTCGCTTTCCACCTGGAGACACATTGAACTCCTATGATTGGATAATTGAGCCATCTCAACTGATCTTCGGTGGCTATGTCCCAAGATCGGTGAGATGTCGGAGATTATCTGGCAGAACTATACGGCCGCCATAGCGCGGTGATGAAGAGAACCTAAAAGACTACCTACGTAGGCGATTTTGCTCTATTAGTGTGCATTTTTCACGAGCGCTTCGATAGCAATAGACGGCGGTGCTATCCATTGAACGCGTTGCGTGCTTCGCATCAGCCACCCTGTCAGAAACACGCGCACGGCGTTTCCAGCGTTGCGGTTATGGTCAGACGAAAGCAACTAAAAGATATGATGCAGCTAACTGATGGCGTTATCCCGGATCACCATGCTTGCTCCATCTTGTGGAGGCCAACCCGGCTGAAATGGATATGGTCCCTCATTCCGCAGTTGCTACTGGTACACTGGCTTGTCATCTATCGGGCGCGACGCCACGCTGCCGGTCCTTGATGCTGGAAGATGGACAAGAGGAAGTTGAGTTGATTAATTCGCGAACTTCCATACGGTGTAGGCAGAGGACGGTATTCTTTTGGTCAGGAAAACAACGCACAGACAGCTGCAAATCTGCACAGGCACCAGCTGCTGCTAATGCCCTTCTGCGCGGCGTATCAGTGCCTACTGCTAGGCTTCGATATCTGCCAAGGTATTCCCCGTCTTCGGCCCTTGGTTCGTCCAACAATTACCTTGCAGGTTGGATTAGGGATTTGCGCTGTCGCTTTAGGCCCCGCACCTGACTGTAACAGCCCCTGACGGGCGACCTTGGGCTACCTCACCTGCCACCTGGACAGCTGATGGCAACGTTTCCTCCTAGATCACGAACGTGATCCAGGTACGGGATGACGGAAACAACACGAGTATCCGAACCTCTCGTGCTTGCATTGGTAAAATAGGATCTATAGCAGTGATCCCTTGGAGCATATGCCTAAATGGGAAATGGGTTCTGCAAATATATATCACTGGACGGAATTTCTTCATTGGGTAAAAATGGAGAGTGGTCAACAACAAGGCTCCGTGCCTTAGCCTTATTTTAGGCTCCAAAAGTGCTCACCAAGCCTTGACGATACCGGAACTCAGGTATGAATCCGAAAACGGAGTTTGGTGTGCGCGATTTTCACTGGAGTTTCTGTTGGCATCTAGACCTCTCTTCAGAATATTTGACAAAAATTTCAATTGCAGGGGTTAGACAAATTCTGACCGATATGAAAAACATAAGAGAGTAGAAATGATACCATAACCGGAGACAAGAGAAGCCCAACCCAGCTGCCCCTCTTGAGCGCTACCTGTGACCTATCTCCTAGCAGCTCAGCTGATTCTTCAGGTTTATGTCCAAGGCATCCATCCACACCGCCCCCTGAACTTGGTCGCTGTTCGTGATAACCCGCATCCTCGTCCGCGACTCAAACGTCACAGTCTGCTCGTTCGCATTCCGAATCGTTACCTTGGCCGTCGGCGCATCCTCCCGGATAAAGTCCTTAACGGATGCGCTATCGAACCGGGTCGGCGACGTGTTTACCCCGGTCAGCTGGCCAGGGCTCAGCACATAAGAGGGCTCTACGTCGCCCGTAACGCCTCCTTGGGTGATACCGACAAACCCGTGATATCTAGTGCTCGGGACAAACGACGTGCAGCCGATGGGAAGGTTGAGTTTGAAAATAACACGGCAGTCGAGATCGCGCTCCCCAGGGGGCGTGACGCCCGCTTCATAGTCGGCCCGGAAGGTGCTGAAGATGACGTTGGCAACCGTGCCGTCGGTGGAGATTGTGGTACCTATGCTGCTGGGTGGGCAAGCGGGGCCCTCGGAGGTGAGGGACGTGATGGTTGCGCGTGGAGCCTGGCGGACGGGGAGCAATGAGCTGGCCAGGGCCAGGACGGGGAGTAGGGAAAGAGCGACGAGCCTCATTGTTGCTCAGTTGGGGATTCTCGTTTAAATCGTGGAAGGAATAGTTTGTTTGAGAAGGACTGTGCAAGCGAATAGTTGGGCTGAAGAGACTTGGATGATGATAGAATAAACAGGTTGTGGCTAGGGGGACACTTAACCTCTTATATAGAATTCCAAAGCCACATTCGGTGGGTAAGTTTCCCTTCGAATCGGTAAATCTCAATCCACCACCACTTGGCTGGTAGCTGTAACAATGCTTCCCCCAGGTATCATGTGCGGGGGGGGGTATTTTGATCTATCGTGTATTCATATCGTCCTAAACATTGAACATGATAAAACGCAGTACCTAGGAAACCCCACAAAATCCAAGAACCCTCCAAATCTCATTGGTTACCATAGCCTATTTCACATCGGAAACCCATGAAAGCTAAGCACAGCATGTGATAATGAGGCAATTACGGGCTGGCGCTGACTGTATGGCTTACGCCGGACACGCAATGACTACTCCTGTGCCATCCGAAGAGGCCGGCACTAGAACTTGGGGTGTATCCTTGATGGATTCGTCGCCCTCACGAACCGGGTTCAAAGAAACGGTCCGATTATAGACACAAGACTGTGGAATTTACTGGAAATCTGGAGAACATGGTTGACCACGTGGCCCTGCGCCTCGCAGTCCTTGAGGCTGAGACTTCGCCCCTGGGAGTTAATTCTATGAGGGCTCATGCGACCCAAATCTTTGCTAGGACGTACTAAATGAGAAGAGATATCAACGGTGGTGTAGGAATGGAGGCTGCATTTGCGGTCGCGTGTCCAGCGATCACCTGCCATGTAAAGAGATCTGCGTAGTGAACTCGAAGTGGTCGTAGACTTCGGGTGAATAATCGGTTGGAAACGGGCTATTGGACAGATGGTCACGAACAAAAAACATTAGATCTGAAACCCATTTTCCTGGTTTTCGTTTTTTGGCTGCGATCAAATAGGAATAGGGCTGACACCCGCGCCGCATACCAAGTGGGCCTATTAGTCATGCTGCCCGCACCTTGTTCATTATGCCCCCTGTCGAAGCAAGCCAGGGGCGGATCCGCCGGCCCGCTTGTGGGACCTTGCTTGGAGTCAAGGCACGAGTTTTTCCCTGCAAGAATTGGGATGGAGCTAATGGGCACCGAATCCCATTTTCTATCCAATCATTCAGCCTTTGGGCTCAAAGTTGCTCCGTTGTGGTTGATAAGCATCCATGGTTGAGAGCTTACTTTCGCCCTATTTAGGGGGCTTCTGGAAATCCCGAAAAGAAATACGATTAATCTAACTCGGGTTTTCACGGTTTACATTTTAAACTCCATTTGACGTCTCAGGCTAGTTTTCACCCATGCATGGCTTATGCTTTGGATCGCATCTGCTATGCAAGAGTGTCGTTCTATCACGTTGGGAAGAGGATGTGTGGTTAGAAGCAGTCGAAACAATGTGTGCAGATTACAGGCAGCTGCAAAAGTGCATTGTTAACATTGAAATCACCAAGTATCTGAGGCTAGTTCGTGCGATCGAGGGAGTCACAGCTGTTTTGTGCAGCCCACAGTCTGGCCCAATTCAGAATTCATCAGGCATGGGGGTAAGTGGGCTGTGTTCCTGACCCAACTTGAGTCAACTGCTAAACCTGTGGTTCAGGATTCGGTCAAAATCGCCATAGAGATACGCTTGACTGTCTTGCTGATCTCGGAGTGGTCCGCACTCCATTTACGAGCATCCGAGGACATTTTCCTACCAGCATTTCACAGGGCGGTGTCATCAGGCCGTTTCACCGCCTTTATTGTCAGCACAACTATAAGTGGCCAAAGAAACGCATTTCGATTGCGGGTCCAAAAACATGCGCCTGCGCAGCCGGCTTTCCGCATCGAGGAGTTAACCTTGGAAGGCACTTTTGGGGCCTCGGGCGTTTCAAACCGTCCATTGTGTTGCCAATGCCGGCAGGCATGGAAGACAAGAACAGGGCTCAGGCTGCCACCTCTCATCCATCCCAAGGTTACGGCCATGGCATACTTGAGGCACGTGTGGACGTTGCGGAGGTTGAAGTTACAGAAGTATCATCATGCGTCGAAATCTCAAGGCACGCTAGGGGGATGTGGCTGATTAGCTAATGGTTGCCGCAACTGAGCCCGCCAGGATTCGATGGATCACGTTCCCGCCAGGGTCGAGTGGGTATATACGAGCACAATGACGACAGCATCGAAAAGTTCGTGCTTATCGCTAACGAATCAGGGCCGGGCTCGAGAAACGTGTTTCGTGCAATTGGCAACCTCATCCAGCACCGCAGCCACAGCCGCAACCTGCACCAGATCGGCCGCCCCTAGAACCTAAAAGACTTAGACGACTGCTTAGGTTTTCTCAGTGGTATCTTAAGTAATGTTCGGCCAATCGGATAGTAATCCCCCGACGAAAAGGCTGAAATTGAACTAGTTTCTGAGCAACATATCGGCCGATCAATTAACCCCAAGGCCAAAAGGGAAAGTAAGGTTATTGTTGTCTCAAAACTCTGTCGACACATGTGACATGTCACAAATGAAGAACATATATGGCCCCCGTGTCTCCGTGTATTAATTGCCAACCACAGTTGCTCAGCAAAAATTTTGAGTTGTTTCGAAATCAAAATTACTACTAGTGACAGTTTTTACGACTCCCGCTCCGCTAATCGATGCTTCGAGGACGACAATGCCGTTGGAAAATGGGTTGTATCATGTAAGATAAATTGTCCAAGAGATTCTACAAGGAGACTAATCGAGGATGCCTTATCGCCGAAAGAAAATGAAAATTATCCTGGCTGGAGATCTCGGCGTTAAAATATGGTGGGCTCCTCCGTTCGACCACCTCCGGCCTACTTAATACAATCCAAATATGACGACCAAGTAATTGATAAGGTGCATGTATTTAAATCGGCAAAACCAAGCGCCCTTCACCCGGTTGTTGATACCAGATCAATATCTCGGATATAATCAATCCAATAGCTTTGCCATGCGGGGTAGCTAGAATGCCATTTGCCGCTGATCCGTGGCCGCATCATCGGTTCTCGGTACTTGGACGCTTATAAGTGACGCGTAATCGCTACCGGAGTTATAAAATACTCTACACTTCCCTTGTAAACTCATACACTAATTCTCGACTCTGAACAACTTCGGATCCAGCAGAATTATGGTTAGCCGAAAAGTTTAATTCCCGTTATGCATCCTCGATCCCCTCGGGATCTGACATCGCGCCTAGCTGTCTAGCGATAAAGCTTTAAAGAACTGAAGTGGCTGTACTAATAGCACACTGCACCATGGCATCGCTTCTCGCATTCGTCCTCATTCTCCCCTCGTGGTTGGCTCTCTCATCCCCCATAAAGACTCCAGCTCTCGCCGCCTGCGACGCCGACCTCCCCACCTGGACTGTCACCAACCTCAAAGTCACGTATGGTGCGGAAGTCCAGACAGGCGGCCGGGCCTCCTGGACTTTCACTAACTCCGTGACTAATAAGTCGGACGCGCTATCATGCTCTCTTCGCGCCAACAGCCATTGCGATATTGTCGGCACACCGAGCGACAAGAACACACACATCTACCTGCAAATAAGCATGGATACGGCGCTATGGCTTGTCAACCAGACCTGCGCGTCGAGCCCGTAAGACTATCTTCTCAACCTCTCAGCATTTTGGCCCTGGAACATTACCACGGGTGACAGAATTGTGCTAATCGATGCAACTGAGTAGTGGGATATTTCTTGTTGGCCAGACTGAGATGACCCTCCAGTGCCCGGACTCTCCCTCGGGGGCACTGACGTGTACTCTCGATTCCGGTACCATTGAAGCTCAGCCTCCGGGAACTTTTAGCTAGAGCCTGTTGTACTAGATGTGTGAATGCGGTGTCATTCTGGAATTTGTTCTTCCGATTTGAAGGAAAATAGTGCAGGCGGGCATGGAGTAGCCCGCTTAGGTACACCATTTAATACTTACGGGAAATATCTAAACTGGCGTAGTTGCGATTTCTGGAACGGGACAACCACGGAATTCTGGCTAACGTCTTGAATAATATGAAAATACCTTGACTGCAGATAGGGCTATGTAGCAGATCAAGTTATACATCTTTAACTATCAACTACATGTCGATTTTCTTATTACATCCACATGCTATTAATCACGGCCTCTTTGCTCCTTATTTCGGATACAGACCATTGATGTGTGAAAAGCAGGAACACCAGATATGAACTATTTTGAATGTGGTACCGGTTCGTCAATCGGAAGATATTTTGAAGACTAATTGCCGACCCTATATTATTCTCTATTTCCCCGTGCTTCAAAGAAGCTTACCCGGAAATGCGACGTTAAAGATACCCTACATTTAGTTAAACGAGCAACGCCGAAGCGAGCCGCAGCCGCAACATTACTTCAAAGATAAGAATCCACTCCAAATGACGCGAAGATGCCGAGACCGTGTTGTGATTTTCCTTCGATTCTCCGCTGATAGCCCGTTGCAGTACGAGCCGCAGACAAACCTTTGCTTATTAGGTTCGACGAATCCTAAACCTTAGGCAACAAACAAGTCGTGTATGCACTCTAGCCAGCCCCGAAGGATACCTTATATACCAAAAATCCGTTGTTCGTATGGTCTAGTGGTGGACGTTTACCTTCTTAGACGAGTCGCAAACTGCCCACGATGCTCGCTTATGTTCCGATTGCATAGGCGATGCGAGCCGAGGTGACGCGAGTTTTCCTAATCACGGCGGTGCACCTCAATTCCTTATCGGAGTTCCCTGTGACTCCTTACGAATTTGAAAACCTTTCCAATGCTCAGTAAGTCGCATTGATTCTCTGGCTAATGTATTCTCCGGCCATAATAGGCTCATACTTCCGCGTTTCATTCCTACCACCCCTAACAATACTCTCTACGACAGCATCGGGCCTCGGCCCAACAAAGTAGCCGATAGAATACCTCTCGCGCGTTTTGCGACGGCCGCCATTTTCTCCAACCCTACGCTTACACCGTGGTGCTGTGGGAAGTACACCTCTTCAATATCTAAGGCAAGGGCCAAGGCGCGGAGCACTAGGACTTCGACTTCCCGCATCTGCGCATATAGCGCCTCGAACGTCTCGCGGAAGTTCGGCAGTCGCTCGCATCCGGCAAGATGTTGGGCAGGAGCTCGGTATCCGGGCTGCCGAGATCGAACGTCTCTTTGTGTTCAGGCACCTTGCAGATCTCCTCGATCGTGCTCGACCCCCCGAAGACTTGTTGGGAGACCTTCTCCAAGCCGAGGTGCGATTATCCCCGGTGGTGCTCTCCTTCGGGCAGGTGGCAGCCTTGCGCTCGGCCGCTTCAGGCAGCTCGAAGAATCTCTTAGACTGCAGTATTTGGTGTCAGAAGTCAACCACTGCCCACAACAAGTGTGACACCTACCGTGAGCATTGCGATGTCAATGGAGATTGGGTCTCCCGGAGATCGCTAGTTCTTGATATACGCAGCACTAGTGCGTTCTGGGGCCACGAAAAGTTCCTTGTCGAAGGATTGAATATCTCTAACTGGAGAATCCGGTCGCACAAAATGACCGCTTGGCCTCACCCGGTCAACGGTGCTCAGATTATCCGCCATGTGGGAACCGGAACCCGCTTGAGTTCTGGCTGGTCGTGATGTTCACTGCACACCAATTTCCTTTTTTGGGGTAGCCGGGCCGCCAATCAAATCTATAAAAGAAAGAAAAAAAAAAGGAATAAAAAAGACATATATTGAAAGCGCCGCCGTGGTAAGGATTCTTGACTTTCCCAGTCAGCCGATGAAGGGTTTGAAAATTTGTTCTTGTGTGACGACTTTCTTGTTCGGTAATGACGCGTTGGACGTCACTGTAGGAACAGCCGGGTTACGGTTGGGCAAACATACCGTATCTGAGGAATTACCGGCACTATATCCTGTATTTAAGTAGGGAATGCCAGTCTGGACCATCTATCTAGTTTTAGGCTTGAATAAGCCCTAACATTTCATCATCTTTTTAGTCTTCTCTTCCTCTCGGAATAGACTATCCTTAGCATTGGACTCGTCTATATTGTCCACATGTACAATGTCGTGCTTGTGTCAGTCAAGGAGCCCTAACGTGGCCATGGCTTCTCATTTAGCCTCCTCCCGCTAGCAATTGCGCCAGTGCAGCAATAATTGCATGGTGAGAACGGGTGTCTCATCGTCTGGGAGCTGACCGGCCCCCCCCACCATCTGCGTCGTCAGCGCCGTCCTCGCGCCCACATTCAAGCTCGGCTGCATCGCCCCGCAAGGAGAATAAATAGCATCCCCGGTCGCGACGCTCGCACTCTTCGTGAAGACGTCTCCAGCGGCCCAAGCGCCACCTCCTTCAATGGAGATCGGGAAGCTAGCCGTGTGGGACAGGTCGTCGTCAAAGTAGGTCGTCGCCAGCAACCTGTACGACATGCCGGCCTCGAGCACGGCCATGCCATGCCAGGTCGTCTCAACAACCGCGAACTGGAAACCGGACGGCTGGGAGATGTTGAATTGGAGGGCGCAGTCTTTGCTTCGATCTCTGGGGGATGTGCCCGGGCCGAAGTATACGATAAAGGCGTCGAAGCCAACCGTTATGATGTTGCGGTCGGGGCTGATACTCGTTGAGACGGAGCCGGTGGGACAGCCGCTTCCAGACGAACCCATAGATGTGATTCTGATGTCTTGGGTATTGGGTTGTATTGCGAGCGACATTGCAGTGAAGATGCCAATCACCCCAATGGGGGGAAGAAGAGTCCGCAGGGCATGCATTGTGAAGTATGTCGGATGATAACGGAAGATGCCGGGAAATACCAACGCTGGTCTTGGTGGCTAAAAGTCGACGCGCCTTTCTGTACAAGTTATCCGCAGAGAACTTTCGGCTGCTGCTACCT
>Ga0247774_1001744_pt1 | contig 10863 bp, 13 predicted proteins | sample UWRJL001104B6_FD_179933 | JGI IMG/M metagenome (GOLD analysis project Ga0247774, IMG submission 179933) | Plant litter microbial communities from Arlington Agricultural Research Station in Wisconsin, United States - UWRJ-L001-104B-6 | ecosystem: Environmental > Terrestrial > Plant litter >... | reverse complement strand
GCTGACGCCCGAGAAAGTCCATCCTCGTACTTCCCGGATCTCGGCCCAGGCTCTCGCTCGTTCTTTGTCGTCACCCGCACGGAAGTCGGGCTTCCGCCGCCTTCCAACCCATCAAAGGTAGTCACCTTAGAATGTAGCATCCCCTCCGTTCCCACAAAATCCCCTCACGCCTACCGCCCTCCCAAAAGATTTCGATGCATGGGTTGAGCACGACGTGGTCTCGTGGGGAAGATGCTGGGCACCGCATGGGCATCTCAGAGGCATCCTCGTCCTCGCTTCTCTGTGCTTGGCGGCGAGAGCCGGCAAGTGGTATGTAGATTATGCCAGTCTGTCTTGTCGCTGCCAGTTGCGCTTCGAGACTGTAAAATGCCTCCCAGACTGGGAGGGTAATGTCCTGGCTACAAGTATATGTACAACCCCGCTCCAGGGGCAAAACACACAGGTTTTGGGATCTTGTCGTCCACGACTCCAAGACCCTCTCCCAATTAATATATCATCGGTGATATCAACTTTTGGGGTATCAGAAAAAGCAGCTACTGCCCGCTAAGGCAACGCCCACCACCGACCGAGGTCGTCATGGCTCAAGTCCATCAAGCTCCTCACGAACTACCCCCGAAGCCCAACGGGCTTAAAGTCAAAAAGCCCAACTTCGTAATCTTCATGCCGGACCAGCTTCGCTATGACGCGTTAGGCTGCACTGGCAACAAGGTATGGACGCCCTCTCTTTCCAGGCCAACCTTGACTTCTCGTGCTCCTCTCCGTGCGCGACACTTACACGAACAGCTTGTCAAAACCCCAAACATCGATGCCTTCGCTGCCCAAGGCACCCGATTCACGAACTGCTTCGTCCAGGCATCCGTGTGCTCTCAATCCCGATGTAGCATGTTTACTGGCAACTATCCGCACGTGTCGGGCCACCGGTCCCTGGAAGCGTTGATCAAGCCATGGGAGCCCAACTTGTTCCGTTCCCTCAAGGAGAGGGGAGGCTACCATGTTGCCTGCCTCGCCCCGAGGGGAGACACATTTGCACCGACAGTGACCGAGTTGTCTGTCGACGAGTACGGCTTCCTCGAAACTCCCGAGTTCATACCCAGTTTTACCGGCCTAGGCGGCGACGCCAAGGACGATATTTGGAGCCGGCTCTTTTATAAAGGACTCCGAAACAATGCTGAGGCGATGGACTATGACGACGCTGTCGTTCGGTCGGCTCTCAAGTGGCTGGACTGCCCACCCAAAGACAAGCCTTGGGTGTTGTTCATGCCCTTGATCTTCCCTCATTGTCCGTTCCAGGTTGAGGAGCCATACTTTTCCATGTATGACAGAGGCCAGATGCCCCCGCCGTCGGATCCCCACCTCAAGGTGAGCTACCTAGTCTCTCCTGAGCATTCAAGCCCGTTTCCCATGCTGACTAGATAGACGGGCTACGAGCCGCGCTACATGCAGGTGAACCGAGATCGCTATGGCACCCACAGAGCAACCCGGGCCATCTGGGCCGAGATCATGGCCACGTATTACGGCATGATCAGCCGACTTGATGACCAGTTTGGCAAGGTCGTCGACAAAATCAAGTCCGTTGGTCAGTGGGAAGCCACAATGACCTTTTTCTTCACCGACCACGGCGAATATCTCGGCGACCACGGCATGATCGAGAAATGGCCGTCGGGCGTGTCCAACTCGTTGACACATGAGCCGTTGATCGTGGCCGGCTGCGGTCTGCCTGGAGGTGCTGTCTATGACGAGATGGCCGAGATGGTCGACCTCGTCCCCACCTTGTTTGAGTTTGCCGGCATAGGGGAGCACTTTCCGCATTGCGGCACCTCCTTCGCTCGTGTTCTTACTCATGGTGGCGTGGAAAATGGTCACGTCATCAAGCATAAGGACTATGCCTTCACCGAAGGTGGCTTCTTGATCGACGAGGAGCCTCTTCTAGAACAGGCGCCGTTTCCATACGATATCAAAGCCGCCTTGCAGCACGAGGATACTTCCTTGGTGGGAAAGAGCGTGTCCTGTCGCGACAAGAAGTGGACCTTCGTCTACCGGCTGTACGAGCCAGCTGAGCTGTACGACCGCCAAGCTGACCAGGACGAGATGCACAATCTTGCCGAATTGTCCGAGGTTGTCGTCGTCCGCCGAAAATTCGAGTCCGTCGTTCTGCGATGGATGATTGAAAGCAGCGACTTTCTGTCATGGACCAAGGACCCGAGGTTTCCATCCGTCGAGATGGAGAATCCCAAGGAGCAGTGGAAAAGGAGGCATCTTGCCTGAAACGTCTCCGCTTCACTGGCTCTGCCGGTAATCCCTTGAGGCGTGATTCACAGGCCCATACCCGGAACGGGTAGAGTAAGAATGACCAGCGAAGCCTGGGTACAGAGGCCCGGTGCCTGAAGATTGCGGGGGGCCTTCGCTATGCTGGCGCGTGAAGTGCTCAGATGGGAGGGGTAGTGGGACGGTATTCTTGGTGATAAGTGGTAGTCTTCTCCCGTGGTCAGATGCCAGTGCGAAGTCGTTCGGGAAGCCGTAGTTTTGGCGGGGACTTATATTGTTGTCTTGTTCGGTCTGCGCCAGTGTGGGGAGAATACTATCTTTAGCCATGCCCTGATATCTTGGAATGCCCGTAGGCCCAAAAGACTCGGTAAGACCCCTGGCCTGTTGAAGCATCATGGGCATCTCTGGCGCGCGGAATTCAGTATCCCAGTCCTCATGGCCGGGCACGGCAGGTGTCGACACGGTAGGCATCGCTGCATGCAATCCAGCTGCAGCCAATGCCACGGCTGGATTCGCACCTCGAGGTAGTTGAATGTCGTCATCGCCGTCCTTTTGGGACAGAAATGCGTTTTCTAGCAAGTAATGCGGTCCCGGGAGTCTTCGATGATGGTCGTACTTGAGGCCAGGTAAGCCGACGTCGGTTTCGTCGTACGAGCCTTGTTCGTCGAATTCCTTGATTATCCGTACAAGGGATACGTACTGATTTCCACGTTAGCAACCCTCCTCACGTCGATGGGGGTCCGACATGTTACCTGTGGCTTGATGGACGGAATGATATCTGCCCAGGGCTCCAGCACCCTAAGGGCGACATCGATTAGAGCTCGGAGCGACTGGGAAGTAATGGGCTTAGACCCCAACGTACGCCAGAGTGGCGCTGTGGTGTCGAGCCATCGCAGCTTGCCGTGCAGCCCATGCTTCAGCGTAATGAGGAGCACCTTGATGCACTGCTGAGCGCATGCCATGATGTTGTGGTCGCCGAGCAGGACTGCATTTCCACTCCGAGTAAGATTTGACCCATGCAAGCAGACCTCCCAGAAGCTTGCTAGCGTGATGGCATGAGCAACGGCTTGCATTTGGCTCTTGACCCTAAAGTCGGATGGAAGGATTTTGATCAGTTCCGAGTCTCCAGTTTCTCGAATCGCCGGTAGCGAAAACCGGTAAAGGTCTATATGCAGGATGCAAATCCATTCGTGGAGGAATCGGTACACCTGGTGTTCGGGTCGACCCAGCCAGCTCACGATATTTGCATCGTTAAGACGCAGCTCGTCAGGAAGCGACGTGCTGAACGACGATATTTCCTGCTGCAGAGAAACTATGTCGCTCATGACGCGCGACACCTCCCAGCGCTCACGCTGTAGGTATTCCTTGCCAGAGGCAAATCTCTTGGACATGCTGCGCCGCTACTGTTAGCCGCACGTCTCTCCAGAGTTGCTGGTCAAGTCCATAACTTACGTCAAAACATGATGGCGGATGCTCATGAGTCTAATCTGGTAACCGTGAAGGCCCAGATTAGACCGGCCCTTTTCTGTTTTGTCGCTCAGGCGCTCCACCAATATGTCTCTGTTGTCATTGAAGTTCGATTCAGGACAGGGCAGCCGAATTTGCATGTGTTCCTCGCGGCAGCAAATGTAAGCATCAAACCCGCCCGCCACCATCCGATCCAGATGAAAGACGAGCCAAGCGAGTCTCCTCGATATTTCCTGGTCCTTGAAGTCGCGATTGGAGCGCGGGTCTTCCCAGCAGAGTTGAAGCCCCATCATCAGACGCCAAGCCCCAGCTACCAAGTCCCACAATTGGCCGTAGTTGCCCATCATGTGGTGGTGAATAGCATTCAAAACATACAAATACAGGTTGGTTTCCTTGAGGGTGCCGCGCTGCCGGAATATGGCGAACTCAACTTGCTCCGAACACTTTTGGGCAAATTCAGCCGCTTCTGGCCCTGGTGAGACGAAAAACGCCGACACGGAACAAATAGCAGCCGCTTTAAGAGCTGAAAATTGACCATCCTACAACACGCGTGAGTTGCACCGTCTTTAGTAGAATGGACATCAAATGCGTATCAATATGGGTGATACTCGTTAGCCTACCTCAAGAGCTTTATACGTCGTGACTTTGTGGAATATTCCGAGCGACGGAGTGAAGTAGAGGTGATCAAAAAAGGCATTGACATGACGAAGGACCATGTCCTTGTTGGCCAGCTGACTCCTGAGCGGCTAGGTTAGCAAGTTCGCCATGCTACAAGGAGTCTTGGAAACTCACTCCGTGGTAAGCGAATGCATGCTCGGCGGGGTCCCGTTCGGCCCGGTTGTTGATATCTCCGGGGACAAGGCATCATGGGCACTAGTCGGCTGTGCTGGAGCGTCGTCGGATTCGGCCCTGGACGACGCAGCAATGACAGGAACGTGTTGGAACTTCCTCTTGGCCGGTGCGTATTCGCATTGCAAATTGCAAGTCTCACACCTCTTGCATCTTGGCAGATCGCCTGAGCACCTAGTCTTATGTGTATGGCACTCGGTACAGGCTCTCTGCGCCCGTTTTCGAAGTGTCCCCGCTTCGGTATGATGGCGAGATGGCGTTGTGCGTGCCCCTTGGCAAGTTAGAAGGGAACCCGCGCCTCGACGCCGGCCACAGAACGAGCACAACTTGATGGGGAGAGTGACAGCACAGAAACGTACCGAGAACAACGCGTTGAGGAGGATGCCGCTCAATGAAACTACATTGCAGTTCGAGTCGCGCGCAGTTAGCGCAGGAATCCCCGCTCTCCGGCTTCCCTGTGCATTTGACCTGATTAAACCACATACGTTAGCAGCTGGCGGACGATGCGAATCATGACTTCTGTCTGGTGGATTCGTCCCGACAGTCTGGAACCGAACCGCAATGCGGCCGGTGACTGCGAGGAGCCAAGTGATAAGGACGGGCATCTTGGATCATGAGTGGTCCAACATAGGGGGAGTGCGTCGGGCCCCATCGTCTTGGATGGGTGAGACGGGAAAACTTAACCTTTCGTAGCCGACAAGTCCAGCAGGCATCCACCGTGGCCGACACTTGGCTGCGGCGACGTTTGGGTGGAGGAGGTTGTGTGTTTGCCGTAGGTGCCGGTGGCACTTCAGACTGACTCTGCAACTCGGACTGTGGACGCGGGGAGTCTTCGCCCTCGGCAGCCTGCGGCCGTTCCATCGGGGGCGTTCCGTCGTTCATGTCGGAGGAGGGTGCCACGGTTACGCGTGGTTTCACTGAGTCTCAATTGCCTGGTGCATGTTCCGAGTTTCCCAGTCAAGTGGTTCACCAAAAATCCGGCGGCCGCTTTGAATTTGGATGGTGTGTTCCGATTCTCCGGCAGATTGAGCTTGCCGTTCTTGTTGCCTCAGTTTCGGCAGACAGAGTAAGGTGGGGTGTGTGAATGGGTGATTGATGAGAACCAGCAATGTCGTGGCAGAACAAAGACGCATCGGCCACTCGGTGGCGAATAGTGAGAGCTGGAGAGACTGGCGCCGTTGAATTTTGATGAGACGAAGGCCAGGCCGAGAGGTTCCACGGCTATGCTGAGGTGCCAGTGAACCCGGTGAGAGCGACTGTCAGTTAAGCGATGAAGTACGAATTTGTCGCGGCTCTTTCCCTCCGTCGCTCACAGACGCGCTACATTCTCGTTGAAGGTCTCGAGCGTCGAAGCTGCAAAATCTTCGGCGTCACTGGACGGGGCTTTAAGCCATTGTACAGTGCCGATGAAGCATCCAAGTCGATCCCACAAGAGAAGCGAAAACGAGTGAGGACTGTGATGGGAAGATATCAAGGTATTTCAAAAGATCAATGGCAGGTTGCCAGTGCGTGTTGAGACATTGATGCAGGAGGACAAATGGTGGGGAAAAGTTCCGGCACTAAAAAGGATGGTGCACGGATTCAAGTGACCCTCCTGGCGGGGAGGGATATTCACTAATTTAGCACGGCAATGGGTACCTGCTTTCCACTACGCTTGCTTCCTCCCACTTTCAAATCGTCTCTTCTTCTCAGCACGCTAAGTGCCAAAATATCTTCGCCGTCGACTGTATGTAGCTGTGGCAAGTGCTGTTGGCAACCTGAAAATATGCAATTGGTTTTTTGATCGGGGACCGGTGCTTAGCCAACAATTGAAAGCTCGGATTTGCAAATCTTGTCCAACCAACAAAGTCGACGGGTGTTTGAGCTGCAACTCGAGGCTTTTATTAGGCACCTACTCATCAATGCATAGCTCTTGGCAGTCTCTCACTCGTCCATCATCCCTGAACACACCTGCCGAACCACAGTTGGTTCAGTCAAACCACATGTTGACAGGGTGAAAGCCCGGAAGGTGCAATGTCGGCTCAGAGAAAAAGTCGCGTCCACGGCTCTAAATGCTGCCTACATGGATTGCTGGAATATGGGAACCACTGTCTTCGGAATTGGTAATGAATTAATGCCGATGTTTGCTCGTCCAGAGATTTGCGAATACTTGGCTCGCTAGGCTTTTTGGGTAGGCCTACTCCTCGCACTGCTCAATGAGCAGGTTGCAAGTGTGTGCCGCAAGGATGCTTCACCCTATTTTTGCCGCGCGCTAAGGTACTACCTAGTGTTCTTCAAAATTGGCGGATAGATCCACGAACGGGTAATATCTAACTAGATCTAGAATATCGGGAGTCGGTTGAACGAGCAAAGCACCAAAGCATAAATGCCCTGTCAGAGAGAAGTAGGCAGACAGTCTATCGTGTCGCGATGTGAATATTGTGTTTGCTTTCTCCACGCCCGCCCCCTAACTTTCCAAAATTTGCTGTGCCGCCGTCAAAGATTTTCCTGGTTGAATCTGAAGGAATCTTAAGGCCCGAACATGCTGATCCCAAACATCGGAAGGCGACAGCCGGGAGTGGGCCGTGCCTCGGCAGGGAGATTCCGCCCGTCATCAGCTGGTAACAAGCCCCATCTGGCAGCTGCAACACAGCAGACTCTGCCTTGTACCTCAGTACTCTACAGCCATTCCCACTTTCCCAGCCCCATGGAACTACGGTAAGACATGATTTGCAAAGTAGAAGTTCACACCCTCATGCTACTAGTGCCAATGATCAGGATTTGGGATGGGACCAGCATCAGTGCTAGCACGACCGCCAAGACGGCGGCAATCCCGGCACGGTCTAAAGGAGGTCACCTGTTGCGGGGGTCAGCGACGTAACACAAACTTCCAACAGCTTCCAATGCATCGATAGCCGGTGAGAATCCAGTGAACTCACTGTGCGTCACTAACTAGGAGACAAGAGCATAGCTTCCAATCAGCTATTGCTCACACCTCCAGACCTGCGTTATCGTGTTGGCTGCAACGGTTCGAAGCTTTGAAGACCGGCAATGAAAGCCGGTGAAGCAGCCGAGTGGCGCCTGTGAGCCCAGTGTATTACACGGTTGTTTGCGAGATGCGTCGATCCATACGCCGTACCACCGCACCACCGCACCACCCTTCTGTCGTCCGTGCCCTGGTGGCTCCAAGGAGATGGAGGACTCTGCAAGGCTACGTCGAGCGGAACTTTTTAGGATTCTCAACTTCTCCGTCCAGAGTGGAAACCAGTCGGAAAACCAGGTTAGCAACAGACATCTCCGTTGGGTCGACCAGCTACCCCTTCCACGTTCCAGGCTATTGCGGTAACCGCATGCTCAGATGTCTACTCATGCACGAAAAAGCCATCCTGTACGAGGAACCCGTTCGAGTTCCGCTACCAAGCCCACACCAACTATTAAGTGCCTGCAGTTGTTACCGAGACCAATATTGACTTGGCGCCGTCTCCCACGAAGGCCACTGCCCGCTATGGTGGCAATCGACCTTGAGGCTTGCGCAGGCCCCAAAGCCGGTCTGATAATCCACCATCCTTGTATGGTCCCGTTATGGTTCTTCTATGGACAGAAGAATAAAAGAGCAGAGCTGCCCTTCCTCCCAGCTCACCGGCTTCAAGATTGGGCAGACCAGCAGCGTTCAGCAGATACCCTTGTTGCAGGGCACGGCCACCGGAACCCTGCTCCAATGATATTCGCTCCAACCTAGTACGGTACCGGAATGCCGGGTCCTCTCCGTCTCGAATGGGTGGTGATAGCAATTCGTCTCTATCCCGCATCCAGTCTCCAACCCGAGCAGTATCCTTTCGCTCCGTCTCGAGTCGGTCAGCCTGCTGCAGTCTCAATACCGTCCGTTTGCTCCCATCGCGCACCATGCCTGTTGGTACGCAACAGATATATCTGCATGGGAAATTTTTGCCTTCTCCTGCCTCGATTGGATGCTGCTGGTCCACGGCCGGACATGTCGCCAAGTGGATCAGCCCCGAAAATGGCGTAGAGCAGATTCAGTCTGTCAAACTAGCCATATCAACATCTTGAGTTGTATTTCGTGCTTGACGCACAGCCAAACGAAGCTGCAGGCCGGTGAGAGTGCCCTTCGGCAGTTTCGAGATCTCAACAGAACTGCGTCTGAATACAATGGGTTCTTATAGGAGTGTTTTTGGCCATGGGGTCCGTGAGTTTGGGATCTTCCTCTCTCGCCCTTTTGACGGGTTTTGGCATCGCAATCATCCCAAAAATCTTAAATACAGCCTTCTCGATTCTACTGATCAGTTAGCCATGGCACGTCATCCCTTCTTCTCCAGATACACTCAGCACTTCAACCGACGGCTGGCACTTTCAGTTACGTTGATTGCTGTTTCGCAATTCAACTATGGATTCGACAACCAGGCTTTTGCCACTACCCAAGCCATGGAAGAATTCAACCGCCAGTTTGGTCAATGCGATTCTGTGACAGACAAGTGCGATATTCCGAGCCATCTCTTATCATTGCTCAACAGTCTTCCATACATAGGCTTTGCTGTTGGTAAGTAGCATAGAAACCGAACACGGCTTTTGAGCCATGGCGGAACTGACTTGGCCCAGGACTGGTCATAGGAAGCATCGTTAGTCAAATATGGGGTCGCCGAATGGCAATGTTTTGCATGAGCATCTACGCCCTCTTTTCCGCCACCGTGGTCGTGACGGCCCAGAGCTTTGTTCACATTCTCGCAGGCAGAATATTGAATTGTAAGTCCAGATACGTTTCCCTTATCCATTGAGAGCTTCCGGGGCAGGAAGCAACTCACCGTCACTCCAGATGTCTACATAGGCATGGAACTGGCCACCGTTCCGGTCCTCCAGTCAGAAATTGTGCCCGGAGCAGTCCGCGGCCTCGTTGTCTCTACCTACCAACTATCTATCAATTCGGGTGGGCTCGTTATCAACGGCATTGCAAAGGCGACGGGCAGCCTTCCGGATCGGCGAGCGTACCTCATTCCTTTCAGTCTGTTCTACATTGTCCCATGCATCATCATTTGTTGCATATGGATGATCCCCGAGGTAAGATGTTTTCACTCACCGCTCTGCAACATCTTCGCGTCATTTAACAGATCTACCTAGTCGCCACGCTGGCTCATGACGAAAAACCGAATGCACGAAGCCCGGATAGCTCACCGAGAATACCGCCACGGCACAATGTCTGATGTAGCGATCGAGGAAGAGTTCCAGGCTCTTAAGCAAGGTCTGCTCGACGAGACGGAACAGGGAAAAACGTCGGAGCTGTTCCAAGGCAATAACCTAAAGCGAACTAGCATCGTTGCCGGAGTCAATTTCTTCCAGCAGGCGACGGGCCAAGCTTTTGCGTCGCAGTATGGTAAGCTAAGGTTCTGCCCCTTCAGCTGCAAGCCTAAGGGGAATCGTCAGCTAAGGGCAAAATTGCAGGGGCTCGCTTCATCAGGTCCCTCAAAACGGTAGATCCTTTCACCATCACGACTACCAACAGTGGAATCTCCATCTGCGTTCTCATCAGTGCTCTGCTTCTTAGTGATCGACTAGGTCGTCGGTATGTTTGCCCCCTACCCTTTTGCTGCCCTCTCTTGTTGCGTCTACTAATGACTAGTCGCGAACTAGGCATATGCTACAAGCCGGGGCCCTCGTTCAGACTGGTGCGATGCTCACAATGGGCGGTCTGGGCCTTCGAGAACCGCTCCCGTCTTCGCACAAGCCCGGCATTATTGCTGCCTTCATATGCTTCTCTATGGGTTTTGCGTTTGGCTGGGCCCCTATCACGTATGTTGTGACGACGGAGCTTCCAGCACTCCGACTCCGCGACAGAAACCAGCGCGTGGCATCCCTCGTCAACATCTTGATGAACTTCCTCGTCAACTTTACCGTTCCGTACCTCCTCAGTCCCCCGTACGCAAACCTACAGAGTAAAGTCGGCTTCATATTCGGGGGCATAACGCTGCTTTCCTTCTTCTTCGTCTACTTTTGTGTGCCCGAGTGCAAAGGAAGAAGCTTGGAAGAAATTGACAGAATGTTCAACGAAGGAGTTGCAGTGCGCCAATTTCGGACATACCCTTCACTTGGTGTGCACACTGGCGCAGACGGCGGAACGGCCCACGTGCCTGTCATGCGGGGGAAGACCGGCTCGAGCACGCCGACCGAGAACGACGTCTCCACGACTCAGTCTACCCTCTCTCCGGCCACCATGTCTTGAGGGCAAGACCGATTGATACAAAGCTAACATAAAGGAACAAATATCTCACGGTTGCATCTCCTTTCTCTTTCGGG
>Ga0247774_1001743_pt1 | contig 10868 bp, 13 predicted proteins | sample UWRJL001104B6_FD_179933 | JGI IMG/M metagenome (GOLD analysis project Ga0247774, IMG submission 179933) | Plant litter microbial communities from Arlington Agricultural Research Station in Wisconsin, United States - UWRJ-L001-104B-6 | ecosystem: Environmental > Terrestrial > Plant litter >... | reverse complement strand
ATTCTAGGGCGGGGACTGTACAATAGATGAGCCTAAAGGGTTCATGATGCCACTCGTGTTGGATGTGACGGGTCAAGTGTTTCGACGAAGTTGTGGAGGTTCATATGGCTCGGAGGGAGATAAATTGTGGAGGTCCACCGGCCGATGGCGCCGAGGTTCGAGGGCATTGAAAAGCGTGGCCCCATAGTTGATGGGAACACACTCTCATGCTTACCCTTGGCCTTCCACGCTGCTAGAGAGTCGCCTCTTGGAGTTGGAAGGAGAGGGTATCATCATGGGGCTTCGGATCCTCCCTCAAATCCTCGCTTCTTCAAGGGTTCATGAAGACCGAAAGTTTCTGCTGTTTTGTACCGCATCCTTGCATGAACATGGTCAACATGACGGTTACCTGACACCGGAAAGCCAATGGAAAACGAGACATTCGACATTGGGACTTCCAAAAGAGTATGATTGCAAGCTTATATCTTTCGACTCTCTCTCCGCTTACATCCTAAGGTACATCGCCAAGAAGAGGGCACATTTGAGCACGGTTGCAATAAGATGAGCCTTAGTTACAGGAACTTTGAAGAAGAGCAGTAATCCACGCTAAAAAGCTTTCAAATTGCGTGACGTATCATCACGTTTGGAGCAACCCCGAAAGGCTCGCTTCCAGTTTGGTACTCATCCTCTAGTCTATCGATGTATGACGCAAGGTGCGGTTGGGTCCTCGGGTTTTAGGCTCGGCGGCATGCGTCTTTCGACAGTATCTTCGGACAGCAGAGTACTGAAACGAGAAATAAGCCGACTTATTTGTATGTATGTATGCGGTTGTCGGACCCTTGCATGAGAAAGAGTCAATACTTAAACAAGTCAAGTTCAAATCGCGTTTGTGCTTTACTACGTAACGTCGATAGGCAGTCCCTTGGCAGTCACTTGTTCTAAATTCCGGCTTCTAGATAATAAAGCTTTTAGCGGAGTCTTGGTTTAAAAGAAACCTAACAACTACCTTGCCGGCACGAGTTGCTGCAGATGAACGGATCAATGACGAGTACGAACAATACTACCTCGAAATGTTGTTTTCCTCCTTCCCACGCCACCAACCCCCAACCCCCAAAATCTTTGTAGTAAATCATCCGCCAAATTCCATCCGCAACGTCGCGCTGATTCGGTGTAACCAGCCCAAAAAGAGGTCGAGAAGAAAAGAGCCGCATCAACCCGACACTCTGTCACCATCCACTTCCTCGACGTCAACGGAATGAATCCCAAAACAACCTTGATGGGCCTCGCTGCTGTCACATCACCAGTGTGACAAGTGTTGAGCCCCCGTTCGTCAACTACCATCCACAAAGTGAGTCAAATGGCACGCCGAACACCATTGCGACATGGCATACTTGGTCCCGTGAAACTCTGGTCCGGCAGGGAGGGGCCGGAAGCAGCCGAAGCGGGGTGGAGAACGCCGATGGATGTCTTGGCGCTCGGTGTACGCCAAGTTTCTAGAATTGCCAGGTCTTGCAGGATAAATAGCACAAGCGAGAATTTGGACCGAGGGGAAAGAATGAGATTTTCATGGCCTGAGAAGGGGGGAAAGGGGGCATCATTACAGGAACTGGCTGATGTTTCGAGCTTCGGAATACATATGCTTTGCAAAATAGGACAACATATTCGAGGCTTCTGTCTAGTTGAAAGGTAAAGAGGTATAGTGATAACATCATTTGCGCATTAATCGTCTGCCTAACAATCCGACCAAGGGAAATCCTCTGTGGCCGTCGGGGCCATGCTCTAATTCATATAATTGTTGACTCAAAAGAGTATCTCCCATGTGACAGCCTCTGCGACAGCCAAAGGCGTCGTCGTTCTTTTGACCAAGGTCGTGCCGCCTGTTATGCATAATTGAGAAGAGCCTCCCCGACCGATGTCCTAACCATAATAACGCCATAAACCGTATCGAGACAGCCGCCTTGATACCCTGATGCCTCAGTACACGTAATTGCCGGTCAAGAGTCGGGCCGTAATCATCGAGTGTTCAGACTCGCTAGGTGCAATGCAAGCTGCTTGTTGTAGTCGAGCAAGCCTTCTAGCCACTCCGCAGCCGTGGAAAGCATGGTGCTCTTGCTGAACCCACCATCCTGAAGATCGGGAACCAGGGAAACAAGGTCATCAAAGCCCTGCTTGATGAGAGTACGCCGCTTTTGCTCACTTCGAATGTGATTCTCTCTCTTCTGCTCCTCCGACAGGTTTTCTCGAGAGGCTTTTCCTCCACTCGTAGACTTTCTTCGAATTGCGGCGGCCGAGCCCTTTTCACTCGCAGTGCCATTTGCGGGAGGGGAATCGACAGACTTGGGCTTGCGTCTCCGCCGTGACTTCGGAGCAGGGGAATCTTCCTCCTCATCATCATCCACGTCGACCTGTACCCGACTCTTCCGGCGCTTTCGAGGGGGCCCATCTAGATCATCACGCTTTCCGCACAATTCTGAAGATTTTCGGCTGTGGGTCTTGGTCGGGGAAGTCTCTCCCGTTACGGGACTCGACGGACACGTGTTGGCACCACTCTGGTTAACTTCTAGGCACTCTATCAACTCGTGCTGCTTTTTTGCCATGGCCTCGTACGTCTCACACGCCGATCGCGGCACGTATCCCTGACCTGGATTGAAGGCAGAATCAGAACCCCACTGCACGTCCCCGGCATGGGCCTGTCGGGGCATCGACGGGCGATCCCTGGCTCCGCCAAAGAACATCTCGGTGAAATGAGAATCATGTTCGTTTGGTTGAGGCCCCTGCTGGATGCTTTTGTGGCCGTCTTGCCGGAAATCTTCGAGGCCTTGGTGCCTCAAATGGCCGACAGGTACAAGCCCACGTGGAGGGTCTCGATGACCGTCCGGATTTCTCCCAGCAACGCCATTGCGAAGAAGGGCGGCGGCAGCGAGGACATCAGCCGTAGCATGCTGATGTGGAGACGTATGGTGCTCCATCGAAGTCGGAGATGGCTGCGGAATAGTCTGAGGTGGTGGCGGCGGCGGCGGCATGAGCGCCGCACCTGCCCCCAATAGATCCCCAAAATCATGAGCTGGCGTGAGACCGAGATGTGAAGGAGATAACGAGGGTTGGCCGAGGGATGTGTGCGATCCGACGAATTGCGGTGGTATATCTGTGAACCAACTATCGCTAAAGTTCAGGCCTTCTCCAAACGATGTGCTGTTGAAAGGATCAGCAGAGACGAAGTCGAAAAAGGATCCTAGAGATTTGGAGTCGTTGTCGGAGAGGAGAGGTTCCCCGCGAGCGGGCTGTGGTGGGGGCTCGGGGAACAAATCGGTATTCGGGTCGAAGGAGTCTATCTCGAGTGTCAGGAAGATTGCAAGGGATGAGGCCATCATGAAGCAGCTACTTACAGCCAAATGGCAAGTTGGGATCTGGCGGCTGCGAGGAACCCATTCTGGGGCGCTGTATTGCCAGCATTGGTGCGTCTGAACTTGGGAATACGGAAGGTAGTGCGGTGTCCTAGGAACCAGGCAGGATGTTGAAGCCGCTTGTTCTCTGGTGCCAAGGGATCCTCTTTTTCGAGATTCGAGATTCCAAGAGGGTCCACGATGAAGGAGGGCCTGCAACGTTTGATATGTCTCCCGCTAGAACATGGCAGGCATGGCGGGTACGACAAGCATGGCTCGTAGAGTAAGAACGACGAGGAGACTAAGCCTAGATCGCAAGACAGACTTAGAAGGACTTCTTGCAGGTCTCGGGTCACAGGCGGTGTCTTGTGATTTCCGGTATTATCTTGTCGGAGAGGGGTCGGCGGTGATTTTGACTGGCACTGGCGCTTTCGCTGCTCCGACTGCGTGCTTTACTCGATCGGCTTGGTGGCCAGGTACGTTGTGTGCGTCCAAGACAAGCACTACGTGGGCAGTGGAGGTCGGCGCAACGGCGGCGGTGGAGGGGTTCGAACCAGAGTAGTAAGCTATCTGTATATTTGGGCTCGTTCGTCTGGATCGTCTGGTGCCGGGTGAGGAACCGCTAAGAAATCGTTGGCTGGCTACAGGTGCCGCGAGATGGGAGATGGTGGTGGGGTGGCTGCCCAGGGCTACCACCGGCTTTTGGCGACTTGACGTCTGCAACGGCTCCGGTGCGAGGAGCTGGATGCCACACGAGACGACGACAGCTTCGGATGGTGCGAAATAGCGGGGATTAGACACGGAGGTGAGGTTGGTCAAAGTGACTGTTCTGCTTTCGAGCAGGTCGACGACAGTCTAAAAGGGTGGTTTGTTGCGCCGTGCACGACTCGGGCTGGTCGCCGCCTGGACTAGGGACTTGGCTGATATTGTTGAGTTGTTGGAGAGTTGGACAACAGGCCAGGCCAGGTGCGGACAATCTGCAGTGTCGTTAGATATTGACGTTGCGTCAGCAGCGCCCTCCGCATTTGTTGAAGTCGAGGTACCTGCTGTACTTGTTTGGTTGCTCGGTTCATGGCTGGCCTACCAAGATCTGGGCCTGTCGACCTCCCTGTAGTGCCCTTTTGTGGGGGTGGATCACGGACAGGCAGCCGGGGAGTCGGAGGGCGTTAGCGCATCGTAACGCCATGCTCCCCAGCCAGCAACCCCGAGCAGACGACCCTGGAGCAGTGTTGATTCGTCCCCGCAGCTGTGGGGTCTTTTCACCAACCCTGGATGACGAGCAGATCATTCAAAGTCATTTACATTATCTAGAGTCACCTAGACCCAAATAATGTTGGCTCAATCGAAGAATCAAACGTGGTCTATGGGCGATGCCGTGGTCACCTGCGTCTGCGTGCAGCCTGCAAAGCAAGAGCGTCCGTAGGGCGAAATCAACTTGCAATTTAGCGAATATGGCTCGCTATTATTGGCTGGGAGCTGCTGGCCCGTTGGCCGCTGTTGAGTTCCGGCTCCCAGCCCAAGCTCTGCTCGGCTCTTCAGCGAGAGCGGAAACAGTGTTCTTCTACCTGCCAAAACGCCATGCATGCATCAAGTGTGGTCGGCCCTCCTGAGTTCGAAGGAGGGGCTATTTTCACATGCAAATTGCTATGTCTTCCACCAGCCCGCCTTCCCAACCGTCTTCGACATCAGTGAACTAGCCAGCATAAAGTCAGGTATTCCACCGATCGTGTTGGCCTTTGCCGAATCGGGATCTAGCCACGATCTCAGTCTTGGTCTCGACTGCCCTGGGATCTACCGATAGATAACTGGAGCCGAGACGGGCTCACTTTCTTGTCTTAGCCTTCAGAGGCGATGGTGGTTTTGGAATCGTTCCGATGCAGGCGTCGAGACACGATTCTCAAAACTAGTTTAGTATTGGGCAAGGTTTCCACTGCTGCTTGACCGTCACATCGGATTGGCGACCAACTTGCTCAGTTGAATAAATTTAGACCCTTCTTCTAGCCTCATCCGCAATCAAAACATAGCGCCAATACTCTGCCCCGAACAATTATGATTATTGCCTCGACTGCTCTTCCTACTTCTGCGGAAATTCACGAGTGCCATAAGCAAGGCTATCACTATCTATTTAAAAGGCTATGGTTTAAGACCTGTAATTTATCTTGTAACCTCTGAAATGTGATCCGTATTGCACGAAGCCCATGGGTATCAGGCGGTTTGATCAGAGTCGACATCACATTTTCGTATGTTCTCGTCGACTCCTTCTCCTTGTAGCTAGTGAAGGATAGCCCTTTATTCAGAAGATGACACAAAGAATTAAACCGACATGTTGCCTTGGTGGCGGGCGTTCGGAAGCTTGCATAAAAAGATCCATGAACGACTAGCGGCGTCTGTTGCGGCGATGTACCGCATTTTGGCAGCAAAGTCGGCAGCATATCCTGGTCGTGGCGCGTCAAAGCTTCGGAGAAATGTGCTGATTGAGTGTCCCGCCGACATCACATCCTCCCCCTGTTTGAACGGCTCGGCCTCGACTTCGTAACTTCATATATCCCGGTAATTTTCGAAGGATTTCGGGTTCTTTGAAATTCCGTGGTCGCCTCGGGTCATTTACCAAAGCGCTTTCTGGCTTATCGATGAGGTGGGTGCTTTTTCATCCCGTCTACCCACCATCATATGACGTCTGGCTGACATGCCAAAAGTGAAGCTGCCGCGTGGCTTCTGAGTACTGTCATTGGCTGGAATTAACACGGTTTTGCATCTTGGTCCCTGCATGTGCCCCGAGCCACAATCGACTATCTAAATCTCAGCAAAAGACGATAGCTCATGGGGGAACGAGATGGCCGAGAACGTTTGACCGAGTCTCCCAGAAGCAATTGCAACCAGTAGCTGCTTAGCCCCCGCTTGTCAAGCTTCCGAGTTGTGAAGGCCAATTTGGCAAATGGGAGTAAGAGCTAAAGCATCTAGCTCGGCTTCGCAGGAGACTAAGAAATGTGTGCATAAGTCGAGGCCTGCAATCTTCGACATCGGCCACCCCAACGCACCTATATGAATTCGACGCATCATTCTTGCACTGCCGCTTTGGTTGACTGTTGGTGCATAGACTCTCGCAATGTGTTTGGAAGGAGAAACTCGCAGGAGAAGGCTTGATAGACGACTTGCCAAAAGTTTTGCCACGCAGATACCCTCAGCATTATACCCCCTTATTCGAGCCTATCTTCTTGGATACGCCACGGCGGTTGGCCCTCGACTGCTTACTCTCCTCCTCCAATTCCTTACATCCAAGAAACCCAAGGATGGCAGCACCGAAGACATCAATAAGAATTTTGTCCAGTCCTTACCAAGGGTCCTCAGACGTGCCCTCGACTGGCGGGGCTTTCCGGCTTTCTGTGCTATCCTAGTTGGAGGAAGTACTCTTTTAGAGGCATGTTCAACTTTCCGAGAGGCACAATGCTGTCCGCATAGCATCCTATACCCGTTCAAACTAATGGGTGGTTTAGGTCCCCTTCCGGCATTTCCTAAACCGCGTAGCCTCCAAGTCGTCCATACAAAGTCGGACCAGGTGAAGCTCTTTGAGACCGAGGTCATGCAGGCCGTACACTAACAATTTCCAGACTCGCAAGGTGGCTGGCAACCTTCACGGCCGCAAGCCTCAGCCTACGAATCCTCCAATCCAGAAAGTCCGCAAGCTTCACAGAAATAATCCCCGTCAAGTCAGATCATCCACCAGGAGTAGAGACGAAAGAGGTCCACTACGCCGGCCGTACACTGGATCTTACGCTCTTCGCTGTCGTCCGGGCTCTGGATATCATAGTGGGCGAATTCTGGTCCCGATGGTGTCCCGCAAGGAAAAGGAATGAGGCAGCGACCTCAGTCGCGCAGCTAATCTTCAAACTAACCGACCCGGCAGTATTCGCCTTCTCCAGCGCGGCAATAATGTGGTCCTGGTTCTACACCCCTCACAAACTCCCAAAAGCTTATAACAAATGGATCACCTCTGCCGCCGCAGTTGACGGCCGCCTAATCCAGGCTCTCCGGGAGTGCAGGGCCGGCACGTTGCGATACGGCGAGGAGACGGGGCGCGCCGAGTTGTTACAATCTATGTGCGCGGACTACAAGTTCCCCCTGGAATGGGGGAACCCCGCTGTAGCGGTTCCCTTCCCATGCGAACTCGTCCACATGGGAAGCGGTCCGTCATGCGAATACCACGCCTTCCATCGCTTCCACAAGTCCTGGATCTGGGCCATGTCCACCTACCTCCCCATCAACATGCTCCTCCAGCTCCGGAAGCCAAGTCGAAAGGGCCTGGAGCGGGCTTTGGTGTCCTCTGCCCGCTCGTCGGGTTTCTTGGGGGCTTTCATCGCTCTGTTCTACTATGGCGTTTGCTTGGCCCGCACGAGAGTTGGGCCTCGGATCCTTGGCAAGGACCGGATAGCGCGGCAGACAATTGATAGCGGAGTATGCGTGGGGTCCGGGTGTATGCTTTGCGGATGGAGCGTCCTTGTCGAGACGGCTTCGAGGAGAAAGGAGCTGGCACTGTTCGTTGCTCCGAGGGCGTTGGCCACGCTCCTCCCACGCCGATATCCGCTTGAGAAGCAGTGGAGGGAGACGGTTGTGTTTGCCGCCAGCGCAGCCGTTGTCTTGACCTGCTTACAAGAGAATCCGCAGCGGGTTAGGGGCGTACTGGGGAAGGTTCTAGGCAAGGTCATGGCAAGATAGACGAATTCCCACTTCAAATGTTCGGAGTGTTTTGGAGTGAAATATTATAAGCATACGGATAATAAAGGGGCGGAAGCAATAGCCAGACGGTCACGACGAACCATTGTCCTATTAGGACATGCGAGTACCATAGTGAATGGAATCCCGCCGCCTCCCCTGATATGCACATCTTGGCATGCCGCTCCGCGCCCTCCTCTGTACCGCGTCACCACGATCTCCAGTAAGAGAATATGCCCAAGACGAAGACGCAAACCAGCAGGTCAGCCCTGACCGTCATGAAGATCTGTCCGTAGCGAAGCATAACCAGCAAGTGCCCCCTATACGGCTGCGGAATGAACCCCAGAACTGTTCCAACAATCCCCTGAGGCATATACTTGCCCCCATCGATGAAAAACCTCGTCGTCAGCAAAAGAGCCTCTAGACTCCCAAAGATGAGAAAAAAGTTCCGCGTCTGCTCTGTCGGCAAGTCTCCCGCCGCAGCCGTATCTCTCTCGGCCCGCGTCCCCGAGAACGGCGTAACAAGAGCAACGTACAAGCCAAGACTCAGCGCAAAAAGCGCATGGGCTATTCTCCAAACGTAAGTCGAGGTTGGGGGTTGTTGCACAGGCGGCTCCGCGCCGGGCATCATGCCGGGCGGCATCGCACCTCCCATTCCGGGCATGCCACCCATACCTGGCATGTCTCCCACGCCGAGCATCTGCATCATGAGCTTTTGCATGTCATCAAAAGGGTTTTGCTCCCCGCCAGGCGCTCCTCCCATGCCCCCCGGACCAGCACGCATCCCCGGGGGAGGCGTCATGGCCATCAGCTGTCGGAGTATCTCGGCATCAGGTCCGTCCATGGGATTTGGGGCCGATGGCCTTGGTGACTGGCGTGACTCGTAGTGGTGTTCCGAAAGGACGACTTCTTCGGGGTCGGGATGTCTGGGATTGGGCCCTGACGCCAGTGTCTGCTCTGGCGCCGGGGGTGGAGGTGATGGTGCATCTGTGGGGAAAATTTGTTAACGTCTTCATGCAAGTCTCGGCGTGATACTAGTTACAGAGGACGACACTACCTCTCTCGATTCCTCCGCCAAGTCCCGTAATCTTATTCAATCTATTCGCACCGCCAGCGCGGATTTTCGCTTCCCGGATCTCCTTTCGCCGTCGTGCTTGAGCAGCAGCCCGTTGCGATGCTGCTGCTTCCGCTGAGACGGGTTCAGCGTCAGCCATCGTGGCTACGGTTTTCTATTGCGGGCTCGTCGTACGAGGCCCTAGCAGCTGATTTTCGGGTGGTTCTTCAAGAGCGGCCGATCACAAAAAGAACGTGGCGTCTAACAGACAGTAGTCTATGTACGGATGTTCGCGTGGTCCTTTGATTGCGACAGTGACGTTGTGGCCAGTTTCGACCGGGCTGAAGTTTGTTATCGATAAGAGCTTGTAACCGAGATTGGGCGGCTAAGAAAATACCTAGACAGGTCTAGGGTTAGGGTATTTTTGTGTGAAGATGGCTACCACTTCACATTTACATAGTAGGAGGCTCACGGCTACGAAGACACCCCATATACAGATACATAGCGGACGAGTAATCGATGTGAAAGGTATAAAATATTCCTCCAAATCGTGCTTGGACAAGTAGGTTTCCCTGTCACCGACGGTTGATGAGCTGCCGCATCAATATGAGCTTTGGCTCGGCTCGAAGGTACAATACGTTTTGTTGTATTTAGTGAAGTGAGCCACTTTTATTTGTCGTTTCACCCGTTCGTAACTTTTCTTTGGAAGCCTGCTGTCTTTCCTTTTATCTGTTATGCATTACAACCTGCTTACTCTGGCGTACTCCGGCTCATCATTATGAGCCGCTTCACACCAACCTAGGTGATCCAATGTGTCAGTAAAGGCAGCTTGCATCATAGAAAGACAGCTAAGTATAATGTGGGGTTCTCACCATCCAGTTGCCGCATTCTTCCGTCTTGTTGGTCTGAATGCTGACTTGAATTGATGTGGCTTGGGCGTAGTCTTTGGCTTCAATAGCCTCGGCCAGTCTTGATAGCTCTTCAATAGTCGCTGGCTGAACAAGCTCTCCATTGTTGAGATGGTCGAAGAGCAGGCCAAGCCGTTTTTGCGTGTCCTTTACCTGTGGAGCGAAGTTGGAAGGTGCCCGGGCTGCTACCCGTTGCATGTCCCGCGTCAGGATGTCAATCAACCGCTGAGCATTGGCTGGAATCTGGGACCGATCCCCTGGTGGGAGCTTGGCCTTTGGGGGAGCAGCAGCAGCTCTTGGCGGCGGCGGTGTTGGTTGTGCGCGGGCAGCCGGTGGTGGCCCTGATGAAGGAGGAAGCCCCATTGGCGGCGGGCCGGTGGGCGGCTTGCTTTGTTGGGGAGCTGCCTGGTAAGGTGCCGGCGCATATGAACTCTTCGGCGGACCCTGTTGAGGGGGCGCACCGTAGATGCTGGTCGGCGGAGGGGCCATGGCTGGAGCGGTTTGGGCAGCTGGCGCTGGCGCATACTTGTTCGACGGAGGCCCGCCGGGAGCAGGAGGTGCCGCGTAGGGAGATGCAACCCTTGGAATTGCTTGCTGCATCGGAGGCGGCATCGTGCCGGGCTGTGATGGAGGCGCATATGCGTTGCCGGCTGAAGAAGAAGTAGGTCGAGGTGGATGCGAGGACTGCGGGGGCCCTGCCAGGGGCGATGTGACGCGGGGCGGGGCAGGGCCTTTCGGTGGCGGCGGCGGGGGGGTGGAACCCGTGCGGCCGTGTGGACTCTGCGGAGGCGCCGATGGAGGCGGACCAGTCTGGCTCGCTTGGGGAGTAAACGG
>Ga0247774_1001742_pt1 | contig 10869 bp, 8 predicted proteins | sample UWRJL001104B6_FD_179933 | JGI IMG/M metagenome (GOLD analysis project Ga0247774, IMG submission 179933) | Plant litter microbial communities from Arlington Agricultural Research Station in Wisconsin, United States - UWRJ-L001-104B-6 | ecosystem: Environmental > Terrestrial > Plant litter >... | reverse complement strand
AAAAAAAAAAACCCTCCCAGTACTCCCAGCCCACGGCCATACGCACAGAACGCCAGAACAAAGCGAGCCAACAGACTTTACATCTGTCTGGGCCTATACATCAACAAGCGCACTCATGTAACCCCAAAATCACACTGCGGCCGCAGCCATTCTGCTTCGTCGGGCTTCACATGCCTATCCTTCTCTACGCAAGCCCCAGAGCCTTCACGGCCTCCTCTAAGTCCAAAACATCATCCGCCCTATCTGCCCTCCGTCCCCAGGCAACTTTCCCCGACCCGTCCACGGCCCACGCGCCCGAAGTCTGCCACTTGTTCCCCATGACCGTCGTCGGCCCCTCCGCATCAATCACGCCCGTGCCCCCCGTCTGATAGGCCGGCACGCCTTTGGCCGCGGTCCCCGTCCGCGAAATGCTCTGCGCGACGGCTTGGCCCAGCCACCCCTTCTCCTTCCACCCCTGGATCTGGGTGTTGGGGTTCAGGACGCTCCAGACCGATCCGAGCCCCAGACCCCAGGCGGAGTACACGGCGCGGTCCTCGTCGATGACCACTTGCACGGTCCAAGCTCCGCCGAGGAGGTCCACCCACTTTTGGGTCGCGGCGGCCGAGGAGTGGGAGACGGCTATGCAGGCGATGTTGGGGTACTTGTTGGCGAGGGCGCGGAGGGTCAGGAAGGTTTTTTGGGCAACTGAATTTTTCGTCAGGCAGGTGGTTAGCACAACACGTAAAAATAGAGGTACCGCTGAACAACACCGCCCCCAGCGGTCAGGAGGTGGCCATCAGGCGGGACAAAGACTCACAGGCACACCCAACACATCGCAAAAACACCACAATCGCCAACCGGCCCCCACCGCACGTAACCTTCCTGTCTCGGTCGATGGGCGCCAGGTCTCCAACCTTGGGGACCTCGCCCAGGGGGACCGGCGGCGGCGGAGGGGTCAACCACGGCTGGACGCTCAGGGGCAGGTTCCGCACCGTCAGCCACGCCGGCCACTTGTCTCCGTACGTATCGTCCTTCTCGTCGAGCCCCGGGATGGTGCCCGGAGGCGGCGCATCCTTGCTGCTGCGCTTGCGCTTCGGGGCCGGGGCCGGAGCGGTGGTGGGCGAGGAGAAGTTGAAGGTGTCGGACGAGATGCCGACCTTCTTGAGGGCCAGCTTGGTGGTGAGGCTGGCGAGCATGGTTGCGGGATTCTGGTTTGGGGAACTGGGATTGACGACACGTCGAGGCTCGGACGTTACGATTCGGCCGCAGGCGGGTTCGCGTGGTTGTGTCGGATCTCCTTTCGCGGTAGGGATGATCACGTTAATGGCGAAATACGGAACGGAGCTCTCGAATGAATCGCTAGCTTGTTGAGGGAAGTGGAACCAACAAAACCGGGTCGGTGAGTTTATTCTAGCGCCAAATTCCAGAGAAAAACAGGGATCAAAAATGATTCTCAAGGGGAAGGTGAAAGAAACGATATTGCAAATAAAAGCCAAGCGCAGGGGTCCGGATTCCTTAAAACGCTTCTTTCATTCCCCGCACAAAGCAAATACACACAAGAATCAAAGTACCCTCTTGCTCACCTCCCAATTGCCAATTGGCAAAGACGGGGGGGGTCACTCAACGGCATTTCGGGCAATCGCTGAAACTTTTGACGCGTTTGATACAGGGACCGTCGCATGTTTCTGCGGGAAAGACGCTCGGGCCTTTCTAGTCCCTGAAAAACGGGCATGTCTCTCCCATGTCTCTTTTCAAAGGTCGCTATTGGTTCAGAGGCACGAGGCTGTGGTGGGTACCACCGCGAAGGGAAGGATTTTATGGGGAAACCTTCAAAGGGCCATGGACTACCCGATTGGTTGGATCAAGTTTGTGCTGTCGGAGCCTCTGGAGGGAGGAATGGATGGTGTTTTTGAGTTTTCCGTGTTTCTCAGCCTGATGCGCCTCCCGCTACCCTCCATGTCTTGCGGAGACGTTCCTCCTTGCCATACCTATCCTCTCGGCCTGCCATCTGCAAATAAAGCTACACAGGTGCTTGCACGAGCAAGCATAAGAACACACAAAGTCATGTTGGAGAAAGTAACGAGAACGGAAAGCTGGTTTGTTTGTCGATGTCTGGGGCGTGTTTGAACCGTTGGAGGCAGAAACACCATCAGCAGGACGACCATAGGGCGGGGAATAGTTGCCATATGAGGTTGATATTGGTGATATTTTGCTGTCAAGCAGGCCCGCCCGACTCATGAAGGCCATGATCATTGCCGGCATATCGTTTGCAAGCCAATTCGGGTAACTCAAGCAAGAGCTGTTCATGATATCGTTCAATCTAGCCTTTTCTCCCGACTCGGTCCTTGGCATTGGTCGGCATTGCCAATGTTAGGTCAGTTGCAAGGTTCAAACTCTTGTGAGCAAAACCATGGCGTTGGGGGGGGGGGCGAGGAGATCACGGACAGGTGCAGACCAGAAATTCTAGCTTGCCGTGGAACTAACTACTTTGCACCTACTATTTCATGTTGAGAAAAACACTAGCAGGCTGCCGTTGTCCCGGCGATCCTCGGCAAACGCGCACAAAAATAGGCACGCTCTGCTAGATGGTAAAGAGAGACTGTCGCCGCCACGTCAAATGGCGTTTTGGCAACACCTTCCTCGAGTCTAGATGTTGGCGCATCATCTGCCATCTGTCATCAGGCAATCGGCACGGTCAAGTAAATCACGCCGCCTCACCGCCGCCGCACCGTCGATGATGGGACCCAGCCATCGGGACGAACCCGCCGCGGCTAGAGCTATTCATCTCAAGTGTCATACCCGGTACATGAAGTAGGCTTCTGGGTGATTGTGACCAGTAACCAGTGGCCTAAATCGTGTTCCTGAGGAAACAGAGAGATTGATGAACTCTCCTGTAGCAGAGACATGAGGCAAAATTCAGAAGTGGATCCGCGGTGGTTATCCGGGATGTGGGTCGTACATCACACAAATCCGATATTTCTCATTAAGAATACACGGGTCCGAGATGAGTCGACTTCGCCGGTTGCGGAAAGATGGAAGCATTCTCGAAAGTGCGATACCCGCCTTGCCGCAGCCAACTTGTCGGAAGACGAGTGCCGCACGGGAGCCCTTACTTCAACCTTCTCACACTTTGGCTAGCCTGTCGAATGCCAAGACTCGGAAAAGGTGGTGGAAAGTGTAGGTGTAGATTGGTGGACCGCCGAAGTAGCTGACGTACGCTCCGTCCTGGCAGAAAATTTCATACCTCGAGTGGGCAAGATTTGATTAACCGTATGGAATGTCTTGGCCCGAATGCAGATGAAAGTCCCGTTCGCTTCAGGCACAAAATGCGGGGGCCAAGGATGAGACGAGGGCATGGAACCCATGGAGATTCTCTCCTATCCGCCTGGCTGCTGCAGCCAGCTACATCTTGTTCCTAAGCCGGGTAATGGCACTGACGAAACACCTATCCATATCATAACCCGGGCTGCCTGGCAAATCTGTGCATTCGGTGGACCGGTCAGCTGACCCTGCACTTCCGAGGTACTACCCACGTTAAAATGGAAGTCGGTTTGAAGTCAGGTGGCTGGAAAACGAAAGAGTTTCCTGTGCCGTAGAATCGTACAAGATGTAGAGGCTCGGGATTGATCATGGTTGGCGGGCCCCCGCGCAGGGAAGCGTCCGCGATGACGGTTTGCGCCTGAATCGGTGTTGAATGCTTGACTTCTTGAATGCTGTGCCACTTGGTGCCTTGCTGTCCTACACTGCAATTTGTGACACTGTGAAAAAGAACAGTGAAAGGTCGGCTCGAAACCGAGTAAAGGACCATTACACCGGAGAATTATCATTGAAGGCACGTAAGTAGGCACGTAAGGACTTACACGGGAGTGAAAAGCCTGCCGGGGCGCCATGGTGGTGCGGCTCATGCAGGGGTCGGTTCGGCTTCGCACGCCGTCAGAGTCATGCATGCACATCTTCCAATATTCCTGTCTGGCACCTTGGGATTATGGGCCTCGTTATGTCGATACGACGATCTGCTTCGTGAATCTCAAGCAACGACAAACGGCCCGGTGGTGAGCCTGATGGGACTGACTGAGAGAAGTCGCATCGCAGGCCGTTGGTCTGCTCACGAACCGCTGCGGTTCATGGAGAGTCAGCAGGCGGCGGGCTTACCCTGGGGGTCCGCGCCACCGTCCTCGATGTGTCAACCAATTGGCGAGTACGACACATGTCATTATGGTTGGTGAGCTGGCGACAAGTAGATGAGTAAGAAGTCAGCCGCGGAGGGTAATTGCTGTACGAATAATTCTCGTAACGTGGTTGAAGCTCTTTGCTGTGCTCCGCTGAGTAGCATTCGCCGTAAGAGACTTGTAGCAAGGTAGAACATGTGCAGGCGAGGTTTAATGCGTCAGGGCGTGAGACTAGATTCGGCTTCATTCATTCATGGTCGGCGACTTGTCATCCTCGATGTCCACTGGAATCGGATGACAGCTGGGTCAATCTGACTAGAAATAGGGCTGAACGGATCAGACTGGACGGCGCGTCGTATCGAGAATCGCCCTGATTTCCATATCGCTCACATACCACGGTGGAATGTCTCGGGTTTTTTCATTGCCGTTGGAGTCGCGGTCAGCAACAACTTCCGACAAACGCTGACATTGGAGACTGTCTTATTAGTCCAGTTGGGTCTGTTGCAGGTTTGTGGTTTGATTGGACGCTACGGAAGCTTAAAAAGGGGGGAGATCACTTACCTGAACGGCGCTGAAAATTACTCCTGCTTGAGACTGCACACTGCAGAAATCAAGAAGAGGCCAGCGCTTGTGTAATCAACCACATCACCCAAGTACCTCGGAGCACGCTACTTGGTTTCCGCTAGTACGAATACTACTACCAGTACTAAACTACTCTAAAAGTGGACAAATGCGTATTCGTGAGTAGTGTCTGGGTGGCCGTCCACGACAAGCAGTGCGATTCGGGATTAAGACGTCAATAGCAGCCGGGAAGAACTGGGGCGACGACCGCACTTGCTCCCACTCCTCCTCCATCAACCAGCAGCCTTGCAGCGGAAGTTACAGAACACGGAGACCTGGCTCTATGAATTCGTTACCTACGACATACGATGCATGAAGGTTGGATCAGGGTTGCGCTCCAAAGCCTGCGTGCCGCTGTGCCTGATGTGATGTCAATTCCGCCGTTCAACCAGTGGCATCAAAAGGTTGCATGACCCAGTAGCCAGTAGGCCGAAGTGATGTCTGCAGGGCTTGTAGGTGCCCAGGAACTTGGGGTCGTCAGACGCTGTCAAAGACTAGGTTTGCAGGGAGCCAGTAAATGTTGCAGGTTTGGCTAGCCATTCTCGTTTGATCAATGCGCGAAGATCTGGAATTAATGATGGGATATTTCCGCTTTGAGAATGATGTCCAAATCAATCGAAAATGGGAGATTCCTACCCACCGTACGTGGAAGAACACGTACAGTACAGAGGTACTCTGCGAGAACATAGATACTTTAATGTTGATATTGAAATTTAGGAATTATCTACGGCGTTCGAATTAGAGAAGCTTTCTGCGGCGCAGGTTGGAGAATTAACTCCTTCGCGTATCGTACCGGGAACGAATCTGTCAGCCATTGACCTTCTCTAGGTTTCCGCCAACGAGCCTCGACTATTATCAATCCCACAACCTCTGTATGCACTGTGTCATTGCAACCGGATGAGTGATTGAATTTCCACCAATTTCCTGCTGGTCTGTGAGAGGAAGTTCCCCTATTAGGAGGAACGCGTTCGCCGATGGAACGCGCTAGAGGCCATGAAACCTTGCCGTCAGGGCCTTCCAGTGTTGACCTGTGAGGATTCCACATCGTTAACGCCGCCGCAAGAAAACCCATAAGAACATCGATAAATCTTACCAACAATAAATTTACCAAGCTCTAAATCGAGAAGGTAAGGAGAAAAAGGCATAGAAACAAGTGCGAAACACTCATCCCTATGATCCTTGGACAGATCCACCAGACATTGTACCAGACTCCTATTCTCGGATCGCTTGGCGGCTTGACAATGAGAAGAGACAAGATCGGTGACGCTTAACTGGGAGGTTAAACCAAAGCCGCACCGCTACGAAGGTACATTTTACCAGCGTACCTTGGGCCGCATCCTGCGGTGACTTGCGTCCTCTGAAAATCCGCCTATGTACTCGGTCTTGTTGTTCCCAGGCGCCAAGACCGACCACTAAATGGGTTTGACAGGTCGGTTTTTATGCTCGACGATCCTCGTCGCTCCTCGCCGCATCTTGCGCCAACTGCCTGAAGATCATTGCAGGAACTCCACGTCGATTGAGATGGTGAGTCCAAACTCGGATGCACCCGAGCACGTAGGGGAACTTAGGTTGGCAAGATCAAGATGCACTTAGGGTTGCCTAGAATTGTTAAAGCCTTTGCCGGCTGCAACCACGTTCGAGTTTTGTTGTCCCATGCTCGTCGTACTCGCACCACAGAGCCAGCAGTTCTATCCAAAATCCAACATTGAGGATCAAATGTCACACTATGCTAGATGCCTTTTGCATCGCCACTCCTGGAGAAAATGTAAACCCTATTCAAGGACGCTTTACAAATCCAAAGGACCTTGGATGCAGGTAGACCGCCAACAAAAACATGGCCCAGAACAAGCCTTTGTCCTAAAGACGGAAACTTGCACCTGCACAACCAACGAGAGAAGCAATGGTGGAAACAGCCTGATGGTTCTTCCCAGGCACAGGCCCGACGGCATCTGTGATATGGCGACGTCGAACTCGCCACCAGTTAGCCGTCCGGGATATTTCAACAGAAGGACCGGACCGGTTAGAGAGCGATAGAACTTTCGACTACTGCAGCTGCTAGCAAACGTCTGGAGACTTTCTGAGGTACTTGTACATGACGTTTTAGCGAATTTGAAGTGGATTGGTCGTGTTCTCACCCTTGTGATTGCCAATTTACTGCGACGCATGGGCCAGATCAAGTCCCAGCTAGGACTCAACTATGACTTGGAGCGCTTTGAGGTACTGGTACAAGCTCAGCCCGTTGTTGGTTTTGCGCGGACCTGGAAAACAATTACCATTCATGCTTGGACTCGACTAGAAACAGCGACATAATTGTTAGGGACGTACCATGCCCATTTCTCGCCAGACCTTCCCATCCACGCTTGTTCCCGCCGCCATGACTGCCTGCCCTGCCTGCCTGCCCTGCCTGCCCTGTGCTGCCAATACCCAGTCGGACTGAAGCAAACGCAGCGGTACGAAGTTGGGCCTACTGCGGCGGAGCAAATACTTTGTAGTAGCGGCAGAGTACCTTCGTACTTCCCCCTCTCTACGAGAAAATCTCGAACATCAAGCCTGAACATTCATCCACCGCGACTCCTGGAACTTGGTCTCGCTCAACCACGTCCAGACTAGCATCGTCCAGCGCGTCGGGCGGATCCCCTTCTCCTCAGCACTCTATTCTCTTCCCTTCGAGCATTTATTTCGTCTCCTCGACCAACATTACGGGACCAGTCTAACACCAGGTCTCGCAAATGATTCCCAGTCGCTCCGGGCTTCTGTCTGTCTAAACTTCCATCTTTTTGCCTGTTAATTTCTGTCTCAACCTTCGCGACTTTGTCCCTCCCGCCTCACACCGAGCGAACGACGCCAACGGTATAACGAAGGCGAATTCCGACCCGACGTGTAACGATTGCGGCTTCTCTCTGGCTGCTAAGATCCTCTCCCACGACACTTTGGGTAGGCCTCGACGCGAATCACGTTTTGGTGTCCGAGGACGTACATGGCACTGCGAGCGGTCTAACACCGTCGGAAAATTTGGCTGAGCAGAATCAACCATTGTACAAGTGAACTCACTTGGTCGACTTCCGCGTCGTTTTGAGCAACCTTTGGCCAAAATATCTTCCGATATCCCCAACATCTGCCTGTTTCAAGGCGTGACGGTTCAATCTTCGGCCTGTCTCGACGATTCGCTCCCTGCCCTTCACAAGGCAGCTGAGCCCGGTCCCCCTTCATGGACAGTCGGTCGACCGCGGCGGAACCCAAACTCTCCTCCTTTCCACAGTCTCCGTGGACGCATTCGCCGAGCGTCGGACCGACCACACCGACAGCCAACGGGTCGGCGTCACAATCCGACAGCTCGACGGGGCCTCTGTCGTCCAAGCTCGAGTACTTTCCGCCATACTTCCTGCCGCATCAACAAGCACAGGCTACCTTCTTCCATCAGCAGCAGCTCTTACAATACAATAAGCTCGTGTCTGCAGGCAGGGGGGGAGGCCAACCCCAACTACTCTCCCAGGCCTCGTCAAGCCCACACATCCAGCCCGCCCCGAGATCGCGATCAGCGTCAAAGGCATCGAACAGAGACCATCCTACAGGGAAAGGCACTCAGGGAGGCCATGGGAGCAAAGGAGCGCAGAACACCGATAGGGCACACCGATCGGGCATAACGAACAAGGACCCTCCGCTGAAAATGGGTCCCAAAAACTCGGAGCTATCACACCCTCTCCCGGCGCGTCCGCCACCTCCGAATCCTAGCCTGTCACACTCTAGTTCGGTGCCATCGACACCGCTACAGCATGCTCGAAACTTTTCGTTCGAGTCGCGAGATCCCTCGCCAAACGCCAACGCCAACCACTCGCCAAGGTCTGCTTACTCGGAGACGACGGCGCAGGTCCCGCCACTGCGTCAGCTGCCTCCGAAGTTGGGCAGCTGCCCTTATGAGACTGCGCAGGTCCACTCGAGACGGCGGATACCCTACAGCATCGAGAAGGAGAAGCTTGAAAAGGTCGACGCGAGCAAAATAAAAAGCAAGCTATCCGAGGACGATGAGAGGAGGTTGACAACAGACATGCGAGAGCTGTACGATCGGTTACTGCCGACTTCGGCCGTCGAGACGAGTCGTGGAAAACTCGTGACGAAACTCGAGAAGATATTCAATGACGAGTGGCCCGGGCATGATATTCGTGTGCACCTCTTCGGCTCATCTGGCAACCTGTTGTGCTCGGACGACTCGGATGGTATGTGGAAGCACTACGCAAATTCCAAAAAAAAAAAAAATTGACGTGCCGTGTGTGCTGACCGGTTTATCTAGTGGACATTTGCATCACAACGGAGTGGAAAGAGATGGAGTCTGTATGCATGATTGCAGACTTGCTCGCGAAGCGTGAGTGCACTACCTTTGGCCCATGGGCAACCACTGACAACGATCCAGGCGGCATGGAGAAGGTTGTGTGCATATCAGCTGCCAAGGTTCCCATAGTAAAAATATGGGATCCCGAGCTGAAGCTGGCATGTGATATGAATGTCAACAACACATTAGCGTTGGAGAATACGCGCATGGTCCGAACTTACGTCGAGCTCGACGAGCGAGTCCGCCCGCTAGCCATGATTATAAAATACTGGGCAAGAAGGAGGATCATTAATGATGCTGGTTCGTCGGCGTTCCGCCATGTCGACTGACTGCGAAGTTGCTAACTGAAACGCAGGCCTTGGTGGTACATTGAGTTCATACACTTGGATTTGCCTAATCATTGCCTTTCTCCAGCTTCGAGAGCCCCCGATCGTTTCAGCTTTGCACCAGCGTCAACATCAGCGGCTGTCCAGGAAGGATGGGACCAAGAGTGAATTCGCCGATGACGTGGAGAAGCTACGAAGCTTTGGCAGAAAGAACAAGTCGACACTAGGCGAGCTTCTCTTCCAGTTCTTCCGCTTCTACGCGCACGAGTTCGACTACGACAAGCACGCGTTGTCGGTGCGTTTGGGAAAACAGATGACCAAGAAAGAGAAGAATTGGCACCATGCACTTAACAACAAGCTTTGCATTGAGGAGCCTTTCAATACGTCGAGGAATTTGGGGAATACGGCCGATGACTACTCCTTCAAGGGCATTCATCTGGAATTGAGGAGGGCCTTTGATGCCATTGCCAAGGGGAATCTGGACGAGTGTTGCGAACAATTCGTGTTTCCCAAGGAGGAGGAGCGGACATTCACCCACCAGCCTCGGAACCCGCAGCCCGTTCTTATTAGGAGCGCGAGCCAGACGCACTCGTCTCGGAGTCGTGGCGGATATGGACGAAATGGTCGCAACAACTTCAACTATCGCGGAAACGGCTCCAACCGACGCGCCTCGTCTAGTGTTCCATTCGAGGCGAATAATAACGTCATGTACCCGCAGCAGTTTCCGGCCCAGGACCTGCCGTGGATGGTGCAGCCGGCGGGGTTTACGCCAGAAATGATGTTGCACATGTTTACACAATCGCAGCTCTTCGCCCAGGTGGCCTATTCCCAGCAGCCGTCTCAACCTCAACCACAGGCACCAGTCCAAGGTCACCAGAGAGGCCCGGCAAAGACACCAGCCTCGCAGGCGGGGTCCGAGCGATCCAGGACGAATTCCATCGATACCGCTCCGGCCGCCCCCCTCAGCGCACCGCTTCGGCACGATATGTATGGAATGTATGCGTTGCCTTTCCAAGGCGGTGCAACGGCCTACTTCCCGGCCCCAGTCGCGGCGGGCTTCGGCACGTATCCCTCGAGTCCCGCTACCACGGCTAACGGCGCAACGGCCGAATTCCGCCGAAGCCTACACCGGACGAGCGCGGCCGCTGAGGCGGGGTCCGCGGCAGCTGGCAGTTCGCTTAGGTCGCAATCTCAGCCGGCGTCGAGGACGATGCCGTCGGCACAAACTGGCACTGGCTTCAATACGCCTGGGTCAGCGCTGCCCAACGGATTACCCATGTTCCCGCCGCCGAGGAACGTTGCAGGTGGCATCCGGTTCCCCAACTTCGTGGCGGATGAGACTGATTATGACGAGTCGCCCAAAGCGCGAGCGGACACGCCGCCATCCGACGACGGGGCCTATCTCTCGTACTCGCTATCGGAGGCTTCGAGCCCTCATCGACGTGCT
>Ga0247774_1001741_pt1 | contig 10870 bp, 13 predicted proteins | sample UWRJL001104B6_FD_179933 | JGI IMG/M metagenome (GOLD analysis project Ga0247774, IMG submission 179933) | Plant litter microbial communities from Arlington Agricultural Research Station in Wisconsin, United States - UWRJ-L001-104B-6 | ecosystem: Environmental > Terrestrial > Plant litter >... | reverse complement strand
GCAGACGTTGCGCAAAGGATTGCGGAAGAGAAGATGTACTCACTCTCGGATCGTCTCGTTGATAAGCTGTGCCCGAGTCATCTCCGTCTTGGACAAGCTGGCCCATTCCTGCTCTGTTACTTCCAGTCGTAGCTCGGCTGGAGGCTCGTATGGCCGTAGTCGATAGGTCCCTAGCTTTGTTTTGATGTTGCCCAAAAGCGTGGCAAGATCGCTCTTCTCCGCAACCCACTCCCTCTTCTTGCCCCTCTTGTAAGCGGCAAACTCATTTGCCTGCAACTTGGCGTCTGCATATGTACCCTGGAACGTGGCCCGCTGCCATTCGGCCACCTGCTCCCGAATGTCCTTTAGGAGGGCCGCCATTCTCCGCTCGTACGCACTCTGCATCTCCCAAGCGCCTGACATGTTATTGACAAACTTCTCCACTCTCCGTCCAGCATTCTCCACCTTCTCCATCTGCGAAAAGGCGTGGAACCAATACGCAATGTAAGTCATGAGAGACCGTTCGTCAGGCTTGGCAACGTCACACACGTCCTCGACATCCAACAGCTTAGGGATACCAATCTCCTTGTGGGCAATGTCGAAGGCAAGCTGCATGTTGCCCCTATGATCCGACTTGTCCAGAGCATCGTAGTCAATCAAATCCGGACGGTGGATGTCGAGAAGCGCACAAAAGGCGAGGCCGTCGTTCCAACTCCCGCTAAAGTCCCGAACATCGACTTCGTCGTAGCATGCCGTCTTCCTCTGACACCACAGAAGCAGGCCCTCTTTTGCAGATATACCCTCCTCGTTGATGTCGCTGATGGTGAACTTCGAGATGAGAATCCAGATGAGACCGAGAATGATCTTGCGGTTGCCATCCACGACGTCTTCGGCACCGATGTTTGTCATCTGAATGCCCCTCGACTTGATAAAATCGAGTGCCAGGTTGGCATTCTCGAACCGCTGCACCCGGAGCTTCGGCTTCGACGCATATCGGCCGAGGGACTCGCCGGAAAGACATTCGATTAGGTGGATAAGGAGGACCTGCACGCCAGTCCCGTCAGCCAGGTTTCACTTGTGGGAAAAGCGGATTTACTGACACCATCACTCAGATCTGCCACGAGATCTTTTACTTCTAGACTGCGGGCTTCTAACTTTGTGTTCAACCTATTCCGTGTTAGGCACCTGTTCTGAATTCGACGAAAGATGAGAAGGGGAAGGGAGAAGGCGGTCTCGCCAAGACGGAGGGGTGTGGGGGCCGTACCATTTAGTAAAAGTCTTTTGCTGGACCGTAATCCACCTCTGCTGCTCCGCAAATGCCATCCTCGTCAGTCCCTGTTCGTGGGGCCGTTCCAAGGCAGCAAGAGCTTCCGCCGGGCTCGAAACCGACTTCCCAAACCGAGGTTTCTTCGGCCGCTCCTCTCGAGGCTCTCTCGGCCCTAGGACGGCGGTGCTATTGCTCGTCGACCGTTGCACCCTCGCCGCATGAAGCTGTTGCTTGTCCCGCCTGCTCCGCGAGATTGGCGTCCCACCAAAGTTCCGCGAATTCGAGAGGCCGCTGTCGGGTGAAGACCACGGATCCTTGTAGTTGTTATTGTTGGTATTGTTGTTGTTGTCGAGGGGAAAGTCAGATGTTGGAGATGTGGCTCTCGTGGAAGTCTCGGAAATTGCAGAGAACTCGGAGGGCGAAGAGCTAACGATCGAGGAAGTCCGTAACGGACGCGGGGCAAATTGGAAGGTTTGACTTCTTGGAGTTGGATGGTCGTTTTCGTCGTGTAAACAGAGGTCGGGGAACTTCTCGCCGCCTTGGACGTTGCCGGGCAGAACGTAACCATACTCCGCATGCAGCGGCAGCGACCCCTGAGCCGACCCCGCTGTGGCTTCCCAATTTGCCATTGTGGCGGGTTTTTAGTGGCTCTGAGCGTCTAAGTCCGCAAATCCCAAGTGCCGTCACTAGCGTCAGATGGCTGCAGATGGCTATCGATAACGGCTTGCGACGCTGGCTCGCTTTTGGTGGAGAATTCGAATCGGGATCAGCTTGCAAGAAGCAAAACCTTCGTGGAGGGTTGGTAAGATGTGGAAGGGTCTCACGAAGAAAAAGCCTTTGAAGGATGTCACAGCAGTTTATACATCCTCCTTTCCGCAGATGATCTGCATCTCACACCCAGGGTCCAGAGCGTTTGCGTCTCTGCCATCCCATCCCCATTCCCGTCGTCTCACCCGGCACCGCCAGACAGCAAGTGTCGCGGCACAGCTGGCCGACGACGGACACCAAAGTCCTGAAACACCTACCTAACCAACCCATTGCAAGCCTCCATCGCGAATCAGAGGGCGGCCTTCTGCGGGCATCGCCTCTTCCCACCATCGCAGCCACTTATGCGTCTCCATTTAGCCCCACGAATAACCATGCGGATCCCCCAACAGAGGGGTCAAACCAGCCAGGGTTCCTGAGAAGAATTGAAGGGGTACCGGCGATTAAGTCGAGCTCCAATCCTCGCTCGACGGCAGCCTCTTCTATTACTGGATTCACAAAGGCCAGTGAGCCTGACCATTCATGCATCTTCCCCTTTGTGGAAGGATCACGAGTTTGCTCAAAGTCTCGGCGTCAAAGACGGAAGAAACGCGAAATTGCTCATCACAGTTGCAGTGTGTTCCACCTTGTTCCACAGTTGATCACTCAAGGATAAAAATGGGTTTGCCATTCGAAGGGGCTCTACTTAGTAATTTTCAGACACCAGTTTGCGGATCTTGGGGCAAGTGGCCTTGAGAGACCAGACCAGACGAGATCGCCGGCGGTCGTGCATGAGGTGCGACTCCACCGCTCGAGTGGTACTCCGACGGCCGCCGCATCAACGACATCGGTTGGGTTTAGGCTCCCTAGACGCGAAAATCTCTGTTTCGAGGAATGGCCGGGCCATCTCTCGGGTGTCCAACGGCCCTGGCCCCTAGTGGAGACTTTTCGTCATGTTCTTCTTGAAGAATCGAGGCTGTTCTGGTGTCTGCTTGGGGGACCTCTTTTCACGCGAAAGGCAGCGTTAGGAGCTGAAAGAGAGGGCATGTTCAGCATTGATGCAGGTATCAACGAGAAGAATGCAAGCAATTCACAAAAAAACCGCACAAGGCATGCATGAATTAGGAACCCAGCTTGGCATGTGGAGCTGGAACCTGATAAACACAGTTGCAGCTGAGGTGGGTTGTCATCCCATGAGCCACTTCTCCGGTGAGAATGCGAGGCTGATCTGAATCCTTAAAGGTGGTATGGAGACTGAAGACAAGAATAGCTGTCGTGGTATTAAGACGGCTGCTAAGCCATTCGTACACAACGATGAAATGGTTGGATCCAGGAATGTCCGTCTCCTGGCCATCTTGGCTGAATTCTAGAAGGGTGCTGGAAGATGTCGACGGACAATAAATTGTGCTGTCGTGAATTTTCCCGGCCACACAGACACACACACAGTATGCCATGTCAACTACAATTGAGTCGGAAATAAAGTGTTTTGGATGGCACACCATAGAATGGTTGCCCCGGCACTCTTTGGAGTCCCCTTGTGAATCAAGCTCGTCGGGCTGGCTAACTTGTTAGTTGCCAGGCAAGATTCGGTCTGCAGGCATGAAAGACTTCTCGACAGATGTCGTGGACTAACAGCTGCTAATTACGAATGAGTAGATTTGTCCTTATAAAGAACCATACCTCCTGAAGTGGGCTCTGATTTCTGGAATATTTTCTTCTTTTGATCTTCTCGTACAGCTTACAGGCATTTCGAAAGGTTCCGTTCCTCTGGGGCGAATTCGTCGGTCTTCCGTGTATTCCTTCTGTTACGTGTTGGTGATTTGAAATGGTGTCCTGAGGTTTGATTCAGAAATGAAGGAAGCATGAAATAATCTTTTGCATGCAGCTTCAATATTCTCTAGACCTTGCTGAAAGCCATAGTACACCTAGGAACTATCATGTCAACGTGCCGTACACAATTGACGTACGTCATTATTATGAATGCCTTGAGGAAGTCGAGTTTGATTCTCAATGTGATGAGTCGATAAACGCAACCTGGTCTTCAAAATCCGCTTCCTCCTCTTGCATAGTGAGCGTTATCAAGTTACGAGGCTGTGGATGTTGTCAAATTGGCCCTGCGGTGAAGATAGCCTAAGCCTCCGGTTCTGAAGCAATCGAATTTGGTCACCAAGTCGGAGGACGATCGACGGTAGACATCGCGCCAAAGGATCTAGCCGACGTCATTTGGATCTCGGTGTGATCTGCAGAGCCGCCCAATGGCCCAACAGCAGGTTTGGGGCGCTGGCACACAGTCGGTGCCTTGGGAGTCTCACCGAGCCGACCCTAGCCTGAACTGGAGCCCTGGACCCACTGTGGGTTTGCACACTGCACAAGGTCCTGACGTGCCCGAACTCTGGCTAGTGCCCTGCTTCTTAGGCGGCTATTCCGAGATCGCTCTCGCAATCGCACGGATCAGTCAGGTCGATATTAGCGAGAAATCGGAACGCTTTCAATAGATCTCCTCAAGCCATCACATTCCAAAATTTCCAGTTCCTACCTGGCTACATAGTTCGGACTTGCCTTTCGTTATAGACCTTCTTCCATCACTAGAACCCTGTAATTGGGGCAGCTAGCGCCACAAGATGCGGTGCTCGTCCAGGCTGCTACCAATCGTGACCTCAGCGTGGCGCCGCCCGACCACACAGAGTATCGCCAAGCAGGCAGCAAGAATCAAGCCAGTCACAACACCGACACTAACCTCTGCCCCACGCTGCATCGCCACAGCCAGGAGACCGAGATGTTTCTCCTCGACGACAAGGCTATCGGCGCCGAGTGAAGCTCCTGCGACGGCTGCTACAGCTGCTACGGCAACAAGCCCATCGTCTGTAAAGCTAACCTCCGAGTCATATCAACTGAAGCGCGATGCCCGATTCGCCGCCGTCGTCCCAGAGCATGTTGCGCGGCTCAAGGAGATTCTAGGCAACGATCCCGCCGCGGTGATTGAGTGCCTGACATCGGACGCCGCGGCCGAGGATGTCGCACCCTACGTCGAGGACTGGATGAGAAAGTACCGCGGCCAGTCGCGCGTAGTGCTCCGGCCCACCACGACGGAGCAGGTGAGCGCCGCGCTGCGGTACTGCTGCGAGCAGAAACTGGCGGTGGTGCCGCAGGGAGGCAACACCGGCTTGGTGGGCGGGTCTGTCCCTGTCTTTGACGAGATTGTCATCAGCATGGGCAGGATGAACCGCGTCCTCTCGTTTGATGAGATCAGCGGCGTTCTGGTGGCCGAGGCGGGATGCATCCTGGAGGTGGCGGATCAATTCCTGGCGGAAAAGGGGCATGCCTTTCCCTTGGACCTGGGGGCTAAGGGGAGCTGCCAGTTGGGGGGAAACGTCTCGACCAATGCTGGTGGGCTCCGCGTGCTGAGGTACGGGAGCCTGCACGGGAGCGTCATCGGTCTGGAGGCGGTGCTGCCTGACGGGACTGTCATGGACGAGATGTCGACGCTGCGGAAGAACAACACGGGGTACGACCTGAAGCAGCTCTTCATCGGTGCCGAGGGGACCATCGGCATCATCACCAAGGTGGTTGTGCTGTGCCCGCAACGGCCCAAGGCTGTCAACGTGGCGTACTTTGGGCTCGAGTCATTTGAGGCAGTGAGGACAGCTTTCAGGGAAGCAAAAGCGCAGCTCTCCGAGATCCTCTCCGCGTTCGAATTGATGGATGGGACGAGCCAGAAGATGGTGCAGGCTGTGACGGGGAACAAGAAGCCATTGGAGAGCGACTACCCCTTTTATTGCCTGGTGGAAACGTCCGGATCCAATGGCGAGCACGACTACGCTAAGCTAGAGGCCTTCCTGGAAGATGTCATGGGCAAGGAAGTGGTATTGGACGGCGTGGTGGCCCAGGACGAGACGCAGATCAAGTCTCTCTGGGCGTGGAGGGAAGGCATACCCGAAGCTCTAGCTCACTACGGGGGTGTCTACAAGTACGACGTGTCGATTCCGATTCAAGAAATGTACACGTTGGTTGAGGACGTCAGGACCCGTCTGAACGAAGCCGGCCTGGGCAGTGGCGCAAACAATGAGGATTCCAATGTGGTAGGCGTTGTAGGATACGGCCACATGGGCGACTCCAACTTGCACTTGAACATTGGGACAAAAACATACGACAGGAAGATTGAGGCGGCGTTGGAGCCGTTTGTGTACGAGTGGGTTCAGCAACGGAAAGGCAGTATAAGCGCCGAACACGGCTTGGGTATCGCGAAGATGAAGTACATTGGATACAGTCGCAGTGATAGTATGGTGGGCCTCATGAGGCAGATCAAAAACCTCTATGATCCGGTGAGTTATTCCCCCGACTCTTGTTGATGCCCGAATTGAGCCCTTCCGATATTGTGGTGATGATTTCGGAGCTGCGGCTGACGGTGGGCTGGTGGCTGTAGAGCGGTATCATGAACCCGTACAAGTATATTTAGATCCCGTCCGAAATGGCGAGGCAGGGCCACCTGGAGTGTTTAGAGTGTGCGCCACTCAGCCTCCGCAGCCGCTTGGTCGGGCCAGGCCGACCTCCCGACCAGTCATTGTTTTCGCTGCCGGCGGCAAGAGTAGCACTTGGAGAATGAATGGACAGGGTGGTGCGAAGTTCTGAGCCAACGGCTTCATATGAAATAGATGGCACTCGAATGGGCCACATGCATGGGTCCTTTGCGCGCATATTAAGTTGTCTGAAGGAGTCCGGAGAACACAGTGAACTCTGAGTGTGATACGCTACGATCCGATATCGAGTATCAAATCGGATGACTGCCTGTAGCGGTCTAATGAGGTCCGTGTGCAAGACGTCAATCGCCCGCGGGGTGCCACGAAAGAATAGGAAATTTGAGGCAAAAATAAACAAAACGTTCATCGTGTGCTCGAGTTTCTCGATTAGGAAACATTTTGAGAATCCCGATTCTGATGGTTGAAGGGAAACCAGCCTATAATATGTACGTGGAATGTGGAGCGAACGGTCCTTCGGAGACGGCAGAGTCGCGTCTGCAGCTTTCCAATCCCCTGCGTGCCAAGGACGAGTTTCACACACATCAGGCTTGAACTATTTCGGCTTACCGCCATCTTTCGAAGATTAATTCTTCTGATCAAATTCACGGAAAACCGGGAGAGCTTATCCCGCCCTGGTCGACTCGACGTCATATTCTACTTGAAAGGTGGCGGTTGGTAGCTTCTGTAGGCGGGAGGTAAGAAACCCCCGCGCATATTCATCGAGATGCAGCACTAAGCCGAGACGACTGGTAGGTCCCTGTCACGGCACGCCGTCCTTGTACCTGATGTTGCTTTTCCTGTGTATCTCCCAGGCTCTCTCTCCCTCTCTCCCTCTCTCTCTCTCAACGCGAGTTGATGATGTCAAGTGCGGCCCCGAATGCCGATCCTGGCATGGAGCTGCAAATTGTGATGAGACCCCGGACATGCCCTTGGCTGTCTAGCCAATTGATCGTGCCCACACTCTATTCTTGGAAACCCTGCAGGGCTATCTCGCCCTGGTAGCCTTTTCCAAGCAAATTGCATTTTTGTTTCAATGCAATGAACGAACCAATGTGCGGGAAGTGGGACGGGGTTGCACTTGGCAAACCCGAGGTTCGGAGCCGGCGAGCTCTGTTACAATCTGCGTTCTCATATCGGAACCGATAGATTAGAGGCATGTGCAAGCACTGACGTTGACGCTGGGGTTCTTGATGAGGGGTAGGAGGTTGCACTAGGCTTCGGCATCGGACATGCCGCTCTGGTGACGGCCTTGATCTTGAGGATAACATGATTTGAAACCATTACATACTTTCTTATTAAGAATTTCACAACTGTAAAGGTTCAATCGTGCGAGGGCGGGGGAGTCTTTCAACGTTTTCTGAAAGCTGACATGACGCCTGCCAGCCCACATGTCGACTAGTCGACTAGCTCGAGCTTATTTGCATGTTTTCCTCGAGGCCCCTCTTTAGTGAAGATCGTACAGAAGAGAGAGCCTATTCGCTCTGATACGCGACTAGGCTCTTGGGATATTGCCAGGGCTCCGTAAGTCACCAACGCATTGACTCCTTGGCAACGATGCGTCGATAAAGCAATTAAAACATCATCAGCACCTTGCGAATACATAGTAGGAGAAGGCTAGGGAGCTGCCGGCCGAGAGACAGCGTAGATCGTCATGTCTGTCTCATTGCCATGCATCTGGGTCCAATTACTCGAGACTCCCACCATGCCCAGTCGGCTTACTGATACCCAAAAGGACACCACAAGAAAGGTCAGCCCTACCTGCGCTTGATTTCGACCCGTAAACCTGCCAACCCCCAGCCAATAATCAACATGGCGTATCTAGAGGGGGGCTTCCTGTTTTCGGACCAAGTTCCGGAGTTACGGATGATGGCTGGTAAATATGCTGTGCGCCATGCGCCCGCCGGGCGGGTGGCCCTCCCGTGGGTTGCAGTGTACCAACTTTTGGAGCATCTTGAAAGCGCCTCATCTGCAAAATACCCTCGATCAGTGGCTCTGACGAAAATGCTTTGGTCGAAACCCCTAGATTGCTCCGAGATGGGATCATATTCGGCTTCTGAGAAGATCCAGTAGAACGGAAGAACCAGGTATTGGCAGGAGGGAACCTGCCTTGTGGGATCCATTTGCATCGTGGAGGGAAGCGCGGCAGACGCAAGACCCCGTTGAAAGATGACTTCTATGGGGATGGACGACGGGCTCCCTCTGCGAATTCGAATGACTTCGGTAACAGCTGCCTCTATCGGCCACCATCTTCCAACACAGGAACTCTATTTTGACTCATGCAAGAGCAGCCAACTGCGGCGAAAGTTGAGCACCCCGCGCCAAACAAACTTGAAGATTCACCCAACTCCCGAAGAACAAAGGTGCCGCCCACTTCCGAATAGACGCCACAAAAATGAATGACGCTCCCTGCGCGGTCAGGACTTAGATTCTCGTCAAATCCAATACAGTGACTCAGACACAAATCTCGGTTTTCCGACTGGGGATTTTCTTGGTTCCAAGCATCAGGCACCAGGATTCTTCTTACCCATTCGTTCAGGACCTGAAAGGGAGATAGGAGGTTTCGTTCATCTGCCAATGCGCCTACTCCGATCATCGCGGGGCAATGACCCTACATGATCGAAGGCCGGTCATTGTCCCTCGGTCAAGATCTGGAGAAGGCTTCACCAAACGCCCGGTTTCATAGCTCCCGCGTCAAAACCCCGTACTCTCATGTCAAAAATGCCATTTGGCTGAGGCTGGGGACCACCGTTGATAGATGGGAGCCTAAGGCGTGACGCAAGTGCCCACAGGCTCCACTTAGTGATCGGTATGGCCGTCCCCACTGCTGTACGGCACACTCCACACCGCCGACGGTGTTCTTCAGCTCTCATTTGCCCCTTAACAACGCTGCAGGCAGCACCGTCCAATGAGAGCGGGTTAGCCGCCTTGAGCCTTTGGCTCACCGTAGCCGACTGTCCTTGCATGGAGGGGGGCCTACAGTTTTGAGATGCAGCCCTATGCCCTACCGGTGACAAACGACGCAACCAACCCAGGGAGCACCCGCGTTGATGGGCAAGGAAGCAATGGCCGACGATTCGAGCCGCGACCGTTTTTGCCTCTTCCGCCCTACGGGTGGTGTCCCCGCCCAAACACTCTGCTCGGGATGAACCATTGACAAGATGAGCTGCGGCAACTCGGGTACAGTAGCTGGTATGTAGTACTACTCGATGATGGGGGCCGTTTTCTTGACTGCAGATCCCCGGCCCTGCCCTGCCCTTTTCGTCAGGTTCACATACGCTCGAATCGTCACCGGGGTATTTTGACGGTTTGGAGTAGTACCTTCCCGTTCCTGGTTCTCCACCGGGCTTCATGAGGTGGGCGCCACTAATAGCGAGTCTTGGTTGGGTGGAATCGGAACAGCAGCATATGCGAGATGCGAGGGGGCTCAAGCCCTTCGTCAAGTATGGTGAAGAGGGACGCGGTCCCCACGGATGATTTGACAAAAGCCCGGGAGTGATCAATTGGAGATGCAGGACGACCCGAGTGCCGGCATGTCCAGAGGTGACAATTGACATGATAGCAACGACACTTTGGCCGTTTTGTTTTTGCCTGGTCGCCTGGCCTCGCCAATTGCTGTCTTATTATTAGTCTTGACTGCCTTCTGCGAAACCAACTTCTCCTGTCTTCCAGCAGCCGGTGAAAATCTTCTCATGCCAGCATACAAAACTACTTCAATGACTGGCTCTGCCTTTCCTACCCCCCTGCACATATACGCTACCAAGAGAGTCACGGTCACGGAATCATCTCCTTCTGTCGATGTCGTCTGGTTGAAAAGGCACCTAGGGCTTGACGTTCTGGCACATCAGAGTCCCTTGTTCTAACCCGAAGTGGATATATTTCAGTTGAGAATTCCAGGCCTGCATGCGAGCTTTCGGGGCCAACCTGTTTCTCTGCCTTTCTATTGCCGTTTGTAAACTAGCCCTTCGACACTGGTTGCGAGCCGTTCTCCTCTGTCCGCTCTGCGCTATCTGGCCTGACCCGCATCCCTGGAACGCCGAGGAAGCCGCTGGGCTGCGTGTGGTACCGCCATAGGGCTGTATTCTCCCATTCCAACTCACCGGATCCCAAGCCGAAATCGAAGTACCTAGGGGTGGATGTTTTAACATTCGGACCCTCGCACACACTCTCCCCACCCCTTCGGATCTCCAAGAGAGAGACACAGCCCACGCACTTGTGTAGGCTGTGATTGCTCCTGTTAAACTACCTAGGGTCATCCCCCACACACCCACACAACCATAGGTGGCCTGGCCAGACAAGATCGGAGAGCCACCACTGCCGCCATATTACCCCATCCCGCTTCCTAGGGACATATCAACTCCCGAAG
>Ga0247774_1001740_pt1 | contig 10872 bp, 8 predicted proteins | sample UWRJL001104B6_FD_179933 | JGI IMG/M metagenome (GOLD analysis project Ga0247774, IMG submission 179933) | Plant litter microbial communities from Arlington Agricultural Research Station in Wisconsin, United States - UWRJ-L001-104B-6 | ecosystem: Environmental > Terrestrial > Plant litter >... | reverse complement strand
TTGTGCCCAAGGATACGACACTTCCCGTCCATCAAGTCAGAACACATAAAAGCCAAGGCGACAGCCTACTAAAATGAGCAAAGAACTAGTAAGATCATCTAACCGTCTGGTGCGAAAGAAAGAAAATATAGCAAACACACCGGTCTAATGCAGTCTCCTATCTGCATTTAATCTCTCCGTCTCCAACATCTTCCTCCTCGCCCTTCACCTCCTCCACCACTCTACTCCATATACTTCTTCAGGCCCCTTAACCTCTTCTTCGCCTCGGCCAGCACATCCTCATCCTTGCAAACCGCAAAACGGATCCAATCCTCGGCAATGTGTGCATTCGCATTGTCGTAAAACTCCGTAGGCGGGATGGCCGCCACACCAATCTCATGAATCATCCACCACGCCAGCTTAAAGTCGCGGGGCCGGCTCGCCACATGCGGCGGGAAGGGATAGTCTTGGGGGAAATTGACCTTGGCCATGTTGACGAGGACAAAGTACCCGCCCTTGTTGGGGGAAGTTAAGTCAGCTGTGAGGTCATATTGAATGTCCACGAGAGGCCGAGAGGGATGGGCAGAGATAAGAAATGATGGGAGAAAAGGACAACTTAAACAAGAAAGAGAGCAGAAACGGAAGCAAAAGGAGTGGACTAAACAAAAGTAAACAAACTAACCTCGGGGTCGGAAAACGGCAATCCAAGCTCCTGCCAAACTTCGTTGAAAAAGTCCATCTTTTGCTTCATGTCTACCACGGCCGTTTCCCAAAAGTTGTTCGCGTCGGCCTGCTCAAAGCCGATGGCGCAGGCCTCCTGGAGAGGCGAGACGGAGGAGTAGCAGATGCGAGTATGAGCTGCTGCGACATACTGGATGAGTTCCGGCGGGCCCATCAACCAACCTGCATTTTGTTGTCACGAATCAGCACCGACTCGACCGAAAGGTTGGGAGAAGATAATGGCATAGCAGTTTCCAGCTTGTGGGTAGAAATTGGGCAAATCCAGAGCCAACGAACCTACTCGCCACCCAGTAGCATAGAAATTCTTCCCCGCAGACCCAACCGTGAGCGTAATCTTCTCAATCTCAGGGGAGAGGGTTGCAATGCGCGTGAAGGGGACGTAATACAGCCGGTCGTAGACCTCATCGGACAGGATGATGATTTGATGCTTGACGCAAAGGTCCCCAATTCGCTGGAGTTCTTCCTTTGAGTATACCTTCCCCACGGGGTTGTCTATTGCGGCAGTCAGTTTCGCGTGCTTCCTAACAAGGAGTCGTTAAACTTACGTGGTGTGTTGAGAACTAGCATCTTGGTCCTCGGGCTTATGGCCCTTTCCAGCTCATCAAAGTCAATAGTCCAATTCGCTGCCGAGGAGGTGACCGTAGCGCCATCCTTGGGAGGGTGCATGGACACGTAGACTATCTTCCCTCCCGGCATTTCAATATTGCTGATGTATCTGCACTGATGTTAGCAAATCCGAATATATGGTGACACCATACTACCCAATCCAAGTACAGCGTCGGCCTTCAGCTCCTGCCTTCACCCCTACCCGCGACCCCTCAAGAATCCTTGGGAGTAAGTCTACTTACTGGTCAAAAAAAGGCTCAAATACAATAACCTCATCCCCCTCCTCCACAAAAGCCATAAACGCACTCAGCATGCCCTCATTCGCCCCCGTCGTAATCGTCACCTCCGTCTCGGGATCCAACTTCCTGCCCCAAAACGGGGAGTACGCATCTGCAATCGCCTTCTTGAGCCGCGGTCGGCCCTTGGTGGGGCTGTACTGGTTGCATTCGACGCGGTCGAGAGCACCCTTGGCGGCGTCGAGGATGAACTGCGGAGGGTTATACCCAAAGAAGCCCTGTCCCAAGTGCACGACAGGTTGGTTCGGGGCTGAGGCAGCTGCTTCGTTTATGATAGACCTGGAGATTTGAGACGTAAGTCAATGGCTTGGGGGTGAAGTGAGATGGGGTATATTTTAAGGCGTGGACGCGAGATTGATAAGAGGGGAAGGCACGGAGATGTAGCTTGCATTAAGATTTCATTAGGAGTGGGGGATGATTTTCAGAGTAGCAAGAAATATCCTTACCATACATCTTGCCGCCGGCCAGAAACCCGCGCCGCGGGCTTCAGCTTCTCGGTCATGATGGCGGTCGAACAGAAAAGCCTCCTAGATTTAATTCCCGGGCCCACGGGTCTAGTGATGTTGGTGAACTTGAAGGCCCTACTGGGTTGTGTTCTGGACCACATGAGGTCTGATGACGGGAGACGGGATAGTCAAGGCCTGGCAGCTGCCCACCATGACAAGAGACCGAACCAGAGCGCCTCTACACCCTTGAAATCCTCATAAGTTAATTGGTCCGTTCCCGTCTTTTTCTTTGCGTAATTCCGGAGCAGATGATGACATTGGGGCTGATCGTCGACACTCGACAACTTAAAAGCTTCGGCCGGTTTCGGTCAAGATTCTAGTCCCGTTGCCGAGGGTGGGCCCGCTTCGTGTGGAGTCCTGGGGGCTGGCTATGGCAGCTGCTAACAGCCGCTCTCATTAGTCTGTCTGACAGATTTGAATGGATCAACTGGAATAGGCCGCCTCAACAGGCAATTGTGAACCTCCGCAAGATGTAGATCGACAAGGGTTGTAGGTTGACACAAGGAGTCTTGGGTATGGAGTGACACAAGGCAAAAATTTCTATGATATTATTATCACCCTCTGCTCCCTGTACACTACTCTCTTCCTCTTCCCTTATGTTCAATTAGCGTTTTGGGGAATATCGTTGCTTGAACCCTTAGCGATCTCTGGCTCTTGTCGCGAACGTTTTTATTCTTCTAGCCTCTTAGAAATCTCAAAGTAAGCTTTCCCGAACAGGACTCATTCAAACCTTTCAGTCGTTCTTTGCTCCACAGCTATGAATCCGTTGCGCTACTCATATTTCTCTGGAACTTCGCTTTCTTTTCAAAGAGGTTTCACCGTCACTTCTTCCAGTCTTTTCACTATCATGCCCGACGGGGAAAAATGACCCTCACTCTACGAAAACATCCCACGTCAACATATCAGCAATGCTTACCTCGTTGCATACCCGACACGATGGCTGACAGAAGTTTCGGCCAGTTCCTAGCCGAAACTGTGGGCAGAGGCGCGTCCTCACAGGTAGAATATCCAATTACACAGGCAATCATGTTTCTCCCATTTAACGCGACCGGTAATTTGCCATTCTCGATTAACCATCCGCCTTGCCAAATCTCAGGCTTTCGCGAAATGAAGCGACTTGGTGTAACAGTATGATAGGAGCCCCTGCTTGCCCATCTCGCCACCGTAGCCGCTATTCTTGAAGCCCGAGAAGTACGCGGCCGGATTCGGCTTCTCAGACATGTTGATCCAGACCGACCCGGCATCCAACCTTCTCGCAATGCTCTCGGCCCGTGCTAGATCCTTGGAGTATACCGTCGCCCCGAGGCCTGCGTTGTCGAGGTTGGCGCGCTGGATGGCATCGTCGACATCATTGTAGGAGAGAATTGGAATGATGGGTCCTGTCACGTTGTTAGAGGATGGGAAGCAAGGGACCGAGGGGCATGGACACTCACCAAATTGCTCCTCCCGTACCAGTAATGAGTCCTCGGGAGGCTTAGAAACAACCGTAGGCTGCACGTAATACCCTTTCTCGCTCTGCTCTCCACCCGTGACAATCTTATACCCATTTTTCTTGCAATCCTGCACGATGTTTCGAATGGAGTCAAACTGCGTCTTATTCGAGCAAGGTCCAAAGGTGCTCATTTTGGAGGGGTCCTCGTTAACCTGGAATCCCTTCTCCACTTCGGCCACATACGCCTCCAAGAACTCGTCATAGATGCTCTCGGGCACGTAGATCCGCTTCGTAGCAACACACACCTGCCCCGCGTTGAAGAAGGTACCCGCCGCAGTCTTGGCTGCCACGGCGGGAATATCAACGTCGTCGCACACGATGGCAGCATCGTTGCCGGCAAGTTCGAGCGTCAGGCGCTTGAGCCCCTTGGCGCACGACTGCATTACGCGCTTGCCGGTGGCGATTGTTCCGGTGAATGTGATCTTGGCGATGCCAGGGTGCAGCGTTATGGCCGCTCCCAGATCGGCGCCGCCGTTGAGGCACTGCAGGACGCCAGGAGGGAGTATATGCTGAACCAGCTCGGTGGCCTTCATGGTCGAGTAAGGCGTGAATGGGGACGGCTTGACGATGACACAGTTGCCGGTAATGAGGGAGGATATTACTTTCAGGTTGGAGAGGATGAGAGGAAAGTTCCAAGGAGATATGGCGCCGACCACACCCAGGGGGACGTGGGTGGAGATAATCTTGACACTATCATCTTCGTGGACGAGCTCATCTTCCAGAACAGTCTCGGCTGCACCCGTTAGTCAGTTAACGACATATCTGCCTCGAAGAGTCTTACAGTAATAGAGGGTTTGGTGGCATGAATTTCCAACTTCAATTTTAGCCATCAAGTCCTGAAAGACACGTTAGTGTAGATCTTCCCTGGTAGGAGCCTTGTAAACAAACCGATTTACCAGTTTCCCTTCTGATTATCTCCTCCAACTCAGCAGAATGCTCTTTCATAATCTCCGCCATCTTCTTGAGTACCTCCTGTCGCTCGGCATTCGTAGACTTTGACCATGTCTTGAATGCCTCCTTGGCTACCTCCACTGCTTCGTCGAGGTCCGCGGCGGAGGCAATGGGGCAGTCCCAGAGCTCCTCTTCTGTGCGGGGATCAACACAGCGATGGGCATTGCCGCTAGTTCGGCACTTGCCATTGATGATATTGTAGAACTCGAGCTTCATCGTGACTATGATTTTGAGAAGTACAATTCGCGATGGGACCAGAATTGCAGTAAGCGCGTTGGAAAGAAATGATGTGCGAGCAGGTTGAGGATGCTGTCGTGCCGAGGTATCAAGTCCATTTCGACTTTTTAAGTCCCGTCCCTCTGCAACACAGTTGCTGTTCGAGCCAACACGGTCTGCCTCATCGAATTCATGAGCCGAGTGAGGGGCAGTCCCGTACCACTGTGTCTCAATTAACGGTCTACCGGCAATTCAGCCGACTGGTTTCAGAGCGTTTCAACAGTCTTGGAGTTCCTTAGGTGGTAGGAGGATTTAGGCCGGTCTGTGAACGTGACACATTGAACATGCAGAATTGTAGATGGTCCTTGCCGCGCTCATAACCGCTACCCCGTCAGGACTGCACGGAAATGGAGGCGGGGATTATTGTTGATGCATATCTTTGCACCATCGTCAAATGGTCAGTGGCAAGAACATTTACCCTCCCTCGATCTCTGCTAGACTAGTACGCAGTCTTCTGTTTGGGTCTTTGGAACTCTCACGTCCTGAAAAAGCAGAGCTTCAGCTGAAAATCCCTCTACAAGGGAGTCGCCTCGTAGGTGTGGGCTATGAGACTGCCTTTGGGGGACTCCAACGGCCGGACAACGAAACACCAGAAACCTTGCGTTTCTGCGTTGTCGATCTCTTCTGACCTTCTCTTTTCACGCGGCAGGAGAGCAAGGGCAAGCCATCTCCACATCGAGGAGAGTTACCTGATAGCCGAGCTTCTCCCGGGCGGGCGGTCTGACAAGATAATGTCAACCGGCACAAGAAATAAATGCCTCTCGAATTCCAAATCCAGATCCAGATCCATCGTGGACGTATATACGTCAGCGTAGCGTACGTCCCAGCAAAAGAAAGCAAGTGTGCGACCCCCATCCAAGAACGGCGGAGCACGGAGGTCGGAGGGTGGAAGTCTATCCTCTCGTCGTGGAGCGCGGCGGCGACCGCCCACCAGTGAGCATCGATGCCCCGCACCAAGTGTGGGGTAACACTGGCAACATGGCGGGCGGGTACCGGCGGCGTCCTCCGCTGGCGACTACTATTGCCACAGAGCTCTCCGCCGGACTGATAAACAGATAAGTCAGCTCGAGCTGGCACAGCTAGCGTGCTTGATACATAGCCAGTGACACCCCGCTCGATGATGCCGGTGATGTCGCTTTTGGTTACGAATGTGTAACCATCTCTTGTGACGTCGGACTTCTCGCATTCTTGGGGCGCATGGGAGTTGAACAATAGGCACAATGGCACCGAGCGCGACCGACAATGGCCCCGTTCTCGGGACGTTGACGGACTCGTGGGACAACACACTCCGCTTCTACCTCAATGGCACGCGAGTAGTCCTTGATGACATTGACCCGGAGATTACACTCTTGGAATACCTTCGAGGCATTGGTCTCACTGGTACAAAGCTGTAAGCAGGTCATTCCGTTCCCTTCGCGCCCCATCGCATCCACCGTACCAAAGCTGATGCTGGTGTCCACAGCGGTTGTGGTGAAGGAGGCTGCGGAGCCTGTACGGTCGTGGTCTCGCAGTTTAATCCGACGACGAAGAAGATCTATCATGCGAGCGTAAACGCCTGCCTCGCTCCCCTCGCCTCCATCGACGGCAAGCACATCATAACGGTCGAAGGCATCGGCAACTCGGAACGGCCCCACCCCACACAACAGCGGGTGGCGCTCGGGAACGGCAGCCAGTGTGGTTTCTGCACCCCCGGCATTGTCATGAGTTTGTATGCCCTTCTACGAAACAACCCGGCGCCGACCGAGGAAGATGTGGAGGAGGCCTTCGACGGGAACTTGTGTCGGTGCACTGGGTATCGGCCCATATTGGACGCGGCCCAGAGCTTTGTCGGGTGTGGCAAGTCCACAGCCAACGGCGGGCAGGGATGCTGCATGGAAAACGGGGGAGGAAGTGGCTGTTGCAAGAACAAGGAGGTGGAAATTCCAGGAACGAAGAGATTTGCGGCCCCCGAATTTGTCAAGCTCGATCCTGGCACGGAGCTCATATTTCCACCGGCGTTGAAGAAGCAGGAACTAAGAGCCCTAGCTTTTGGCAACAGGAGGAAGACGTGGTACCGGCCAGCAACGTTGACCCAGCTGTTGGAGATCAAAAAGGCTTACCCGTTGGCTAAGATTATCGGAGGAAGCACCGAAACGCAGATCGAAATCAAGTTCAAAGCATTGCAGTACCCCGTTTCCGTCTACGTGGGAGATATCCACGAGTTGCGGCAATACAAATGCCGAGACGACCATCTGGAAATAGGGGGTAATGTTGTTCTTACGGATCTCGAATCCATCTGCAAGGAAGCCATCTCACATTACGGGCCAGAGAAGAGCCAAGTCTTCGACGCGATCTACAAGCAGCTCAAGTATTTCGCTGGGCGACAAATTCGGAATGTTGGGACGCCTGCTGGCAATCTTGTCACGGCATCCCCTATTTCCGATCTGAACCCAGTCCTATGGGCAGCCAATGCTGTGCTGGTGGCAAAAGAATTGGGCAAGGATACCGAGATCCCTATGGACCAATTCTTCACCGGGTACAGGAAGACGGCTCTTCCACAAGACGCCATCATCGCCTCGATCCGCATCCCCGTAACCCAGGCTAAAGGGGAATTCTTCCGCTCCTACAAGCAGGCGAAGAGAAAGGACGATGATATTGCCATTGTCACATCGGCGCTGAGGGTGCGGTTGGACGAAGATGGGACGGTTTCGCAATGCAGTCTTATCTACGGAGGCATGGCCGCCATGACTATCGCGGCGAAGAAGACGCAAGCGTATCTGATTGGCAAGAAGTTTGCAGAGCTTGAGACCCTCGAAGGCGCCATGAACGCTTTGGAACAAGACTTCAACCTGCCATACAGTGTTCCGGGAGGCATGGCGTCCTACCGGAAAGCCCTCGCCCTGGGATTCTTCTACAGGTTCTTCCAGGATGTCATGGGAGGACTCGGCGCCGAAGGCGAGGAGGTCGACGCTGAGGCGGTTCCGGAGATAGAAAGAGAAATTTCCACGGGCGAGGAAGATCCGGAGTCTGCTGTGAAATATCAGCAAGAAGTCGTTGGCAAGGCGAACCCACATGTCGCGGCCCTCAAGCAAGTGACGGGAGAGGCCCAGTACACGGACGACATTCCACCACAGAGGAACGAGCTGTATGGCTGCTTCGTCTTGTCAACCAAGGCACATGCCAAGATCAAGTCGGTCGACTACACGGCAGCTCTCAAAGTTCCAGGTGTCGTGGACTACGTCGACAAGAACGACATATCCAGTCCTGAGTTGAATCGGTGGGGTGCGCCATACCAGGACGAGGTATTCTTCGCCGAAGACGAGGTCTTAACTGCCGGACAGGTCATCGCAATGGTGCTTGCTACATCTGAACTCCGGGCTGAAGAAGCGGCTCGAGCGGTCAAAGTTGAGTACGAGGATCTGCCTCCGATTTTGACAATTGAGGAGGCAATCGAGGCAGAGAGTTACCACAAGCACTACCGCGAAATCAAGAAGGGCAATGTGGAGGAGGCGTTCAAGACGTGCGATCATGTCTTTACTGGGGTGGCTCGAATGGGCGGGCAAGAGCATTTCTATCTTGAAACACAGGCTTGTGCGGTGGTACCCAAACCTGAAAATGGCGAAATGGAGGTATTTGCCAGCACGCAGAACCCAAATGAGACGTAAGATACCGGATATGACGAACTTTGGTGCGCTATTCACGTCTAACAATATCTCTAGGCAAGTTTACATTGCGAAAACGCTTGGCGTTCAATCCAACAAGATTGTAGTGCGAGTGAAGCGTCTTGGCGGCGGGTTCGGAGGCAAGGAGACGAGATCGGTCTCGCTAAGTACTATCCTAGCCATTGCGGCGAAGAAGACCAAGCGGCCGGTTCGGTGCATGCTTACCCGTGAGGTGGATATGGTCACTTCGGGCCAGCGCCATCCCTTCCTTGGGAGGTGGAAGGTCGGCGTCAACAAAGACGGCAAGATTCAGGCTGTCGACATTGACGTCTTCAACAATGCCGGGTGGTCTGCTGATCTTAGCCCTGCCGTTGTTGAGCGTGCCATGACACACTCGGACGGTTGCTACAAAGCGCCCAATGTCCATGTTCGGGGCAGGCTGTGCAAGACGAACACCATGTCGAACACAGCATTCCGGGGCTTCGGCGGGCCGCAGGGCATGTTCATCTCGGAGATGTACATGGAAGAGGTTGCCGATCTTCTAGGCATGCCCGTCGAAAAGTTCCGCGAGATCAACTTTTATGAAGCTGGCGAATCGACACACTTCAACCAGGAACTCGTCGACTGGCATGTGCCGCTCATGTACAAGCAGGTACAAGAAGAAACGAGGTACAATGAGCGCCGGACGGCAATTGAGGAATTCAACTCGAAGAACAAATGGCGCAAGCGCGGCTTGGCTCTCATCCCGACCAAATTTGGCATTTCGTTTACGGCGCTCTGGTTCAACCAGGCCGGTGCCTTGGTTCATATTTACCACGATGGATCGGTCCTCGTTGCCCACGGCGGCACTGAAATGGGCCAAGGGCTGCATACGAAAATGACGCAGATTGCTGCGCAGGCGCTCAGCGTCCCTCTCGACACGGTCTTCATATCGGAGACGGCCACCAACACCGTCGCGAATGCCTCGGCTACGGCTGCCTCGGCGTCTTCGGATCTCAACGGGTATGCCATTTACAACGCCTGCACCCAGCTCAACGAACGGCTCGCCCCCTACCGCGAGAAACTCGGCCCCGACGCCAGCATGAAAGATCTCGCCCATGCCGCCTACTTCGACAGGGTCAATCTATCCGCCCAGGGCTTCTACAAGACACCGGAAATTGGCTACACGTGGGGCGAGAACACAGGCAAGATGTTCTTCTACTTCACGCAGGGCGTCGCCGCCGCCGAGGTGGAGATTGACACGCTCACCGGTACGTGGACCTGCCTCCGGGCCGACATCAAGATGGATGTGGGCCAGAGCATCAACCCGGCCATCGACTACGGGCAGATCCAGGGTGCCTTTGTCCAGGGCGTGGGTCTGTTCACCATGGAGGAGAGCCTGTGGCTCCGCAACGGCCCCATGGCGGGCAACCTCTTCACCCGGGGCCCCGGCGCGTACAAGATCCCCGGGTTCCGTGACATCCCGCAGGTGTTCAACGTGACACTTCTGAAAGACGTCGAGTGGAAGGAGCTGCGCACAATTCAGCGCAGCCGCGGCGTGGGGGAGCCGCCCCTGTTTATGGGAAGTGCCGTATACTTTGCCATCCGCGACGCGCTGAAGGCGGCACGGCGCCATCACGGCGTCGAGGTTAAAGGGGTGCTGAATGGCGGAGAGGAGGAGCAGGATCGGGACAGCTTGCTGCGGCTTGAGAGTCCCGCGACGCCCGAGAGGATCCGGCTCTGCTGCGAGGACGAGATCATGAGGAGGTCGAGGGTGGTGCCCAAGGACGGCGAGAAGAGCTTCTTTGTCGCTATTTAGTAGGATGGTCGGTTACGAGGTGTGGTTTTATAAGTTCGAGAAATTCTGACCAGTAAAATTTGACGACGGAAATGACAATCTTCAGAACGAGCTCGTCTTAGTTTATTTTCTAGTTTAAGTATTGTCTTCTCGGTATGACCATTAATTTGCATCTGTGATCAAAGAATTGAATGAACGCCGAGTTCCTAAATCTTGGCAAGAAAAGACCGTCGCAGGTACATGTTGTGAAGGTGCCTGCCAAACAAATACCTTGCTTCTATCAAGCGCCCAAAAATCAATCCGACCGCCTCATCAAAACGCCATCAACTTCAACTATTCCTGCTCTTCCTCAGCAGGCGCCAAAGCCATCAAACTAAATCCCACGTTGTCACCCTCCTCGCTCTTGATAAATTCCTGAATGACCTGCAACGCCCGTCCACTCAGTATATCCACCCCTTCCAGCGGGCCCCGATCCAGGGGTCCCTTCCGATCGCCGTCCATCTCATACAAGTGCCCATCCACGTCGGACCTTACAAAGCACACGTAGTGGAAGTCCACCTCCCCCTCCGGGTCCTCGGGCACGGCCGAATCGCCCTGCACCGCCACG
>Ga0247774_1001739_pt1 | contig 10883 bp, 7 predicted proteins | sample UWRJL001104B6_FD_179933 | JGI IMG/M metagenome (GOLD analysis project Ga0247774, IMG submission 179933) | Plant litter microbial communities from Arlington Agricultural Research Station in Wisconsin, United States - UWRJ-L001-104B-6 | ecosystem: Environmental > Terrestrial > Plant litter >... | reverse complement strand
GGGTTGCAGCTGGTGGTAGACTGGACGCGGCTTGCTCATTACATAATCGTCTCCATCCGGTGCCAGTGCCCACTGTGAAGATCTAGCCGACCAATCACGTGAGCCCCTGCCTCCTTTCGGTTTGCTGCCTGCATATTTGTCGCGACGCCAAATTTTCTGGAGCATGAGGCTGGAGACACCAGCGCGCCTTGCATCCATCGTCAGCCATCGGCAGACAACTCGAACCATCCACGTTCGGATCGATTCCCGCATTACAACAACATTTACCTGCCACGCGTGAAATTACCAGAATAAAAATTTACTTTGCAAACCTGCCGGCCGAAGCTGCTGGTCATTCGCGACAATGGCGAACCAACCGCAGGATCCTAGTGCCCACGTCAATCAGGAACTAGTAGGTTTCCTTGTTCTCTAGGACCATTGCGCAAGGACTAACGACGAGAAAGCTCCCACATGTCCATCTCATCAACTTGCAGCGATACCCGGCGATGCCCCGGGTGGAGATGCAGGAAGTGGCCAAATGGTTGATGGAGGCGCCGCATCTCGCGAAGAACACATCACCTTTCCATTGGACGTACCTCGATGTGCCAGCCGATGGCACGATACTTCTCACATGGCAGCCTCTTACGCGGATGGGGACAAACTTCGCCAGCGACGGTTTTGTTTGGGCGCCTCCGGAGCAGCTCTTCAAGCAAGATCTAGGCAACGGACTGATAATGGAGATACATGTCCACAAGTCTGGCTACATCCCTGGTGAGCAGGTGACACTCCATACACGACGTCGATTTCGCCTCGTTCCCGCGCAGAACAGAAACCCCCAAGGCCCCCAGCCCGATCCCAGCCTCTGGATTGTCCACTATGGCCCTTCCGAACCAAGCGACCGAGTTCCCATCAACATCATCCCATACGAGGAACGCGTTCATAACATATTGCAAACGCGTCAATATCTGAAGAGGTGTGGCCAGATCCACAGGAAGGACTTCATGATTGGAGACCAGAGGAACTGGCCGCAACTCCAATTTCCAAGGGATGGTGGACGCCAGCAGATGTATGCGTCGCCCATGAATGCCAGAGGGATTCCCCAGCAAATGGCATATCCGCCCCAAACTCCGACTGGACCGCCCTCGAAGCGGCCTAGGCATGCCCCGCCACCACAGCAAGGCCAGCAAATGCATCCACAGCAGATGAACCAGCAAATGCATGCACAACAGATGCAACAGCAGATGCAGCAGATGCAAATGGACCCTGCCTTTGATGATGAAGAAGACATTCTTCGCGGCGACATGTTCGACCAGTTCACGCCACGGGAAATGGCCATCGGCCGCTATCAGCAGAATCACGAGTGGATGGAGGAGATTCTGTCGTCAGCCTATCGCATTGGTCAAATTAACCCCCCGGATTTGGGTCTCGGCCTCAAGGGTGAACTTGAACACCTAACGGACGGCATTTTCCCTGCCCAGGCCTCGGATGCACTCCAGAAGGTCCCCGAAAAGCCTTACAACAGCCCCTTGGACCCAGAAATGGCAGATGAGTTCCGGAAGCGTATTGCAAAGTTCATTGACATATCCAAGGCTGAAATCGAGAGTCTGAAGAGGGATCACGCGGAGGCCACAGCGGCCGTCAAGGCAAACTCCATAATCACGCATGCGGAGAAGGATATTCGGAATTCAGTGCAGGAGTTTGGCCACGAGATATGGAGGTTGGAGGGCAAATTGGATGACGGCGAGGACAATAGCGGTCGCTGGTCTCACAAGCACAAGAAGGTGGAGGACATAGTCGCCAAAGTCGTGGCCCACCTGGGCAAGACGGTTTGCGAGCAGGAGGCGGTTCATCGGCTACAGGATGGTGGCTACCAGCCTCCTCCGGAGATTCCCGTTGTGCCGTCCCCATCCCCTCCGGCCTTGCCGGTAGCGGTCGCACTTGACGGCTCGGCGGCCCCATCTCAAAAGGCTCCGTCCGTCGCGCCATCGCAGGGTGACGGCATGGGGCTGGATGACCCAGATCTTGAAATGGGCGGCACCGCGGGCGAACTCCTTGCCCAAATCCAGCCTGGCATGTCATCAGCATCAACGCCTGGGCCGCAAACATCGGCTCTCCCCTCGGCTGTGGCAACCCCTGCAAACCTCAACGTTCCCTCCCCCGCACCTCCCGTGCCTGTGGCGGATCTAAGGCCGACTCCCGCCGGTGACGCGGTGGGCAAAGGAGGGAACATGACAAAGGACAACGGCCAGACTGCGCCGGACCAAGACACCGGCAGTGGCGAATGGGTTATGGTGCCCCAGGGTGGCGTCTCTCCCGAACCTGTTCAAGGAGCTGCAAACATAACAGCTTCGGCAGCAGATATTACAAAGGCTCCAGCGCCAGCTCCAGCACCAAAAATCCCGTCGACGACTGGGACACCGGCTGATGCTGGTTCCACTACGTTCGACAACGATTTCAGCTCTCTCGGCGACCTGGATACAGCCGGAGATGCACTTGCTAGCTACGAAGCACCAGGCGGGGGAGATCTCGTCGACGGATTGGACCTAGCTATGGACATGGATGATTCGGCATTCGGAGACGCTTTTCATGGAGTTGAGCAGTCCAACACGCCGGTGTCGGCCAATCCAGAGAACATCTAGGCCATGGTGAACGGGCGTAGATGCGATGATGCTTATCCGGAGTAGATTTTTTCTTCGTATTTGTACGACTAGCGGGCAAGGTTGGGTAGTGGATGACTCTTCGGGTTCGAGCCTCATGTATTTCGTTTTATTGTAATCGAGATCTGGCTCGACATTAAGATAGTTTCGGAAGCCATTTTCCATCACGTTGCTGAGAGATCAACTACATTCCAGATCGGACGATCCGAAGCGTCATGCAAATGAATGGGCGTTGTGAGCAAAGGCGCATCGAAGCATCAGGTGGAAACGCCGCTACAGCTTCCAAGCAAGTGACTCGGCGTCGATTCTCGTAGGAACATGTGAAGCGCCTAGAACAAATGGTCCGAATCATGGAATGAACTCCGGGCTATTTCATACTGTGTTCCACTCTGGTTGGTCGAGGGTTTCAAATGAATAAGATCTCATATTAAATGGAAAGTCTACAAGGGTTTCAGTCCAAGTCCTTTCCTTGCTTTGAAAGTACGTAGTACGGAATACGGCGGCAACGATTTGATACAAACCGAAGTGGAACCCGACAGCCACAGAATAAAAGCTAGAATTAGGAACTCCGAGTGTCTTGTAGATTGGACGGAATGGGTGGACCGGTTCTGGCCGCGGCTTGTGCAACGGAACCAGAGTTCCAGTTGATGGTTTCTCGGAGATTCTCCGCATTTGAACTATGCGCAAGTTGGGGGACAGCCCTTTCCGACCACGGACCGCTAATGATGGGATTCAGATGACGATCTTGATGGCTCAGATGCTCCAATCGCTGTCTGTAATTAGTCGAGGCACAGCGTACACCCGTCATCTTTGTTTCTCGTTTACGTGCGGCTTATTGAGCAAAAGGCATGGGGTAGAATTTGAAAAGGTACTTGGAACCTTGCTTGTGAGCCGAGCCGCATGTCGCAATCACCTTCCATGCTGATGCTTGAAAAGAAAAGTGAATTTCAACCCCCAACAGTCGGCCGCCAACTTTTTAGGGGACGGTGACTGCGTATTGTGAACAGTTCCAACATCCAACAACCATGGACCAGCACATCCACATTACCTCAAGCACCACTCTTCCCACGCGGATTTGCCCATTTGTCAGGGTTCGCCAAGCCCGAAAGAACTCAGGATAGAGCAAGAGCGAGAATGAGCAGAGGATCCTAACATCAGCTCCTGGCTCGTAATTGCAAATCCGCTGTCCGAAGGCCACAGAGCATTGCAGAACTGTCAACTCAATTTCTCGGCAGTCAAGGTATTCCTGTCATCGTGCAGCATAGCCGTGGCGCGGCCGCATTTGTGGCCGGCAATAGATACGGATAGGCAGCCCCCTCGCCTCCCATCTAAGGTTGGATAAACGCCCTCCAAATGTAGTATGGTACCTCGCAATCAACACCTGCTGTCTCTGCCTATCAAGTAGATCCGGGAGCTGTTTGAAGGAGTCTGGAGCTTGCTTGATGCTTCCTCGTCACCCCACTCAGGCTCAGAGCTACCCCAATTTACACACACACCTCACGGATTTCACCCCTGCTGCCCTCCTCCCGGAAGCTGCTTCACCTTCCCCTCCCCCTCCCCCACCAACCCTCAGCACCAATGCCGAAGTTTGGAAGAGAACTGATGAACAGTTTCCAACGGTATCCTACCCGTTAGCAGGGTTGCTGAGGACCCAGAAAAACGAAGCACTCCATCCGACGAAACCCACCAGTTGTCGTCACTCGCCGCATCCACCTTTTGTCGCCGCAAAGGCGAACGAAAATAAAAACCAAGCGCAGGTAGATAGGCTTAAAGCAGGCAGCGGGTCTTGACGCATTTGATGCCGCCACCGTTGACTGAAGCTTAGTCTGCTCCGTCAGCGCTGTCCAACCGCATCGCGGCACGGCACTACGGATCTCTGTAATTGCAAAGGGATTAAGGTCCCCAAGCACGACATTAGAAGATCGCCTGCTCCAACCGTCATCCGGTCGCGGTCTTGCCAGAAACAAATCAGTCGGACCTCAAGACAGTACCTCGACATCCTACCCATATTTTCGGCTACCGACTGCAAGAGACGCTCCATATCCAGAGCACGGCCTCCATTTCTAGCTGTCGGCATTGCACGAGCGAGCTTTTCCATTCTTTTGCCTTCCATCCACACAAACTTTCGAGGCGACTCTATCTTGCACAGCCCAAGCTGAAGATACCGATTTTCCCCGAAAGAGGCTCAACCCTGATTACTTTAGTAATCCCGGCAGTGGACGTTAGACAAAACCTCTCACGACCAACACAACCTTCACCGTACTTCCCGCCGCCTCCCGCCAGCCAGCCATAAGCATCCATCAACACGTTGCTGGTTGACACACACCGCATCGACGACGCATCGCACCTACCCGCGCCGAGTGTTCCTTCTTTTCAGAGGCCTTCGCGTGACGATATCACAAGTATTCTCGTCAAGACGACTCGGCCGTTTTGTAGGCCCGTCGACATTCGGCCTTTGGTTCGCGCCTTGGCCTGGCCAGTCGAGTCCAATCTTTATCTAGCCAGACTGCCTTTCAGGCCGCCAATATGTCTGGCGCCGATTCTCACGTCGGTGGCGCGGACGATGATCTGCTCAAGCGAGCGACTCAAGCTTTAATGAGGTCCAAGTAAGTTTCTTTCTGGGGTTTTTTGCTGCTTGCTCTTCATGGCCCACATTTGGTTCTTTATTCGACCAGATTGCTTTGGCATCTCACATCCCTGCCGCGATTAATACGGAATCACTCGAAGGCACTTGACAAGCGTCCATGGAGGGTCTCTCGGTATTCCTTCCCATGATTCCATGTTTTCCGTCTCGTGTCGAATGAAAGTGGCCCCGGGTCCATCAAAAAAGCTTCCAGAAAAACCGTCACCGCAATTTAGCCCGAGTCGAAGCAGGTTTTATTCGACGGCGGGACGGGAAGCCTGCCAAAAACGAAGGCTTGACCAATTCTTGGCGGCCGCGAGTCAGACGTCTTTTCATCGAGGCAAAGTGTCTCTCGAGTTCTTCGCCTCCAGATCGCTCTCATCTTTTCAAGGTTCGCAGGCAGAAAAGACGCACATGGCAAGTGGGAAAAAGGTATCTGGAACTCTTTCATAGACGACAATGATACCATGTCGGCATCTTAGAGTGGCAGATCATTGAGAAGCGGAACACGCAGCGCATGCAAATCAGGACCTCGGATTATCAGGAGCGGGGAGCTCCAAATCCCTTGACTTGCAGCAACCATGCGGCCTCATTGGGATCTGCCCGGGTTTCCATTCTTGTTTTCCCTCCTCGTGATCTCGGACCTCACAGGGCGCAGCATTACTTGCCCAATAATTTTCTGGCATTTCGGGCCTGCCCTATCAGCACTTCGGCGTCATCGAAAGAGTCCTTGTCTGCAAGGCCCGCCGACCATCCCTCGTCGTTGGGTTTGAATCGAGTTCCCGAGTTGCCTTCGAATGGTGTTGAGGCTGCTGGTCCACTCTGCAGTGCAGTCTGGACATCCCGATTCGATATTCCCAAATTTCATAAAACTCGGTGGTCCCTGGACGGCATAGCGGGCCTAAGTAGGCAACTGCACCCAAGCTACCATCTCCACGGCATGGCTGGCCGACCCACCTCAGCCAGCCATCAATCATGGATATCCACTGTTGGAGAGAATTTCCAATTCCACTCGATTGCAAGTTGCCACAAGGTTCGCAATGGCTGGCACAGATTGAAGAGGGGCAGTCTCAGGAGGCCCCACCCTCCAACCCCGCACAGGCTTCGGCGCCCTATCTCCTCTGACCTTGGCTGGTCGTCGCAGGCTCTTCAAGGGTGGACTGGTGACCGGAAATCGCCTGCCTCGACTGCCTGCCAGGCAAGCCAGCCAGCGTCGGTAGGAACTCGTTGGGAGCCAGTGCTCATTTGGCGCTGTGCCCTGACACCCACATCCTCCCTGGTCCACCACATGGCGGGCTTGCTTCCCGAAAGCCAGGGCTAACTCGGAAGGAGGGGGAGGGCCGGCGGGCAAGAAAAATTGCTTCTGGCATTCCTTGCAGTCCTGTTCTTTGGCCATTCCCTTCTTATTGCAGACCGCGTTTTGGCAGGGAACCTCTCATTGCTTTCTTTGTCGTGCGCCGATGGCGACCGTGCATCCACCTTCTCTCTCCCATTGTGAAAATTCTGTGGCTGCTGCCGAGTTTCCGCCAGGCCGAACCTCCCGCCTGTAACTTTGGCCGAGTCTCAGCGCGGGCAGTGTCTGCCGCATATCCTTGGCGGCCGTCATGACCTAGAACCAGCACTCTCGGTCCAGCCGCAGTTCTTTCAACTATTCTCCCCTCTTGTCTTTGTCTCGAACCACTCGTAGGCCAATTTTTCCAATATGGACGACGTTAACAAGAATCTCAGAGCAGTAGCAGGCGAGGAAGAAAGCAACGAAAACGTTGGCCTCGAAACCCCGCGCTCCGGCGTCGCAACCCCGCAGCCAGACTTACACGACCGAAGACTGCCCGGCATCGTGACAAACTTCGGCCAGGTTGGTACAAATTCTCCTAACAGCGAGTTGTCGGAAGCGGACTCATCTTCGCGATCACTACCACCGCTTGACCCGAGGCCGTTGGGTAGCTCGGACAAAGCAAGTGTTGGGGAAGCCGGCATGGGAAGCGAACATGTTCGCACTAGGAGCGCTTCTGAGGCAAGCCGCCTAGTAATTGGAGAGAGCCGAAAGGCGCGGGTCAATCCGGATTTGGCAGAGAACAACGGGTCCTGTCCTCCTGAGTCGCGGCCGTTGTTTATTCGGCACGCCGTCTCGGATGTTTCCTCGCTACGCACTGCATTATCGACAAGTGTTGTCAAAACTTCACCTTCCACTGCATTGCACATTTGCAACCCCGAAACCCCCACCACGATGACTGTCACCTCGAAGCCTCCCCTCTCCCGTGCGGCGTCGGAGTGTGTCAAGACGCAACAGGGATGGCTTGGGTCTCTGGGCAAGGTGCTAACAAAAGCTTTCAAGAGCGGTCCGTCGACACCGACAAGAGCGCTGTCGCAAGCGCAGCCGTCGCAAGCCGAGGAGAAGAACGGGACTAGTGCAAGCGAGAATGGCATTATCAGCCGGTCGCAGACGCCGCGGCCGTCGGTCTCGGCAGCCGCGGCAGCCGGCGCCCAAGCGCCTGCAGCAAAGGGAAAACTGAAGATCAAGATCGTCGAGGCCCGCGGCTTAAGGAAGGCGCGAGACCCGTACGTGGTTGTGGTTTTCCAGCGCAGCGAACTTATTTCGGGCGGACCGCGCGCGGAGGACGATGAGGAAGACACGAACGCTCTCCCGGTTCACAACATGTTGGGGGGGGTACCAATCCAGCGTCAAGGAAGCGACTCGGGCCGACCCCCGATGGCAATCCCGATGCGGAGTCGGCAAAGCAGCAATACTAGCGTCACCGACTACAATGCATTCCGCAGCAGGGCTTCGCGAAAGTTGTACACGGATCCAAAGTGGGACGCGGAAGCTGTTTTGTAAGTTTCCGTTGGCGGAGAAGGTTGTGGCGAGAAGTTTGGCGGGGATTGCCCATGGCGAGATGCGCCTCACCAACGATAGAGTTACAAAACCACAAATGTTGACCATGAGCGGATCTTGCTAACTTTGAAGTTTAGTGACGTGGTCGACTCTGATTTCCTCGTCGATATATCCATTTACGATCACGGCATGACGGGCGAGGAATTTCTTGGACACGTCGACTTCACCGCAAGCGTCGATAGCGACAAGCCCGTCAGTGGCTGGTTCCCACTCAGTGGCCATGCCGACACCATGGCAGAAAACACGCCGACTGGTGATCTTCACGTGGAGGCGAGCTACCAGCGATCGGAAAGAAAGCACTTTGGCCCCGAAGACTTCCAGATCCTCAAGCTCATTGGTAAAGGCACATTTGGGCAGGTGTATCAGGTGCGGAAGAAGGACACACAGCGCATCTACGCTATGAAGGTCCTTTCCAAGAAGGTGATTGTGCAGAAAAAGGAGGTCGCGCATACGGTGGGCGAGAGGAATATCTTGGTACGGACGGCTACGTCAGACTCCCCGTTCATCGTCGGCCTGAAATTCTCCTTCCAAACGCCCTCGGACTTGTATCTGGTCACGGATTACATGTCGGGAGGCGAGCTCTTCTGGCACCTTCAAAAAGAGGGACGGTTCGACGAAAGGCGCGCCAAGTTCTATATCGCAGAACTTATCCTAGCCATCGAACACCTGCACAAGAACGACATTGTCTATCGCGACTTGAAACCCGAAAACATTCTTCTCGACGCCAACGGCCATATCGCTCTATGCGATTTTGGTCTCTCCAAGGCAAACCTCACCAAGAATGACACTACCAACACCTTCTGTGGCACTACCGAGTATCTCGCGCCCGAGGTTCTCCTCGACGAGTCAGGATACACCAAGATGGTGGACTTCTGGTCTCTAGGCGTTCTCGTGTTTGAAATGTGCTGCGGATGGAGCCCCTTCTACGCCGACGACACGCAGCAGATGTACAAGAACATCGCATTTGGAAAGGTCAAGTTCCCACAGCGAGCTCTCTCTCAAGACGGGAAGAACTTTGTCAAGGGATTACTCAACAGAAATCCCCGACACCGCCTCGGCGCCCAGCACGACGCCGAGGAACTCAAGAAACACGCCTTCTTTGCCGACATTGATTGGGAGTTGCTTGCTAAGAAGCTCATCACGCCCCCTTTCAAGCCGAAGCTCAAGAGCGAGACGGATGTTTCATACTTCGATCCAGAGTTTACCAACGCTCTCGACAATAGCGAGTCACTGCACGACCGCGCCCAGGCTCTGGCCAAAGGCTTTGCCACGTCGACGCCGCTCTCGCCGTCAGTCCAGGCAAACTTCCAGGGCTTTACGTACGTGGACGAGAGTGCACTTGAAGAGCACATGCGAGACAGGTACGATGACGAGGATATGCAGGATGTGCAGCAGAATGATGGGGATTGGGATAACCTCGACGATATCGATTTGCGGCGGACGAACCGGATGAGTGGCATCGTTCGAACCACGACCGGCGACGACCAGATGATGGGCCACTTCGAGCCTTGACGGGATTTCGTTGCTGTATGGCCTGGCCGGTTGAGTCGCTTTTGGCACAATGACTCGCGCATACAAGCGACCTGGACCTGGGGGTTTGAGAGTAGGCGGACCGAAGTATTTATGATTTCCACTTTATGGCGAAGAGAAAAGCAACTCAGCAATCCTTATTTACCCAGACTTCCCTACCCTACCACACAACTACTCCATTTCAGAAAAAAAAAACCAAGTTCCCCAACACAACGATTCGGCTCATCAAGCATATTGCATGGGACGGTGGCTGGTTTCTCCCGTTTAATTTCTTTCGTTTTTTTTGCATTGCGACTTCTTTCGAGCAGATGGTTGTGTGCGCGCAAACGGTCCACGGCGTTTCGAGAGTGTGTACAGAAGCATGCGAAGGGGCCGCCTGCTCCATTTTCAGGGGAAGCATGTAACCAAAGCGAAGGAGGCAAAACACATGTTTATTCGAGGAGAGAGAAACGTGGCAACATTTATCAACTATACGGATATTTTCTTTCGCAAGTACCAGAAGTGAAAGGAAGGTTGGCGAGACAAGGTCCATGAGCGGAGAAGAAAACCTCACCAGCTGGGGACGGCGAGAGTGAGGTATTTGAGAGGTCAAGAAGAAAGGGAAAGCGGGTTACGGAGATTTAGATACTCTTCGTTTCGCTCTTTAATAAACGCCTAGGACGGTCACTACGGCGTTGCAAACAAGGCTCCCGCTATTTGACCTGGCCAAGTTGGGGATGTGTGAGAAGCCAAATGGCGGAGTAAGCTTGGCCGTGTTTATAGGTCATGTTGTGCTCCCTCGTATTCAGACCCGTCCCTAATACGAATCATAAGGTGTCAATATTCTCGATGTATCTCTGTCTATCATAGACAAGCCGTGTCTCGGATTCGTTTACCCGATGATACCATGCCGGGGATGATTTGATGCTTGCGAAGCTGTAGGAGACGAGAGCTGAGACTCATTCTTCACATTACTCTACCACTGTACCAAGGGAGCTTTTTCAACTAGATAGTGCCTTCTTTGTAGACTTAATACCCTCGATCAAGGCCACCACAACAGCCTTTGCCTCAGACGTGTTTGCTTTTAAAGTCCCGGGAAGAATACACACGAAGAGATAAGGGACCAAGGTCCTGGTCGGAAAATTGCAGGTTCTTTGACTCGCCTCGCCGTCTAGAAAATACATGGTTTGACCCTCTCCCCCCCCCATCCTCGCCCACCCCC
>Ga0247774_1001738_pt1 | contig 10887 bp, 7 predicted proteins | sample UWRJL001104B6_FD_179933 | JGI IMG/M metagenome (GOLD analysis project Ga0247774, IMG submission 179933) | Plant litter microbial communities from Arlington Agricultural Research Station in Wisconsin, United States - UWRJ-L001-104B-6 | ecosystem: Environmental > Terrestrial > Plant litter >... | reverse complement strand
TCATGTACTGGTTGGCGATTAACCGTGAAGGGACGACCATTGCAGAACTCCAGTCAGACCTAGTGCCGACTGTGCCTCGCGGAAAAGTGTTGGAAGCTCTAGAAAGTCTGTGGCGGCGATCGCTAATCGAAAAGGCTGCACCTACGCGGCTGGCAAAGCAGTCTGGACTCTACACGCAACAACCTGTGGTAATGGAGTATGTGACGGAACTCTTAATCGAGCTTTTTTATGAAGAGATTGCTACAGAAGAACCCGGATTATTGCTTAGCCATGCTCTGATGAAAGCAACGGCTAAGGATTATATCAGAGCTAGTCAGATTCGCCTGATTTTAGAGCCGATTATAGATAGACTAAACGCTAGATTTAAGTCCAAGAAAAATATCGAAGCTCAACTGCAAAGGATTTTAGTCAAACTCCAAAAAGAATCTTCTGCCTCATCAGGCTACGGAGGCGGAAATATTATTAACTTATTGAGTCAAAGCAAGATTAATTTAGCCAACTATGACTTTTCTCATCTGACAATAAAGCAAGCCGACCTGAGACAAGTGAATTTGGCTGGTGTCAATTTCCAGAACGCCGCTTTTGCTAACTCTGTGTTCGCTGAAACCTTAAGTAGTGTTTTGTCGGTAGCCTTTAGTCCAGATGGCAAACTATTGGCGACAGGCGATGTGGATGGTCTGATTCGCCTGTGGCAAGTGGCGGATGGTCAACAACTTTTGACATTGAAGGGCCATACAGGTTGGGTATGGGCAGTCACCTTCAGTCCCGATGGTAATACTCTAGCCAGTGGCAGTAATGACACCTCGGTGCGTTTGTGGGATGTCGCTGAAGGCTACTGTATGGGGGCTTTACACGGTCACACCAGTGGAGTCTGGTCGGTCAGCTTCAGTCCAGATGGTCAGACTCTCGTCAGTAGCTCTCAAGACTCCTCGATCCGGCTGTGGGATGTCTTACACGATAACTGCCTCAGAGTGTTGCACGGTCACACTGGTGGGGTATGGGCAGTCACCTTCAGTCCCGACGGTCAGACTCTGGCAAGTGGCAGTAATGACTCCTCAGTTCGGCTGTGGGATGTGCGTGACGGTGAAGTCTTAAGAGCTTTGCACGGTCATAGCAGTGGGGTACGCTCAGTTGCTTGGAGTCCAGACGGTCAGACTCTGGCAAGTGGCAGTAATGACTCCTCAGTACGACTGTGGGATGTGCGTGACGGTGAAGTCTTAAGAGCTTTGCACGGTCATACCAGTGAGGTACGCTCAGTTGCTTGGAGTCCAGATGGTCGTACTCTGGCAAGTGGCAGTAATGATGCCTCGGTGCGGTTGTGGGATGTAGCTGAAGGAGACTGCGTAAGAGCTTTGCACGGTCATACCAGTGGGGTACGCTCAGTAGCTTGGAGTCCGGATGGTGAAACCCTCGCTAGTGGCAGTTACGATCGCACAATTCGGTTATGGGATGTGCCACAAGGTAGCTGCGTCAAAACTTTGCACGGCAATAGTGGTGGAATACGCTCAGTCACCTTCAGTCCCGATGGTCAGACTCTAGCCAGTAGCGGTTTAGATTCCCTGATTCGATTGTGGGATGTCGTTGAAGGCCGCTGCGTAAAAGCTTTGCACGGTCACACCAGTGCGGTATACTCGGTCAGCTTTAGTCCGGATGGTCGTACCCTAGCCAGTGGCAGTGATGATTCTTCAGTGCGGTTGTGGGATGTGACCGACGGGCGGTGCCTACTAGCATTGCCAAATCACACTTGGGTGCACTCAGTAGCTTGGAGTCCAGACGGTCAGACTCTGGCAAGTGGCAGTAATGACTCCTCAGTGGGGTTGTGGGATGTGCCGCAAGCTAGCTGTGTTAAAACTTTGCACGGTCACACCAGTTTGGTTCCCTCAGTAGCTTGGAGTCCGGATGGTCTTACCTTAGCCAGCGGCAGTGGCGACCAAACAATTCGGTTGTGGGATATGCCGCAAGGTAGCTGCCTCAAAGCTTTGTCCGGTCACACCGATTGGGTATGCTCAGTAGCTTGGAGTCCGGATAATCTTACCTTAGCCAGTGGCAGTAACGACTCCTCGGTGCGGTTGTGGGATGTGCTCGAAGGTAGGTGCCTCAAAGTTTTGCACGGTCACATCGGTGGGGTATGGGCAGTAGCTTGGAGTCCAGATGGCCGTACCCTGGCTACTGGCAGTGCTGACCAAACAATTCGGTTGTGGGATGTTGCCGAAGGTAACTGCCTGCAAGTTTTGCACAGTCACACCAGTTGGGTACGCTCAGTTAGCTTCAGCCCCAATGGTCTTGTCCTCGCCAGTGGCAGCCAAGATGAGACAGTCAAGCTTTGGGATGCTAAAACAGGTAAGTGCCTCAAAACCCTGAGAGCAGACCGGCTCTATGAGGGCATGAACATCACAGGTGCTGGAGGATTAACGGCAGCGCAGAAGGCAACCTTGAGGGCGTTGGGTACAGTGGAGGATTAATGAGGAGTTTTTCTTTGGAGCGGCAGTCCCCCTTTGACGGCAAACTTCGAGGCCGAGTAGGCGATCGTATTTGGAGACCCAACCACTCCTGCATGGCTTACTATATTGACAATCGCTCCTCCACCCGATTTGCGTAGGTGTGCTCAATATTTAAGGTGAGCTAGTATGATTCAATTATTGGGCAAGCGCTCAAGATTGGATTGTAAAATCCAGAATTTAGTCATCTGATTTTTTTAAGATCAAACGAGTTATGCGATGCGTATCCCCCGCTTCGCAATAGCGCAACAGTGAATGGCGAAGTGCTAATTGTTGAACGACTGGGCGGACAAACCTATCTCTATGTCAAGCTTGCGGATAGAGACACCCTAATCGTGCAAACAGACCGAGATAATTCCAGCCAGTTGCGCGATCTTGTTCCTATCAACATTAGCGGCGATATGAGCCATCTGTTTGACTTACAGGGTGAAGCAGTTTCAAAAAGTCGTCGTCACCACCTAGCATAAATAGGTCGGCACGATTAAACTTAACTCCTAATGGTCGTCATTAGAGGCTGTTTCTAAATAAATGTAAAGGCGAGGGAAGCGATCGAGTACATCATTAGAGGATGAGAAAGATAAAGCAGTCGCGACGAGCATTAACTGTTGACTCTGACGAGGATTTTTAGTAATCTGCCTGCTGCTTACCCATTTGTCTGGGAGCCGTTTTAGCTCGCATGGACTTAACTATTTGCTTGACCACATTATTTAGAAGACTACGGAATTTCAGCTTCGCTCCGGATAAGCACGCTATTCCCACACATACCAGCCTAGTCTTCCAGAAGTTCGATTCGCTACGGGTAAAGTTCGACGCTCGTCTTAAGTGATACCATCATCTTGCAAATGAATTCACAACACAAGAATATGTCAGCATTCGCCAACCAGCAAACCTACGATCTGTTTGCACCCGAAGCTTTGGTCAATTCCTATCCACTCTTCAAACGGATGCGTTCAGAAGACCCCGTTCACTATAGCGAATCTCTCGGCTACTGGATTTTGACACGCTATAGAGATGTTGAGGCGGCTGTACGCGATGAGCGTTTGAGTTCAAACCGCACAGCATTGTTTATGAATAAGTTAGGTTCTTTGGATGTCAAAGAGATCCAGAATTTCCTCGATATGACATCAAACTGGATGGTTGATACAGATCCACCGACTCACACCAGACTGCGGAAGTTAGCCAATCCGGGATTTACAACTCGTGCGATAGAAAGCTGGCGCTCTATTATCCAGAACACCACGGATCGATTGTTGGATAACGTTCAAAATCAGGGCGGCATGGATGTTGTATCCGATTTGGCGGTACCACTACCAGGGATCATTATTACTGAGATATTTGGCGTGCCAGAAACCGACAGAGCGAATATGCTCGAATGGGCAAGGGATATAGGCACATTTTTTGGCGCAGCGGGGGGCTCAACTATTGAAATGGCAGAATTGGCACGCAAGGCAGACAAGGCAGCCGCACAGTTTTGTGCACTAATCAGGCAACTGATTGAACAACGGCGTCGGCAACCGGGAACTGACATGATTAGCCTGCTGAGTGTGGCTTACCAAGAGCAGGGATTTAACGATCGGGAACTCCCATTTCTATGTATGGAAATCTTAAATACAGGTCTGTTGACCACCACAGACCTGATTGCCAATGGGGTGAATGCACTTCTGTGTCATCCGGATCAACTGCAAAAACTGAAAAAAAATCCGACTCTGATCGATAGCGCTGTCGAAGAAATCCTCCGTTTCGATACCTCGGCTCCTTTTTTGACTCGGATTGCCAAACAAGACCTGACGATTGGCGGCAAGAACATCACGGCAGGTAGCGTCATCGCACTGGGGTTTGGGGCGGCGAATCATGACCCCGAGAAGTTTGACTCACCCGAGGTTTTCGATATTACACGCACGCCCAACGAACACCTTGGGTTTAGTTCAGGCATTCACTTTTGTCTGGGAGCGGTTTTAGCTCGCATGGAGTTAACTATTTGCTTGACCGCATTACTTAGAAGACTACCGAATCTAAGCTTCGATCCAGATAAACAAGCTATTCCTACAAAACATTCAAATCTGGTCTTGAAGGGGTTCGATTCGCTACCAGTAAAGTTCGACGCTTGTCTTAAGTGATAGCATGGTCTTGCAAATGAATTCACCACACAAAAATATGTCAGCATTTGCCAACCAGCCAACCTACGATCTGTTTGCACCCGAAGCTTTGGTCAACTCCTATCCACTCTTCAAACGGATGCGTTCAGAAGACCCCGTTCACTATTGTGAGTCTGGACGCTACTGGATGTTGACACGCTATAGAGATGTTGAGGCGGCTCTACGGGATGAGCGTTTGAGTTCAGACCACACACCGTTGTATATCAATCAGTTAGGTTCTTTGGATGTCAAAGAGATTCAGAATTTCCTCGCTCTGGCATCAAACATGATAAGTGAGAAAGATCCACCGGAGCACACCCGACTGCGGAAGTTAGCCCAGCAGGGATTTACAACTCGTGCGATAGAAAGCTGGCGCTCGATTATCGAGAACACCACGGAGCGATTGTTGGATCGGGTTCAAAATCACGGCGGCATGGATGTTGTATCCGATTTGTCGGTACCACTACCAGGGTTCATTCTTCCTGAGATTATGGGTGTGCCAGAAACCGACAGAGCGAACCTGCTGGAATGGGCAACGGATATAAGCCGAATATTTGGCGCAGCGGGCGGCTCAACTATTGAAATTGAAGAATTGGCACGCAAGGCAGACAAGGCAGCCGTACAGTTTTCTCCACTAATCAGGCAACTGGTTGAACAACGGCGTCGGCAACCGGGAACTGACATGATTAGCCTGCTGAGTGTGGCCTACCAAGAGCAGGGATTTAATTTTGAGGAACTCCCATCTGTATGCATTCAGATCTTAAATGCAGGTCAGTTGAGCACCACAGACCAGATTTCCAATGGGGTGAATGCACTGCTGTCTCATCCGGACCAACTGCAAAAACTGAAAACAAATCCTTCTCTGATCCATAGCGCTGTCGAAGAAATGATCCGTTTCGATACCTCGGTTCCTTTTTTCTTTAGGATTGCCAAACAAGACCTGACGATTGGCGGTAAGCAGATCGCGGCGGGTAGCGTCATCCTACTGGGGCTTGGGGCGGCGAATCATGACCCCGAGAAGTTTGACTCACCGGAGGTTTTCGATATTACACGCACGCCCAACGAACACCTTGGGTTTGGTTCAGGTATTCACTTTTGTCTGGGAGCGGTTTTAGCTCGCATGCAGTTAACTATTTGCTTGACCACATTACTTAGAAGGCTACCGAATCTGTGCTTCGATCCGGATAAACAAGCTATTCCCACAAAACATTTAATTCTAATCTTGAAGGGGTTCGATTCGCTACCCGTAAAGTTCTAGTCTCGTCTTAAGTGATACCATCATCCTTAAATAAGAATGAACAGCAATATCAGCACAGGCTCAACAATCAAGGTGAATGAAGCATCCCTATCTCGTTTACCTGAAAACGTTCGCATACCCAAGTACGATCGCCATCAAATTTCTAATGGAATTGTGCATATTGGGGTTGGTGGATTTCATCGATCGCACCAAGCGCTTTATCTCGATGATTGTTTCCATCAGAATCCTGGTAGTGATTGGGGAATCTGTGGTGTTGGATTGCTGGACTATGACTGTGACAGGCGGATGCGGGATGCGCTTCAATCCCAAGATTGTTTGTATACCTTAGTTGAGCGATCGCCCGATCGCGATCGCGATCGAATCATCGGTTGAATTACTCGATACCTGTTTGCACCAGACAATCGTCAAGCAGTTATGGAAGCATTAGCAGAGCCCAAATGCGGAATCGTTACTCTGACGATCGCTGAAAGCGGCTGCGGGACGAGGTGACACCAACGCTCCAACCTGTTCCTGGGATTGATTTAGACGAGTATAAAAAGACTCTAAGTGAACGGTTTTCCAATCCTAAAATTCGCGATCGGCAAGCCAAGCCTGTGCCTGAATGGAGCGGCGAAAATTCCTAAGTTGGTTTTGGGCTCGAACCGCGATAAATTACAACTTGGAGGTGCGATCGATTACCTAAGTTTAACGATAGCTGCTTGGTGTCAATACCTCAAGGGTTATGACGACCAGAACCGTCCTATCCCCATTGATGAACCCTTAGCTGATAGCCTCACTCAACAAGCCGTTCAGGTAAAACAGATCGCAGACCCTTGCTCAGCATATTTGAGATTTTTGGAGATTTAGTACAGTCGCCACGTTTCGTCGAGACTGTTGCTGACAAGTTGCGTAGTTTGCATGAGTTTGGTGCTAAAGGAACGCTTGTCCGATCCTCTCCGGCACAGTAATGGCATTATCAACTTAAGCTGCGATTTTTAGCTTTATAGCTGTTGCCAGTTTGATTAGGACATAGACTATACAGTAGTAGTCTCCCTGCAACCTGTCATGGCAAAACCTTACAGTTATCACTTGGGCCAGAAAGTGATGCCAGCAATTGAAGTCGATAGTCTCCTGAAAAGCCTGTGTCAGTAATTCAGGTCAACGGAATTGATTTGTACTACAACATTCAAGGTCCCAGCGAAAACGAGTCGTTACTGCTGATAGCGGGGTTTGACAGTGACAGTTCAACTTGGGCTGCAATGATGCGATCGCTAGTTAAGCAGTATCGGGTGCTTCGCTTTGATAACCGAGGGGTTGGGCAAAGTGAAGCGCCAGACAGTCCTTACAGTATCAAACAAATGGCGGCTGATGCAGCGGCGCTGTTGGATTACTTGAGCATTTCTCAAGTCCATGTGGCAGGTCATTCAATGGGTGGACAGATTGCTCAAGAACTGGCTTTGGCATATCCAGAGAAAATCCAAAGTTTGATACTTCTGTCATCTTGGGCAAAGGGAGATGAAAAGTTTAATTCACTCATCAAATTGTTTGGCGACTTGACACAGAAATTAGAGGGAACGCTTTATCAGAGGGTTCTCTTGCCTTGGCTGTTTACCGAGGCGTTTTACTCGATTCCAGGGGTAATGGAACAACTCATCACCTGGATTGAGAATCAACCATTTGCGCCGACACCTCATGGACTATATCACCAAACCCGAGCTATTCTTGGCAGTGATACGAGCGATCGCCTTGCAAACATTCATTGCCCTACACTCGTTATGGTTAGCAAAGAAGACCTTCTTACTCCGGTCAGATTTTCGGAGCAACTAGCTCAAGGTATACCCAATGCTGAACTAGCTATCCTCGAGCAAGGTGGTCACGCCTTTGTGGTAGAGTCGGCGGATACTGTAGCGAAGGTCATGCTTGAGTTTCTGGCGAAGCACAGACAACGCATCCTACAATCCAGACAGGAATAACTACTGCCGAGTTGCTTGAAGCCGATGGTGCCCAAGCGGTCTATCTGCCCCCCTATTCGCCTGAGTTCAAATGCATAGAGAAATGCTCGGCTTGATTGAAAAGTCGAATTCGCAAACAGCTACACCACTCCAATACTTTGCGCGATGCGACGGAAGCCGTTCTTAATCTCTATGGCGACGGCTATATTTGGCAACCAATCTAATTTTTAATTCTTAACTTTTAAGTATTTGAGGATAACCTAATGTTGCTTGGTATAGATTTAGGAACAGGCTCTTCTAAGGCATTGCTCCTAGCGACAGACGGAAGCGTTATGGGTGAAGCATCAAGTTCTTATTCTGTTCATGCACCCCACCCTGGATGGGCTGAGTCGGAACCAGAAGATTGGTGGTTAGCTGTTGCCTCGGCTGTGAGGAAGGCTGTAGGAAATCATGCTGACCAAGTAGGGGCGATCGCACTTTCAGGACAAATGCACGGTGTTGTCCTAGCTTCGGAGTCTGGTCAGCCCCTGCGTCCTGCTATCCTTTGGGCAGATACTCGCTCTAGTGCCGCGCTTAGCGCTTATCATTCGCTCGATGCCGCTATTCTAGAGCGATTGGGCAACCCGGTTACGGCTGGAATGGCGGGCCCCAGTTTGTTGTGGCTGCGAGAACGCGAGGCTACTGTCTACACCGAAGCGCGTTGGGCACTCCAGCCAAAAGATTGGCTGCGGTTACGGATGACTGGAGAAGTCGCAACCGAACCATCTGATGCTAGCGGTACTTTGCTTTACGATGTTGTGGCAGACAACTGGGCCCTGGAAGCCATCTGGGCGCTGAATCTACGCGGTGATTGGTTACCAAAAATTATCCCCTCTAGTGCGATCGCAGGCTTCCTAACAACTATTGCTTCAGAGCATCTTGGCCTAGCTGTTGGCTTACCTGTTATCGCCGGTGCTGCCGATACCGCAGCGGCAGCGCTTGGTAACGGACTACTAGAGCCTGGTTTGGTTCAACTAACCATCGGCACAGGCGCTCAAATCATTACACCTCGCACGCAACCAATTATCGATCCTCATGGTCGTACCCATCTCTATCGAGCCGCCGTACCCAACCAGTGGTACAGCCTTGCAGCAATGCAAAATGCCGGGTTAGCGCTTGAGTGGGTGCGAGGTATCCTCGGCTTGAGCTGGCAGGAAGTCTATACTAAAGCGTTTTCTGTTCCCCCAGGATGTGAAGGGTTGACATTTTTGCCATACCTCACGGGTGAGCGAACTCCACACCTTGACCCCTATGTACGCGGGGCATGGGTGGGGCTTGGACTTCATCACACGCAGGCGCACCTGATGCGGGCAGCTTTAGAGGGAGTTGCTTTTGCCTTGCGACAAGGTTTTGAGGCACTTGAGGCAACAGGTTTTAAAGCGACAGAAATGCGTTTAGCAGGCGGTGGAACGGCAGAAATGCCTTGGAAACAATTACTGACCGATGTATTGAGAATACCTCTATATGCAACTACAGTTGCTGCTGCTTCCGCGCGGGGTGCTGCTCTACTGGCGGGTATAGGAATTGGCATATACGCAGATGCTAAGGACACGAGCAAACTGGCAGCCACACCAACGCTTGCTGCAACTCCCCAATCAGTCGATCCCACCCTAGAAGAGGCTTGGATGCGATATCAATCGCTTTATCCACGACTACAATTAATCGGATAGGAGTTATGGCTCCAGGAGGACGTACTAGAAGCTATCTACAAATTATTCTTAAGCTAAGACTGCTTAATATCAGTCAAATAAAAGAAGAAAATTTACTAATATAATAGGTACATATTACATCAATATAGTAAGTGGAATAAATCTCCCCAAATCAGCCAATGATTCTGATTTATACATACAGTGTAATGAGTCTGCATTTATAAACTACCAGGAAGATGAAAAAAAGTGGTCTTAAGTCAAGGTGGTATTGTCTCCTCAAATTCTTACTTCAATTCCTTTTACGAACTATTTTATACTAAATACACCACTCTTAGCTCTATCTACTATGTGCTGAAACTTGAAGGAGATTTTAAAGTTTCTGTTTATAGAGAAGTTAACGCAGAAAACAAAATAGAAATTATTTCTGAACAGAACTTTTAAAAATGTCAATTCTCAGAGCCTGTAAAAATCTTACCAATAAATATCCTTCAAAATGAAAAAACTGGCAAAATATACAGCAGATTGCAAGCTTGTAGACGACAATAGCAGCATTTAGAAAACCAGTTTTTTAGATGTTGAGGATTAATTAAATAAGCGTGCGAAGTGCGACCCGAATTGGGTATCAGATGGAAAAAACTTGAGTTAAATGATGACATAATCTTCGCCCAAAACAGCTTGACTGACCTGTGGTTCCGGCTCTACTGGGTCGCTGTAATGAGTGTCAATGTATTTGATTAAACTTTCCCGATAAGCTTTGAGATGCGAGTTAAGCGCTTCGATATCCTGCTGTCCGGTCGCGAAACTGTTATCTTTTCTAAATTGACCCGATTCCTTAACAAAAGCCATGTCAACTTGCCACAAAGCTGTATCAGTCGGGCGATATCCCAAATCAACAATATCGTAAGCTGCGAAGCCTTGGGACTTCATAAAACTCATTACATCATACATCTGACCGAACAAAGTAACTTCTACAATTACATATTCAGTCTGCTGCAAAATCTCAGTTGCTCCCGCTAAAACATCTACTTCCTGTCCGTCTACATCAACTTTAATTAAATACGGGCCTGACAAGTTTCTTTCCCTGCATATTCCATCCAGGGTAATTGCTGGTATGTTTCTCAAATAAGGATTGCTGCTGTCAGTAACGCGATTTTCAGAAAGTGAAGAATGCAACATACCGGGACTGACGTTGAGGGGGAAAACTCCCGATTCTTTGGTCGCTGCTGCAATAATGTATTCTGCACTTTTGAGATTGCGGCAAATTTTGGCTAGATAAGGTTCATTTTCGGCGATCGGCTCAATTAGCAAATGTCGCGCATCGGGGAAAGTTTGGTAAAGGTCAAAAGTTCCCAAGGCGGCACCGACATCAATCACAGT
>Ga0247774_1001737_pt1 | contig 10890 bp, 12 predicted proteins | sample UWRJL001104B6_FD_179933 | JGI IMG/M metagenome (GOLD analysis project Ga0247774, IMG submission 179933) | Plant litter microbial communities from Arlington Agricultural Research Station in Wisconsin, United States - UWRJ-L001-104B-6 | ecosystem: Environmental > Terrestrial > Plant litter >... | reverse complement strand
TGCTGCAAGGCTGGCCACGATTGGTACTTCCCTGCAGGACGCGTCGCTCTTCTGCAAAGAAGTCCGAGGATATATTTCTGGCATCAACTCAACCCGGTGGAATGCCCTAACCCGACTGGGGAAGCTACGGCGGAGGAGACGCATCGAGTCGGCGTGTCGCGGGCCAGATGGCAGGACTTAAGACAAACGTGCCACTGAATTGGTCATGCAGGCTGGCTTCCCACTACTTCCACATCCCACTACTCAAGATCAATTGGTTGTGAGTGATATGTACCCGACATCCCCGTGCAGACGCATCGGATTAATCACCTCCAAACACCAATCAAGAGCGCACAGTTCAGAGTTCCATGCCTGCACAAGATGTCATTATTGAACACGAGGGTCATCGGAGTTGCAGGTGAATCTATGTTTAGGTCGGGACGAATGCCATGGAGATGCTCCATCTGCAAGGCGCTCGGCATCGGGTTGAGCCAAATGTAAGTGCTGCTAACCATGGCCATTATCTACGAGTGAATCCGGGGTGTAAGTTAGGTAGTCTGGGGATGGGGAAGTCGGAGGCAAAGACTGTGCTTGTATTTTCTTCTACTATCATCTACCTGGAATCTTGCCAGCTAACTTCTATCGCAAATTCTCACAGCTCGTACTGACCCCCCATTCCTAGACAAAACCCCTTAGCCTGCAGTTGATCAGCATGACACCATCTTACGGTATTTTTCGCCTGTAGAACAAACCTATCAAGAGTGACCGAGACGTTCTGTCCACAGAATTGACGACTTATGACCCATGCTCTTGTATAATCGGACCCGGGTTTGGTCGGGTCCCAAGACTTCTCATGTTGAAGCCATTCGCATGTTCGGAACAGTCCACTATTTAAGCCTGGGCTTAGGTTTGCGGTTGGGCCGATGAAAATTTGAAGGTTTTTTCCCGTTGGCTTCGACATTGATAGATGGAATATGAGAGTTCCGAGAGTGTGTGATAGGAAGAACTTATCCTTCATCTAGCCTAGACCTAGGCGAAAGGAGCTTGCTTTTAGGGACGTCTGCGTTGGTTAAGCGCTCTTCTGCACCTTCTAAACCGATCTGCCACCCAACAGCTGGACAATGTAAGACATGGCATGTCGGCTCTAGTAAAAGGAAGCTCTTCTTATATTATTCGACTTCCCTGTGGCCGTAGACGCGCCGTTTTCTGCCTGCGGGCTGCGTGTTCTGATACAAGGCTGGCTTTGGCAGGTCAATTGGCATGACGAGGGCGTCCAACGGGCATGAGCACAGAGGGCCGAAATGAAATGACCGCAGTCCTTGATTGGCGCACTTTTCCTGGGCCCACTTTTCTCAAGCCTGCAACCCTAGTCTGCATTTTTCAGACCGGAGTAAGCGGAACTCACCTTCCTTGGGTTGCAGGGCAAGTAAGCAGTCTTACCTTTCCTGCTGCAGGGCAAGGTAAGCAGTCTTACCTTCCTTGGGTTGCAGGGCAAGGTAAGCAGTCTTACCTTCCTTGGGTTGCAGGGTAAGGTAGCAGTCTTACCTTTCCTGCTGTAGGCCAAGCTAGAATCCTGGTTGTGGCGTGCCCCACTTGGTGTGCCCCACTTGGCAGTTCCCTTTTGGTGCATATGCCCGAGTGGCGGATCGTCAACAAAAGGGGTCTTATCTTAGGGTGGTTGGGTGGGTCGGCCCTACCTGCGGCCGGCCAAGGTGGCTCATGTACGGGAGTTTGGACCGGAGGACGCATGTGGGTCAATGGGCGGCCCGCAGGCAAGGGAAAGCTTGCCCCAAGGCCAGGGAAGATAAGATCCCATAGCTTGCCCTGCAAGCCAAGGGAAGGTAAGGTCACCTAGCTTCCATTCTTTCTCTGTCTAGCTGTCCACCATGGCATTAGATTCCGGAGTAGGCCCACCGCCAAATGATCCCACGATCATTGCACGGGATGTATTCGCACGACAGCTTCAACAATGGACGCGTTCTCGAGCGCCACGCTGGATTCATGCTGCGATGACAGTCACCCGATCTGCTGCCCTAGACGACACTCGACGTATCTTTTTAGATAGTGGAGGCTTAGTAGCATGGCTGGCGTATTCCCTTGCGACACAGGGCGAAGCCCATTTTGCTGGACGAAGACAGCAACACGATATCATCAGAAAGTTTACGACTTTGCCCCTCGGCAATCGTGTAGGCACCGCTAGATATCTAGCCCGCATCAGCCTTTCACCTGAGGTCGTGAAAGCAATTACTCTCATCCGCAGGAAACTTGAGGACGAAGGTAGGCAATCACACGATAAGCTTGTTTTCCTATCTAACTATCTCGGTAGGTCTCCTTGACACTGAGAAAGGTCGGCAAGATCCCAGCCTTCGTCCCCACGAGACGCATGCAGTGAACGATAATGTCACCCTCAACGGAGCAACGAGAGCCACTTTCACGACGGGAAACGAAGCAACAGGAGCCGCTTTCACGACCAGAAACGAAGGAACAAGAGCCACCTTCGAAGGAATTAAGGCTGTTTTTGGCCAGTACATTCGATCGGTACTGGAAGGAGCTGCTATAACAATGGAATTTCCGGTCTACGCATTGCATGACTGCGTCATGATGCTGGAGATTCGCGCAGAGGCTGTAGAGACACTTGTGAGAGACTTATTTGGAATACAAATTGTAACCGTGGGGGAAGTTCGGCATCTTGTCCTCGGAAACGGCGTCAAGCTGACATCGAATACCTCCAACCCTGAAATCACTCTGAAGGGTGTCAAGGACGATGTCGTCGTTGCGAGATTTGGCGCAGATATACTGGCAGCAATCAAGACAAGTGGAATGCGGCAACAAGAATTGGCGGCAGACAATAAGAATAATGCGACGGAATGTGTTTCCATGATATTTACCAGTAAATCTGGCGAGGGGGCTTACGTGAACTTATGCCTAGGATTAGAAATAGGTATTGAAATATGGAGGAAGCTGTATGAAGTTGTATGAATAAATGTAATGTTTCCCTTTCTTAACCTTCGATCACCCTGCCCTGGGAAAAATATAGGTCTGTTCCCTGGAGTACCGTCCCTGTCCCATCACTTTGGGCGACAGTCTTCACTACCGTCTTTTTGCCCTCGGCATCAATAACTCTAACCGTAATACTGCATTGCACCCAATGTACCTTCTGGCCTCTGCCAACAATAATTTTCGGAGTGTTTGGCGTATCCGGAAAAACGACCGAAGAATCGAGAGGACCGGGTTCAAAATCCTAGCAAGTTAGAAGAGCGCTATCCCAGATAAGACGACTTACCATTAATAACCCCTAAAAGAGAGAGAATGTGCAATCGAGCGGATCGTAGAGTTGCCTAGATGGTGCTCGCTAGCCTCTCGAAGCTTCTCTCACGGTCGATGCGTAGATCCAAGACTACGTCTAGCTGGCGCCTAGAATGCGTTCTGTCGTCCTTCTGCAATTTTGCCCTTGTATAACGTTTCCCGCGACCCTCTTATATTGTTGTCGAAATTATGCCAAAGCCTCAGTCACACAGGCACACTCTTCGCCTTCCTGACCTCTTGTTGGCGGAGAGGATGGAAGTTGATGCCGATTCTTCAGGTGGAATGCGAAAGGTGCGGGGTCCTCGTGCGACGCGAACGGGCGAGCCGGCCCGTTTTCTAGCGGCGTCGAGATCTATGGCGCGGATGAAGAGAAGTAGCGATTATATATAAATCTCATTTCTGACAGCCTTGGGCGCGCCAAAAATTGAGCGTCGTGGGCCATCTAGGAAGGGAAACGGCGGAAATGCCTAGCATGCAACCTCTTTGCCTGACGCAGCTAACATGTGATCTCGCGGCATTGCGTTTAGGCACCAGACTCCACCCTTTCGGCCCAACGGGGCAGGAACGTCCGCCAAGGCAGCCTTGCTCTCAACTTTGATCCTGTAGTGTTTATGGTATGCTAAGAACATCTCTCCACACGCATCGGCACATGCCAAAAGCCCCTCGCTTCTTACGGGTAAATTAGTGAAATTGAGCATCATTAGCGTTCGGGTAGCGCGGTTAACATTGTCCTTGGGACCCCCGGCAGAAATATCCACCTGGTTGTGACAGCTGTGCACAGCTGGTAATACCCACCACCTGCTCTACCAAGATCGTGCCCCAAGGCTTGCGAATTGGCTCTCATATATGAAGCCTCCTGGTTGCCGTGCCTTCATTAGTAAGGTAGTCTAGCCTGCTAAAACTCTACTTTCCTCGCTATATCGCCTCGGAATATGATTTATCTATCCATGCCCCCATATTCTAACCCTGCGAACTTTGATTGCAAGCCAAGGCAAAGAGCAAACTTTATTTCCCTTAACCAATCTTCTCTAAACTAATATATGTGGTCTGTTTCCCTCGGTAAGCCCAGATTTTCTGGCTCCCGTGCCCTTCTTCCCTCCAGTCTTCCTTCTTTGTAGATCGCGTGTGGCCTCTCTGATCCTTAAATAGGTACTCATCAGGACTAAACTTGTGCGACTGCTTCGTAACTTGCACCCTGATACGATCGCGCCTTTTACTCACGCCTCCACTGCGAGAGTGGTGACCACCCGGGGCCTGCGGATAAGGGCCCGGCGCTTGCTGGTGTTGTTCGGGGGCATCGTGATCATTGTATATCGCAGCACCCTCCGACACTTCCTGGTGCGGGTCGACATTGTGGCCATACGATGCTCCATCCCAGTGGCCGGGTCACTCTCCTGGGGATATTGTGTGAGTAGGCCCCCTGACCTAGATGTTGACTGTAAGGCGAGCTGCTGCATCTGAAATTCCATGTGCTTCTCTTCCAATCTTTCTTCATCCCATGCAAGTCCGTCCTCTTCCATGGCGTTGATGTTTGTCAGATCTACCAATTCCCTTCCCCTTTCGATCAGCCTCTAGATCCAGCTCATCATACTCGAAAGTCTGTGGCGGCTCGTCCTCGTCCACCATTTCCGACCTCTTCCGTTGCTTGTCGTGATCCTTCCTTTTAGATGTCCCGTCGGTGGTGGGTGTTGGATACGGAATACGCAACTCATCCGCGGTGAGGGCATACTGTTCCCCATCCGGCTGAGTCCAGTAGAACCCTTCCGGGGGTGCACCGGGATGATTCCAGCAACGGACACAGTCGACATATTGGCGAACCACGTTGAGAGCGTCATCTCATGGGGCTATTTTGCTTGTGAGAATAGTATGCAGATTTCGGAGTGAGATTTGGTACCTCGGATTTATATACAGCTCTGCCAACTCAGCTTGTCGGGGAGGAAGCTGTGTTTGAAGATGGCCTTTCCAGCTCCTCTTGCGCAGTGCGAAGGATCTTTTTCATCTCCGAGTACAAGGTTTCATCCGATTTCTTCCAACTCTCGCCATTCGGGAAAACCTTCCTGCGCAATTTGTTGACCCACAGAAGCAGTGGTTGGTAGTAGGGTGTGAAGCTCTCTTCTGCGATTTTGAGAAAGATGCTCTCATCGCCTATAGTACCAACCTTTGAACGAACCAGCCTATTATCATTCTCGTAGTTCCAGCTGTCAAATTCAGTCGGCCCAATATCTTTGCCCGACCCGTCATAGTGGATACATATCCAGAAGAGCACCCAGAAGAATGACTCGAGATCGTGCATGAATGAATGCTGCTCACCCAGAAGCGCCCCGATTGCCATGAAAGCTCTCGTACCAGTCTTTCCCTGTGCTCCTAAGGCAGTAGCTCGTGGCTCCTTGATCGCAAGGTCAAGATCGATCAAGAACGAGGACCATGAAGGGTTGCTCTCATTCTCGTTAATCATGAGGTTGTTGATCGAGATGTCTCGTTGGAGTATGCCGGTCTTCGTGCGTAAAGATTCATGCCCTCCAATACAGCCCTCCAGCGCTCCGAGTAGAGATGCCCGAGAGCTTGCCTTGTAGATGGCCTCTCCATAATCGCGAAGGATGACTCGACGATGAATCCGGTTTGGAAATATAGCGTTCCCCAGTTTTGTTGGAGAGGTTGAACAGGATCTCTTGCTGGGAGGCAACGGCGCATCTGCCTAGCTGGATGTCCGTTTTCGTGGAGTTACGCTGTTACTGCGGCCTTTTCGGACGGTAGTCCCCCTCAATGGCGGCATCGACCTGTCTGGCTTGTAGTTCGTCGCCTTCGTGATATCCAGGTCCCCTCGAACGTTACTTTGAATGTCGTCGTCCTTGCTAGCCACGCAAACAGTCATGTAGTGATAATGCCTCGCAACGTTAATAACGCCTTTCTCAGTCGCCTCACGTAGCAACTCGCCCTCCTCCCCCCGCTCTGGAAACTGCCATGAATCCTTAACAACAAGCGGTATTCCCAACTTATCTCCTTCTCGACGAGCCTTCCAGCATGTTGTCGCACGACCGGCCACACAAGGTGCACGCTGCATAAGTCTCTCAATGACTATGCGTTCCGGTTAACCGTCCTATTCGATCTCGATAAACCGCCGACCGTCCTCTGTAATAATTATGGGATCAAAGCCAAGCTGCTCTTCATTCATCCAAAGAAATCCGAGTATGGTAGTCACAAACCGGAGCCCATCCTGGTTAATGTCGAACCGCTCCGAAGCGATCGCACCAAGCCGGTCGAACTCCCATACCCTCATCAAAGACCCACAGACTATGAATCCCAACACAAAACGGCGAGTGTCCTGCGCAGCAAGAACCTCTCTTGCGTACCTGCCAAGGTCGAGCCATGCTTTTGCGGCGGTGTCGGCAGAAGAATTGCTCTTTAACTCTCCCGGCACGAGGATTTGCCGCCAGTGGCACCTCGTGTCTTTGCTGGCTCCGGGATCGTTCACAAAGCCGATATCTAACTTGCGCTATGCGGTAGAACCTTATATTGGTTTGGTGGGTTGTGCAAGTGGTCGTCGTCGAGTTGTCGGCGTCGATCTAAACTCCTCCGCAATCTTTTCCAAACGATCACTCAACGGAGCAAAGAAACTCAAAACATCCTCTTCTTTTGCATTATAAGGCCATCCTCTCCAGGCGCCCTCGGAATACAACGCGTCTTTCAGACACCTTTTGAAAACGAGCTCAGACACCGTATCCAGCTCGGCTATACCACCGAAAAACCTCTCGTGGAAGCCAGGAATCCCGACATACATTGACCCAAGCTCCTCCTTGAGGACATTGTCCACATCTTTACGGTATTCTAACGAGTTCGCGAAGCTACTCGTATTTCGCAGCCAAGGTGTTTCTTAGATAGAAGATATTGGTCGAGGAGGTGGAGTGGACTCGATAACAGCGTCGTAAACTCGATCCCAGATGAGTGCGTCAGGATCATCGTTAAGGGTCGCGTTCAAGAGAGGTCTGATACGGTCAAAGTTGAAGTCGCCTGCGTAAACAGCAGAATTGAGTCTTAACAGGTCGCCGAAAAGATTCTTGCCGCTACCGCTGGGCCGAAGGAGACGAGAAACTCGAAGGCCTTGCAGTACCGAGAGGAGATCAAGGGAGAGGTTTTGGAGATCTGTATGGCAGTTAGGAGAGCAAGTTAACAGAAAGCCAAGATACCATACCGTCGTCGTTAAGCCGATCCAGTGAGTCTGTTATACACGGGATGCTTCGGTCTTCGCACACGGAAGCAAATAAAGCACGGAAGCCATCAAGGCCATTTCCAATAGGATTCTCTTTGATAATCTCTGCTCGGGATCGATTTGCCATGTCGGCTGCGATATTGTCGAGGTGGAAGGCGTGGACACCTCTGTCTGAAGGGGCTGGTTTTTTGACGCGTTGTGTCGGCATTTTCTCGGGAAGCGCCACACAGCCACCTCTGCGCGCGAGAGGCGGGTGGTTTCCGGGCCAAGTGGGGCACTGGGCCCGAGCAACGGAGAAAAAGCAAGGGGAGAGGTGCTTGATCGAGGACTGAATAAATGATGGATTTTTGGGGAAATTTTTGGTTAATCCCCTCAGATTTTGAATATTGCAATGGATAGATGGTGAGACTGACAGTGCGAAATAGCGGCAATGTCTGAGAGATGTCGGGTCTAGAGCACCAGAGGGTTGGCGACAATGAATTTGCAGGCATGCTAAGAAAGAAATGAAATGAGCAGACGACAAAAAACGGGTTGCAATGTGGATTGATGGAGAAACTAGAAGTCAGATGAATGAAGGAGATCAATCGAAATCAGCCGGATGCGCGGGACGGAACTTATAAAGACAACTGGCCTAGAAGGCAGCAATCACCTATGAACATTGGATCATTCTATAGGCGGTGCCTTTCTAGGCAGCATGAGAAGGTGGCTCTAGTGGGCGAGATGAGGGCGTGTGCATTAACTGTCGGCTGGCAGGGCTTTCGGGGATTTGGAAAGGGTGGGCGATATCGACCAAACACGAAGGGGATGTTTGCAGGCTTCAGGCACACAGGGACTCGGTATTAGAGAAAGAGGTGGCTGTTGGCAAGCAAACACTGAGGGGCCAAGAAAGGAGAGAGAACCTTCCGGATCTGCGTGGCTGCATACACGGCCATAGGAGGGGAACGACCAAAAGAGATGCCGACAGAAGATGGCAAGCAGGCTGGACAAAGGCATGTGCCTGTGGTTTGAGGGGGTGGAAAAATCAGCATAGGACAAGCTTGCAGGCCCCAGTAATATGAATGGTGTGAAGGACGGATGGTTGGTAGAGCAGTTGCAGAAGCTCTTCGGAGGAAGAAGCGCGGTACCCCTCTGTTGGTCGGTAGGCGTCTCCTGGTCCAGTGGTTAAAGGCAAGTCGACGCAGTGAGCAGGGGGAGTCCTTCACACCTTGGGGGCAATGCCCCTTTCCGAGCTTAGGGTTCCCCTTCCCCTTGGCTCGGAGGCCGCTCCCAAGGTTGTCGAGACTTAATCGACCCGACCAACTCCAACAGTACGAGGATGTTCGCGATGCACCACATGCAATTCATGAAGACAACTCAAACGAGGACACGATATCTATATGTAGTAGCTAAGAACAGGAAAACCGGCCTCCTCCACTTGCCTCGAAGCGTATTACATGGTCGGTTGCCTCTCCGCTTATACCGGGATTATCACTAAAGGTGCGGCGAGGGTTGCAATCAAGCGTTTTATCGACAGCATCGCTGTCCAAGTCATCGAGTTCAAGCTCATTGCCTCACTGGGTGTGAGATATTCTCCCCTGTCAAGGTATTTAGCATGACTCCAACCTAGTGAATCTCCTCGCTGGCGAATCGGAGGAGAACGTAACGCACACCGCACAAGAAGAATTGACCAAGCAACCTGCTATTCTTCGGGTAGGACACGATACCTGTAAGGGCTTTATCAGTGTTCGACTTATCGGTAAGAAACTCGCTAGCTATTTGCCAGCGGCCACTAAAACTTGTTATAGACTCGGATAGTTACACGCCTCAATCGAACTCAAGTGCTGGCGACGGAACTCCAGACAGAGACTTGTGGGGGAACTCGGGCGAATCGGCTGGCGATGTGGCCTTGGAAACTGACCAATCTGGCAGCTACTCTCGGGAACTTTGTTTCAGCTCCAAGGTAAACTGCTCGCCTGAGAAACAGCCTGAGCCCAAGCCTGAGCCTGAGCCTAAGCTTGTAAACGATGACTGGTGGGGCCAGCTGTCGTCGTCTAAGGACAAAGAGGAAGAGCCCGAGCCGCCTAAGCTGCAAATGATGATGACTGGGGCACCTGGGGCCCGTATACGAAGAAAGATAAGAAGAAGAAGGAAGAGCCGATTGTCGAAGAGGCAGGTGGTGGTTAACTTGATGTGTCGAATTAGCAAGGTTATTCTTCATACACCGCATCCGACGATCAACAATTTGACCTGTGTTCTCACTCTTTTCCGCTCCGTGTACCGGGAATTAAGATTAATATCCAAACTACGTTAAAACTAGGGACCATACATCATCAAAGGTCAAAGAATCGGGTCGGTAGAGTTGGTCGTCCACACGGCGCATGCCCGTGGGCTCGGCGACGAAGATGTCCGACGAGAGAAGGACTTGGTAGTGGAGCGGGACACTACGGCAAGGCCGACCCGGGATCCACAGCCAGTCGAACGCCTTATTCAGTCGTCACAGGTCGAGTTTCGATGCAAGCCTGCACGTCCTGGCCTGCGGCGACTAGGTCGTCGGATCGTGTTGCGGTAGGACGCGGGCAACAGCGACTGGAGCTCGTCGTTGAATGGCGCGGTCGGGGTGTTATCTCATCGCATCGGCCCCACTTGGGGCGCGATCCCATTGCAACGCCGCGACCCGCGTCCGCGAACCCCGCGTCCAAGAGGAGGTACCCGTCCAAGCTTCACTTAGCTTATTCCTCTCATTCCACTATCACAAAACGTCGTCGACCTGCCTGGACCGTATCTTGCAACGGCGGGTCCCGCCAATAGCAACAGACCGTCCGAGGCTGAATTCTCATCATCCCTAGCATCAATATCCAAGTGGGTCGAAGTTGGCTAGTTGGCGTCACTGGGAGAACTGTGCGCGCACTTTGGGCAGATGTTCGCTGGCTTGAGGAAACACGCCAGCGGGTAGGTGAAAATTATGTAATAGACCATGTGCGGGGTGCAGGCTGTCAGTCGCGCTAGAAATCCCCGCAGCCTAGCCTCGTCAATCCAGGACCAGCATCGACTTTGCGGCCTTCGACGGCAACACCCAGAACATAATCACCCAGTTATGCTCAGTGTGCACACAGTTCTATTCTGATGTTAAGTCTTCGACGCTGCATCACGTCAATGCAGAATACCGAGTACGATCGTAACCATCGATTCCTTCTCTACCACTCCGACACCTCCACGTTCCGCTCCCCGTCCGCCTCTCTCCGCCTTTGAAAGACCTCATAATGCGGCTGATCAATGTCAAAACGTTGAAGCTGGAAGAATTCCTCGACGACACCATTCCTCCGTATGCTATACTATCCCATACGTGGGGCAATGACACCGAAGAGCTTACCTTCCGTGATGTCGATGGCGGGGAAGTCGACAAACCTGGAGTGGGGTCA
>Ga0247774_1001736_pt1 | contig 10892 bp, 8 predicted proteins | sample UWRJL001104B6_FD_179933 | JGI IMG/M metagenome (GOLD analysis project Ga0247774, IMG submission 179933) | Plant litter microbial communities from Arlington Agricultural Research Station in Wisconsin, United States - UWRJ-L001-104B-6 | ecosystem: Environmental > Terrestrial > Plant litter >... | reverse complement strand
ACTGTCACGCACACTACGGCCCCGCGTGGCTTACAGCGGGGTCACGGGGACGTAGTAGGCATTGGCCAGTTAGGTATGAGTAGGAGGGGAGACTGCCCTCTCGTAGAATTGGAGTACATGGTTTTGTCTTCTGTCAAACACCCCCCTACCTTCGATGTGACTGCGAGCTCGCGACGAGAATCACTCCTTGCTACTTCGGCTTTAACCCCTGTGACAACTACGCTATTTGCTAAAGGCAGATCGGCCTCGCCGCTCATCATGACGGCGTGGAGCTCGCGGCGTCTACTGGGTCCTATACCCGTTGGACCTGGTTATACCTGCCGCTGCTACTGGGGTTGGCTAGTTTACACTCGGTGAATTTGGATAAAGCAGGGGACTAAATTGATGTAGGCTGTTGGTAATCTCAGGGAGGGAAGAGGAACACCGAATGTCGAAGCTCTATGAGTTTATCATACAATAAAGTTACATGTTCAGATTTCCCAGTATATAGATCGCCACGATGTTGAACGCTTTACCTTTTCGCTTGGGATTTCAGTCCTACGATCTGTGCCAACTTATTCTTACACCCAAGTTCCTTTTCACCGTTCACTGTGCTATTTTGAAGATATGTTGCGTCTGATCGCGGGGTCCATGATGGCCTTTGCCATCTGGGGCTTTGGGTTAGTCCATGGTGCCATAGTTCTCGACGGCAGCCATCTAGATGTCTCGATGCCGGTGACGGAAGAAAATCCCTCGCCAATTGCGGACACTCAACTCTTTGACCCCAACCAGCACGGCTGCCCCACGGCTTGCCTCGATTTTTCCAATCCGCATAGCTGGATGCTTTATACCTCAGTTAATCGCCTTCGTGTCTGTAAAGAGCGAATGCTCCTCGACTTCTCTGTAAACCAGCCCCTTGACGGGCCGGCTTCGAGGATCTTGATTCGAGCCTGTACCGTCCAGGCCGATCGCCCCGGTCGGCCCGGGCCGCCACACTTTTAGCTGCGGAAGCCGCGCTCATGGCGAACCCTAAGAAAGACAAAACTCTCTACGTACGCAGTCTTGATACGGCTCCGGCCTGTTCGACCGAGGGGAGCCAAGTAGAAGATCAGATGGAGTTCCTCAGTGTTCCCCGCAATGCCGAAAACGGTGGGGGCATGGTTTGGGACAGTGACGTTTCCGAGATTCTCGAGGGTTTGCAGCGATACTTTGAAGAGAAAGACAACTGCTCCGAGAACTTTAGCTTTACCACCCAGGGCCAGTTCGCTCTGAGCATGTACATGGAAGAAAAAATTGGCAAGGCTACTGCTGGATATGTCCTCAAGGGTTTTGGGGAACTACTTGCCAAGTACACTCCACAGCGAGCCGTTATTCAACTTTGCGGCAACGGTACCTTCGAAGACGACGTTATCGGCATCAGTTTCGATACTACGGGCGACCTGACGGCCGTTCAGAGATTTGCCTGGGAGTGGAGTAGAGGGCTGTGTGTCTGTGACGCCGACCTGAAGGAATCTGACGCGTTGGAGGGCATCAAGATCTTAAGATTAGACAGGGTGGTGCTGGTATGACGGAGGCAACTCTGAGCAAAGCGTATGAGTCCGGTATCAACGGCACCGCGCACAGCGCGGCGAACAACACTGTGTCCGCCGCCGCAATGTACACCCCGAGTACCCACGCCAAGCACCGCCGCGTCCTTCAGAAACGTGCCGTTTGCCGCACCCTCGAAGCTCAGTCAGGCCAGGGAGACTGCGTGCTGCTAGCATCACTCTGCGGTATATTTGGGTAGGATTTTACCAGTACAACAAGTAGCGGCCCGAATGTGCTCGACCCTCCAGGCGGGCGACAAGGTTTGCTGCTCGACTGGTGACCCACCCCCGAAGCCACAGCCGCCCAAAAAGAATGCCGACGGCACGTGTGCTTCTTACCTTGTCGCCCAGAACGACACCTGCAGCTTGGTTGCAACCAAGTTTGGCGTCACAGTGCAGGACCTCGACAGGTGGAACGCCAAGAAGACATGGGGCTGGCTGAGCAGTGCGGATGGCCTCCTGAGAGGATACACCATCTGTCTCAGCGACGGAGAGGCCCCCCTGCCTGCGCCTCAGAATGGAACTGCTTGTGGGCCCATGGTTCTCGGCACGGTCCGACCCCGGTCCGGCACGAGCCTGGCGGACTTGAACCCGAGCCCTCTTAAGGCGTGCTGCAGCAACTGGAGCTTCTGCGGGCTGGTCGCCGAGAATTGCACTGTCAACTCCCTAGGGGGCAACGCCGGCCCCGGCGCAATGAAATAGGGGGCTCAAAACACCTGTGTAACCAATGACAAAAGCCCCTTCCTCAACAGGATCATCATGGACCATTCGGGCTTGGGGCTCGGCCAGTGCGAGTACGGCGCCCCGCACTCGGAGGTTGGAGTGTCGCTTGTTATTGCCGGCAGCGCGGACTACAGCTTCGTCTCGTCCATCAGCTACCCCGGTGAGAGAAACTGGATGCGTGTCCTCAGGGACGTGATTGGTGACCGGGAGCTACGCCACGTTGTCTTGCCCGGTAGCCACGACTCGGGCATGAGTACGCTCCAGACCGGGGTCGGAAACAGGCACGGCTGGATGGGCGGGGGATCCGTCGATAACACAGCCACCCAGGGTCTCAATATTTACGATCAGCTTGTCTATGGGATGCGCTTCCACCATATCCAAGCGGCCATGCCGTGTAGCAAGATCAAGTTCTCACCCGCACGGGTTATCGCTGTGCGCGCCCGTGTTGAGATGTGCCCCCTTTGCGACGAGCAATCGCAAAGCAGACACAAACTCTGACTTGGCAACCCTTTCTAACAATGGTTTGTCATTCCAACTACAATACAAGATGTCCGCATCCAGTAGAAGTGGTAGCGAAAGGACGTCGGCTTTGTCCTCGTCTCGCGCGTTTGAGTCGCAAGCCGCGCCAAAAGCTTCGTAGAATAGCATCGGCATAGAGCGGCTCAGCTCAGAATGGCTCTTTAGCAGTTTGGCTACTACTGCTACTACCGCGACCGGACCATATCGTGCCCCATTTCGTAGCGCAGTGGCGTAAGCATTAAGCTCAAGATCTGAATATAGATGTCTCTGGAGAAATGCCTCTGCCTCTGGGAAGAGACGACATTCTAGTAGCAGCAAGAGTAATATCTCCCCGGAACCGTGGCACGGTGCGATCGAGACGTTGTGCTTGCCTTGGAAGAGTCTTCTCATAAACTCAGGTGTCGTTGGCGACACGATGCCCTGTACAGCACTGGCCGCTCGAAAAGTGATAAGTGCTCGCAGATCATGCCAGTCGAAGGGCATACCAAGTTGCATCAGAAGCTCGGCCTTGCCGAACATCTCATTGTCGTCGTAATTGCTTAAAATGGCATGAAGAAGAAGACGGACATCTCTCATGTCTCGCGGAATTGAGACACCAATAGTGAAAATGAGATGGTGGAGCATTGATAGGTCGGCTGGTCGACTGGGTGTACCGATGCCGCAGCATTGTCTTCAGGCAGTAGCAACTCGGCAGGTCCATCGCGATCGAGCATATCATGGCCTTCCTTCCAGTCTAGCCCAAACATGACGGAGAAAAGTTTTGAGACGGCCACCAACAGCATGGAATGAACCTGAAGTTTTGCCTCTTCTGGCCCAACTATCAGAATAAGGTCGCCATCTGGAGAAATTTCGACAAACTCTGTTGGTCTGGGTGTCTCTTGGATTTTCCATGGCCTGCCGCTGTTTTGTGAAAGCGACGTTGAACAGACGCGCCTGGTTGATCCAAGCAACGACGGCTCACAAAGGTCCTTGAACCCCTCACATTCCACTATATTCCGTAGCCTTCTACAGCCCGGTCATGGGAGAACCACAGTGACATTTATAACAGAATTTTTGCGGTAATACGGTGCGAGCCTAGAGGCACATGCTATCAGTCATGATGGCAGCATCAGGATGAGGTGCGTGCGGGATGCAAACTCGAGTTGAGCCTCGCTTTCCATCTTCGATGTCGACTAGTAGCTCCGGCTGAGATCAGCATCAGCAACAGCCACCTGTAAGCCACTTGAGCCGACTCCTGCGATGAAGAAAAGACCTTAAAACTCTAGCCTTTGTCGTTAGGAACCGGGAAGTCCCTCGCTGCGGCAGGTAGCAAGAACCCAAAACCACTAATAAATACGGGACCAACAGAATAACAGTTAAGATTTAAGTATTGATGGCAAGCCGCGTTTGAAAATGCCGAGATTCTCAAGCTCAACTGTCGGATTTTTCTTCGCATTGTGCCCCCTACCCTCCCAAAGTATTGATATTTAACATGGAACCCTTACCCACCGGCCAATAAGCTAAAGAATCCTGCTCCACGTTTCCCCACTGCGAACTCTCCCTGATTTAGAAACCGAGGGCACTATTGAATGCCTCCGCCGTCGTAGCATCCCTCGTCCCGAGAGCTTCAACTTGGGCCTGCGCTTGCGCGCACAGGTCGATGGCGGCCTGGTTGGCCTCGCACACGTTGACGAGCTGGTCGCAGACACGGTTGGTGATGATGTTGGGGTTAAGGGCATCTTGCTGGCCCTCGGCAACGAGCGCATCGGTGGGCAAGAATGTCGACTCATCGGCATCGCGGCCGGGCCGTCCGGCGACAAAGTCGATGGTAGGGTTGCAGAGGCCAAAGTCGGCGGCGCCGTCTTGGCGGGGCAGGACGGCGGCCATGGCGGTGGCGGCGAAGAAAAGAGCGGAGAGCTGCATTTTGAAGGGGTTGGGGTTGGGGTTGATTAAATTTCTTACGATCGAGTAGTGAATTTGAAAATGGCCGCGCAGCGGATATGAAACGAAGGAATATGTTCACAGAACTTGGAAGTGTACAGAGATAGAATGACACGAAGGAAAGAATGAGAATCAGGACATGGATTATTAAAGTCTTATACGCTCTTAGGAAGCAGCTTTCCTGGTCAAGCCGGTCGGGTGAAGTTGCGTTCTCCGCAATGGTTCAGATGGATCCGAATGTTCGGTATAGATAGTGGGGCGTCGTCTCCCCCCTGACGGCATGAACGCGTTACATCCTCCGCCGATCCGATCGCTTAAATCACTGATCGTGCAGCGCATCATCGGACGGTTGGGCTTGTCTCTCGCGGCGGATACCATTGGTAGGCGCTGCCGTCGTCGCCAAACCCGTGAAACCGGGCATCCGACGGATCTGACGCGAGCTAACTTCACCCGACATCTAGAAGAGATGGGATAAAAGGGATCGCAGAAAAGCAGGGCTAATGTGTCCTTTGGTGTCTACGGGACTTGTCTACGGGACTTGTCTACAAGATGGCTGGAACAGACGTCTCAAAATAGTGGGGTCCGGTGTTGAGACTTGACGGGTGAACGCACCACCAATGGAAAGTGATGGTAAACGGGCCGACCAACCGCTACTGTCCAGAAATAGCCCCAAATCCCGTGCATCTACTCTTCTGGAGAAAATTCTTATGGAGGCTCCCACATATCTACGCTCGAGGGAGCCTATGTAGGATGTTCGGCAGCGCTTGCCATCGCTCTTGACCCAGGATTCGGCTGGAGGATCCACTTGCGATCGGAGCCAACAGCATGGCTTCATGAAGCCCCACTCTTGTTCTGCTTCAAGCACTTCCCCCAGCATTGGACATCAAAGTGGGCGAAACAGGATGAAGAGTAACCACGCCTGTCTCGTGGCTTTGGGTGGTTGCGGGCGCCGATGTGGTCACGAGAGTGGAGAATAGGTCCGATGATGCCCGCAAAGTCGATAAGTTAACAGCATTTGCTCTTTTCTCAACTAGTGACGGAGGTCTGCTATTGTCGGTTTATTCGGCATTGTGCCGAAGCTCGCAAGTAGGCTAGAAGACTCTTCAGTCTCGGACATTATCGAAGACCTCAGGGATTCCGATGTTGAAGGCGTCTTCACTTACCAGGGGCCTCCATTATTCTCCTGGTACTTAGGGTCAATGAGACAGCACTGTCCTTTATCGTCGCAAGCGATAGGACAAAATGATCATCTGACGCTTAAAAAGATACGCCTAGTCGATAAAACAAGCCCATGTTAGTGATCCAGGTGAAGAGAGTCTAGCGAGTGGAAGCAGCAGCGGATGCAGACAATCGGGAAAGTCAAGGTTACAGCCAATACATCCCAATATGCTCGTCAAGAATTTTCACTTCCCTCTTCGGAGCTGATCAGCTCCCGCTCCAGCCTGAGTATGGGTGAGCAAAGGTGAGTAGGTGGTTACTGTGTTGGGCCACGGCGGCTATAGTTGTCTTGTTTACAAAGTGTAAGGATTATGGAGTTGCGAGGATGGGTTTCTGAACCCACTTTTGGGACACTACTGCGCTGCCACCTGGTCGCCCTTACCCCAGCCAATTAACAAGTACTAGCCCAGTGTCTTTTACCCCTTTGCTAACGTTAAGAACATAGCATTGCAGATTTTGTCCAGTGTTTCTAAGTATTGAAGAACCGCAGGGCAAATCGGTATGCCCTACACAGCCGCCTGTGGATTTGTAGAAGAGATCCCTCGTCTTGTTCGTGGATGCCACCAAAACATCCCGAAAAGGGGTAATAGTGACAGGAGTGCGCGTCCCATGTAGGGAATCTTGCACTCTGAATTGAACTAAGTGACCTTAGGGTATCCAAAGTTCACTGATCAGTGGCTTCACAAAGTCAAACTCCACGAGGAGGCCGAATTCCAAGGCAAAAGTCAACAGGACCTGAAATGTAGGTATTTGTATATTTCTGTAGGAGTGCATCGCTCTTCTTCTAAGATATAGGCCTGTCTGGGAGCCTAAATTACTGCAGTGGCTGAATAAGCGTGTCTCTAACTTTATCCATACTGCACGGCTCCGTCTCGCTGCCAAACCAGTCTTCAAAAAGATATCGACTTCGGCGTTTTCAGCGAAAGAGAAAATACACCATATACAAGGGCTAGGATCTAGCTCAGATGATCACACGGCAGATTCTTCACTTGTCCTGCGGTAGGTCGACGTGGCTCCCAACTAGGGCTCGGAATACCCATATCATGGACCCTAAGAATAGAATAGAGTCCTTGGGCGTTTTACCTAATGGGTAACTACCCATTTTCGCGGGGTTTGACCCATCCGTAGGCACCCCTGGGCAACCAGTTTCTTCTAATTGCACGGCGCGCTAGGTGGCCTCTTGGCCCGAAGGTCGTATCGTCACACGTGGCGTCCTGTCGCTACTTAGAATCTAGTAAGAGGCTCTCTTGGTCTTACCGCGGGCGTAGGATTTATTCCATTACGTAGTATCTCGCGGCGGGACTAGGATACGCGGTTCAGGAGCCTTAGTTAGGCCACGGGACCCGAATGTAGAATGAGAAGCTATAATATCGGCTGGGTGGCACTGGCTCCATCGTCAATGTTGATCAACCTCGCTACACTAACCCACCCAGCGCTCCATCCGCGCCATCCCATGCGCAGCCTGTCCCATCGCTGGGGTTTGTATCAAATCTGCCCTCGCTGACATCACCAATGTATCTCAAAGAATATGCCTCCACCCCTTTTGGTTCTTTACTGAAACAGAGGCCGCTAAAGGATCCGTTGGCTGTACGGTCTCTGCACTGAGAGGAAGACGGCCATGGCCTGTGCGGCCTACCAGGCCCTCAGCGCATCTGAGCGACAACCGAGGATTGGTCCGTTCACATCTAATTTAAATGCCTAAAAATGGCTATTGCCTCTAGATATTTGCTGTTGATTCCGGGTTTTGCTTTTCCATGATAATGGGATTTAAGGCTGGTGGCGCGGTCTGTAAACTTGTGGCCCAGTCCGTCGAGTCGAGAAATCGGGGGTAATGTAGTACTGCATGCGGGCCGATTACGGCCGTTTTCTAGCTAAACATGGGGTGCTCAGCCCTCTTCTCCAAACACCTCTGTGAGCATTCAGTTCAAGTTCTTGGATTCCTATGTTGACGAAAAAACGCCTATTTCCACAAGGCATGTTTGAAACCTAACGCTTCATCGTGCGACTTGCTTAGCCTCCAGCAACTTAGTCATACAATTACATTCATATGATTACTCAGTTACATGCCAATTGATCCCAAAGGTGTGGTAATTATATTCTGCATTAAATCCTCTGCCTGCCGGCATCTGCGGATTCTGTAGACGTTCCTGTGCCGCGGCTGAATGGCTACATTTGGCGTAGGTGGGGTTCGAAAACAGCGGGAAGGCGTTCGTTGTGGAGGCGCTGCCACGCCGCAGCCCCCACGGAACACCTTTCACTGGAGCATTGCGGCTAGTGTGCCTGACCTGGCGCTGTGAATATGCAACTATGTGCTACATGAGTTATCCACTCTGCGATGCCTCCATATCGAGCGACTGAAGCGCAGAAAACTCAACTAATTAAATATAAACTTCGAAGAAGCTTAGGGCTCATTAACATGGCTTTCGACCCGCGTTTTTTCAAAAATATAGTTATGCTCGCGGTATAACGTATGGTTCTTTGTTTCCCGCTCGAATGCCTGCTCTAGGATCCAACGCATCAAAGAGAGCCTGAAAAGTTAGTTGCCCTATGTTTGTCAAAGACTCTGGGCTTGCCGTCTTTACGTTTCGGTCACACTTCGCCCCCAATTTTCTCGAATATCTAGCACCGCCTTCTAGTTTATGAAACGATGGCCAGTACAAGCGGAGACATGAAGGCACCGCATGAAGTTGTCGCTGAAAAATATCCCTCCCCTTAATTACGGATCCTCCATCACCACGATGTGCATGCCTTAACGAGTTCTCGAAAGCTTCTCCAACCCTGAAATCAAGTTATGCATGACTGCAAATCCGTAAGCGCATGGGAGATCAAAGATTGTAAAGAAGGAAACGCTGCATTTGACAGGATCCAGAAAGTATAAAATGGTCCCTAAGGTCCTCCAGAAAGTCAAATCGTCTATCCTGTCACCACAGAAACAGAGTCACCTCTTCATCCCTTTTAACTCCAGCAATCAAAGATTACACGTTTCCAACTTTCAGTTCTACATTGCACTTTCAACTCTACATTGCACCTTCAGTTGTATATCTCAACTCCCTATCCAACTCCGCTATCAGGATTCATCGATCTGTAGAGTATCAACACAACAATACATCCACCATGCACAACTCTGCCATCATTACCGTCTTGGGCGCCCTTGCCCTACCCATCTCAGCCATTGCGGTCGTCCTACCCGGTGGAGCGCCACCGCAGGCTTCCAACTTGCAAAGCCGCGACGCTCAGCCCATGTTCTCCATCGGCGGCACCACATGCCACACTATTGTGCCTACCCCCGCTGAACGCTCTGATCTGTTCGTCGCCGGTGGAAACATCGATGTCGGCTGCGGCGAGTTCCAGGGCGCGCATCTCGGCATCGGCGCCCACCTCCAGGACATGTCGTGGTTCCAGCACCCCGTGTGCGGCCGCACGCTCAACTTTGCGCCCAAGGGCGGCAATTTTGACGTCTACGAGGACGGCCAGTTTGAGCTTCTGGGTACTTGCTACCCGCACGAAGGGAGGACCAACTACTGCCCAAGCTGGAGCGGTGGGAACTGCGAGGTGCAGACGAAGTTTTGGTGCAAGTGGTCGGGCAAGGGCAACAAGCCTTGTGCTTAGGAAACGGACGCAGACGGTTGAAGGAGAGGGTCGGGTTTTGAGTTTGAGTTTGTTTCTGTAGCGCGGCGCGAGATTTCATTTGTAACTTTCAGGGTATAGCGGTCTGACATCTATTGATTGGAAGTCATCGCTCGCCCTAAAGTGCTGATTTGCCTGTTGGTCTTTTTTGTTTTCAGTTTTTCGTGTTTTCCATTGTTTTGCATTCGCACCGATGGCCTTCTTCTGCCGTATTCACCTTCGATCGAGCTCACAACCTGATACTCCCAAGGGGCTTTCCCCAAAGCGGCAACAGCCGCCGACAGTTGTTATCTCACGCAACAGCGATGGGTACTTCTTGAAGAGAGCACCACAGTTAGCTAGGTAACTTAGAAGATACAAGAATTAGGACATCCACATACTTACCCCTCAAGAGCATCTTGTGTGATATCTTGCCTGCTCTTCAGTGGAGGCTAAAGATGTGCTAGAATTGTCGTAACAGTGGTGGCATTACTTGGTTTCACTTCACGAGAGTTCTATCCCCGCAGTGGGCCCGCACTGCCATTACTGGCGCGTCCAGCTACGTAAACACATAACACTGGCTCACCATAGCTCAGGTAAAGCAGCGGTAGCTCAGGATGATGAACAAAGTGGAAATTACTTAGGGATATTTATGAGAATGCAATTATTAATTATCTGCGGTATCAACCTGGTTGTGCGCCGTCACGGTGGTAAGCTCTGACAATCTTCAACGAGGATCCAAAGCCTCTGGATGTTGCAGAATTAAGGGGTTGGCTAACGCAAATCCTCTACGATCAGTCCAAAATGGGAGTGCGAAATAATGTCTCATGAAAGTACGCTGGGGTTGCTTCGGATTCAAGGTAGAAGAACTTGGCAAGATTCCTGAATAACTGCGGTCTGTCTGGAAAAGTCTGCCCTGAGGTTGAATTAGAATTAGAATGCCTATGCCGGAGGAGTGCCGAAGGCCAACTAGATGTGGCGCCCCACTTCTAGCAAAAGTGTAGACTTTTGCAAAGCTGGAAATATGCTGGACGGGGCTATAAACGTACCACATTTCGGGAAGCTCTCTATTTTTAAGGCTAGCTTCTATCCGGGGTTGGCTACTAAAAGTCCACATTTTAATTGGCTAATATCCATGGTACACATTCGTTTTCCTCATAGCGGGAACCAACCCAGTGGGTGAGTAGGCATTTATGCTCAATCTTCTCAATTTGTGAGGCCGCAAATTCATAAAGATACTAGTTACTTGCATAACCAAAATGCACCGAGCCCCAGATATATTCCGGAGGCCAAACTTTCAGTGCCTTCCTACCCCTTCGGAATCACTCTTTTCGAGTTCAA
>Ga0247774_1001734_pt1 | contig 10894 bp, 4 predicted proteins | sample UWRJL001104B6_FD_179933 | JGI IMG/M metagenome (GOLD analysis project Ga0247774, IMG submission 179933) | Plant litter microbial communities from Arlington Agricultural Research Station in Wisconsin, United States - UWRJ-L001-104B-6 | ecosystem: Environmental > Terrestrial > Plant litter >... | reverse complement strand
TTACTGTAAGCGTCCAAGTATTGTACCTCTCGGGTACAAGTGAACTCCACATAGCCACACAAGCCACAGCTCCGCCCCACAGTCCTTAAAAATGTTAACTAAAAATTCGGCGACACCCATTTCGCCTTCTACAGTAGCTATAGTTAGATATAGGAAGAAATAGAACGCACTTAAGCTGAGAATGGCAAGTGCTACATCAGTGCCGCCAGCGTTGGAGAGATGGGAACATCGCTGTCCCAAATTTAGGCCTGGTGCGACGTGGCATTGAACTGGCCCAAAGCGGCTGACAAAGAGTCCGTGGACAACACAGAGCAAGGCGATTTGCCAGCGACTACAGTAGCGGCCAAGTTCAGCGTCCGATTTTTGTAAGGAGGGCCAATTTTGGCTCCCTGTGGCTGAAGCACAGTGTATTTATTGCAGAGCAGGGCCGAGTAGCGGTTACAGAGCCTGGCTAGCACAAAGGCTAAATGCCAAAGGCCCGGCGTCCTGTTGGGCGTTTACACTGCGCGGGCATCGTAGAGTCCGTTGAAGTTAGAGGTCCAATGGGAAGATCTCTCTTTGGTCTGAGCACTGCACTTTTAGCCCCGCACAAAGGGATCAGTCGCTCTGTCGCTCTGTTGTCAGAAGTCCGAAGAGTCATCAGAGCCAGCGGTCATGACAGCGACAGAGCCGACAGACAGCTTTCAGACATCAATTGAAGATTGCCCTCCAGTGATGATCATCCTTTCAGTTGCATACAGACCAGAACCCACTACGATTCTGACATCTGTTACCCATTGGTAGGAGAATCGCAAGACCCACCCATTACAGCGGGTGATCCAGCGACAGAGCGATCGATCCCCTTATGCGGGGCTAAAAGTGCAGTGCTTCCAGCAACCCCTTGAGAATTGAACTCTCTCCCCCACCCCCCTGTGGTCTAGCGACAGAGCGACAGATCCCCTTGTGCGAGGCTAAAAGTGCAGTGCTTAAAGTGTTCAAGTTCAGCGACCCCTTGAATCCCCTCCCGCTCAAGGTTTTTGCGGTTCTCCCACCCCCTTGGTCCCAGGCCGACCTTTAGAAAAACTCGAAAACTCGACCCTGCCCATTAGGGTGGGTGGTCCTGGGCTCAGTCCGACCTTCATCTACCTTCATCTCATGGTGAGGGGCTAAAAGTGCAGTGAAAATGGGAGCTAAATCAATGTGAAAATATACGTCCTACCTATCATAGCAGCTGAGGCACTTCGGGTACTTGGACTTTGCTAGCCGAGCTCTGTAACCGCTACGCAGTCTCGCTCTGCCACACACTGTGCTTCAACCACAGTGACTCGAAATCAGGCATCTAGAAAAACATTTAATGCAGAAATGCGGACGCTGAACCTGGCCGCTACTGTCTAATTTTCTGCTGGCTGTAAAATATACCCGCGCTACTGGTCCAAGGTTTGGTTCATTCTTTCTGCCAGGCAGAAAAATGCCCGCTCATTGGACCTTCTCTGTTCCCCTTTTTCTTTGTAAAGCCGTCAGGAATGATGGATGGGCAATTGGCCCAAATTTTGGACCCTTCTTTCTGCCCGGCAGAAAAAAGCCCGCTCATTGGGCCTTCTCTGTTCCCCATTTTGGGCCTTCTCTGTTCCCCATTTTGGGCCTGCTTTGTTCCCCATTTGGGACTCTTTTCATTGCAAAACTGTCAGGAATGATGAACGGAAAAGTTGTAATACACGGGGCGCCAAGTGTTTTCACTTTGCAATCTTCTGTCTCTAACGTCCGTCCCTGCGTGCCGGAAAACCCTGCGTGCCGGAAAATATAACAGGTACCTTGACTTTAAACATATCAAAATTTCCACACATCGCGATATCTCTCAAATTTCAATACTGCCTATATTCTCTAGCTATTTTTGAGTACTCTGGAGCCCTCTAGATTAAATATTACCTTGGTGTTGTCCTCTTCGGGCCTGATCTGTCCAGGGACTCCATTAACAGCAAAAGAGAATTCCACCTATATACTTCCACCCTGAAGCTTTTATTACCCAAAAAAATTGTAAAATGATGATATCTAAGCTTTAGAACCTCAAAGCTACGGCAGCAGTCGTCTCGAGCTTTGTGGCCGTTGTGGTGTCCAGATCTTTACGAAATCGATGCACTAATCAGTACCTCGATCGCGAATTACCAACTTTAACACAGGGCACTGGCTAGCTAAGTGTACTTGTGAGGTGTCTGGCATCCGGGAACGTGATTATGTTATCTAAGCAGTGGCGGGTTGACCCGAGGTTTAACCGAGTTGCTCTACCTTCTAAGGCAAGTTGTGATACCGACAAACGGAAATCATTCAAACCATCTAGAACAGGAGGGACCAGTCTGCAAGCGGCCCGCTAAAGGAAACCTGGAGGAAGTCGCTGGTGCGGATTGGAGAAGCCAGCCAGCTAAAAGCCAGGCGAGAAGATAGCTGGGTTTTTCGATGTTTGTAGGAGGAAGATCAGTCCAGCAAGTGGGCTGTCATAGAATAGTTTGATGTCAGAAACACGGGGAGTATGTTTCCAGCGTCACAGCCGTATTCAGCCGAATTCAGCTGCAAGATATGAGATAGCCAATTGAGGCAATTTAGGGTCTTGATTCCGTGTGTCTGATTGTCTGTGTTCTGTGTGATCTCGCAATGCTCTCTTGAAAATTCTTGTCCATGGACCCACTTTATGTGAAGTCGTTGGGGCAGTCCATGACAGCTGCCAGCAGCTGTTAAATCCAGCGTTTCTGACATTTGAGTAGATAATATATAGTTACGGGAGTTTGCTGCCAACCTGTTTTAACTTATTATTTTAAAAATTCGTAATAATATTAGAATTCCATAGAGAAGATTCTAGAAGATTCTAGACTAGAATTCAAATCCATAAAGTCAACTATTCTCCTAGACCTATCTTTAATGAAGATAGAAAAAATAAAGAGAGTAATTATTATTACTATTTCTCGCTTATTTCAATATCGATTATAGTGCTAAGGAGCGCGAACAAACCTGGCCGTTGGCCTGGTAAACAAGAGCAAGGTTATGCTCCGAACGGAGCCGCGATGGGTGTGTCTCGTCGAGTGTTTGGCAATGAATCTCCACGACCTTTTCGAGTAGCGTAACCGCCTTAGCGACCTGGCCGTTGTCCGCGTAGGCAAGAGCAAGGGCATGCTCCGAACCGAGCCGGTCTAGGTGTGTCTCGTGGAGTGTTGTTCTCCGAATCTCCACGACCTTTTCGAGTAGCGCAACCGCCTTAGCGACCTGGCCGTTGGCCCAGTAGGCAAGAGCAAGGGCATGCTCCGAACCGAGCCGGTCTGGGTGTGTCTCGTCGACTGTTCTCCGAATCTCCACGACCTTTTAGAGTAGCGCAACCGCCTTAGCGACCTGGCCGTTGTCCGCGTAGGCATTCGCAAGGGCATGCTCCGAACCGAGCCGGTCTGGGTGTGTCTCGTCGAGTGTTTGGCTATGAATCTCCACGACCTTTTCGAGTAGCGCAACCGCCTTAGCGACCTGGCCGTTGTCCGCGTAGGCATTAGCAAGGTTATGCTCCGAACGGAGCCGCGATGGGTGTGTCTCGTCGAGTGTTTGGCTATAAATCTCCACGACCTTTTCGAGTAGCGCAACCGCCTTAGCGACCTGGCCGTTGTCCGCGTAGGCAAAAGCAAGGGCATGCTCCGAACCGAGGCGCGATGGGTGTGTCCCGTCGAGTGTTGTTCTCCGAATCTCCACGACCTTTTCGAGTAGCGTAGCCGCCTTAGCGACCTGGCTGTTGGCCTGGTAGGCAAGAGCAAGGTTATGCTCCGAACCGAGCCGGTCTGGGTGTGTCTCGTCGACTGTTGTTCTCCGAATCTCCACGACCTTTTCGAGTAGCGCAACCGCCTTAGCGACCTGGCCGTTGTCCGCGTAGGCAAGAGCAAGGGCATGCTCCGAACTGAGCCGGTCTGGGTGTGTCTCGTCGAGTATTGCTTCTCTCCACGAACAACACCTTTCTAAACAATCCACCGCTTCTCGAATCCGCCCATCTACCTGCAAGCACCGCCCTATCCAGTAATAGAGATAATATTTTTCCTCCAAGTCTTTACTCCCCTGAACCAATTTTAGTGCATGTGGTATATACTCTCGCCATATATTGCGGTTTTCATGGTCGTTTGTAGGAAATACTTTGGCGACATGTCGCAATGCTCTCGCCGCCACCTCTTCAATAAGCTCACGCTTCTGTATCCATACCCGCGTCGCCAAGTGCACTAAGCTATGCATATCGTATACACAACTTTGACCACGCCGGCTAAGGAATGTATATGAATATAGCGTTCCAATTGCCTGTGTTATTGCATGTCTCGACTCCGCACTTGGCAATATTGACTGTGGTATTGCTTTTGGCTCGATGTACGACATGAACATAAGCAGTTCGGCTGCCATAGCGTCTGACCTCCGGATCTGGTTAAATGATACTAGCCATGTAGTAGCCACGGCATTCGCTGTGCCCCGGTACCGGCCATTATCGTGGAACTCCGTGCTCATCACGCCTATCAAGTCCTGCTCGGTTCCTCGTAACAGTTGCAGGTATTCGACAACCGATATTCTGTTCCGCCGTAGGTAGGCCGCTGCTTGTGTAATGGCGAGAGGTAGGTAGGCGAGTTCTTGAAGAAGCGTGGCGGTGGTCGTGTCGTCAGACACCATGCCATCGCGCCGGACCGACTTCGTTAATAAATCTAGCGCTTCCTGCTTGTTCATATCCCCAAGCTCCACTATATTGCCATTCGTAACCCTCTCGGCAACTTCTTGTGAGCGTGTGGTAACTAAAATTAGGCCATGCTCACTTTGAGGCAGGTAGTCGACCAATCCTGGCTTCTTGAAGCCTCCGAGTACTAACTCATTGTCGTCGGCGTTGTCTACGATCAGGAGCCATGGCCCAGCCTTGTCGGAGCTTAGGTATTGCCGCACCACTTCTCTGATATCCTCGTCGTCGGCTTGACGGACACCGAGCTTTTTTGCAATCTCCGTATAGGCCTGCTCGAACATGGCGTTGCTGAGTGCCGGAACCCAGAGGACCGAGTACTGCGGATGGTTCACCTTCACCCAGTACGCCACTTGCAGCGCCACCTGGGTCTTGCCGATGCCGCCGAGCCCAACAACCGCGACCGTGCGTGTCTGTGTCTCACAAAACAGCTTCTGTTGTAGGTCGTCTAGTATTGTCTGTCGTCCGACGAACCGATCATTCTGGGGCAGCGGAATGTAATGGCAATGCTGGGAGACAGGGTCTGCAAGCCGTTAATAACCGTGGCGGAGTAGAAGATCTCTATTTGGGAGACAAACTGCCGCGAATTTTCTCTTTTAGCCTTTGGATTGCCTTCTCTTTACCTTCACCATACAGGGCTGGCATGGAGACATCGAAAATGCCGAATAGACAGTATGCCCAGTCTTCTTCGCGTGTGGTCTCGCGGTTCTCTGCCCATTTGAATCGTTCGCGGACATCGAACTGCGAAAGGTCGGTGGTTCGAAGTGCTGGCATGGCTATCTTTGTTATTTCGTGGATTAGTTGCTCCAGAGATTTCTTGTCACCAAGTCTTTGGCCGTCTGGCGTAAAGAACTCAACCGATGCCGGCGCAAGAAGCTCTTGGAGTGTCCAGCCCCGGGTGAACCATCTGCTCTCCCGGAACAGCCCTTCCCACGGCTCGGATTGCTTCCTCTTCCGCTTACACTTCCTGCTCGAAACATCCGACAGATATACGTAGCAGCTGGCTGCTTTGCGATACCAACGAAACATTGAGATAATCGCCTCATTCAGCTCGACATGGTTCGACTTGTCGATACAGCAAGTATCGACCCAGAAATATCGCAGGCCGTCACGCACCGCTTGTTCCGCGCAGAACTGAATCTTTTTAAAGCCGGCCTTGTCCTTCCCCATATTATTTTTCAAGTCTTCAAATGTGACTTCTTCAGACTCCCATGTGTGCGATAGTATGGCGTACTTGAGATTTTCGTTACCGGGCAGGTTCTCGGTCACCGCGAACCCGCCGCCGGGACCGTATTCGAGGAGTCGCATTTCGCATGGAGACCGTAACTTTGGAACGAAGGTCACGGCTTCGATTTGAGCAGTAGAATTGGCGAGAGGCTTATAAATCGAGTGTGTATGTTGGTGTTAAGGAGGCAGGAATATCGTCAGGCTGCAGGCAGCCACCGCGGAGCCGTAACCTGCGGATTGACCATAGGTGGGCGTGAGCGCATAGAAGCGAACAGATATGGCTGTCAATGCCGTAAATAAAATACCAACATCCGAGTAGCGATTCGCATTGTGCTGAAGAGGCTGAAGAATTGAAGATTATAGCGTCGTCTTTCGAGAAGCGAATTAATAATATCAAAATGGGATGGATGCCCAGGCAAGATCCCGGATATCGCGCACTCGTGGACGATTCAGCGAATGGGGGTGGGGCAGCTCGGCTGAACCTCGGCCAGAGACATTCCCCAACTTGTCGAACAATGTTGGGATCGCCATGCGAGGCAGTGGTCTAGAAAGCCATAGCCAAAACGAAAGAGAAGAAAAAAGGAAAGAAAGAAACGACGCGAAAGCGTGCGCTGGCCTAGGAGTGTTGTAGCTCCCTGTCAATGATCTACCGGGCCACGTGCGAATGATCGGCCGGGGTCAAACATCGAGATTGAAATGGCTGCTATTTTTAGCCCCCAATCTACTCTATTTGCGTAGCCAGTGAAGTTTAGGCTGACAGTTGATGATGTCTCGGATCCTGGACGAACGGCCAGGCTATATGCCAAGTCGGCTAAACCGCGGGTCCAACTAAATTCCAAATCAGCTGTATTACATTAGCAGCTCCAAGGGTCATGTGATTTTCGATATCTGCCACAATGTACCCTGTGCCACGGTTGTTTCGCACCCACCAAAATTATCACCGCATGTGTTCCGAAGTACAGATCAGGGCATCGATTTCATAAAGATCCAAGCACCATAGCAGCCACAATGCTCGAGACGACTGCTGCCGTAGTATCGAGGTTCTGAAGCGCGGGTATAAGGTTTTTATCAAAAATTTGGGTGATAAAAGCTTGATGGTGGACATATGTTGACGGAACTTACTTTTGCTATCAACGGAGATATTTAACAGATCGGGCGCGAGGACAACAACTATAAGGCAATTTTTAATTTAGGGAGCTCAAAGATACTTAAAGATGGCTAGAAAATATACTTGATATTAAATTTTGAAAGATATCGATATGTGTGGATTTTTGGCTTGTTCGAAGTCAAAGTACCCGCCCGATTTTCCGGCACGGAGGGTTTTCCGGCACGCAGGGACGGACGTTATTTTTATTTTTATTTTTATATTTTTATTTTTATTTTTTTACGTTCTGTCCTGTACAGTTCAGTACTGTAGATTTCGCAAGGATCAACCAGAGTGTCAAGTAGTGGACTTCCGATTCAATTAGATCTTGTTGCAGCCTGTGTGTGCTTACCGTAACCCTAGTCCGTAGCTCAAGCTTAGTCATCACGTGCCCCACAGGCAGCAGCATATTTTTGGCAGCTTCATGCTGCAGGGCTCTGCTTTCATCGTATAGATATCAAGATCTTCATAGACCTAAAAGACAGATTTTCAGTCTCATTAGCACATTAGTGTCTGAAAGATCTCTTAAGAGGCATTTCGTAGTAATTATGCACTTCCAGGGGAAACTTGGGATTAACTGATGTGATGCTCTAGACGTGGATCTGTTCATTTGCTACCTATCATGTGGCACAGGACAAGCTCATCAATTCTGTAAGGTGATGGTTGAGAACGTAATTCTGACCTACTCCTATCAAGAGCTACTCCTCTCAGGGCAGTTAAATCCTTCACGCATAGATGAGGCAGCCAATGGGCAGAAGTGGAACACAGGAGTCCTTGTATGCCAGTGATGAAAATCTCTGATCGCAAACATTCTAGGCCTCCGGACAGAAAATAGCGGCGCACTAATGGAGACTAATGAGGAGCTATATGGACAAGGAGCAAAATCTATCCATAACTCAAAACGCAAGGACATCTCGACTACACAGGGATATGGGCTAGGGGGCAGAGCGAAGCTGTCGTTTAAGGGCTAATGATTTTATGCTATTTCTTTTTGAGTCCATAAAGAGCCTGAAAAGCTGAGTAAACGTAGCCGTTTCTCGATCAAGGAACTAGAGTGTATGAAAGAACCCCACTCAGCCAACAAGTGATGAGAGACTTTTGAGAGCCAAGCCCTGCTGGCCTTCAAATTGGGACCAAGGCATAATTCCACTTCACCTATTCTTTTGGACTCCCCGGTCATTTCCGCCTGTAGGCAAGGCACACTCAAGTGTGGAACTCGATCGGGCAATGAAACTCCCTGAGATAGCAGTGCAGAGGAGAAAGAAGGATGACCGGGAATGGTACTCCGTTTTCCGGCTCCATAAAGCCATCAGGGGGTCGGTCGTATTAGAACCAATTATACGATGCTAGTAACTTAGTGTTCTTGGCTGTAGATCGTACCCTAATGCCTCCGAGCCGCCAACTGCATCATTGAATCATGAAATACGTCAATTCACTGTCTTTTCGAAAACATCGTATTGCATGTAGTGTGCATCTCAGTCAAGGATTCCCCCGTCTACCCGCTCTCCGCTTCGCCAACCCCGCGGTCCACCCTGCTTCTGCACTCCTATTCGCCTTGCCCTTTGTCTGGTGACCTGAATCCCTGTTCTCAGCTGAAATCCTGCTCCTCCTAGCCACCATTGTTTCCTCTAAGCGTCCCCTCACGGCCTAATTATGACGCTGGTTGGGCTGTTCCTGTTGCAGCCCCGACGCCTAGTGATGACTCACTGTTGTCTTCGCGAGCACGCATGGCGGCACAATATCGGGCGATCAACGAATAGGCTGGGCTGAGAGATGCAACTGAAAACTATATCGTCCTCTTCTAGACCCTACCGGGGCATTTCGAGTCTCGACTGCGACTTGCCGGTCTGCCTCATTCCTTTCCTTTGGAGGTTTAGGCTCCTAAGCCGCAGACTCCAATGCTACGATGATCTATTTTCCCGTATCCGCACCACTGGTTTAACCCTTACGCCGCAGAAATTACCGTTTGCTCCGAAGTGTCGCTAAAGCGGCTGGTCCTAGATTTAGCAGTCATAGGCCCCCATGAATTATTCAATAAATTATTTTTTAGCATCCTTAAGATGTGATTTGGCTCCGTAAATAATTGTAATGCCCCTATATTTTCTATGTAAAGTATTGATTATACCGATACTAGAAGCCTTTGAGATTCATCATGCTTGTTGGGCAAATAGCTTTCAAACGAACGGTCTCTGCAATGAAATCTTGTTCCCTAGTCAGACCGCGAAGTGCCAAGTAAAACCTGCCTTCGAGGCCGTGCAAATTGCTCGGATGGGCTATAGGTCAATGACCGAGCAATAATTAACCAATTGCGTTCCCAAAACTGGGTCCGCAAAAACATCCCTGGTTAGCTTTTCTCACGCTGGCGAAATTGGTGAGAGTCGCTCGAGTGATCAAAAATGAGGTACTGTACCTTGGCCTTGTTTTAGGCTCCCATGTTCTCAAAAGTGGTCCAGTTCAATTTGCTCACCCCCCTCAGCCTTGCTCAGCCCTTGCTCAGCGGTGCTTAGTCATCGCTCAGCCCTGACGATACCAGAGCTCAGCTTAGAATCCGAAAATGGACTTTGGTGTGCGCACTTTTCGTCTGTGTTTCTATTGGTAATCATCGCAAGTATCGTTGTATTTCTAAGTACTAGTGCCTCTTTCTATCCGAAAGTCGAGAATATCTCAGGCTAAAACTCTGCTCTGTCTGTTGTAGACATTCTGCTTAGGTGCACACAGTGGGTTGCAGTTGCTCGGAGTGCTGAAGGCGGTTTTTTCTCTTTTTTTATATCCTGCAAGCTCCATTTTATTTTGAATTTATCCCTTCACCACTTAACCGGGCTATGAAGTTAGTTTCGATACTTCTAGTACAAACTTTGCTGCGATCTCTTTCTATTGCCAAGTGGTTGCCTTCCGGTGATTAGGTGCATCGAATCATGAGCTGTGGCTGCCGGTCCCTCACTCGCCACGTGACATGACGTTGGTGGCTGAAGCCTTGGTAGAATTCTTGTCTTCTGCCTCCAAGTTCAACAACGATATGCACAACCCTACCTATCGCGTGTGGTACAGCGAGACACTTAAAATAAAACGCGATCACAACACAGCCAGCGATGGCAGCTTCGGCCAGCAACTTTCAGTATCAACAACTTGTGGGATCTGCGATCCGCCTCCTAGAATTCTCAGTCGCTTCCTGCGACGAATCACTTGCTCTCAGTCTCACGCATGTCTCTCTCGATGAAAAGCCCGAATTTGTCGCACTATCGTACGTGTGGGGCGACTCGGCGGATACTCGGGCAATATCAGTCAACGGGTCTCAATTCCCGGTGACAGTCAACCTCTTCGAGGCCCTCTCTCAAACGCGGGAGTTTGTTCGCACTGGCGAAATCGACACCGAATTCACTACGGGCAGCCCGCGCTTATTTTGGGCGGATGCAATTTGCATCGACCAGTCCAACCATGCCGAGAAAGCAGCCCAGGTGCCCCGTATGGGTGCCATCTACGGCTCAGCCATGAGTGTATTCGGGTGGCTGGGGAGGGCTGAACGTCACGGGCTCAGCAAAGCAGTGGTCAAGCGTATCTTTCGCAAGGCCGTTGAGATTTCAAATGACGAGCAGTGCATGTCTTGGGAAGCGATAGGAGAGTATCCCTTGGCCGAACAGCTCGGCCCGGATCTTACAGTATTCGCCGAAACATTTGTCAAGATGTTGGGAAATAGCTGGTTCAACCGAATATGGATCGTTCAGGAGGTTGTTCTCGCCAGAAAGCCGCCATATATTATCCTTGGATCCGAGAACGCAACCATCACAATGCTCTTGTTCATCTGGAAGGCGCTTACC
>Ga0247774_1001733_pt1 | contig 10902 bp, 12 predicted proteins | sample UWRJL001104B6_FD_179933 | JGI IMG/M metagenome (GOLD analysis project Ga0247774, IMG submission 179933) | Plant litter microbial communities from Arlington Agricultural Research Station in Wisconsin, United States - UWRJ-L001-104B-6 | ecosystem: Environmental > Terrestrial > Plant litter >... | reverse complement strand
GGCTCAGCCGCCGGGCGTAATAAATTGTGTGTGTGTGTGTGTGTGTGTGTGTGTGTACTGTATGTATGCATCGAGAGTGCAGCATCCCTTGACCTTCCGCAAGAGGGCCCCGGAACAGGGTACACAATGCCCAATGGTGCCCAATACATGGCACAGACTCAGCACCCTTAGCATAAATATTATTTAGTCCAGAAAATTGGTATACAGTATGAGAGCTTCTGGCCCTTTTATACACAGAAGCCCGAAGTGGCCTCAACAGGACATGCGATCAGTTTTGGCCACGTGACTTCGATTGAGCATTTTGTTATCGTTCTATTTTATGTACAATATACAATATACATTGCGTGACTATAGATTTCTTTGTTCTTTGATGCATATTCAGGACAGCGTTTTGAACCAAATTAGAGTCAATGGCCGCGATTTCGAGTCTGGTCTATTTACGTTGCGATGCAGCTGTTGCGAAATCGGTATACTGTTTGTGCAAACTCTGTGAAGGAAACATTTTGTATTTCGCTAGGCATATAGATCCTGCTACTTAGCAGCTTCCGTCTGAGTTCGGTGACCAGTCTCTCTCGGCAACCATAGCTCCTCATCCTCCTTCACTCTATCGGTGAGTTTTAGCTGTTTATACAACTTGGTAGCCAAGTCTTCAGCGTCCTTAATGTACGCCTGCAAATAGCCCCAGATCGTGTCGTCCCATTTATCCTCTAAGCATAGGGAGTGCGTCTTCCTCGGGTCATAATCACCTGTAGCGCGATTCCCTTTGAGAAACTGATCACTCCATTCCTCACCTCGAATTTCATTGTCCTGGTCCAATATTTTCTGAAGCTTGTCCTTGAATCCTTCCTCAACGAAAGAATATAGAGTCGCTTTGACTTTCTCAAAACCCATGCGGCAAATGTGGCAGTTGCGATCGGTTATGCTGCGGAACAGACAAATGTCGCTAAATGAGCACTCCAACACGTCATCTAGAGACATGTTGGGTGTTGTAGGAGGATAAGATGCCTTCATATGTTTGCTCGGACGTGATGCGTTTCCTTCTGCCTGCTCTGGGTCCAGTGATGCAGACCTTCTGGTGCGTTTTTTTCCCGCCTGGAGATTTCCCTGTGTACTTCTGTAAGCATAACGTTTATGCATATTAGAATAAAAGGCCCTCACCGCAACACTCTCTTCATGCTGATCTCTGTTCACTTGGTCGAGAAACTCTTGTTCACTCTCCATGCTCTGGAGCTCGGAGAACGTTAGGGACGAAATAAAGGATGGTACTGTGTCACCGACTTCCCCTACGTCTCCGAACCGATGGCCAGGTGTCTTTTTCTGGGCGCCTTTAAAGACTTCAAGCACTTTTGCGTCAAGATCAATGACGTATGCCCAATCGCATGACAGCCCATTGTTGGCGAATGATAGGTCGAACTTAATAGGGACCTTTTCCTCGGCACAGGCTTGAGCGATAACTTCAAGGATGCCAGCACCGGTATCTCCGTGGAGAGAAGGATACAAGAAGTCCTTAATAGCCCACGTCAGGAGGGGGTCTGTGAATTGAACAAAAGCCATCCAGGCGACCTTCTCTAGCCTGCGTAATTTATCGATTTGTCGTTTCGCCGTGAGTGCCTCTTCTTCGGAAGGTGTGTAGGTGTGCTTGAGTCCGTCTTTAAGTCGTTCGATGTTCGTTGGATCTTGTAAGAATTTCACAAGAGTCCGCCCTTGGCCATCAGGGGAGCCGTCGCAGTTGCCGTATTGAGCTACCACAAAACGACCATTGTAGAACACACAGACGAGGTGGGCGGTGCCCATGATTTGTGAGTTGGAACTTTATGGTAGGTAGGTAAAGAGATAGTTGTATAGTAGTGCTAACGAGGGTAATTGGACTCATGACGCAGGGAATGCAGAAGACGTTAACGTAGAGGTTGGAGCATTTATAATAACCACTCTCCCCTCCTTTGAGGCCTCCACTCGGAATATTAATTGGGAGAGAGTGACTGATTTTAGGCAAGGCAGATTTCAGGGGAGTCCAGGGGCTGCTAGGGCGAATGAGCTGGCGACGAAGACGCCGCCCAGCTTGAAGGAGGCCGAAGGATGAATGGCAATTCTCAAAATTACGTGACTCCAACGCGCAAGAACCTAAGCCACTGAGATCCTTTCTCAGCTCCGGGGCTGTGACATGGATGGAAGCGAGGAAGGTAGTCATCATGCCTGGAGTCTCCTCCTTGAGTATGACACAAGGCTTACAGCTAAGATGCGAGTTTCACCCTTGACTACCAACACCACGATGAAGCAATTGCCCGTCTGTCACGTACAATTAAGTGGTGTAAGTTTGGAGCGAGCTCGTGCAGCACCAATGCACCTCCGTTACGCCTACGACTACACTGGCAGGCGTCGATGGTGTTCTCAAATCCTCTAGAATAGCGCCAAGACTTGTCGTGATAGCCCAACGCCTGCGCCTTCTTACACTTTATCTCTAGCCACAATAGAGTTCTGCCCATTATATATACCTATCAGTACTTCTAACATCGAGAAACCCCTCTACCCTTCCCACAATTTACCCCGTGCAGGGCATATTTTCAGCTATAGCAAGCAATCATCTACTAGAGATATCTACGACGTCGAACTGCTCCAACAGTTTTATTCTCCTCCATGATTAGCGTCAAGTCTACATATAGCTTGTTCAAACCTTATACATCCCCTAAGATGACGGAGGCAGATACAATCGGACTGATTTGTGGATTGATTGGAACTATCTTGATCTTACCAGTTTTGTTTTGGCTTTTCCTATCCGACTGCGGTAATCGGCCACGTTCCGATGAGCCATAACCGGAAAATTGCTTGGCGAGGCGCCTAACGAGGCAGTTCTTCAGTCAGCCGCCAACCATAGCGCGCGGACCGGTCAAGCCAGCCCCTGCAGCAGCCTCCGGAGGTTACGTATTCTGTCGAGGGGAGTTGGGAATAGTTGGAAATTGCTTGTCAGAATGCCCGGTGGCCTCAATAGCAGCTGAGGGCATCGTACACACTTGACAAAATGCGGCTGCCTGCCTTCACGGGCTGCTGATGCAGAAGGATAGAACGCCGGAATCCGTGGACACGTCCATGGGTGTTGGAGAAGTTTAGGGCGAGTCGGGGTAAGGGGCGAGGTCCTCTTAGTTGTTGGTAAGATATCTCTTGATATGGTTTAATTGAAAGCCGAAACGATAGGGACACGGGCACTTGACGAGCGCTTTTAAAAGCGAGGGAAGCGGTAGTTGGTGTCGTAGATCTCTCGTCTTCAAATGAACACTTCCAGTTTGGCGAGTGTTAGCGGCCTTCTCGTCTCGCCTACATCGTCTGCCAAGCTCCCTTGATCGGCTGAGCCGGACATCATGAAATAGGCTAGTCCTCGCTTGGACTTGCCCACGGCGCCAACGACTAGAATACACACATTTGTGTAGCAAGTGGCTGATTGGCGGCATGAGTGGGCAAGGGATTTGAGGAACTACGCATGGAGGGCGTCACGGGGACTACAGAACTTGGACAGTGACGAAGAGGACGACCGGGCTGCTAGTTTGCATCTGTTTATTCCCTCCCACGAGCGAGAGTTTGAACTCCCTTCAGACCGAGCTATCCTATGCAGAGCTCCAGATGGTAGCCTTCTGTAAATAGGGCTACCCGCTTTCATGCGTCCCACCATCTCAGGCTCAGAATAAACCTACGACCGGCATTATAGAATAAATTAACTCATCGGACCCGCAGCGGAGACAATGGAAGGCGCTCACCAGAATTCCGCACAAAGGGGCCGAGATTAGATGGCAGGGTATCGTAGATCGTCCGGTCTACGAGCTCATAGCCAGGTATCACGCTAATAGACATGGTGGTGATTGACGGTATAATAAGCTGAAGGCCGCTATTACAAGAAATGGGATGGTAGGCCCGTGTTCTGTTCGGGGGGTGGTCGCAAGCGTTTGTTAACCCTGCGTTCCTACCAACCCCCAACGCAGCTAGCCTTACGAGGATGCTGTCCGAAATGGCGAACGCTTCTTAATGATAGCTCCTTCCAACTGCTCACTATCAGGCATTGACGTCTTTCAAGCAAACGGATGAGCCGAAATTAACATCTTGATCTTCATGCTTCCATGAGCACCAGAAGAGACGAAAGCGCTTTGCGGAAGAGGACTGTTTCTGCTTCGTGCCGACTAACGAGTTGGAAACGCCCGCCTGAGGTTTTATGAGAGCGATGTCTTGGTCCAGGTTGTATAGGGCATCCTAGATAGAGTAAATATGCCCACGGGCTTTCTCAATAGCCCTACTTAGAAGAGACCCTTGTATGCTCAAGCTTCGACGTCGCCGTGGACCAGAAAGAGACTAACATAAATTCGGCTTCTAATACTCGTAAAGCTCAGACTACCACACATTTGGAAGATAGGGCCATTGAAAGGTAGCTCTTCAAAAAAATGACGGCTGCGTCAGGACACGGTACTCGACGTAATCTTCGCCATCAATCGTGATGAGACACCCCTTGTCGGTGAAGTGGCCCCGGAACAGGCCCGACGACTTGCGCTCGTACTTGATACCACCATAAACCTTGCTATCTTCGGCGCCCGTCTCAAGCGAACCACGGGTAGCCCGTGTCCGCTGGGGTTGCGGCGGAGGCAGCGGAGCTGGCATGAGGGTGTTCGTGGCGCTGGCCATGGCGGCGGCGGCCATCTCACGCTTCGCCGTGTAGCCCTCCGACCGTAGCTGGCACCGCTCCACCCCGGTAATCTCCCGCTCAGCGGCATACTGGATGGCAGCGGCTGATGCAGCGGGATCTTGGTTGGTTGCAACAAAGCCACCCAACTTACGTCTGCGCTTGTTTGGCCCGCCTTGACCAGCCGCGCCCAAGTGGGGGTCGTTTTTAGCGTTCTCAGTCGCCTTCTCGGTTTCCTTCACCTCACCGTCGTCGTCAGATATATTGATTACCGTCGGTAAGTCGGCCCTCTTACGCTTAGGATAGCGGAACTTGGGCTGTTCTCCACCGCCGGCCATCGCGTCGTGTCCTTGATCCGAGACAACCTGAAGAGGCGGCCTGCTCGTATAGCTAGTTAACAAACACCGAGTATAGTAAGGATATAAAGCATATAGTAGGCAGCGATACCGACCGGTCCACTCAACCACTCGTAGACCGCGAGGACAAACGTCGACTTACTTTTCGACCAGATCTCTTGCCGGCGTTCCCTTCTTACCATCATCCACCGAAGTTACATTCTGACATTTGGTCGTGTCATCCATGGTGTGGCGTCTCCGAGCTTGCGAGTGTCCTCAGGTTGGGGGGTTCTGATAGGGCGGGTGTGTCAGGCTTTGTGAACGGAAGTGAGATGGATCTGGATTTGTGTGTGTTGACAGCGCAAAGATTCTTTCCTACTTGGCCAACTTGGTTGGGGGGGAGAGGGAAGGTTCGGGAACCGGAGACTGGCCGTCCCTTTATAGCTCTCTAGAGGTAGGCGCTGTTGCATCCTGCAGGGATGGCATACCGTGGACACCGTTGTGGACACGAGCCGGGGCCAGAGAGGCTGTGTGAGGGAGTCTTCAGGCTCCCTCCAGGAGCTGATCACCACCAATATGGTCACCAAGCCCGAACTGGAGAAACGCGGACTGGGCGGACATGGCCCGCCGGCAAATCTTGTACCCGGGGTAGACGACACTGCCTAGGGTCTGCCGGGACAATCAAGTGCCCATGTACATCGTCCGGCAGAGGCTGAGGGGACAACCGAGCATATTACGAGAGGAGCCAACAAGAAGGTGTTGTTTGCAAAGGACATTGTATTTAAACCCCGTTCTCCCCCATTCTTGTCATCTCTCCCTTCTCCCCTTTTTCACTTCTTCCTATACCCATCCACCCTGCTTCAGACCTCGGCAGTGGCAAGTTCTATTCATCCCCGCGCTCTTTCCTCCTTCCCTCCCAATGTTCTCCAATACGCCGATGGACGTGTCCACGACATCTGAGTCTTTCGCGGAGTTCCCTGGCCCCGCACAAGAGGCATTTCTTGCCTCTATATACGACACGTCGGGCCGCTATGCTAAAGCACGGAGATGCGTCTTCAGCGACGACGCTGGAATGCATGCTTTGTCCTCGGACTTGACATGGTCAGCGGCTGCGTCTGCAGTAGGATCGTCGCAGCCCAACTGCGGTCAACTCGCGCCAACCTCAGGGTGGGCTACTGCACGGAGTCTCGGAGTTTCGTCCGGCATCTTGGGCCAGAATGACTACTTCCTAACAGACACCGAATATTCTACCTTGTCCCTAGGTATGGACTGTTTAACAACTTCTTTCTTCATTCCCCCCTACTTCACCCCACTCCATGGCAATACAGCGTCAAACTGGGGGATTGTTTGTTACTAAAGACACCCAGAGTCCCTCCTTTAATTTCTCAATGTAGCGCAGAAATATTTACGAGAATGCAGTAAGCCAACTGAAATTGAATTTATAGATTCTTCGCTCATCCACCCGGACATCGGCCGACCAGTCAGCATTACCTACGACGGCCAGTTCCAAAGCAATCCGAACGATCTTGTGCCTCCGCCTCTTTCGCATGGCTGCTTCCCTTCTCAGCCCCAGATGCACGCCGGCAGTCGCAACGATAGATACCCTCCCTTCAGCGCGTACCCGGCAACCCCGGACACTATCGGGCATCCCAGTGGTACTGGTCTCTTCGCCTCTCCCAGAAACATTTCCGAGAGCACGCCATACAGTGACGACGAGACATCCAAGAAGAAGTGGCCGTGCACTCATCCGAACTGTAGAAAGATTGTCAAGGATCTTACAGCCCACCTACTCACACATCAGAACGAAAGGCCAGAGAAGTGCCCCATCCAGTCTTGCGACTACCATATCAAGGGATTCGCAAGAAAATATGATAAGAACCGCCACATTTTAACTCATTGCAAGAGGACCATGGTGTGTGGCTTCTGCCTGGGCTCCGGGTCGGCCGCTGAGAAGTCGTTCAATCGCGCAGACGTGTTCAAGAGGCACCTAAAGATGGTTCATGGCATAGAGAAGATGCCTCCCCGCAAGAAGGCGCCCGGTGCGGTGGCGCCCGGCAAGAAGCTCACCGATTATCCTCCCCACGCAACTAGCAAGTGCAGCACTTGCTCGCAAGCCTTCTCCAACGCACGGGGCTTCTACGAGCATCTGGATGACTGCGTCCTCCGCGTCGTGCAGCAAGAGCGTCTGGACGACGCGGTCAACGCCTAGCAGCTCGCTGATGTAGAGAACGACCGGGCCGCTTGTGAAGAGCAATCTACCGCACAGCACCGATGTTATCGTGGAAAGTAACGCCGAGGGGAAGGCGACGACGATGACGATCACGCGCGATCCAGGGGGCTCGACTCGCCCACGTGAAGAAGATGATGGCCAGCAAACCGCCCGACGGGGTGCAGAATCCGTGGGGAGTGATGCACTCGCGAAGGTGCGCGAGAACCGACGCGACTCCTGTCATCGTGAGCTTTCGATAAGACTTTGGGTTGAATGAAGACATTCTGATCATGTCAAGCGGCTCTCTCATGCCTGGGCATTTTGGATGTCGTCCTGCGCCCTGATCTTCTCCATCGCTTTGCAGCCTGGGTACACCCCCCAGACCACCTCGATCTCTATCACCGAATGCTCGGTATGCTGCAGCTGAAATTTGAATGACGGCGAGGCTCCAGGTTGACCAACCTCCATGTCTTTGGAGGTAGGTATCTCCGAAACTGGAAGTCTCAGGATCTCCACGTTCTCCTGCTCCGCGGCGCTGCTACTCATCTCAGCCCTCTTCACGGTGAGCCTGCCGACGGAGAAGCTCACGAACTCGAAGAAGAGCCACAACTCGTCGAGGCACAGGTGCAGCGACGCTGTAGTAGCAGAGATATGCTGCTGGAAAGGCAGGTCCGACCTGCTGAGACTAACAGACGAGACCGTGCCTGACAGCGGCATGACTACTGGGATGGACGCATCTGCAGAGAGTTCGAGATCCGCAACATTGCTATTAAGGACATTGTCCGCAAGCCTCGAACTAGGAGCTGCCGCTATGCTGCCAGGACGTGGCGTGGTCGAGCGCGAGCTGAACACACGGGAAGATCCAGTCAACGTCAGCCCGCTGGTGAGAGGCGTGATGGCCTTGCTCTCCAGGCCGAACGGCCGGAACGACGCACCGTCTCTGTCGAGCGTCGCAATCAGCACACGCATCTCTTGGGTCATAGCATACAAGATGCTCCTGTAACGGTGACCCTGCTGAGGAGTCATCCATTTGGCATCTGGCAACGCAACGTATCTACCCCACGGCGCTCAGTAGCACAGTGATGTTATCCAGGTATATGGCGACATATAAGTCCTTGGACGTATAGACACATGCAGAGCTAGAACACGAGCGGGGGAAAGGAAGCTATGAATCAAAACCAAGACAAACCGGAACCAACGCAAAGCAATCAGAAGAAAAGTCGGAGACGAGTAACTGCAGGCTTCAATCCTACCAGCCCTAACGCTGAAGCATAGCATTGCCCTCCTTGACAACCCGCTTGACCCAATCATTGTATTCTCTTTCCCAGAACTCTAGCGCCTTCCTTCGCTCAGTCTCGTTCATGCAGGCGTGCTTCAGACTCGATATGGCCAGGTTTTTCAAGGTGAAGATGGTCGTATCCGGCTTCCCAACCAGAATCTGGTAGAAGTTATGGGAAAAGAGCGACCTGGTTGTGGTTGTTGTCAGTTTGAAATGAAGCATCAAAAAGTTAGAAACGGCGCTACAGGTACTAACGGCAAGATGGCTATAGAATTACTCCCCAAGGCGCAGTTGACCTTGTTGGCCATGAGGTCATAGATAGGATGTCCGTCTGCTCGAAGCGTCAGGCCACATAGCTGATGCGAGATGGGGCACACGACGACACAAATGTCCTTCTTCTTGACCTCCTTCAAAGCCCGAGGGTGGCGGAGAAGGACAAAGATATGGCCTATGCGCTTCGAGCCGAGGGCCACTGCCTCCACAAGATCTAGGTCTAAGCCGGGTCCATGGTTCTGTGCTTCGCCGCGGTGGAAGAGAAAAGGAATGTCATTACCAAGCGTTATAAGCTCTGCTGCAAAGTGCCCGAGCGGCTTCGCGGGCCAGTCATCTCCGGGCCGATCGATGATATCGAAACCTGCAGATGGAAAAAGCCGCGGTTAGCATTCTCCGGGTGCAATTTTTAAGAAAGAAGAGGGGGTGGCGGATGAGAGCATGGCTAGGGTATTAGAGGTGGTGCCTTGAATGTTATAGTTGACACACCTGCGATATACTGCGAGTACCTCTCGTGTTTCGTAAGCTTGGCACACTCAATAAGAGCCGCCTTCACTTCCCCGCGCTCTGAGGTACGGGGCACGCAGTAGATGATCTTGAAGCCGCTAAAGATATTACCGTGGACTTGCTGGAACTCCTCGTAGACGTCGACAATCAGCCCCAGGACGGTTTCGTTGCTGAGTCGGATGTCTGCTTCGTATGTCTTCTCGTCGGGATCAAGGTGCACTTTGTCGAAGGTGACTCGGATCTCGGCGTAATGAACGCGGTCAGCTAAGAGACGCTCGAGGCAAACGGCTGTATAGAGTCGATAGGCTGCTCTGCTATATTTGAGCTGACCTGGCATCATCGGTACATGTACGTGGCTGGCGGAGGAGGCTTGCACCTCGTCACGGTGGGCGAGAAGGAGCTGGTGCCCAAGCCACTTCTCTGCGCAACTGAATCGATGGCAATGCTTGAACTCGCTCAGGAAGTGACTGAGCTTCATCCACTTGCCGGCCACGTAATCGCCAGAAAACACGTTCCACGGGGAACCCTCCTTCTGTTCTGCACCTTCTAGAAAGGGGAGGAATTTCATTTCGCAAGGCTTGCTCAGGTCGGATACCAGGCTTCGGTCGCAGCTGATGAACATGCCGGGACACTCTTGGATGGCGTGGACCAGGGTCTGCGGGTCCTTGTCCATGTGGAAGTGCAGGCAGAGATCGCCGCCCTTGGGCATATTGCGGAGGATTTTGTAAAGAGTAGTGCGCTCAATCAAGCTGGTAATGGAAGCCACTGGATCGCCAGCGGAGGGCAAACGCCCCAGTCCCGGCGCGGCGCGTCGGTAGATAAGCTCATCGTCGCGCTTCCGCAAAGCCTGGATGACTCTGTTGGCGGCAACCTCGTCGGGGCTCGCAGTTTGCTCGTAGACCCAGTCGGATCCCATTTCCTCCTCCCTTGCCAGCAGATCATCTCGCCGCTCGTAGAATCGGCTGATGTATTGCAGCAGCTGACTCGGAGCCAAATCCGTGTCGGGCGGGTATTGGAGTTGCATTGGAATCTCGTCATGACTCCAAGTGCTCGCCACGTCAAGATTGCAGAACTCGGGGTCGCTTCCGTTGCTCGAGCTGTCGTAAGACATGGCAGCCATATCAGTTTCTAGATCCAAGTTTGAATCAGTATGAACGGACGATTGGAGTTCTTGGATGACTGGAACATATATAGAATGTGTACGTGTCGTGGAAAGGTATGGCGTGATGATTTCCCTTCGCAAACTGTCTGCCGAAGCTAGATGAGATACGAAATTTAGCACTGGGAGCACTCTTCCCTTTTATATGGAAGAGCGCCAACTTCTAGGCCTGAGTTCCGGCTAGGACAGGCTGTTCACGACAAGCCCTGTTCCTCCCAGCAAAGCATAAGGTTCGTGGCCTACCTCAACGCCTCTCCTTAGGACCTTGCCAAGAAATATGGGGAGCAATGCGCATCTAGTGGCCAATGCTTCTTAGGCTCAGCCTACAGATATGGGCATGGATTTGTAGAGGCGGTCCATGTTGGTGTGGCAGAGAACCACCCACCCTGTGCCCACACCACCCATGTATTTTTGCAGGCATAGCCCTTACCACGTGGCCATTCACCCATTCTTCCTGCTGCAGCTGATATCAAGGGCACATCAAAT
>Ga0247774_1001732_pt1 | contig 10902 bp, 8 predicted proteins | sample UWRJL001104B6_FD_179933 | JGI IMG/M metagenome (GOLD analysis project Ga0247774, IMG submission 179933) | Plant litter microbial communities from Arlington Agricultural Research Station in Wisconsin, United States - UWRJ-L001-104B-6 | ecosystem: Environmental > Terrestrial > Plant litter >... | reverse complement strand
CGCGCCCGGCGGCGCGGTGCCGATGAACATCATCAGTCCGCGGGTGACGCCGCAGTAGTGGGAGAAGTCGTCCGCCCCGTAGGAGCGGAAGCCGTCGTCGGTGACCATCCCGGCCGCGGTGAGGTGGGCGGCGGCGCCTGCGGCCAGCATCGGGTCGTTCACGAGCACCGGCTCGCCGGGGTCGAACCGCACCCGGCCCGTGCAGCCGTGTGCGGCCGCCGTGTGGTCCACGATCTCGCGGATCAGGTCGGCGGCCACCGCACGGTCGGCGTCGCGCATCACGCGGACCGTTCCACGCGCGGACGCCGTCTCGGGGACCACGTTCACCGCCGACCCGCCGGAGATCTGACCGACCGAGCACACGGCACCGCGCACCGGGTCGAACCGGCGGCTCGCCACCTGCTGGAGGCTGACGACGGTCTGGCACAGCGCCAGGACCGGGTCGCGGGCGATGTGCGGGTAGCCGGCGTGGCCTCCGACGCCGTCGATGACGATCTCGAACTCGTCGGTGGCCGCGTTGACGGGGCCGGGCGTCACCCCGACGACGCCGTCGGGCAGCCGGGGCTGAAGGTGCGCCGCGACGATCGCCCGTACGTCGTGCTCGGCGAGGACGCCGGAGCGGACGATGTCCTCGGCGCCGGAGGGTGAGCTCTCCTCGCGTGGCTGCAGGACGAGGAGGATCGGCACGTCCACGCCGATGCGCGCGGCGGCGCGGCCGACCGCGACCAGGGCCGCGAGGTGGACGTCGTGGCCGCAGGCGTGCATCGCGTCCCGCCGGGACGCCCAGGGCACGCCGGTGCGCTCGGTGATGGGCAGCGCGTCGAGTTCGGCGCGCAGCGCCACGGCCGGTCCGTCGTCGCCGATCCGCACGACGCGGCCGGTTCCGGCGGCCTCGTGGCCCGGTCCGGCGTCGAGCGTACGGACGACCTCGACCGTCGTGTCGGCCTCGTCGCCGGAGACTCTGGGGTCGGCGTGCAGGCGGTGCCGGAGGGCGATCGCGTTCGGCAGCTCGTCGGCCACCGCGGCGCGCAGCTTCAGGTGCAGGCCGTTCATCGGCGCGCCTCCAGCCCGTAGACGCGGCGGGCGTTCTCACCACCGGCCAGCCGTGCGATCCGGCCGGCGTCGCCTTCGGTCCACGCCCCGTCGTCGAGGCCGGACCGCAGGAAGTCCGACAGTCCCTGCCGGAACAGCAGGGCGCCGAGGTGGTACAGCTCCGGCAGCCCGAACGCGTCGGAGGAGTACAGGAACTTGCCGAACGGGGCCAGCTCGAGCGTCTCGGCGACCAGCGCCGGAGCGCGGTGCCCCACGTTGTGGGTGGCCAGCCCGACGTCGACGAAGACGTGCGGGAACACCTGCGCGAGGTAGCCGGCGTGCCGGTGGAACGGGTAGTTGTGCAGCAGCATGATCGGGGTGCCGGTGGGCTCCACCGCCCGGATCAGGTCGGTCAGCAGCAGCGGGTCGCAGCGGTGCAGGTCGACGTCGGCGTCGCCGTACCCGACGTGGAACTGGATCGGCAGCCCGAGGTCGACCCCGCACCACACCAGGAAGGTCTGGAGGGTCAGGTCGGCGAGCCGGACCGGGGCGCCGGCCTCGATCGCGGCGAGCCAGCGACCGGCCGCCGCCGTGACCTCTTCGTCGCCGGGCCGCTCGCCGGGAAGTGCCAGGCCCACCCGGTACGCGGCGATCGACTTCAGGCCGACGGCGGAGACGGTGCGCTCACGGAGCCGGGCGCGGAAGGCCTCGGCGAAGCCCGCCGCGCCGGGCCCGGCCGCGGCCACCTCCTCGGCGACCTGCTCCAGCCGTACGATCTCGTGTGCCGTGGCGTCCGCGAGCCCGCCCATCTCGGCGAACGGCACGATGGATCCGGGTGCGAAGCCGGTGTCGAGGCAGAGCGCCTCGATGCCGGCCGTACGCAGGAACCGCCGGTTCACCTCGGCGGCGCCGAGGTCGGCGCGCCGCCGGAGGTAGTCCTCGGGCGACGCGTGCGGCGGCAGGTCGAGCACCGGCGCGCACCAGCGGCGTACGGCGAATCCGATGGTGGAGTCGAAGAGCGTGCCACCGAGCGGCCCGGGGGCCTCGGCCTCGGTGAGCAGGGACTCGAACGCGTTCCGGTCGAGGTCGCCTGACACGACCCCATGGCAGTGGTGGTCGACGAGGCGCAGCGCCTCGACGGAGGGCAGGAGCGGGGGCACTCGGTCGGTCGTCCTTTCGTCCGGGGTTCTCCGTCAGGGTGGTCGGTCTCAGTCGCCGGCGACCGCACCGGGCCGCGCGCTCCCGGCCAGGCTGATGCCTTCGTTCTCGGCCAGAGCCCGGCCGAGCCGGCGGGAAACGCCGGGCGCGACCAGCACCGCGATGACGGCGATCACCAGCCAGCCGCCCGAGACGACCGGGAACCACTGCGCGGCGCCGGAGGAAGGATAGGGGATCACGTTGCGGTACAGCGTGTATCCGAGGATGAGCAGCGCGGCGATCGGGATGACGACCTGCCACATCGGCACCGGCATCCTGCGCTGCACGAAGACCAGGCGGATTGCGCCGATCGTGGTCAGCACGTACGCGACGAGCAGGATCAGCGTGCCGATGGTGCCCGACCAGATGAAGGTGTCCTCGGCCTCGGCCGAGAAGAACGCCACGCAGACCAGGATGATCAGCGCCATCCCCGCCGCCACGATGCCCGCCGCGACGGCCGGCGTGCCGGTACGCCCGACCCGGCCGGGCCCGCGCTCGCCGGCGGTGTCGCGCGACAGCGCGAACAGCAGCCGGGAGGCGCCGACCATGCACGCCAGGCAGCAGCCGAAGGCGCTGATCGCCGCGCCGAGCGTGATGACGTGGCCGACCCAGGAGCCGACGTAGGAGCTGCCGAGGTCACCGAGCAGGGACGAGGACTTCCCGAACGCCTCGACGCCCTTCGCGTCGGCGCCGAAACCCATCATCTCGACCGCGGTGACCACGGTGAAGTAGACGCCGCCGAAGATCGCGGTGCCGAGGATGGCCCGGGGGATGTCGCGCTTGGGCTCGGCCGCCTCCTCGCCGAGTGTGGCCGCCGCCTCGAAGCCCGCGAAGGACAGGAAGCCGAAGACCACGCCGAGGAACAGCGTCGACGTGCCGGTGCCGGGCTGCACCGCGAAGACGCTGAGCGTGAAGCCGTGGTCACCGGGCGCCGAGCCGGAGACCAGCCGTACGAGGACGATGGCGGTGACGACGAGGATCAGCGCGACCGTCGCGCCCTCGACGCTGAGCAGGATGGTCGTGCCGCGCCTGGCCGGTGAGATGGTGAGCGCCAGGGCCAGCGCGATGGCGACCGCGACGAGGATGAACGGCGCCCAGCTCGGCGGATGCGGCCAGACGCCGATCTCCTGGAGGAAGGCGGTACCGAAGATGCCGGTGGCCGAGGAGGTCACGACGCCGTAGAAGGTGTAGGTGCCGAGCAGACCCCAGCCCGCGACGACGCCGGAGCGCGGTCCGAGCGTCGCGCCGACGAAGGCGTACACCGAGCCCGCGTGGTGGAAGTACTGGCAGAGCCGGACGAAGCCGTACGCGACCAGGAGGACGGCCACGCTCGCGAGGAGGAAGGCCAGGGGTACGGCACGGCCCGCGGAGGTGACGGTGCCCTGCGGATTGATGTTGGCGGCCATGCTCGGAGCCATGAGCGCGACCGACAACCCGACCGCCTGCCAGACGCTCAGCGTCCGGCTCAGCCGCGGACCGGAGGTGGTCTGAGATGGTGCCTGAGATGGTGGCTGGGTCGGCATGTCACTCCTCTCGACGCGATCGTCGTAGTGGTCGTATTTTGGGGCTTCCGTAATGAATATGAAAGACCTGTCGTTTCATGTAACACATATTTCGTCGAGCTGAGGTGGACGTGATGGACCAGCAGGAACGTGTGCGACGGGCCTCGGTGGCGCGGCAGGCGACCGGCGACCTCGCCGCGCGTGACGTCAGCGGCGTCGCCGTCACGTGGGTCGACACCAGCGGCGTCACCCGGGTCAAGGCCGTGCCCCTCGCCCGGCTGGAGCACGCGGCGGCCTGGGGCATCGGCATGTCGCCGGTGTTCGACGCCTTCCTGCTCGACGACTCGGTCGTGAGCGGCCGCTTCGCCGGCGGACCAGTGGGCGACCTGCGGCTGCATCCGGACCTGGCGCGGCTGGCCGTGCTGACCGCCGCGCCCGGGTGGGCCTGGGCCCCGGCCGACCGCTACGACCAGGAGGGCGAGCCGCATCCCCTCGACGCGCGCGGACTGGCGGCCCGCGAGGTCGCCCGGCTTTCTGCCTCCGGCCTGTCGGTCAAGGCGGCGTTCGAGGCCGAGTGGGCGGTCTCCGTCGGGGACGGCGACGACTTCACCCCCGCCTGCGCCGGGCCGGCGTACGGGATGACCCGGCTCACCGAACGCGCCGGTTACCTGCGAGACGTGGTCCAGGCGCTGTCGGCGGCGGGCGTCGCGGTGGAGCAGATCCATCCGGAGTACGCCGCGGGTCAGTACGAGGTCTCGGTCGCGCCGGAGGACCCGGTGGGAGCGGCGGACACGTTCGTGCTGGTCCGCGAGACGATCCGGGCGGTCAGCCAGAACCACGGCCTGCGCGCGACCTTCTCCCCGAAGGTGCTCGCCGACGGCGTCGGCAACGGCGCGCACGTCCACCTGAGCCTGTGGCGCGACGGTGACAACCTCATGGCGGGCGGCGAGGGCCGCTTCGGCCTGACCTCGGCCGGCGACGGGTTCGCCGCGGGCATCCTGTCCCGGCTGCCGGGCCTGCTGGCGGTCGGCGCCCCGTCCGTCGCCAGCTACCTGCGGCTGGTCCCGTCCCACTGGGCCGGGGCGTACGCGTGCTGGGGGCTGGAGAACCGCGAGGCGGCGCTGCGGTTCGTCACCGGCGCGGCCGGCAGCCGGTCCCAGGCGGCCAACCTGGAGGTCAAGTGCTTCGACGCGGCCGCCAACCCGTACCTGGTCGTGGCCGCCCTGCTCGCCGCGGGAGCCGCGGGCCTGGCCGGGAGTGAGACGCTGCCCGAGCCGGTGGACGTCGACCCGGCGTCGCTGGAGGGCGTACCTCCGCTGCCGTCGTCGCTGGGGCAGGCGGTCGAGGCGTTCGAGAGCGACGCGGCGCTCAGGGAGGCGCTGGGCGAGGGGCTGATCGACACGGTCGCCGTCGTACGGCGGGGAGAGATCGCGCTGTTCGAGGGCATGGCCCCCGAGGAGATCGCCGCGCGTACGCGATGGAGGCACTGAGCCGGTGACCTCGCCCGATCGCACCGTCGCGGACGCGCTTCGCCGGCGGCGGCGTGAACTGACAACGGCCGAGCTGCGCGTCGCGCAGGCGCTGCTCGGCGACTACCCGGCGGCCGGCCTGCAACCGATCGCCCGGCTGGCGGAGATCGCGGGCGTCAGTTCGCCGACCGTGCTGCGGCTGGTCGCCAAGCTGGGGTACTCCGGTTATCCCCAGGTCCAGGACGCCTTGCGCGCCGAGCTGTCGGCCCGTACGGCAGGACCACTGCGGGACTATCCGGCGGAGGGCGAGCCGCTGACGGTACGGGCGCGTTCGTTCGGCTCGGCCCTGGCCGAAAGCCTGCGCGCCCAGGACCCGGCCGAGCTCGCGGCAGCGGCCGACCTGATCGCGGACCGCGGGCGGCGGGTGCTGGTGACCGGCGGCAGGTTCTCCTGGACGCTCGCCGCACATCTGGCGGCGTTCCTCGGCCTGCTACGCCCGCAGGTCGGCCATGTCCCGAACGAGCCGGGCGCGCGGGCCTCCGCGCTGCTGGACGTGGACGAGACGACGGTCGTGGTGGCGTTCGACTACCGGCGCTATCAGCGCGACACGGTCGCCTTCGGCCGCGCCGCGGCGAGCCAGGGCGCGTCGCTGGTGGTGTGCACGGACCCGTACCTGAGCCCGCTGGCGTCCTCGGCGAGAGTCCTGCTGACGACGACGGTCGAGGGTCCCCCGCCGTTCGTGACGCTGGTCCCGGCGTTCGCCCTGGTGGAGACCTTGATCCTGGCGGTGGTGGAACGCGGTGGCAAGGAGTCGCAACGGCGCATCGCCGCCTTCGAACGCCTCAACGCCGACGTGGTCGACACGGGCCCGGCGCCGTTGTCGGACCCACCGCGCTGAGTACCCCACGGGCGGCCGCCTTCATCCAGGTCGTGGCCGCCCGTCATCCCCGTTGTTCTCTACGCCGCGGGTGTACGTGTGCCGACCGCGTGGATATCCGGGCTGAACGGGACCGCGGCATCTCCGAATCCGGTCGACTCGAGCTGGACCGGTGGAAGGTGGACGTAGCCCTTGTGGCGGCGTCCGGCCATGCGCACGCTGACGTCGGGCTGGAAGGTCTCCTTGCGCAGGCCCTCGTAGCCGTGCTTGACGATATTCCAGTAGATCTCGTCGGAGACGACGAGTGCCGCCGGAGAGCCGGCCGAGTGGAGCAGGGTCTTCTTGAAGACCGGGGCGTCCAGCAGCCGGCAGGCCAGGTCGAGCGCCTCGCCGAAGTAGCCGTTGTCATCGAGGTGGATCTCTCCAGCGTGCACGACCACACGGAGCCGTAGTCCCCTTCGTGCCCGTTCGGCAGGGGGCAGGGCGCGGTTGTACTCAACCAGGAGCCGACACAACTCGGGCATGAAACGGCTGAGCAGGTAGGTCTTTGGTGCGTGGTCCACCGGGTGGATCAGGGCCAGTACTCCGTCGCCCCGGTCCTCGAAGCGGTCGCAGATCTCCTCCTCTATCTGCGCGTAGGTGAGGGCCGCCCGGAGGAACCGGTAGACCTCGTGGCGAAGCTCGGCCTTGATGGGATTGGTGCGTTCTTCGCTGGTCGAGCTCTCGATATCCAGTGCCAGGATGCTCCTGTGCACGGGCATGATGTTCATCTGAGCCTCCGACATCGGGGAGCGGCGGCGAGTGCCGAGGCGGGGAGTCCATCGCGCCGGCGAGACGCGGTCCCCGATGTGGCCGACAGCAGCCATGACTCAGCGTAGTCAGGAATCGACTTCTGGCTTATGCTGCAAGCGGGTCGGCATTTTCCGAAGTGAGCCATCAGTTCGGATGGCAGGCCCACCGTCCTTGGGTTCCTGGGGTGGGCATAAGTGTCCACATTTCGGGAGAACACAGGGATAACTGGACACCGGCCGCTTCGCGGCGGCAGTGTTGTACGCACGGACGAGCCTCCTCAGGAGGTTCCACTGGGGCCGCTTCGCCTCGCCTCACCGGGATCATGCTTGCCGGCGGACCCGAGAGGAGAGCGAGGCGGCCCTGCCAATTGGTCGCGGAAATTACGGTTTACGGCTTTTCCGATATCCGCCCCCTTTCTTCCGCAGCTCCGATCGCCCCACGTCCTCAGCACACCGGCTCACCGGCGATCCCGCACGCGATGTGCCCGCCCCGTCCGCGCATCAGGGATTCGTCTGCTCTGGCGAAGTCGAGTCGTGTATCGGACCAGGGCAAATGACCTGCCCTGCCACCAGGTACCCAACGCGACATCCGCGAGGCATCGCCGCCGCCGACCGTGTTATTGACGCATCGTAGCCTTCATTGCTAGCAATTGGTAGAGCTGCAGACTGCCACCTGGCTAATATAACCTAGCTGACTTCTAGCTGAAGAAGGACGCCTGCAGTACGCTGGCTTGCAGTGTCCGTAGACTAGGCGATTCCTTGATCATTAAGGTCCGTACAGGTCCACACTTGCATCTGCGACCTGGCTGATTGCAGCAGGGTGGTAAGCAACCAGCCTGACCGCAGCTGGCATCCATGACACTGAGAGTGAGTTGATAGTGATGGCTTCAAGTCAAGGGCCCGTCGTCCAGCGGGCAATCCTGACAAGCGAGCTGGTCAGGATACGCAAAGAGGCGAAAATGCTCCAAGATGAAGTCGCCCGGGCACTTGACTGGTCCCCCTCGAAACTCATTCGCATCGAAGGGGGCACCGTCGGCATCTCCACCACCGATCTGCAGGCACTCCTCCGCCACTACGGGGTCAACGGAGACGGTGAGGTCGGCCGGCTGACCGATCTCGCCCGGGGCAGCAGAGAGCGCGGGTGGTGGCAGGCATACCAAGCAGACCTGGACCCGAACTTCCGCGCCTATCTGGGCTATGAAATGGGCGCCTCATACATCCGGCAGTTCGAGGGCGCACTCGTGCCAGGCCTGCTGCAGACAGAGGACTACGCGAAGGTCGTGCTCCGCGAATACCGAGGGGACATCGGCGAGGAGGCCATCGCCAGCCTGGCCGAGATCCGGATGAGCCGCCAGGACCAGCTGCGCGATCGCGACCCTGCGCCCGACCAGTTCTACATCCTCGACGAGGCGGCGATCCGCCGGCGCGTCGGTGCGACTCTGCCGGGAGGCAAGGGCATCATGCCGGCCCAGCTCCGCGTTGTGATCGACGCGGCCCAGCGGTCCAACACGATCATCGAGATCATCCCGTTCGACCATGGCGCCCACTTCGGTATGAAGGGGCCCTTCACCCTGCTCGAGTTCGACGTCGACCTCGGCGAGGTCCTCTACCTCGAGAACGCCCGCGGCAGTGACCTCACCCTCATGGGGCGGGACGTAACAGTGGCGGAGTACCGCGAGGCGTTCGAGGGGCTACGAAAGTGGACCTACGATGCCGACCGCTCACTCGAACTCCTGCAAGAAGCCCTCGACCAGATGTCAGCCGCACTTTGACCTGGTCGTCGACAACCCGTCTCAAAGTTTGTCAAGGAGGGCCCATCATCGACACCTAACACCTCCCGTGCCATAACGATCCGGGCCATCCGGCCGACCTAGGCAGAGTGGGTCGCGCCGCATACACTGCTGCCTTGAGAAGGCCAAGACCCCAGACCTTCTGCCCCTCTGCCCGGTGCCCCTACCGCGTGATCCGTCGAAGCGGAGCAGCCCTGGCCCGAAGGTCGTGAGTCGCAGAAGCCTTCCGTTCCCTGGAGGAGGTCGGCATGGTCGACTCATTGGAGGTCCAGATCGATTGGCGCACCAGCTCACGGAGCGGGGGTAATGGTTGCGTCGAGGTCGCCTGTGGTCTTTCTGAGGCGGAGCGTGGCGACCCTGAATGAGATGGATCCGGCCCGTGGCGTCCTCGCCCGGCCCCGGGATCACTTACCAACCCACGGTCTTCCCGCCGAACAGGTGGCCGCGACGATCGCTGCGCCGAGGAGCCAGCCGGCGATCACGTCGCTCACGTAGTGGACGCCCAGCAGGATCCGGCAGGCGCCCGCGACCAGGGTGAGCGCCACGGCCGCCGCCCAGGCGATCTTCCGCCAGGCCGGGCGCAGGATGAGGAGGATCACCGCGCAGCCGACGGCCGCGGTCATCGCGTGGCCGGAGGGGAACGATCCGCCCGGCGCGTGGGCGATCGGGCTCGGCGGCATCGGCCGGGAACGGCCGACGAGTGCCTTGAGGGTCCACTCGACGACGGCCGCCACCACGATCGTCGCCACGGCCCACGCCGCCACCTGGCGCGCGCCTCTGCGGGCCGACCACCAGGCCAGGACCAGCACGACCACACGGAACACCCACGGGTGGAAGACGTACGAGGTCGCGCGCAGCGGGCCCACCAGGCCGGGATGGCGCCCGACGAAGGCGTTCGTGTCCCGGGTCACCGCGTCGTCGAGATGACGCAGCGGCGCCCAGCGGGCGTCCACCACCACCAGGAGTACGGCCACCGCGCAGGTCAGGGCCAGGCTCAGCCAGAACTCACCATCGGGTCGCCAGCGTAGATCTTTCCCCACGCCCAGCCTGTACCCGGGTCACGTGGCATGTGACCGGTCTCCATGGCCGGCGATCTCGTCCGCGGCCTCCGGTTCGGCACCCTCGCGGATCGGGTCGGCCGGCTCGCGGCCCTCGTCCCGCCGCCAGGTCTCGAACGCGGCCGTCGTGCCCAGGACGATCGCGGCGCCCAGGATCCAGCCCGCGAGGACGTCGCTGATGAAGTGGACGCCGAGCAGCACCCGGCACGCGCCCGAAAGGACGCTGATCAAAGCGGCGGTCACCCAGGCCACGGCACGCCACCGGCCGTGCAGGACGGGGAGCAGGATGAGCACGATCGTCGCGGTGCCCACCACCGCCGTCAGGGCGTGGCCTGAGGGGAACGAATAGCCCGGCGCGTGCGCGATCGCGGTCGGCAGCGTCGGCCGTGGGCGGTCGATCAGCACCTTGAGCAGGACGTCGAGGAATCCGGCGGCGACCAGAGTGGTCATCGCCCACAGGGCGAGGCGCTTCGCCCCCTGGTAGAACAGCCATCCCGCCAGCACCGTCACGACCACGCGGAACACCCAGGCGTGGAAGATGTACGACGTGGCCCGCAGCGGCGAGACGAGCGCGTGGTGGTGCAGCACCCAGGAGTTGGCGTCCTCGGTGCCGGACAGGTCCAGGCGCCGCAGCGGTCCCCATCGCGTGTCCACCAGGGCTGCCAGCCCGGTGAACGGCACGGCGACGAGGAAGACCGCCGCGCAGCCGAGCACCAGCCGCAGACCGAGGCTGCCGTCTGGATGGCGGCGGGTCCAGCGGGCAAGGGATCCTTTGTCCATCACCGCCCTGTACCCACGGAGTGGTGGCCATATCGTCTCCCGGTGACGCGCCGTGGCATGATGGCGCGCGTGTCCGGCGTGATTTTCCGTAGATACGTCCAGTTCGGCGTGGACCGGCTGATCGTGACGGTGCCGGCGCTCCTGGTCCTCGTGCTCGGCCTGCGCTTCGTGTCTCACCTGGCGCACGGCGACGGCCGCGTCACGCTGTCGTACGTCACGATGACCCTGTTCATCCTCGTGCTACTGGCCGGCAACTGGTTCATCGAGGTCTGGGTCCCGCACCGCTGGCTCGGCGGCACGCCCGGAATGCGCTGCCTCGGACTCCGGGTCGTCACCGAACACGGCGAAACCCCTGACCTGCGTAAATACATGATCCGCTGGCTGATGGCGGTCGTGGACGGCTACT
>Ga0247774_1001731_pt1 | contig 10908 bp, 9 predicted proteins | sample UWRJL001104B6_FD_179933 | JGI IMG/M metagenome (GOLD analysis project Ga0247774, IMG submission 179933) | Plant litter microbial communities from Arlington Agricultural Research Station in Wisconsin, United States - UWRJ-L001-104B-6 | ecosystem: Environmental > Terrestrial > Plant litter >... | reverse complement strand
ACATCTTCCTGGGCGTCTCCTGCTTTTGCCTGGACCGTAGGTGAGATACTACTTGAACGGCTACTGGATGTTGTTTTAGCTTCACTGTGGGTAAATTTCCATCCCCTCATTTTGCGGCCCATATTTAGTCCAACTCTCAGAACTGTGGCTCCAATTGCTCTCTCCTCTTGCCAGCGATAGGGTCATGTAGTTTGCAGTAATTAAACTGCCGAGATTTGGAACGAAATATACCGCCACCATTCAGCCTTACAATTTAGCGGCCTATTTACCTACCTCAAGTCCGCACTAAGCAGTTATCTGTAGTCTATAGTCCAGAGCGCTCGATAATCTTTCAATGATTGGCTAAATTTATTGAATACCTGAGTTAGACTACCGGTCAACCGTCGTATATCTCGCAAGCAAAACTGAGCTGACTGCCGCCAAAAATATCGACGAAGTCCTGAAGCAGCTGGTGAGCGATCAGTGAGACTAACAAGGAGTGGTCATTGGATGTAGTGATTGTTGCCGATCAAAGTTTGATAATGACTTGACAAAGCAGTCTAGAGATTTTCAATTGCGCGTATCGCGAGGCATATTTTCGGAGGCAGCTCCGCTCTTTCATTCGGCAGAGTGGCCAAGTAACTGGACGTGGGGCAAAATGCGAACAACGTCTGTCGTGTTGCAGGAGATCCCCCACTGCAACGAAGACGCCTTCTCCCCTTGCACTTGCGGACTGGTGATTGCGCAGGCAAGGTCGTCGACGCGGCCGTGCCAGAGGCCCAAAAAATGGAGACTACAGAGTGGCGAAGAACAAGGTTAGATTGTGTCATCCGAGGTCATGATTCAGCCCATCTGGAGGATCGAAGCCACGATCAAAATTCGAAGGGGATAGGGGAAGGTTTCTCTTACGGTTCACCACCTTTTCCGCCTGCCCTATTCAAGCAGATCCAAGTCTGCGAGATGCTGAGCGAGTGCTGTTCTCGGTTGAACTCCATCTCCCAAGCCTCCAACCCGTCACCTTGAACCTCCTTGCCGTCGGGTTCTCCCTCCTTCAGCACCTGTCCCTTGGCATCCAATCCGACCTTCATGGGGACAGGGGTTTGTACGCCGTCAACGTTGCTCGCGATCTGGAGCTCCAGGCTGAACGCATCGCCCGAGTCCGCCGCTTGGGCCCCCCAGCTCAACCCAAGCTGCACCCCGGATAGCTCCCACACCACCGGCCCCGCCAGCGAGTCAACGACGCATGCGGACGACCGGAACGACCGAGCCGAAAGGTCGCGAGGCTCCACTTCCGGCTCCGGTTCCGTGGTTGAAGACTTCTCCTGTGGTTGTGGCGTACCCGTCCGCTTGCCTTGGATGACAGGCAGCCACCAATCCTCGCCTTTGAGCCACTCCAGATTCTCGACGCCGCCCGGGTTGGTATAGACCAGGTTGCCGGTGGCGTTGCACCAGAGTGCATCCCACTGGGGCTGGCAGGGGAGTTCCCAACCTTCGATAGAGGTGCACTTGGTGGCGCGGTTTGTCGTGTTGGTCCAGCCACAGAGGGCTGGATCCAGGTCGAACTTGCCGTAGGCGTTGAACTCGGCCCTGCCGGAAATCGTGAGACTCGAAGACAGCGGGGACGGCGAGGAAACTTAAAACTTACTCGGGATCTTCCCCAGAAGCTTCGCACAGCCACGTCTGATTCACCTCGAGCGCACCTACACCGGGGTCGAATCGCAAAAGCGTCGTCACGTTGGATCCCGTAATATTGTTGTTTCCCGCAGGCGCAGCGGTATCACACGCAATCCACTTCTCCGGGTCAACCACGGGCTGAAATTCATTAGGATGCGACTCGCCCTCCCCATTCCAAGACGGGAACCGAATGGCAGTGGCGAAGTTGCACCGCGACGTGAACCCGTTGGGTTGGTTCTGGATCTCGACCGCCAGACTCTGCGCCTCACGCGTGCTCTTCTCGGGTGGGTCCGTCCGGTTGGCGCGGTACCAGACCTCGCTATAGTAGAGCTCGCGGACGAGCCAGCGGGGGTCAATCTTGCTCGAGCGAGCGTTGCAGCCTTCGAGGCCGGAGCCGTAGGGGGGCGGCTGGGGAGGGAAAATGGGCATCGAAAACAACGGAGTTAGGATATTGGCGTTGAGGATCGCCGGGGCGCCGCGGCGGGGCCCGTCGCCCTGTGATTGGGAGAAGGAGATCTTGGAGCCGGCAAGGGCCTCGACCACGAAGCGGGTGTTGCCGCACATCCATGTCTGCTTGAGACCAATCTCGTTGGTCGAGATGGAGAAGTTGCCGGAGAAGACGGCCTCGGCTTCAGCGCCGCCTTGGCCGCAAGTGAACAACAACAGGTCCTGCGCACGATCGACTTCGGAGAAACCTAACTCCACATAGTCTCGAGTCACTTTGACATCGACAGCGCATGTTTGCACCGACCCCGTGGCGCGGTTCTTGATCGTGAAGCCGAGATACTCTGGGTCAGTGGCCAACAGTGGATCGGTGACGGGGATGAAGGAGAAGCCGGTGACGAGCCATCCAGGATTGTTCCAGGAGGCCATCACACAGTCAAGAAGGTTTTCGTCCGGCTCCGGTATCTGCTTGGTACTATGAGAACCTAGGTCGGAGAAGCTCTCGTCGAGCGAGACTAATTCTTCTGGAACGTGGTACTTGGGTTCGAGCTTTCCAGAGGTGACATCGAGGACGCCACTAGCTCTATACAGAGACCTATTGATATTATATGTTAGAAAGACCAAGCCGTGCATGAATTGGCGGCTTTCTTCACAAATTGGTTTCTGAGATGGGCACTTGACTCACGGGTAGCTCCCGCCGACATCGCTACACAGCCATTCCTCCATAAGGTGGTAGGTGGCGGAGTTCTCGATGTCTGCACCAGCGGCCTCGACCCAGAAGCCATGACCCAAGAGCTTTGTTCCGGCCGTTGCGGCATCACCCTTGGCGGCTACAACCTCGCACGCAGAGACCCTTTGGGAGTCCCACCTGCAACGAACGTCATAGCCATTGGTCGAGTCCGTGATGCTGATATCCACCGTAGCCTTGTCCCCCCGCGTGCCGGGCATGTTGGAAACTTCCCAAACGGGCGCGGCGAAGTCGGCATTGTCGCAGGGGTTGCGGAAGCTCGCCGTTGCGCTTGTCGTGTTCGCTGTCTGGCTGACGGTTGAGACGTCCCCTTTGGCCTGCGGATGTATGACATTGAACCTGGGATTATAGGAGCTAGATGGACAAGACACGGCAATACTCTTAGCTCCTATCCGAATTCTCCACGTGCTCTGCGAGCACCTCAAGGCGGGATCATGACAGAGTCTATAATTTGCCCGTGTCTCGAACTAAACGACACCCCAAGAGTACGTACCTCCCCATAATCCCTTGCAGGGCAAGCCAGAAAGCCGAAAATATTGACATTTTCGAGAAGCAAATCTTTGCCTAGCGTCTTTTTAGGTGACAAAGTGACTGGTCTGCCCACAAATTGGGGTCTTCGACGTTCACCTGCTGGGGAAGGGAAAGGGGAGGTGGGGGGGGGGGAGGCGATACGAGCACTTATACGGAGTCGTCAATAGGACGAGCCGACGAGCTCCCTGCTGATTCCACACTTCTCGTCGCGCTATTACAAAAGCGCCTGTTTATGGAGATCGCGGGGTCCCCGCGACCATAAGGCATCTACAGTCTTCTAGTACAAGCTTTGGTCGGCTTGCAGAAAACCCCTCATTGTCGGCGATATCACTCCATCGAAAGGCCGCAATATTGTGCTTTCTGCTTAGCCACTACCAGCACCACCAATATATCTCCATAATTCCACGGTAAAGAGTCGATTTTGTGCCGAGTCTTGTCGAAAAGTCGACAGTGAACTCCGACCAGGCTGGACTCGCACCAGCGACAATCCGTCGGTCTCGAGCCGTACCCCGAGACACGCAACATTTCTCCGCTAAGCCACTGCCGCCAATATAAGTACAATGTCCCGAAAGTAATGGGCCGAGGCCAACCAAAATTCGACCCCTGAGGCATGGAGTGTGATGGGTCACCTGCTCGCCGAGCGAATGCACAGCCTCGTTGACGCGGGGTCGAGGAGCGGGCAGGCACACTAAATCTAATCTCTTCCCCCTTCATCCAATTGACGATTCCATCCCATGGATACTGTGGGGTATCGCATTTTAGCCACGAATTTGTATTTGGTCAATCCCGGCGGCACGATGCGGCGTAGAAAAACCAGGTCGGAATTACGGTCGTCGCGCGAATGGCAGAACACTCGGTGCGGATCGTCGTTTCACGGTCAAAGCTATCCGGTCGGCAGTCTAGATAACCAGGGAACCCGCAATTGACGTACAGGTTTCGGTTATCGCGAGGCAATATCGAAGGGACCCGTAACCCTATCTCCAATCACTACAACACCACTTCCGATATGCCGTACATATTCAGGTTGGCACCCTACTTACTGGTGACCTTTTGCGAGTTTCATAAAGTAATACACTAAAAGGTGAAATAGGTGTCGCCGAATTCTTATTTGACTTTTTTTTACGGACGGCGAGGTGGTATGGCTTTGCAGAACACACTTAAAGCAGGGAGGTACATCAGGGGCCAATGGCTAACAAAGGTAGAACTGGCTTTTGGAGTTTCTACAAGCTTCTCCGGGATTCCATGAGAGCCCCACTATTCGCTGGCTATAGGGCCTGGCCGCTCCGAGAGCATCTGCTAGTCAAAGCAGGACGAGGCCGCAGCCGTCAGGCGCTTAGGCATCAGCCGCATGTCAACAGCGCTCTCCTAACCTAGCCCTTCTATGTTCCCAACCATACAGAACCCCAATTTCTCAGGCTTTATTTCTCCAGGGCTCGAGAACAAGCTTACATATAATCTCAACACACCGTCACAGCTGGGGCTCTCCGCCTAAAGCTCTTTCAGCTGGTACATTTCGTTCTCTTCGGCACATCTCCTAAGCATGAGGCTACTGAACACGAGATCCCTTATGCTAGAGGAGTTCCTCAGCCCAATATCTAATCGATACGCCATCCTGAGTCATACATGGGGATTGGAAGAAGTCCTCTTTAAAGATATTCAGCGAGGTATCGGGGCCTCGAAGAAAGGGTTCGAAAAGCTTCGCGGATGCTGCCAGAAAGCAGCCGGGGATGGCTTTGAGTGGGTGTGGATTGACACCTGCTGTATCGACAAGTCCAGCAGCGCCGAGCTTTCCGAGGCCATCAACTCCATGTACCGATGGTATGCTATGTCTACTGTCTGCTACGCGTACTTAGAAGATGTGCCGGCCGACAGCGATCCACGCACCCTAGCCGGAGAGTTCGCCCGTAGTCGCTGGTTTAGGCGGGGATGGACCCTGCAAGAGCTGATTGCTCCAAGAGATGTCAGGTTCTACACCCGAGACTGGGTCGAGCTCGGAACCAAGTATAGTCTGGCCGCAGCGCTCGCCGAGATCACCAAGATACCATTGCGAATCCTCTGGGGGGGAGATCCGTCGACCTGCTCTGTTGCTCAGCGCATGTCATGGGCATGCAACAGGGAAACCGCCAGGGACGAGGACAAAGCGTACTGCTTATTGGGGCTCTTCAACATCAACATGCCAATGTTGTATGGCGAAGGCGCGAAATCCTTCCTACGGCTACAAAAGAAAATTTTGAAGCAGGAGGAAGACTACAGCATTTTTGCCTGGTTCTGCCGGCACGACTTACCAGATTCACCAACCGGCCTACTGTCTTCCTCCCCTACACAATTTCCTGACCGCGAAATCCCTCGTATTTGGTCGCTTTCTAAAGTAGACCTCAGTGTTGGCGGCCAAAGCATCCTGAGAAAAATTGAGTATAGCCAGCTCCAGAGACATAACCTACACCCCCATTCTTCTTCTGGGTCTGAGATACCTCGGCGGCCGCCCGAATTCACTAGTCGGGGGCTGCGTGTCAGTTTCCCTGTGCGAAATTCAGTGCACCCTGGCATTCCGGCACTCGCTTGGATCTACTGCGAAATCGACGACCAGCTTATCTGCGTGCCCTTAAGTCAGCACAAGGCCTCAGGAACGTTAGGCAGACACAACGCATCTGTACTTGTAACTGTGGACAAGTCCATGCTGTCAGAATTTGCTCTTACGGAGCTACTTCTCCACCCGCTCGGAGGCGATACAGCCAAGCTCAGGCGAAGCCTGATTCCAGGAGCGGGAAGAACCGTCAGGCCTTCACTCGAAGTCGAAGTACCAGACTCTGACACGTACGCTTACACCACGCGGTTGGTTTCGGCCAATCCCGCGGATCGTCAAGACGGAAATCAACCCTGCTTCTTCACCAACTTCCATAAGCTTAACGGCCTTCTCGATGGCCCACGACACGTTGGTAGCGTCATTCTTTTTGAGTATTTCCATAAAGAGGCACATGTCTCAAACGCTCCCGGCCGTTTTGGCGTATTTATGGGCGAACAGGATGGGCACTTGTGGTGTGAGATTAATGCCCAACTAGAGGCTATACCCAGATCTAGAGTGGAGGATGAATCGCGCCAATCTGGGATTCTCGATGCGTTATCTGGAGCCAGAGAATCCGAACTGTCTCTGTTTTTCGAAAAAACCCGCGATACAGGAACCAATCGGACACCAAGTGATCGCTCGGTCGTAGTTCAGAAGGCGTGGTCGCAGTCATCAACGGACGCCATCTTATTTGCTCACTTCTACATAACAAAGACGGCTTTAGGAAGAGGATATCGTAGTAAGTATGCGCTACAGGTTGGAGTTTGCGCTCTACAGGAAGCAGAGCCTTGGATGAGCCTATTAATAGGCAGGCACATGGGATAAGTTTTTTGAATTTAATAAGATATTTTGTCTTGTTCATATTTCTTTAGGGGTTCGTGATCAGGCTCAAGGTCGTGAACTCGCTCAATTTGAACGATCACTCTAATTCTGTCTGCATTCTAAAGTATAGAGAGGAAAAGAAGAGTCCTTCTACCGAGGGTATTAGTGCCCAACCTATATACAAGATCGTTTGGCATAGTGCTATCTGAGTTTGAGGGTTTACATTGCCATTGGCTGTCGCGACGAGGTTTTGTAGTAGTTGTACTTTCGTATTTTCTCTCTTGTATCCATAACGACGAATTAGCAAATTCCACTTTAGTTATAATAAACGTGAAGTACCTACGGGCAGTTTATTCGACAATTTTAGGGTTTATGGTCTGACGGAGGTTAAAATGATTGCTTCTCAAAATCGAGCTCGAAAGTGCAGTAAGTGAAACTGGGGACACCAGCGAAGTCGGCGGTGAAATTGGATCCGACTTCCTGCCAACCTTTGTTGTGCTCATGGCATCCAAAATCCCCGACCCGGCTTAGCTTCGGCTATGCTCGGAAAAAATACCTCTGGCTACGTCATTAATTGTTACTACTAGCCAGTGCGGTGAAAAAGACATCCGTTAATGCGTTGCATCCGTTTATTAATGCAATTGTCAGTGAGGAAAGTTACGATATTCCATGATTGCACTGTGGAGTGGTAGAATCATGTCACGTCACCGAGAAGGCTTGGCAAACGGACCGACAATTGTGGAACTACCCACTTCCATATGGACGTCTAGATAAGCGCTAGCATGGGTCAAACCCGACTATTCCCATGCGCGGCCGCCCATGGCAGGCTTTCTGAGCGGCGCGGACGTGGATTTTTGGGCCCGCTGACACAACCTCTCACACTTGGGCGCCCGCGCATTGTTAGCTTCAACAGTAAGTGTGGCAGGCACGGTGGCTGGTAATGGTGATGATGAAGTATCGCTAGCTAATAATTGAAAGGAACTTACGGAACCGCTACTCGCGACCACTGATTGCGGAGTGTTGCAACAGTGCGCTTATTCACGACAGTATCACGAGAATCCAGTGCTCGGGCCAATAGCTTACGGGCGATATTAGAATGCATTTTCTCGTCAACGTGGCGGAGGAGTTAAGGGATCGTTAGAGACAAACTAGAAACTGTAAAAGGAGCCTTCACGCACTTCTTTTCCATCTAGAAAGCAGACAACACACATTCGTATCAATCCATATCCAAAATAAAAATAAAAAAATCAACTCTGTCGAGCTATAGCTACTTACTCCCACAACTCCTACGACTCCTACAACTCCCACGATTCTCCAGGCTCGGCCCCTGAAACTTAAGTTACTGCAACAATGAAGTTCACGGCAGCCCTTCTTTGCGCCGGAACCCCGGCCCTTGTCCTCGCCCTACCACCCTCGGGCGCTAGCCAAGTCGTCCCTCGCCAGTCCACCACCCTCGCTACCGTCGTAAAAGCTGAGCTCACCGGAGACGGCTGTCCGCCCAACTCGTGGACCTTCTCGCAGCACCCGGAGAACCTCCAGAACGCAGTCATCGGCCTGGACAAGTTCCTTGTGCAGGTGCAAAAGGGCACGAACCTCCCCGATATTCCGTCCTCGGAGCGTGAGAAGCGCTGCGACATCGCGTGGTACATCCAGTACCCCGTCGGCTGTACGATGCTCGACTTCCAGAATCGGTTTGACACCTTCGTCGACATTGCAGGCGAGTTGCAGGCCAAGGTGCGGGTCTCTTACGTGCCACAGACAGGCTCTGTCACTCCGAACACACCGCAGGAGCTCGTTTTCAAGTACACCCAGACTGGCGACATGAATCAGTTGAGCGTGGCCAGCGGCAGGATTGAGGTTCCAGACAAGGATCATAGCCTGCTCAAGTTCACTGTTTCCACCCGGGGCTTTGTCGAGCACTTGTCGGGTGATGGGGGGGCGGTTTGGCAGCTTCAGTCATTGAACTTGCTGTTGATGAACCAGCGAGCGTGTTAGGCATGTTGAATTTGGTACAAGATCAATCTAAACAGGATCACGCTGACGCTTGTTGCACTGGTCCATATCTTGTTGTTTAAATATCTCATTATAAAATACTGGCTTTACGAACATTGTTCTAGTCTTACTATCCGCGTTTGTAGAATCTACAAGCACAACCCGAAGCTAGAGATACCAAACACACTAACTTTGCAGTTTTCTATGGAGCTCTGAGCAATAAGTGCTGGCAAGCTAGTTGCTTAGATCCTTTAAGTAGGAGTCTATTGCACCTTTTCTAGCTTATTTGCCGGGGTACTGTCACCAGAGATAAAAAATCTACGGCATCCGCCAACCAACACAAGGGATACCGTACACCAAGTCTTTCCTCCTCTTTTCCTATCTCCATAAACTTTCTCATCATTTTCCCCAAGGCCTTACTATCTTTTGGCATATTTCCTAGCCTTGTTTTAAACAGCTTCCAAGTTTTACTCAACCGTGCATGGCAGCAAACAATTACAGATGGAGTATAATATGTACCAATGTTAGCAACCGTCTTTGGGTTGGGCAGAGGGTTCAGATGATGAATGTCGTCATGGGTTCGCTTTTAGGACGCGTGGTAAAAGATAACACCTAATAAATAGACGTAATGTTAAGTTTAGATTCTACAGCCGTTTTGAAATAATTTCGGGCAGCATGGCCACCTAACGCCACCATAATTACTTCCAGCGAAATCAGTGGCGGTTCAGGAATCAGGAAGAGGGATAGCAACGGAAATGGCTGAGGGTAATCATTGCATAATACAACACTCAATGCAACTTCAATAAAGTAAATGCTAAGACTCCGTTCGTATCTCAATCCCCCGCCTCCAGCTACCTCACATCGTCTGTTCTAAAATGTGCAACCCACGACATGGTTCCAGCGCAACCGGCTCCGAATGAAGCACAGGCGCATAGGCCCGCAGCGTATCCCAGCCCAGCTTGAGGCGACGCCCCCCTAAAGCTTTCAGGGCCTTGCTCTCAGTTCTCTGGCGCCGCTTCTCACCCGCCAAAAAGCACTTATACGATTCATCGAGCGTAATCGCCGACTGTTCAAACACCGCATCGCTGCCCGAACAACGCTCGCTCGCTCCGGCTTGGATGAGCTTGATCGCGCACAGGAGGTACAGAACCTCCATCCGGAGTGCTCTGTCCTGCCGCAGCAGAGCATGCCGCACCGACGTCAGGGGTGTGTTGCCGCACGAGTTTTGCTGCTTCAGATTGATGCCCTTGGCGCGGCACAGGTAGTCCACCGCTGAGAAATTGCCCAGCTCCGCGGCGTAGTGCAGCACCGTGTTTCCCTGGTTGTCGTGGCGGTTCCAGCGCTGACCTGTTTCCAGATCGCCGCCCTCGTTCAGGTCGCCACCCATGTCCAGGAGCTGGCGTATCTTAACCGCGAATTCCGGATCGCCGACTGCAACATGTTTGCCCTTTCGCGCAAGGTCTAGTAAATGCTCCATCGCAGGGGTTCGATCAGCGCAAGTCTGCGGGAGACTGATGTTGAGCTTCCCCCCAGGATGGTCGCTCGACGATTGGCTGGATCCTCCGATGGATAATCTTGCGCTAGCCGCAGGACCAGTCTTCTCCGGCTGGTCCCAGGCCTCGGGCAATAGGCGTTGCAGGAAAGTATACTCGTTGCCGACGAATTCTCGGAGGGCCGCCTTTGCCCTATCCGCCTTCCCCTCCAACCTAGCCAGCTTTTCTATCAGCCGGGCACGAGCCTGGTCATTCAATGGACCCCCTAGTATTTTCCGTACGTCACGCAGTGCCCTCCCCGTCCGACAAGAGTGCAGATCCTCCTCAAGTCGTCGAATAACGTAGTGGTAGAGTCGCTCTCCGGTCTCGGACTTTGTTAACACCAAGGCACGACTTGTGTCCCACTTCATCTCGCAGAAGAAGCACATGAGCCCGCTGAGCGGAAAGGTTGGTCTCGAAACGAGGCAGTGAAGAAAGCTCCGGTTCTCCTTGTCCCTTTGGCATGGGTCGAAACCGCGACACATAAGGTCCTTGATGAGTTCGACAAACTCTCGAACGTCGAAAGAGGGTCGGTAGGGTGGTTCCCAGACGTGGAGGAATGTCTCACCTTGATCATTGACAAGGCAGACCTCGCGTGGTGTCTCGGAGAGAAGCCGCCTTAT
>Ga0247774_1001730_pt1 | contig 10908 bp, 8 predicted proteins | sample UWRJL001104B6_FD_179933 | JGI IMG/M metagenome (GOLD analysis project Ga0247774, IMG submission 179933) | Plant litter microbial communities from Arlington Agricultural Research Station in Wisconsin, United States - UWRJ-L001-104B-6 | ecosystem: Environmental > Terrestrial > Plant litter >... | reverse complement strand
CACTATTTGCCTCGGAAGTAATGCAGTAGGGGGCTTCGTTCATATAGCTACCGTTGTCATCGAACCTGTCTCCATTCGAGTAGATTTCAGAGCGGAGAGTCGAGTCTTTTCTTATTGACGTTCTGGTGCATATCCGAAATAGAACGCTGAATATGGTTACGGACGTTGATGGCAAGAACAGGTATTGTGTCATACAAACGGCTGAGGTTGCTACAATAGCACACCTGGAAACGCTTGATCGTGCATGCTTGCACACAAGACGAGATAGGATGAAGTAAGCGGGATCGGGTGGCGTGTTCACAACGAATGTATTTCTAACGCGAAACTACGGTCGCTAACGATAGCGGTCAGTAAGTTAGTGTTAACGGCGTAATGCAAGCGACCTTGTTTCATTTCCGTCTAGGTCAGTAGTATGCGCATATGACTTAATCGTTCAATGATGTAGAGAGTCCAAAGTTGGGTAACTATGAAGCCTTTTGCATGTGAATTGTCAAACAAGACCCAACTCATGACAAACTTACAAGAGTTGTATAGGAATTACGTGGCGCTATCCTTATCGCCATTAGCAGACTTTTAGCACCGGATCCATCTTCGACGGTGCGATTTCCTGGGCGAGCTGACCGTAGCAGGTATCATTCCGCTGTGATAACTACTGATAAGTATGAGATGCAGCGCGTCTGGCGCTGGGTCGGACTACAGAGGAAGCTCGCCAAATCTACTTAGACAAGCTAATCTTGCAGCTACGATATGATTCCCTCGACTGATAATCCGCAGAGATCTCCTGAAAGTTGCTGCCTGGGAAACCCCCGTGGACCGAGCTAAAAGGATGATACATGTGTCAGTTCAGAGTCGTCAAAGTGGTATTAAACAACTTACCGTCTAACTTTTTAAGTGACTAGGATTCAGGTGGGTTGCGGTCGTAATGTTGCTCAGACTAGCAAACTTCGACGGTCACGAGTCACCCCAAAGTATTCCTCCCGCTCACCGTTCGGGCTATTGCGGGCGGCCTTTTGCCTGTCGGCATCTTCATAGCGCCTCTATGGATGCCAATGCCGTCCGTCTGTGTTGACCCATAAATTGACCAAGTACATGTCCCTGTTACTAGTTCCAACGGATTTCGAAAAGCAGACTTACCGTTGGAAGTGCCAATATGCAGACGTAGAGCGCACGGTCCGAGACAGCGGCCGCTGCGCCTCACTCGCGCCGCATAGTGCGGAGCGTTGGTTGTTGGGGATCGACAGGACTGCTCCGATTGCTACCTGGCAATGTCGGTTTGATTGGTGCGAAGTATCTGGAGGTGGTATGCATAGGTTTCAAAAAAAACAATTTGGGCGTGGCGCAGACAGAAGCATCACATATTCGATCAAGTGCGTGTAACGCCTCGGTATCAATACATAAAGAAATAAAAGCCTAACTGCAACATAATTACATCGTTGACATGCACTTGCATCCATCCCGGTAACGTTTGTGTTAATTCCTCTCCAGAGTGCCAAGTTTTATGACCAAACCATATTGGCCGATTTTAATCCGCACGTATCTGCGTTGAAAGAACTCAAATTTCCAAGAAACAATGTCAAACGACAGACAACCCCAGAACCGGGTGGTTCCAATTCTTCGGTTGAGACCAGTCGTGCCAACCGAGTTGATTCAGCCTCGCCAAAGGATTAAGCAGCCAGATGGGCCATGGATAGCACACCCAGGTTTAATCCTCGAGACAGCCAACGAACCCGGTCCAGCCCTCAACCACCCGCCGGACATCACCATGGATAACTATCGAGACCTGTATAAGGGCCGAGGTCTGGGACTACTGGATAAGGATGCTAAGAGGGAAGACTTTGAAATCCAGTCCATCATCACTATTGCGCCGCCGGTTGATATGCAACAGACAGAAGGGATGACGGACCGCGAAATTGCGTCAAAGGTGGAACAGTATTATGTTGGTGCTCATCAGTATGACTTTCTATCCCAATATTTTTCGTTTTCAGTGCGTTTGTGTGAAGCTAACTTTGCCAACTTTTAAAAGGTATTTGCGCCCTTCACTATCCGCACCTCCTCGCTTGACAGAACTCTTCGGCGCCGACTGGAGAATGAATGCTCGCGGTATCTATTATCGGCATTACTATTCTCGTGGGTGGGTTACGGCCGATCATACCCTGTGGCTACCATCACTGGATGAGGCAGAATAGAGTCTTCCAACCGAAGAAAACCGTCGCGCTCGAGCTAGGATATTTTTGAAGCACACGTTGAACAATGAAAAATGGAATAAGAGCGAATACGCATGGGAGGCCGACGCTTGGGCTGATGTCTTTGGACAAATGAGAGATGACCCACTGCTAGCTGTGTAAGATGTTTTTTTTTTGTCTCATGTCGATTTTCTATACCGAGCTTACAATGTGTTAAGGGACAAGCACGAGTATAACACCATGGGGCAAAAGACACACCCAGTTTCATGCCTTTTGACAGGCGAGACCAAGTTCATCAAACGAATCCCGGATGCAACATTTGGACTCGCGACGTTCCAGCCTGAAGATTACCAGAGCGTAATCGGCGAATGGGATCTTGATCGCGACCGCCTGGAGGCTTTGCTCCTTCACCGACATTGCGGTCTTATCTCCGACCCTCGTTGGGGAGACAAAAGTCTCGTCTTTCCCTTTGCAGTGTACGAAGCTAAGGGATGGAGCGGCGATGCTCGCGATGCACGTCGGCAGGCGTGCTCAGCGGCAGCAATTTATCTTGACATGCTAGACAATTTAGCACGGCAACCCGGAAATATGGGGAAAGCAGGCAGCGAGTACCAAACAGATGAGAGTCGCAGCAGCCAGGTATTCGTGTTCACATCATTTGGCGCCCATTGGCACGTCCTGGTGGGGTACAAAAGGCCAAGACTCAAGAGAGAGCATGCTGGGCTTGAAGGGTTAAGCAAATACGTATATGTGGGTATAAATTTCTTTTCCTTTTTTTTATCTTTTGTTTACTGACAATATGCAATATAGCTATTCCAAAGAATCTGGAGCGCCCGGGTTGTGACTGAGCAGAAGGCCTGGGAACTGTTATCAATCATCGATCAGATCCATCTCTGGGGGGTGACGGATTTTAGAGATTTCGTCATCCAGCATCTCAAGCCGTGGCATGAGTTCGGCAAGATATGTTATGTCAACGACATTGGCTTCATGAACTACGTACCAGAAGCAGGGAGACCTGTCGTCAACGACCAGTTAGTTTACAAACTCCCTCGATCGTGCATTCGGCTTCCACGCTGGACTATGCATTTTACCCAGGAGGCTTGCCGAAAATTCGAAGACCGGGCGGCCATTCATATGAAGGAAGCCTACATCAACTACCACACCGATAGCCAGGCCATGGAAAATGTTTGGTCCTGTGTAATAGGTAATTGTGGGACGCTTGAGGATGGCGGGTATCCATTGGCGTCTCTGGAAGAAGCGATGATGCATATTCATAATGTCCACGAAGAAGATGACGATGCAGAGGAATCGCGAATGCCGAGTCTACCAATACGTAAGAAGAACGGAGGCGATACTTTGCAGGAATCTAGACGGCGCCAAAAACGACCATACGAGGATTTACTCGACGCTGAAGGCATTCAGCTATTTAAAAAACGCAAAGGATAGACCAGAGGATAAGAGGAATGACGAGTTTATTTGCCGTGTCGAGTGAGTGTCAGGCGTACGAATTATATTTCGGGACAAAGGCGGTGTCTACAGGTTCGTGGACGGATATTGGAAGCCTCGGGGTGTTTCTAAGGCGTTGAATTGAGAAGAGGGAGCCTTGAGATAGAGATAACACGATCTAGGCGGAGCATACCAGCCACCGGCAATGTCAAGACTCAAGAGGGCGATCGAGCAGCTAGGGTATTTTTAGAAGCCACCAAGGGTGCAGATATAAATAAGTGCTACTGTAGATGTATTATAGCATTACTTTCACTAAATTTATCCCTTTATAATTGAGTGGCAACCAGCAACCAGCAACCAGCAGTCATTTCATGAGAATTATTAGGATGTCTTAATTATCAGAAAAGCCGAAATTTGTTAATCCAATCCCCCCGCCTCCCCCGAAGCTAGGACTGTCGTTTGGCAAACAGTTAAGCATGCACATGAGGCAACTACATACAGCTGCCATAATGCTCATCGAGAAAACACAGACTTTCCCGCAAACGATGCAGGTCTGACCACAGAAGTGGCGGGCCGAGGCGAGCTGCTCCTTGCGCTTCTGCTTCTTCCTTTCCTCCTCCGTCATAGAGACGTATTCCATTCCAGGTGCTGGCCCTGGTTGGCTGCCAATGGGTTGGGGGTTTTGCAACGTTCCGGCTCCATATTCGTCTACATGGGGCCCTTTTGCATCTGTAGGTGCCACCCAACCTTGGGGAATCTGATTCTGGTTATAGACAGTGACTACCGGACTCTGTGGTTGTTGGTAAGACAAAGGCTGTGTGACCTGGATGGGTTGCGCTTTTTGCCGGTTATTTGGCGCGATTGCCGAGTTGAGTGGTGGGCCTTGCTCGGAATTGACCGTTGGGATGTATACCGGCGGTGGAGAACTGATTTCGACAACCGGGCCATAGGACTAGAGGCCAGTGGGGACGGCGCAGTGGACATTCCCATTTGCTGAACAGACATTTGTGGCTGCGTCGGTTGGGTGACATGGCTGTGAGGGGACCCCGGGGGGAGCGGTTTCCTGTCTCCAGAATTTGACTTAGGTCCAAGATCATCCTGGATAGTCTGAGTCAGATTCATAGTCTTTTGATTTTGATTTTATTTCCGTTCAAATAGTACAGCTTAATTAGACGGTATCGAAGCTCGGGGTTCACAATTACCATTAGGGCCTATGAGATTTCCACATTGGGGATCAGATGTTCAGGAGTCAGGACTCATGAAGGCGAGTGACCGCCAGGCTGAATCTTTTCCGATTCTCATGCGGATTCTCGCTATCTTTTATAGAGTATCTCCCCACCGGCTATTTCGGCAGCTTCCATGGCAAATGACATGTGTGATTGGTTATCGTCTCTCCTGGTCTGCATATTGAAGGCGCCGCCTCGTCTCTTCTGGCTGCAGAATGGCGTTCTCCCACCACAGCAGAGGTGGTGGAGAACAGTGGCACTAGTGCCTCTATTTGTTTTCGCGTTTGTGGCTTTCAGTAGTTTCATCACCTAGTGGGATACTGACGTGGCATACAGACTTGCAGAGTGCGGGAATTTCTGTCTAGCTGGACCGGTCTAGCGGCAAGCGCAGCCTCGCAACAATATTCGCCGGCCAGATCCACGGGCGCCTCAATTCGTCCGCCATGCATATTCCCCCGCTTCGTGGCTGTAAAACCTTCCCCGCCAGGTGGGATTCCTGGCGTGGCTTGCTAGTCTGTAGGGTAGGGAAATCCACTGCCAGGCGGTAAGAACTGCCTTCGCACAATTGTTGTCGGCTTAATCTAAGGACTCCCTCGACTCGTTCCTAGTACAACTTTTTATCTGACAGAAAACGTCGGCAATCATGGCTCACCTCCCGCATGAGACTAATCCGTACGAGTATGAGGTCTTACCCTCCCCTACCAGCATCAGACTTATCAGACTACGCGGTTACGTGAAGGGAATTTACCCTCACGACACTAAAGTCTCTATCACGCTTGGAATTTTCGAAATCTCAGAAGCGCCGCCTTTCAGCGCCCTCTCATATACCTGGGGCGATTCGCGATGTCCTTATCTCGACGAGAATGCATCCGCGGCCCCGGAAGAACTCTACAGTATTGACTGCGATGGATTTTCCCTCCAGGTTCGGCCAAATCTTTTCGCTGCTATCGAGATGCTTAACACCGTGTCAACACCGAAATCTGAATACATATGGGTTGATGCAATATGTATTGACCAGATGAGTCTGGCAGAACGGGCGTCGCAAGGCTCATGGGAGACCTTTATCAGACTGCTACATTGGTTATCGTCTGGCTTGGCGCCGAAGATTCTACCATCTCGGATGCGCTGGTTGTCATGGAGCGTCTTGGCTCCATTGGCGAGGTGCCAAGATCGAGGGAGCACTTTAATGAGTTGAAAGCGACAACGGGGCAGCTAGGAATATCTGTACTAAAGGATAGGGACAACCGCCCTACCACCCTTGGAATCGAACCCATTACGAACCGCCAGTGGCTGGCATGGGTTGCTCTCCTCCATCGCCCATACTTCCAGCGAGTGTGGGTTATCCAAGAAGTCACGCTTGCGCGGAGCATCACTGTTTTGTGTGGACGCAAAACGATAGAGTGGGAAAAATTCTCCGCCGCGGCTTTCTTCTTCCTCCAATCGGGCTGGCACCTTCAATATCATCCCGAGGTTGCGAATTTGGACATAACCGACCCCGAGGATCGGCGGGGGTTCGAACTCCTTCTTAAGAGAAAGATGGACGCGGGAACCGCCGCGATGCAGCTAGTCAAAACCCGCAAGATTTCCAGAATCGGCGCACCATACACGCTCGAGCAACTTCTTACAACGCATCGCTTCTGCAAATCTACGGATCCGCGGGACAAGATTTACTCTGTATTGGGTATAGCGGCGAAAGATAGGCCGCCTTTTCTCGATGCTCACAAGGCTGAGTGCCTCCGGGTCGACTATGAGATTCCGGTCGAGATGCTGTACACCAAGGTGGCTCGCCTGTTGGCTGAATCTCGGCTCGATTTGCGTATCCTAGACCAGAGAGAATCAAACCGGGAGCGTTTCATCATGACGCTTCCGTCTTGGGTACCCGACTTTAGCGTCCGGCTCCTACCCAGCGAATTGTGTGGCAATCACAAATTCAAGGCCTCTGGTGACCTGAAATGGCAGCCAGATGGCCGAGCATACAGCGACCCTCTGTTGAATGTTCAGGGCTATAGTCTTGGTGTTGTCGAGGCTCACTCCCGCAGTCCGGAGGGCATGCTCCAGACTCCGCTCTGGGGAAGCATCTGCGAAGTCGCCTGTGGGCTCTCTGACTACTATTCTACAACGTGAGTACAGCGCGCTTCCACTATTAAGCAGACTGTCACTGACTGGAATGCTAGCGACCAGCATGATAATTCGACCACTCGCGCCGAGGTTCTGGCCCGCACTTGCATCGCGGACAGCCTCAACGGCCAAGTTCCAGCCCCTGCAAGCCAGTTGATCCCGCAATTCGTCGCACACGTCGCAACACTTATTGGCACCGCGGCTAAGTGGTACAGAGACAGTGAGAAAGAACGGTCAAGGGGGAGCCGCGTTCTGGGAAGGCTGCACCTGTGGATGATAAAAAACCGCGGCCTTTCGATGGAGAGCCGCATATCGCCCTGGATTCGCCTATTTGGAAACGAGAAGTCGGACTCGGCGATCAGCTCGGGGGCTCTTATGGAGCAGATGGAGCAGATGGCCGAAAGGGAGGAGCAACCATATTCTCATGACTACAGACAGGCCGCCAATCTCACGATTGGTTATCGCGTGGTGTTCCGCACTAGCAGCGGTCTGTTGGGTGTCGGACCCATTGACCTGAAGGTTGGGGATGAGGTTTGGGTTTTGGCTGGAGCCATGACCCCGTTAGTTCTGAGGAACAAGAAGAGGGTCGACGATAAGGAGAGTCAAGGCGTTCAGCACTACGAATATCTTGGCGCTGCTTATGTGCATGGGATGATGAATGGGGAAGCTATAATTCAAGATGCAGCTATGCAGGATATAGTTCTAGAATAACTACCTTGATAGTATTTTAATTAGTTATCTTAAATAGTTCAAGACGGCCAATCAATGCTGAGTTCAACCTATTTGCTCTATGATGAGGGTGATATGTTTGGAATGGGCGGACAACTCTTTTTTTTTTCTTTTTTTGGAAACGAATGAGTGGTAACAGTTCTCTTGCGAACATGATTTTTCAAGAAGGGTAGTTATGTGGGGTTTCGGAGATTTGCTACCGGCTGTTGTTCTCAAGACTAAGTCAACATTTGCTGTTTTTAGCCCTACGAGAATTCGCGTAATAAATAAGAGAGACGTGCTGTTTTATATTGTCAGCTTGATGGCGCTCATGGGCGGGTTAATCTCTTCCCTGGCCCCTAAAACCACCTCTAAAAGTTTTCAGTTTAGGGTAATGTCAAGTATCTAGTTCGAGACCTCTTAGCATACTCATAACTCGGCATCTGTTGATTGAGCTGGACGAGGACCGAGAAAACCCGAAATACCGGCCCAGCCGTGGTCCGCCGCTGCCAAATCGTACCCAGTTAGAGTCGTTCGTTCTTCTAATTCTAAAAGGTCGTCAGTCTACTCTGGCTAGCACAATGGATATTCTAAGCTCATTTATTGCCATTGGTTTTATCTTGACTACTTAAAGTATTATAAGTTCCGCCTAGGAGAAGTTCATGCCCCAAAGCCGAGGGTTTGTAAAATCGGTAAATAAATGAAAGTAAGAATAGAAAATACGTGCATCCTGGTTGATGCTAGGACCAATCAGACTTTCAACTCTCAGACCTCAGCGTAGAGACTACACCATATGTAGCCCATATTGTGAAGACTTTAGTGTCGTCCTTTCAGGATCTTGCCAACTGGCCACCTGACTGCCTCGGTTCCGGCCCTCACCACTTCACATGGGAAGTAAATCCTCCCCAGGAACGATGGTGCCGTTCAAAACCGCCGCCCTGTGCGCCCGCGCCAGCATGCCGTACGCGGGCATGTACGTATCGAAGTAGGGCATCAGCTCCGCCGCGCCGGGCGTGTTCCGCCAGTCGCGCATCAGGTCGCACACGATGGCGAACGTGGACACCACGTTAACGCCGGCGCCCATCATTCGGAGGTTCGAGACGTCGCGCACGAGCTCGGTGGTGGTGCCCGAGGCCTCGACGTTGGCCCAGACGGAGTAGCCCTCGGCGCGGAGGGAGAGGGCCAGGAAGGCGGTGCAGACGTCCGTGACGATGCCGGCGATGATGATTTGTTTACGACCCGTGGCCTCGATGGCGGCGCGGAAGTCCGGATTGTCCCACGCGTCGACTTCGCCATTGCGCATAATCAGGGATGCATTTGGGTACATGTCCAGAATCTCTTGGGGCAGGGGGCCATTGGGACCTAGGTAGGTGTGTTAGGTGATTTCCCAATTCTGGACTATATTGTTGGCCTGGTTAGGCGGTCTACTCACCCACTTGAGCTGAGCTGGTCATGATGACGGGTAAGTCAAAGACTTTGCCGATAGCGGCGTGGGCCAGCATATTGTGGCGGTACAACGTGGGGTCAAAATCCCTGGTTAGGTGGTACAAGCCCTCTTGCATGTCAAGAACCACCAGTACCTGCGGATACAACCAATATTAGGTGCCATGGCCACTTAATGCGATGCGCGGTGTACTCACAGCGTTGTCCTTGTCAAGTCGCTCCCAGGGAACGCTGTTGGCCATGACAAGCGTGGCCATGGATGCGGCTGTGTGAAGCAGGGCGGCAATGTTGAACTTCATCTTGAGTGAGTCTTAAGACGTGAATCTTAGTTGGCCAAGTTGAGATGTTTCGATTTCGTGGACTGCGCAAAGAAAGCCACAGGTAGTAAAATATTCGAACCAGTTCGGCGACGGCGAAGGCACGGGGGTTGAATATGGCCTGTCGAGAGAAAAACTTCTCGTGAAGCCAGAGCAGAGAGTCATGGCGACTTAATTATAGACATGACCGAACGCTGAGATGGCAAGTTGGAGCTTCTCGGAACCTAAAATTTATAATTGCTTTCCAATCCGAGAGAATCTGCCCGTGGGGCGGCTGGGAATGGCAGTCAGTGGCCAATTGAGCAAATAGTGAATCTTTGAACTGGAGGTTTCTGTAAGAAGCGTGTCATTCAGGCTCGCGATTGTGGTTACATTTCATTCGTATTCAAATCATGACGGATGGTGGCGAGAGACCCTGCAACGCCGTTTTAGGCTATGTACAATGCACGCTGGAAGATAAGCTCTGACGAACAATTCGTCACCGGCTGCAGAACCTGCATCAAGGTGGATTCCGGATGTTGGAGTGGGGAATCCGGCATGCTGACATATTGTTGAGCGACCATTACACCACGCTCAAAAATGCTTATTCGCTGCTTGTCTCTACTGAGAGGATGGGGTGGTTATGCCGCTCGGCCCGAACGTGTGGACCGGCAGATGCAGCGATGTGGGTCTGATTCGGGAGCTCCCGCCTTCTTTTCGTCCAAGGTCAATGTTACGATTTGGTATGGATTTGGCCAGTTGCACTGTGCTGGTTGAGCACGTGGCGTGACTCTCTGTTTCCGACCTCGTGTTGCTTATTTGCCTGAGATATTCAATATCCCATCTATGTTGCATTGCCTTGGACTTACTGAAGCCAAGGGGGTAGAGCTTAGGCGACAGGAAGAAGAAATGTTTACCAAACTTGTGCAGCCAGCGACTTGCATCTGCGAAGTCCTCCCAAAGCCCTACTCTAAGCCCTGCCCGGACGTGGATCATTCAGCCTGGCTGTCGGACCTGTGTCTTTTTGCGCGGCTTGTTAGGCATGTGCAGCTCCTTCCGCTTGTCGTAGGGGTTGTAATTGGCCATCCTGCATGCCTGTCCTTGAAACTAAATCTAAATAACCTGTCTTGAGGTAAGGACGTAATAACGCGTCGACACCCCCGACCAGATTTCAGTTTCGGTGTCTTGTGATCTTCGCCACCAAGTTGAGAAGTATTGATGACCAACTCTCAACACCTGGATCAACTCCGGACTCACATATCCCCATGTTATATCTGTGACTTGCAAGTCCTTCTGGATTTCTTCCCGCGCCACGTTCAGTCTTCCGAGCACTTCGAGACGAGCACTTCTCCACATACCTGAATACAGCAATTCCTCAGGTCCAATCTCAGAGTCATGATCTCCCTCTCTCAGCCACTTAATCCTGCTATTATCAACGACCTTTGTTGAATCAAACCTAGCGGCATCAAGATCTGGCAGTGATTCTTC
>Ga0247774_1001729_pt1 | contig 10911 bp, 12 predicted proteins | sample UWRJL001104B6_FD_179933 | JGI IMG/M metagenome (GOLD analysis project Ga0247774, IMG submission 179933) | Plant litter microbial communities from Arlington Agricultural Research Station in Wisconsin, United States - UWRJ-L001-104B-6 | ecosystem: Environmental > Terrestrial > Plant litter >... | reverse complement strand
AAATCGTTTCTTCAGAATCAGCTACTTGGAATCCCTCAGAAAATACCTGGGATTTTTTCAACGGAACCGCTTATATAGTTGCTCCTGACGGCTCTTACCGCAATATAGTTAGGTTTCAACACCAGCAATTGCAACTCCCCCGCACGCCATTAGATTTAGCTGCCAGAGCGCGGGATTTTAAGGAAATGAACATTGCCCAAGCTTTAGAGCGTTTAGAAATCCTTAAAAACAGTGGCGACGAACCGCAAATTCGCAAATTAAAGGTGCGAATTCAAGAAAAATATGCTTTTCCTTTCGTGTGCATGGTATTTGGTATAGTGGGAGCAGCTTTGGGAACTCAACCGCGCCGTTCCGGCAGAGGAACGAGTTTTGGTATTAGCGTAGTTGTGATTTTTACTTACTACGTATTTTCTTTCATCACCAGTTCTATGGGCGTGAAAGCTGTTTTGACTCCGATTCTGTCGGCTTGGCTGCCGATCGTGTTTGGCTTGGGAATCGGGGGATTGTTGTTGGTGCGAGCCGCGGCTAGGTAAGTTTTACCACTAACATTGGGAATGGGTAATTCGGAACTTGTACTGCAATTCGACTGCCTTCGGCTCCTTTCCCTTCGACTACGCTGAGGAGAACCGAAGTCGAAGGCAAGGAACAGCGTAGCGTAAGTATTGGGAATTGATAATATCGTTTGCGTGGCCGAACTTCCTTCATTTAAGGATTAGAAAAAGTATTGATTTCGCCACCGCCAATATAGCGTCCCGGAGGCAGGGAGCGGGGTGTAGAAAAAGGTTGAGGTTGAAGGGGCTGCACGCCCTGATTGGTGTTTTGGGGAACAAATCCAAAGTTAGGTGGCTCCGGCAAATTAAGCTGACTCGGCGGAGCTGTTTGAAATTGAGAATTCGCTGAATTGGGAGAGAATTGAGGGCTAATTATCTTGCTTCCCCCAATCGCACTTGGAAAGGGAGATGGACCGACATTGGGAAGTAGAGGTGTTGGCGAAGGTGTGGCTACTGGAAGAGCCACAGGTTGAACTTCAGGTGCGAAGCCTGAGCCAGATAAATTAGTTTGGTAAGGATTTTTCGGCAAGGCCACCGTTGGAACCGCTGCATTAATCTCGGGGAGGCTCGGTACTCGGGAATTTAACCCAGCCAAGGGCTCAGGGACTGTAGCTGTGGGGTTTAAGAATTCTTGAGATTCCTGGCTCACAGTAGTTGTTGGAGACACAAGTGGGGGAAGTGCTGTGGGAACACTCACAGGATTTGCTCCAGCTTGAGCTTTAGCGGTCGTTGGGAGCAAATTTGTCGCATTTACTGCTGCCGGATCGGAAGCCGGTCGATCGAGCAATGTAGCCGAGTCTGCTGTTTTTTCACCCTCCGCCACCGTTGCCGAAGTGTTAGCAACGACGTATTTTTTCATAGCTGCTTGCAGCGGACTCAAAGGCAGAGAATTGTCGTTTTTTTTATCTGAATTAGCCTCACTCGACGCCTGCGATAAAGTTGCTGTCGCTGTACCCCCAGACTCAGGCTCGATCGTTTTTATCCCGGAAGTCAGTCTCCCACTGCCAGATAAACTCAACGGTGATGTTGCGTTTGAACTTGGCAAGCTGGAATTTTGACGGTTATTGTTTCCCGCCTCGACAGCAGGATTTGCTAAATTTGGCACAGGCAAAAATTCACTGCTTCCTACCCGCTTGGGGGCCGAAGATGGCTGAGGAGTTTCTAAGCCCCGATCTCGAAGTTCGTCGAATAAACCTTTGCTTTTTACTACTGATGAATTTAACAAGTTCACTTCAGAAGCAGTAGAGCCATTAAACTGATTGACTAGCACTGGTAAGCTGTCGATTTCAGCGGCAATGGCGGTATCTTCAGCAGATAGCCCCGATAGCGAAGCTGGAGAGTTTGAGGCTGGTACTTCTTCGCCATCTATGCTCAACCTTTCTGGATTTACAGATACCTCCCAGATAAATAACCCCCCTGCACAGAGCACGGCTAGGGGAGCCCAAACCGCTGGTTGGGTCCAGTGGCGCAACCGCGCTATTAGATAGCGGGCAGATGTAGGAAATCGCTTAATAATTGACATAGTTTTGCTTCCATCCGAGCGTGCGGATTTAAAACTATTTTTCCTAGTCTACCACATCAATCTTGATTATTTTTGCTATGCCGGGTTAAGTGCGATCGGGAGGCTCTCGGTTTGGCTTTTACTGTCGGTGTGCGATCGTCCGGCTCGCTATATTTATAGACTTTGCTGTGCGGGACGGATCGGATTCCCAAAAAACGCTTTTTACTTCCTGCAGAGATGCTCCGAGTACGCTCAAACTTTTGATTGAAAGTTGCGAAAGCTCAATGCAACGGGTGAAAATCCACAAAGCACTTGTAGAAATATGTCTTGCTTTCCTCAAATCAAAAGGCATAAGATGATAAAATGTTATGCGATGCGGTGCCAGGTCTGCCGGGTATGTCAGCAGATCGACCTCAAACCAAAATGTCAAACCAAAATGTCAAGGTAAAATTGGCAATTGCTGAGAATAACACCCAAGGAAAGTTGAGAGGAAATTAATGAAAAAAGTAGTTGAAGTATTAGCAAATCGGGAACAACTAATAGATCGATCGCTGGAGATTGTGGTGTCGAAAATCTCAGAAGCCATAGCAGAACGCGGACTTTGTACGATCGCCGCAGCGGGCGGAAGCACACCGGAACCGCTCTACAGAGCGATCGCAGCCCAAGACCTGGCCTGGGACAAAATTCACGTTTTCTGGGGCGACGAACGCTACGTTCCCCCAGAACACCCAGACAGCAATCAAAAAATGGCGCGCCTCGCGTGGCTCGATCGAGTGAATATCCCCGCCAGCAACATCCACCCCATGCCCACAGGCGCCGGCGACCCCGCAGCCGACGCTGCGGCGCACCAAACCGAATTACAGCAGTTCTTCAAAGTATCCGAGGGCGAGTTTCCTGCTTTCGACATCATTTTATTGGGCATAGGAGACGACGCCCACACAGCCTCTCTATTTCCCGGCACAGCAGCCTTGGAAGTCCGGGATGCCCTAGTAACTGTCGGCAACAAAGACGGTCAACCCCGCATTACCTTTACAGTCCCCTTAATCAACCGGGCCCGGTGCGTCATCTTCATGGTCGCAGGAGCCAGCAAACAACCCGCCCTAGCTCAAATTTTTGCCCCCGCAGCCGACGAAATGACATATCCCGCCAGACTCGTTCAACCAGAGGGCGAGCTTTGGTGGCTGCTCGATCCAGCGGCTGGCGAAGCAGTAAAATAGCCGACAGAGCCGCAAGCGTGCCAACACAGCCAACATTATCACTAACTCAATCTTGCCCATCACAGCTAACGTCACGGCGTCAGCTCAGTTGCTAGTATTAGCGAAGCAATATAAGAATTGTGGCGGTTAAAGTTAAAATTTGACCATATACACGAGTATTTTTATGAGGCTGATTTGAAAATCTGGCCGATAGCAAGGAGAAATCGATGATTGTCTGTCCCAATTGCAATCACCAGAACCCGGACGGGGCCAGCCAGTGTGAGGCTTGCTACACGCCTTTACCTGTTACCGCAATTTGCTCGAACTGCGGTGCAGCAGTTCAGACAGATGCAGCATTTTGCGGCCAGTGTGGCTTTAACTTGCGTCCGGGTTCCATAGTTCCAGAAGTTGAGGTGACCGTACCGTCCCCCTCGCCTGTAGGCCCCACAGTGGTATCGTCACCGGCGCCGGATTTAGTCCCACCCGATCCCCTGATGGCAATGGAACCTCTAGTTACCCTGAATAAGGGGCTCAACTTGGAAAAAACTCCCGCCAGCATTCCGACGATTCCCGATCCCCCGCCATCGCCCTCGGTTCCTGTTACAACTGAATCGGTGGCAACACCAGTAAATATCTCTCCTACTGTTCCGGGCCCACAGCCACCAGGTGTAGCTAAAACTCAACTGCAACAGCAGTCGGCCCGCCTGCTACACGTTCAGACAAATACGCCGATGGAATTGCCTCACAGTCTGTCTGTGGTTCACATAGGCAAGCCAAATGACTTAGTACCGCCGGATATTGATGTTTCGGGATTTGCTAATTCTGAGATAGTTTCTCGGGTACACGCAAATCTCCGGGTGGAGGGAGATGCTTGCTACCTAGAAGATGTAGGCAGTTCCAACGGCACTTACGTCAACAATACTCCGCTACCCAAGGGAAACCGCCACCGGTTGCGACCGGGAGACCGCATCTCTCTGGGCAAAGGAGACCTGGTTACCTTTTTATTTCAAATCTCTTAGAGCGAGTTTGGATTGGGCGATCGAAAGTCTAAAATCTAAAATCGCATCTTGAGGCGCTCTACCAAAACTCAATGCTGCCAATGTGATTAAGCTGACCTTGCTACATCCACTCCAGTCTATACCCGTCCGCAGTTGGATCTTTGAAGACGAGCAGGTCGTCCGGATCGGGCGCTCGACCGAAAACCACGTCGTTCTTTTTAGCGCTGTGGTTTCTCGTCGCCACATCGAATTGCGGCGCAGCGGCATAACTTGGGAACTGATCAATTTAGGTACCAACGGCACTTACCTCGATGGTAAGCCGATCGCTAAGGTTCCCATTGTGGACGGTCTGATCGTTCACTTGGCTCGCTCAGGTCCGAAAATTCAAATCAACGTAGGCCCGAATCAGTCCTCAGTCCAGTTAGGACAAATTAGCGTCAAGCCAAGGGAGACTAAGGAAATTCACGCTCCCTCGGGCGGCGTGCAAATTAGCACGATTCCTGTTCCCGACCAAAAAGAAGTTGGCACTTCCAGGGAAGAGGAGGAGTTAACCGAGGCAGATAATAATCGCCATTATTCGGAAGAAGAATATTAAATCGGCTTCTTTGGACGATCGACATTTTTCAAAGGCGGCACTCAGGAGTTTATTTATGAGTACATCACCACAGATTGTTAGGCGCAGCGAACTGCTCAACAGGCGCACGATCGACCGCAGAACGGCGGAAGAGGTCGGTAGGGTAGATCGGGTTTGGCTCGATGCTCACTCCCAGCGGGCGATCGGCTTTACTTGCAAGTCGGGACTTTTGGGCAGCAAAAAAACTTGGTTCGCTTGGGCGCAAGTTGATACGGTGGGGGAAAATGTTTTTGTTACCATTAACCCGGAACTGCCGGAATTGCATCAGCCGGAACAAGCTGTTTGTCCGATCGGGCTGGAGGTGCTCACGGACGCTGGGAATAAGGCAGGTGCAGTGGTTGACTACTTATTTGATGCCCGGACGGGTTCAGTCACCCACTACCTATTTAAATCCAGCGGCTGGCGTGGCGTTTTAGACGACATTTACCTGTTACCTGTGGCAGCTATTTCGACCATCGGCAGCAAGCGGGCGATCGTCTCTGAAGCTGCTGTATCGGAGCCAGTGCAGTACGCGGAGGGACTGCACAAAAAAGTCGGTCTGGTAGCAGAGTTTTTACATGAAGATTTCGACAGAACTCTCAAAAATGTGGCAGGTGTGAAGCGGGGCGCTCAAAGTCTGGCGGAAAAATTCCAAGATAAAGCTCTAGAAGTCAGGGATGTAGCTCAAGAAAAAGTTGCAGAGTTGAAACGGCAAAGACAAGAATCTGTCCCGCCAGAGCCGAACCCGGAGCCACCCGACTCAGATTTGAGCTGAAGTTTGGCCTTCCCGCTCGCCGGGGGACTAATTGCCGATCGCATTTTGGGTCCGCGCGCGCGAGGAAGGTCGATCGGTATTTTCGCTATGAGAGATTGATGTGTTGTCGCTCAAAATTCCAGTGCTGCTCAAAGCATTGTATTTTAAAGGTATCGCATCAATAAGGAAAATGTTAGCAACTCAAAAAGACCTATGCTGTTTGATACAACCAACAAGTATTTTATCTAGAGCCCCCAGCATTAATAATTGGTTAACTTCTTTCTTTACAAACAGCGATTCCTCGATCGTTGACTGTCGCCCGATCGAGAACTTGAATCAGCGCTGCAACCAGCGCGGGTCTGAGTTAAATTCTCTGGTTCGTCAGCGGGAAAAGGGTTATTTGGTCGATCGAATTGAGCGGCTCACCCATGCGAACAATCGTTCCCTCCCAGACCACATTAATCAAGCGGTTAAGACCGCTGTCAATCACTGGGACGTTCACCCGATTAATAACATCGTGTTTGGTTGTTACCGAGGACAGCAAAAATTTGCGCCTGCGCCAAAAGCTAACCATCAAAAGTTTGTTCAAATGCCTCAAGCAGCCAAAAGTTCAACTTTTACGGCAGACCGAGGGAATAGTGGCGCACTGACGACGCCTTTAAAAATCAAATTTTTTGCAGTTTTCTGCCAAAAAATCTCTCTGGAAGTATCCCCGTTTCTGTCTGGCGGTGGAGTGTCAAAACATCAGTGATTACCTTAACTCTTTTACATCCTATCCAGTCTGTCGCGGTTCAAAGTTGGTGTTTTGAATCAGAACCGGTGGTTCGGATCGGTCGATCGAACGACAATGATGTAATTATTTACAGCGCTGTAGTTTCCCGCCACCATGTAGAGCTGTGGAATCACGCCAATGGCTGGGAAATTATTAATTTTGGTGCTAACGGCACTTATGTAGATGATAGACCGATCGCTCAGGTGTCAGTTGTGGACGGGATGACAATTCGCTTGGGCAACTCCGGGCCAAAAATCAGGATTGGGGTGGCCGCCACGAATCAACCGGGCAAAATAATCAAGCCACCGCAGCAGGATCTCCGTCAAAAGGAGGAAGTTTCAAAAAACAGGTCAACTGCTTGGCCTGGGGGCGTGGGAATCATCGAAGACGATGAACATGGGGGGCTGACTCAAATCGATCTTGACTGACAGGCAGCTATCTATCCGTGCGGGCTAGTTCAAACAAAGCTCCAGGTGCCCAATTCGAGCGTCTAACTAATATTTTGGTAAGTGGCCTGATTTGTGCCTAACTATCCCTATACATTAATTAACACGTTCTCTAGTAGGATTTCACCCTTCTAAAGATAAGATTGGGGGGATCTCGATCGATATTAGCTCACTTTCGCTGCTTGCCCAGCGGCGGTAATCTAAGAGCAACTGGTACATCAACCGCTGTTTGACGCTCAGCAGTACGCTCTTGAGCAAAGCATTCCCCGTTGCTTCTAAAATTGGTTTGGGCGTCAGCCAAAACGGCGGCGGTAATTCTACTTGCACTTCCAAATCCGCTTTTCCCTTCAAGTATGCTACCCCGCTGCTTTGGTGTACACAAAGCTTTCCTTTGAGATTGAGAGCAAAGCGATCGTTGATATAACCCACGCCGCGAATTTCGCAGGCGACGGACTCCAAATTGATTGTGCCATCCGGCTCAGCCCACACCCTCATGTCTACTGTGGGTTGAATGCTCAGCATCATAAATTGTAACGGTCGCATTTTCAGGCGGAAACAGTCATCGCTTAGCTGTTCTGTGCGGCTTTGATCGACAAGGGCGTTCACCAGTCGCCTCGGCTGGCGCAGATAATGTTGAATGGGAACCCGTTCCTCTGGTACGGCGATCTCAACGGATTGGGAAGAATTAAAGCGGGTATACATGAGAAAATATCAAAATATAGGATTCCTAAGCATATCTTAATAAACTATCACCTTTTTTAAGGTGACATAAGTCGCGCCCTAAGTCAGGTGACATACGTCGCGCCCCCAGCAATGTCATCCGAGAAATCACCGATAAAAGCTTTCGGGACATTGCTAATTTTTCATCATACTTCCTAGCTGATGAGAGTAAAGCAAACATTTGTAACCTAAAATTTCCTCTAAATGAAAATTTCGATCGCACATCTGGGCCCTGTTGGTACAAATGCAGAAACAGCGGCTTTAGCTTATGTCAATTGGTTGAGCTTGAAAACTAAATTGGAATGCACCCTGTGTCCTTATTCCACCATTTCCCAAGCGCTAGAGGCATCGGCCGTAGGGCAGGTTGACTATTCAGTTGTGCCCGTTGAAAATTCGATCGAAGGCAGCGTGACTGTCACCTTAGATACACTGTGGCGACTCGATCAACTCCGCATTCAACACGCCTTAGTTTTGCCAATTTCCCACGCCCTGGTGTCTAATGCTAAAAATTTTAACGAGATTCACAAAGTTTACTCTCATCCGCAAGCGCTAGCTCAGTGTCAGGTATGGTTGGGGCAGTTTATTCCCTCAGCTCAATTAATTCCGGCAAATTCTACAACGGAAGCATTGCAATATCTGGAAGATAGAAATGTAGCAGCGATATCTTCGCCAAGAGCTGCTGAACTTTACCATTTGCCAGTGTTAGCTCAACCCATTAATGATTATCCCGATAATTACACTCGATTTTGGGTACTCAGCAGGAGTTTTGGAGAAATTGCCAACGTAGAACCAGGGGAGGGATCATCCCTTAAATCCATTACACAATCTGCTTCTAAGTTGATCCTCGATGCTTCACCGTCTAATTGCACCCATACCTCACTAGCTTTTAGCGTACCTGCCAATATGCCAGGAGCACTGGTAAAACCTTTGCAAGTATTTGCCAGTCGCGGTATTAATTTAAGTCGGATTGAATCTAGACCGACTAAAAGATCGCTCGGAGAATATATTTTCTTTATGGACGTTGAGGCTAACGCCTGCGAAGCATTTGTTCGCTCCGCATTGGAAGAATTAAAAAATCACACCGAAACTTTAAAAATCTTTGGTTGCTACAATGTGCTGTCTGTAGTATAATTTTTTTTAAGTAAAACTTAGGAGGCTGGCGAGATGAATGCTGATGAACTTCTCAAGCGATACGCAGCCGGAGAAAGAAATTTTCATGAAACCAACTTGAAAGAGGCTTTTTTGCGAGAAGCTTTCTTAATTCATATTAATCTAGCCTGTGCAAATCTGAAGGAAATCAATTTTGCTTTGGCGAACTTAAGGGGGGCAAACTTAATAGCTGCCAAGCTAAAGAATGCTTGCCTGGTGATGACCCGCCTAAATGGGGCTAACCTGAGCGGAGCCGATCTAACTTTCGCAAGATTAACAGGAGCTGACCTGATTGAAGCAAACTTGGAAAACGCCAACTTGAGCGACACCAAAATGATTGGTGTTAATTTGAGCGGAGCAAACTTGGAAAAAGCGAACTTGATGGAAGCAAACCTCCTAGAGGCTTGCTTGGACAATACAAACCTCGAAGAAGCAAATTTAAGCGAGGCTAAACTGCGGGCAGCGAGTCTGAGAAGAGCCAACTTGAGAAACGCTTTTTTGTGTGAAAGTAACCTTGAGGGCGCAGATTTGAGAGAAGCTGATTTGACCGGTGCTAATTTGAGCGGGGCATTTTTATGCGGTGCTAATCTGGAGGGAGCTAAGCTAGATGAGGCAATTTTAAGTGGGGCAATACATTTTTGCGTCAGACAAGTTTGAGATTAGGCAATATATAACCCCAGAATCCGACAACTAAGGACTAAAAAATATACTATTGACTTGGCTGAAAGTGAAGTCTATTTGCTGCTGTACCTTAGCAAAATGAAGCTGCATCTTGAGGATCTCTTTCTTGGAATTAGCTTGAGCAATCTTACTTTCCAAAGCCAGCAAGTTGCGGTTGAGATTTTCTACTCGCACAGTTTGGTAGTCTAAGTCAATTTTTAGTTCGGCTGCCTGATCGAATTGAATCTGCTGGCGAACCACGGCGAGGCGGACTGAATTTTCATCCTGTGTCTGAAGAGCTAGCAAAGCTCGCTGCTGCCACTGGTTGGCTTGCGATTCAGCTTGATTGTACAGCCACTGAATCCGCAGTTGGGCGGAAATCGCAGTGCCAACAGCCTGACGCAGTTCTTTGAGAGGTTCCTGAATTTCTAAGATTAATAGTTCCCAAAGATTCATCAGTTCGCTGGTAAATTCTTCCCGTTCTACAGAGGCTACCAGTGCTTCTAATAGCAACAAATTTGGTTGCATTTGCTGCGTAATTGTCTCAAATATTAACTGTGCTTCGGACATTTGCCGATCGTAATTTTTTTCTGAGACTGCACCGGATGAGTGCTTTAATATTTTTTCAGTGCTATCTACCTTAGCTTCGGAATCTAAATTTGAAGCTACAAAGGCCTGTAGTTTTTCCCGGGCGATCGAATTCAGCCTTTGTCGAAGCAAATCACAAGCCGCCCGCTGCACTGGCCCTGTTTCGCTTTGACAAATGTTGATGACTATTTTTAAGCCGGCATCGCCGTAATTCAATGTCTCTCTCAGGGCGGCGATTCGATGTTCGCTGACAGAACTAGACAGCCGATGTTTAACTCCTGCTAGTCCGCCGAGCACTACACCGCCCACAGGAGGTGGCAGTTGACCGCCTCTAACTGCATCGTATGGTTTCGGTTGGTCGTGATTGTCTAACACAAGTTACTGCTATAAGGAACCTATCCGAACCTGTTTGAAGTTAAGAATTAAACAGATACCAGTTCCCAAAAAGAATGGAACTGTAGGCAATCTCCGAACTCTTAGTTCATAACTCATTCCCAATCGAAAATCGCAAATCGAAAATGGTATGATTTGTGTGTAATTATTTCTTCAATGCAGGTCAAACCGATCGTGCTTTTTTCTAGGCAAATTGGCTACTTGAGGGTATCTTTAAGTACAGTCCTCGCTGCCAAGTGATTGCGAGTAGAAGTCAAAATTTCGGTTTCGCGTTCCAATCTCGCAGCAGTATCTTGCAATTCTAAAAGAGTTTGCTGTTCTGTCGCTGCGCCGTAAAGGTAGCTGGCTACCCAGTAGGACAATTCTGTAGGCAAACTGGGAATGTCTTCGGGCAGGTCGATCGGCTGATCCATCAATTTGCTGGAGAGGCGAACTACATCTCTCAGCAGTTGTTCGACATCTTTTCCCAAAGGTCTGAGGTCTTTTTGCGGCGGTTCGTCTTCAATCCATTCTACTAGACCGACTAAATACGGTTTTTCCCGAACTGCGTCGAGCACTCGGAACCGCTGC
>Ga0247774_1001727_pt1 | contig 10915 bp, 10 predicted proteins | sample UWRJL001104B6_FD_179933 | JGI IMG/M metagenome (GOLD analysis project Ga0247774, IMG submission 179933) | Plant litter microbial communities from Arlington Agricultural Research Station in Wisconsin, United States - UWRJ-L001-104B-6 | ecosystem: Environmental > Terrestrial > Plant litter >... | reverse complement strand
TTACGAGAAGACCGCCGCGACCAGGAGGGCGCCGAGGCCGGCCACGGAGGTGGCGATGCGGACGAGGTGGTAGGTCCCCCAGCGGTCGCGTAGCCGCTGCCAGTCGTCCGGCAGGGTCGAGACCGTCCAGGTGTCGATCCGCCGGACGATCGGGACCTCCACCAGCATCGTCACGAGCAGGGCCACGACGAACAGGGCGAGCCCCGCCAGTGTGAGGCCGAACGTTCCGGGGTGGTCTCCGTAGGAGACCACCAGGACCGGAAGCGCGGACAGGAGTGCGCCGGGCATGAGCACGGTCATGACCGGGGCCATGTTGCGGTTCAGCCTGCGCACGACCGCAAGGAAGAACTCCGGCTCGAACGCGGGCATGGACCTGCTCAGCGCCAGCCACGGGCCCCAGAACATCCCCGAGACCGCGATCGAGAAAACGAGGTTGACGAGCTGCCACGACTTCATGCGACCTCCAATTTACTGTCACTAGAAAATTACAGTAACAGAAAAGATACTGGGACCGCACTATGCTGCGGACATGACCAGGGGCACGGTGAACTGGACGGCACCGCTCGATCCCGCGACGCTCGCGGACGAGGGCTTGCGGGAGCGCAAGAAGCGCCTGACACGGCAGCGGCTGACGGACACCGCGACAGAGATGTTCATGGAGCGCGGCTTCGACGCGGTCCGTGTGTCCGAGATCGCCGAGGCGTGCGGAGTGTCGGAGAAGACCGTCTTCAACTACTTCCCGACCAAGGAGTCGCTGGTCCTGGACCTTCCGCAGGCGACGACCGCCTCGCTGCGGATCACGCTGGCCGACCCCGGGCTCTCACCCGTCGAGGCGACGCTCACCGTCCTGGCCGGTGAGCTGGAGAGCTTCACGTCCTGGCTCGCGGCCCAGGAGGACCTGACCGCCGCGGCCGAGAGGTTCACGAGCTTCGGCGCGATGATCCATTCGACCCCCTCGCTGCGCGCCCATCAGCGGGACCTCCACGACCGCCTCGCCACCGTCGTCGCCGAACTCCTGGCTCGGCGGGCCGGAGCCGGCGCGGACGACCCGGAGGCGCAGATCGCGGCGACCGCGCTCCTCGGGCTGTGGCCCATCCAGTTCCAGAGCCTGGCCCGACACCTCGACGGAACGCGTACACCGAGGCAGGTCCACGACGCGGTCACGGCCGACGTCCGCCGCGCGGCGGAGCTCCTCGACGCCGGTCTGCGCACCTTCGGCCAGACGAATCGCCCCCTGACCAAAAATGAAGGTTAGGCTAACCTAAGTGGACCCAGCACGCTGACTCCGGGCGGCCCCCCTACGTACGAGAGAAGGCATCGCCATGCCCCCCGTCAATGACCTGGCCGCCGAGCCGGGTGAAGCCACCCGTCACAACCGGCCAGATCACGCCGTGGCCGGGCGAGCCGCGCCTGGGGTAACGCCCCGCCGGCGAAGTCCGCGAACGCCGTACGAGGGCGAGCTGAGATGACGGACGCGCCCTTCCGGTTCTTCCACGTCCACGTCGTACGCGCCGAGCGCCTCAGCCCCACGATGGTGCGGGTCACCTTCGGCGGTGACGGGCTGGCGGACTTCGTGAGCGGCGGCCGGGACCAGCGCCTCAAGCTCTTCCTCCCCCGCTCCCACCAGGAGACGCCGGTCGTCCCCGACGACGAGGACTGGTTCGCCGGGTGGCGCGCCATGGACCCGGAGGTACGGGCGGTCATGCGCTCGTACACCGTGTGCGGGCAGCGTCGCGACCCGGAGGAGTTCGACCTCGACTTCGCGCTCCACGGCGACGGCGGCCCGGCGTCCCGCTGGGCGGCCCGTGCCCGGCCCGGCGACCGTGTGGCCGTCCTCGGCCCGGCGGTCGAGGACAACGCCGGCATCGACTTCCGCCCGCCCCACGACACCGGCTGGGTGCTGCTGACCGCCGACGAGACGGCGCTTCCCGCCGTCGCCGGCATCCTGGAATGGCTGCCGGCCGGCACCCTCGTACGGGCCTGGATCGAGGTGCCGCACCAGGAGGACCTGCGGCAGTTGCCCACGGAGGCCGAGGCCGAGATCACCTGGCTGGTCCGCGGCGACCGGCCACAGGGCTCTGACCTCGTCCTGGACGCCGTACGCGCCGCCGAACTGCCCTCCGGCACCCCGTACGCCTGGATCGCCGGCGAGTCCGGCGCCGTACGCGCGCTGCGCCGTCACCTCGTCGGCGAGCGGGGATTCGACCGCCGCGAGGTGGAGTTCACCGGCTACTGGCGGCTGGGCGCGAGCGAAGAGGACCTGCTCGCCGAGGACGCCGAGTGACCCTCGCCGGGATCCCGCGCCCGGAGCAGGGGGAGGAAGACCTCGTCGACGATCTCGGTGAGGGAGCTGTCCGGGATCGGGTCGCGGCTGAGCAGCATCTCGTGGCGCGTGAGGTCGACCGGGAGAGTGGCGATCCGGCGGGTCACGGCCCCCGGCGGGATCTCGCCGCGCTCGGCGGCGCGCCGCAGAAGGGCGCTCATCACGTCGGTCATGATCGACAGAGACGTCAGGTCGAGGTCGTGCACCTCGGCCATCAGGCCGTGCACGATCTCCGGGCCGACGTCCTGGAAGCGCCGCGTCATTCGCCGTAGGACGGCCAGGACGTCGCCGCGCAGCTCGCCGGTGTCGGGCACGTCGTCGGCGATGGACGCGAAGCGGTGGCGCATGGCGGCCACGACGAGCTCGGCCCGGTTGGGCCACCGGCGGTACAGCACCTGCTTGCCGGTCTGCGCCCGGTCGGCCACGCCCTCCATGCTCAGGCGCGCGTAACCGACCGCGGTCAGCTCGTCCCAGGCGGCCCGCAGGATCGCGCCCTCCAGCTCCACACCGCGCCGCCGCCGCCTGACGTCTTCGTTCACCCGGCCTCCTTAAGAGACCTTGCGTCTCCTAATCCGTCACTCTACACTCCCGACATTAGAGACAGTTCGTCTCTTATCTGGAAGAGAGGCGAAACTCATGGCGGAGCGGCTGGACCCGGCCCTGCTCAAACTCGCGGGCATCCTCGTCGCCGGTGCGATGGCACCGTTGCTGGACAGCACGATCGTCAACGTCGCCATCGGCGTGCTGGGCCGCGACCTGCACACGTCGTTGGCGACCGTCCAGTGGGTGATCACCGCCTACCTGCTGGCGCTGGCGATGACGATTCCGGCGACCGGCTGGCTGGCCGGACGGTTCGGCGCCAAGCGGATGTGGCTGATCTCCCTGGCGCTGTTCCTGGTCGGATCGGTTTTGTGCGGGGCGGCCTGGAACGTCGGATCACTGATCGTCTTCCGGGTGGTGCAGGGCATGGGCGGCGGTCTGCTGCTACCGATCCTGCAGACGCTGCTCATGCGGGCCGCCGGAGGCCGGCAGCTGGGCCGGCTGATGGCCACGATCTCGCTTCCGGCGCTGGTGGGGCCGATCCTCGGCCCGGTCATCGGCGGCCTGATCGTGGGCGGCTCCAGCTGGCGATGGATCTTCTACGTCAACGTCCCGGTCTGCCTCGTGGCGCTCGTGCTGGCCTGGCGTGGCCTGCCCGCCGACGATCCGACCGGCGAGCGGCCTCCGCGCCTGGACCTGCTCGGCCTTCTGCTCCTGTCGCCCGCGCTGGCGGCCCTCATCTACGGGCTGTCGCGGGTGGGCGGCCTCGGCGGTTTCGAGCACGGGGCGGTCGCCGGGCCGCTCGCCCTCGGCGTCGTGCTGCTGGTGGCGTTCGTGCTGCGGGCCCTGCGCACCGGCGCGGGATCGATCGTGGACCTGCGGCTGTTCCGCGTACGGTCCTTCGCCGCGTCCTCGACGCTGCTGTTCCTGTCGGGACTGTCGATGTTCGGCGCGATGCTCCTGCTGCCGCTGTACTACCAGCAGGTACGCGGCCAGGGCGTGGTCGCCGCCGGCCTGTGGCTCGCGCCGCAGGGTCTCGGCAGCCTGCTCACCCGTAGGCCGCTGGGCACGCTCATCGACCGGGTCGGCTCCCGGCCCGTCGTGCTGACGGGCACGGCACTCACCGCGCTGGGCACGCTCGCCTACACCCAGGCCGGGCCGCACAGCAACGAACTGCTGCTGGCCCTCTCCCTCGTCGTACGCGGGGCCGGGCTGAGCGGCGCGACGATCGCGGTGATGGCCGCCGCGTACGAGGGACTGGACCGGGCCGACATCCCCCACGCCAGCAGCACCACGCGCATCATGCAGCAGCTAGGCGGGTCGTTCGGCGCCGCCGTACTGGCCGTGATCCTGCAGCGCGGGCTCGCCGGCCACGGCGACGCCCCAGCGTTCGACCACGCCTTCTGGTGGTCACTGGGCTTCACCGCACTCGCCGTACCGCCGGCGCTCCTGCTGCCGGGCCGGCGGCACGCACGCTCCACCGCCGGCGCTACTCGAACATGATCACGAGGCGCCCGCGGACACCGCCCGCCTCCAGGGCGCGATGGGCGTCGGCCGCGCGCTCGGGCGGGTAGGTGCGTGCGACCCGGAGTGTGACGGCACCGGACTCGGCGAGTCTGCGCAGTTCGTCGAGCTTGTCCCACTCGTGCCGGTAGTCACTGACCATGACCCCGTGGACGGTGATCCCGCGCTCGGAGTCGGCGCCGAACGGCCGCACCGCCACGATCACACCCCCGTCGCGGACGGCCGCCAGAACCGGCGCGCCGATGACGGCACCGTCGGCGAGACCGTCCACGCCGTCGGGCACCGCCTGCCGGATGCGCAGCGCGAGTCCCTCACCGCGGGCGACGATCACGTCGGCGCCGAGCCGGCGTACGAGCGGCTCGTCCTCGGGCGAGGCGTCCCCGACGACGCGCAGGCCACGGGCCTTAGCGAGCTGGACCACGTAACCGCCGTACGCTCCGGCCGCCCCCGTGACCGCGAGCGTACGGCCGGGCTTCAGGTCGAGCCGGTCGAGGCTCAGCTGCGCGGTGAGGCCGTTCATCGGCAGCGTGGACGCCTCGGCGTAGCTCGCGCCGGCCGGCATCGCGGTCGCCGACTCGGTCGGTACGAGGACGCGCTCGGCGTACCCGCCCCCCAGCGCGCTGCGCGGCATGGTCATGGCCATGACCTGGTCGCCGACGGCCTGCCGGGCCCCCTCGCCGACTTCGTCCACGACGCCGGCCACGTCCATGCCGGGGATGTACGGAGGCCGGCGATCCTTCAGCGCCTGGGCGCTCGTCACCCCGTTACGGAACAACGTGTCGGTCGGGTTCACGGTCGCCGCGTGCACCCGGATGCGGATCTCGCCCGGCCCCGGATGCGGGTCATCGAGCTCGACCACCTCAAGGGCCTCGGGCCCGCCGAACCGCTGAACGCCTACAGCTTTCATGATCCTCCAAATCGATCCGCGCGGGATTTCATTCCGCCGGCGCCGTGTCCGCGGCGTCATCCGCCATCTCCGCCACGACCGTATGGTGTCTCTACAGCCGTGAAGGGGCCGTGGACATGAACGTCATCATCGTCGGAGGCGGGATCGGCGGGCTGGCCGCCGCGGTCGCCCTGACCCGGCGTGGTCACCGGGTCGAGGTGCTGGAACAGGCGCGGGAGTTCACCGGAGCGGGGGCCGGCCTGTCGGTGTGGCCGAACGCGCTGCGCGCACTGGACGCGCTCGGGCTGGGCGATTCCGTACGCGAGCGGGCGCTGACGGAGATCGCGACCGGCATCAAGGACACGGCCGGTCGCTGGCTGACGCGAACCGACAGCGGGGCGTTCGAACGGCGGTTCGGCCAGGTCGCCCTGGTGTACCGCGCCGACCTGCTCGACGTGCTGCGCGCGGCGGTCCCGCCGGAGGCACTCCGCCCGGGGGTCACGGTGACCGGCTTACGGCCGGACGGCACAGTGGTGCACTCGGCCGGCGAGTCGGCCGGAGACCTCGTGGTCGGCGCGGACGGCATCCACAGCGTCGTGCGCCGGTCGCTGTGGCCGGAGGCGCCCGCTCCCCGGTACGCGGGCTACACCTCGTGGCGGATGGTCACCCGGCCGACGTCGATACGGGAGGGTCTGGAGGTGTGGGGCCGGGGCGAGCGCTTCGGCTACGTCCCGCTGCCCGACGGGCGGGTGTACTGCTTCGCCCTGGTGAACGCCCCGGAGGGCTCCGCCGACGAGGGCCTCACCGGTCTGCGCCGCCGCTTCGGCGGGTGGCCCGAGCCGATCCCGGAACTGCTGGACGCGGTATCCGACAATGCCGTACTCCACCACGACCTGTACGAACTGCCACCTTTGGCCTCGTACCTCTCGGGCCGGGTGGCCCTGCTCGGCGACGCCGCGCACGCCATGACGCCGAACCTCGGCCAGGGCGCCTGCCAGGCGATCGAGGACGCGGTGGTGCTGAGCACCCGCGACCTGGCGGCGTACGACCGCACGAGACGTGCACGAACCCAGTCGATCACCCGCCGCTCCCGCCGGATCGGCATGGTGGCGCAGTGGTCCTCACCCGCCGCGGTCGCCCTGCGGAACACGGCCCTGCGCCTGACGCCCGCGTCGGCCCTCGTACGGTCCTTCGCCCCGGTCCTGAGCTGGACCCCGGCGGAGTGACACCCGGTACTCCCGTGGGACGTGGCGCACCGAGTTATGGTGGGCGCGGTCATCGGGAGAAGTGCCGCCAGAGCGGAGAGCCGTGCAGCCACCGCCGTACTCACAGCCACCTCACCCCCCTCCGATGCCGCCCGGCGGCCAGGGGAACCGCAGGCTCGTCATCGGACTCGTAGCCGGAGCCGTCGTCCTCTTCCTCGTGCTGGCCGGAGCCATCGTCGCGCTGATGGCCTCCAGGGGATCGGCCAGTCGCACGGTGCACGGCAGTCTGCAGTTCCGCAAGGTCCTCGCGGTGACGAACGGCGCCTGCCCAGCGGGCCAGAGCGGGCGGTTCACCTCGGTCCGCGCGGACTCCTGTTACCAGCTCGGGGACGGGATGACGCTCTCCAAGGTCAAGGCGATCGAGCTGCGCCCTCCCGGGGCGGGCAGTCCCGGCTACTCCGTCGAGATCAGGCTGCTGCCCGCGGACGCGGGGCGGCTGAGTTCGCTGACCGGCGAGGTCGCACGGGAGCAGGACCCGCGCAACCAGCTCGCCATCGTGGTCGACGGCAAGGTCACCTCGTCCCCCCAGGTGATGGAGCCGATCACCGGCGGAACGGTCGTGATCAGCGGAAACTTCACGCGCCCGGAAGCGCAGCGGTACGTCGATCTCGTCCGGGGCTAGGGATGCCGTACTAGCCGGCCTTCGCCGGGCGGTCGCCCGCGAGCAGGTCGAACACGGCCGCGCAGAGTGCGATCAGCACGAACACGGTGACGACGACCAGCCCGTGCCGGAAGGCCACGGCCCAGTCGCCGTGTGAGGCACTGACGGCGGCGAAGAACACCGCGCCGACGGCCGCGATGCCGATCGCGGTGCCGATGCGCTGCCCGGTCTGGAGGACGCCGGCGGCGCTGCCGCCGCCCTCCGGCGGCACCTCGGACAGGGTGATCGCCTGGTTCGGGGAGATCACCAGACCGCTGCCGATCCCGGCCACGAGCAGCGGGACCGCGGTGGCCAGCGCCGCGTGGCCGCCGGGCACCGCCCGTACGGTCAGGAACGTCGCGGCCAGGCCGGCGGCGACGAGGGCGAGTCCCAGCGCGACCAGCGACCGGCCGAACGGCACGACCATCCGGCCGCCCACCGTGGACCCGAGCGCCGAGCCCAGCGCGAACGGGGTGATCGCCAGGCCCGCGAGCAGCGCACTGTAGTGCAGGCCGTTCTGCAGGTAGAGGGTGAAGATGAAGAAGATCGAGGTGAACCCGGCGAAGTAGAGCAGTGCGATCGTCGAGCCGAGAGCGTACGACCGGAGGCGGAACAGGGAGAGGTCCAGCAGGGGCTGGTGGTGCCGCCGTTCCCAGCCGAGGAAGCCGGCGAGTACGACGGCGGCGCAGGGGACGAGCAGCCACTTCACGTTGCCGTGCCACTGCCGGTCCTGCACGAACGGCAGGAGCAGGGCGATCACGCCGACCCCGAGGAGGACGACGCCGACCGGGTCCAGGCTCTCGCGCCGCCGTCCCGTGCCCGGCGCGGGCAGGAGGCGCCAGGCCAGCGGCAGCGCGATCAGGCCCACCGGCACGTTGACGTAGAACACCCAGCGCCAGCCCTCCCGCGTACCCGCGAGCGAGATCAGCGCGCCGCCGAGGAGCGGGCCGGCCGCGGTGGCGATGCCGATCGTGGCACCGAGGGCGCCGAACGCACGGCCGCGCTCCCGGCCACGGAACAGGATCTGGATCAGACCGGCGATCTGCGGGTTCACGATGCCGGCGGCGAGTCCCTGCACGAGCCGGGCGATCACCAGCCACAGCACCGTTCGGGCGAGGCCGCCGGCGGCGCTGGACAGGGTCAGCAGCGCCAGCCCGGTCATGAAGACCGCGCGGCGGCTGCGCGCGTCGCCGAGGCGCCCGGCGGGCACGAGGACCAGCCCGAACGCCACCGCGTACCCGCTGAGGATCCACTGCAGGCCGGCCGGCGACGCTCCGAGGCCCGAGCGGATGGAGGGCAGCGCGACGTTGACGATGCTGACGTCGAGCAGGGTCATGAACGCCGCGACCAGGCAGATCGTGAGCGCCTTCCAGCGGCGGCCGGTCCCCTCCGAAGGCGTGCCTTCGAAGCCATGGGCGGACACGCTCGTCGACGCTCCTCGTCAGGGTCGCAGCGGCTGGTGCGGACATCTCCTTCCGTACCCGCACGCCGCGAGCGTGGATCACCCGGCGCCGGCGAAGCGCTCCTTCAGCTCGACCTTCCGCGTCTTGCCGGTCGGCGTCTTGGGCAGCGTCTCCACGACCTCCAGCCGTCCCGGCCAGTACATCTCCGCCATGCCCGACTCACCCAGCGCCCGGTGCAGATCTTCGAGGGTGACCGGAGCCTCCGGCGACACCGGGACGACGACGACGCAGACCGTCTCGTCCAGACCCTGTTCCGGGAGACCGATCACCGCCGTCTCGCGTACGCCCGGGTGGCGGCCGATGATCGTCTCGAGGTCGGCGACCGGGACGATGTTCGCGTGCCGCAAGATCATGTCGGTGGCGCGGCCCGTGACGCGGATGCCGCCGCGCCCGTCCGGCCGTACGAGGTCATCGGTGTTGAACCAGCCCTCGCCGTCGAGCTTGGCCGCGTACAGCTCCTCGCGCCGGTAGTAGCCCAGGCACTGCGTCGGCCCGCGCACCCACAGCACTCCGACGCCGTCGGACCGGCCGGAGACCGGGTCGACGCGCAGCTCCATGTCCGAGATCGGGCTGCCGTCGCTGTGCGCCGCCCAGTCCTCCGGGTCCTCCGGCCGGCTGATCGTCACCGGGCCGTTCTCGGTCATCCCCCACAGCGAGAACAGCCGCGTCTTGAAGACCTCGCGTACGTCGTCCACGAAGTACGGGGGTACCGGCGAGGAGCCGCAGACCAGCCAGTGCAGTGCGGACAGGTCACGCGGCGAGCGCCGCTGCAAGTCCATCAGCTCCTGGAGGGCGGGCGGGGCGATGTAGAGGAACGTGACGCCGTGCCGGGCCATGACGTCCAGCACGACCGCCGGGTCGCGGGAGTCCTGGAAGACCATCGTGCCGCCCAGCAGCAAGGGCATCAGCATGCCCTGGACGACGCCGGTGTAGTGGGAGTACGACGCGGAGGTCGTCATGACCAGCGAGGCGTCGAGGCCGAACACCCCGGCCTCGCCCCGGATCGCCGCGTGCAGGGTGTTCTGGCTGTGCAGGACGCCCTTGGACTCGCTGGTGGTGCCGGAGGTGAACAGGAGGAGGTACGGGTCGTCGGGGCCGAGCTCGCGGGCGTCCAGCTCTCCGCCGTGCCGCTCCTCCCAGGGCGTGTCGAAGAAGAACGACTCGAACGGCCGGGCGCCGTCGAGGGCGGGCCCGTCCGCGACGAGCACGCGTTCGAGGTCCGGGAGTTCCTCCGCCAGCTCGACGCCGATCTCGGCCGGCCGGTCACCGTCGTGCTCGGCCATGGTGACGAACACCCGCGCGCCGGATACCCGGAGCATCGCCTCCAGCTGCCATCGGCGGTAGATCGGCATCAGCGGGCAGAACCGCACCCCGGCCCGTACGCAGCCGAGCGCGAGCACGGCGAGCTCCCAGCGGTCGGTGAGCTGGACCGCGAGGAAGTCACCGGGCCGCATTCCCAGCTCGACGAGCGCGGACGCGCAGCGGTCGGTCAGCCGGGACAGCTCGGCGTAGTCGAGCACACGAGTGCTGTCACCGGCGCTCCGGTGGACCACGACGGCCGCCTTGTCCGGGTGGTCCCGCACCCCTCGCCGCAGATCGTCGAGGAAGGTCTCGTCTCTCCACCAGCCACGGCGACGGTAAGCATCCGACATCGCTGCCCCTCCGTTGCGCGATCCCTGACCGGCCGGCACGCCGACCCGCGGACGTAAGAAACTCGGCCCCATCCGTCCGGCGTGGCGATTATCTCCGCTGGATGATCGCCTGAACACCCCACGCGATCCGGCCGCCGCACGGTGGCCGTACGCCGCCGGATGCTCCTACCGTAGGACGATGCTCACGGCCGGAGTCGACCTCGCCGCCCAGCCGCAGCGGACCGCGGTCGCGTGGCTGGAGTGGACGGCGGGCGGATGCTCGGTCCGCGAGGTACGGCTCGGTTGCGACGACGATGTCGTGGTCGACGCACTTCGCGGCGCCGACAAGTCCGGCGTCGACTGCCCACTCGGCTGGCCGACCCCTTTCGTGGAGTTCGTCCAGGCCCACGCCGCGGGCCACGTGCCGGCGCCTCGCGACGGGGACTGGCGCAGAAAGCTGACGATGCGGCTGACGGACCAGGTCGTCTACGAGCACGTCCGCATGACACCGTTGAGTGAGGAGCTCTGCCGCGCGTCCGACGACGCCACGGACGCCGTCGTGGCCGCCCTCACCGCCCGCGCGGCGGCCCTGGGCCGGACGATCGGGCCTGGTGAGGGAGAGGCCGGCCTCGCGCGGGCCGAA
>Ga0247774_1001726_pt1 | contig 10918 bp, 10 predicted proteins | sample UWRJL001104B6_FD_179933 | JGI IMG/M metagenome (GOLD analysis project Ga0247774, IMG submission 179933) | Plant litter microbial communities from Arlington Agricultural Research Station in Wisconsin, United States - UWRJ-L001-104B-6 | ecosystem: Environmental > Terrestrial > Plant litter >... | reverse complement strand
AGTGGCGCCGCCATTGTGGCAAAGAATAAGGATCGCTGGACGCCGCGTCACGTGGCATCTGAGAACAGCCAAGAAGCCGTAGCGGCGCTTCTCCTCAAACAAGGGCTCTTCTTTAGAAAGGCAGTAAGGGGCGCTTCTTTAAAGCCGCCTAGAGTTGCTTCTTCTCGAGCCAAGGGGAGGTTTTATCTCAGTAGACGAAGCGAAGGTCGAGTGCAGCCCTTTCCTCCGCACACGCACCACCCGACAGGTTTGGAGCTGCCATCATGAAAGGCTAGTAAAATATCTTGGCCGACTCCCGTATTCTCCCCTCTCCCGTCTCACCACCCCCTTCCTCCTTTTCTCCCCGGTTGCGATGATTGAATGCCAAAAGAGAGAACGAGACGCTGACATTTGCCCGGTAGTTAGATATCCGCATTCCGTTAGAAGCTAGTAAGGATAGAGGAGAGAGAAGAAGGGTATCAAAGCCTTAATATAGCCTCAAAATAACTAGCGAGATAACATAGGAGGGATAAGTATACGAGGATAGAAAATGGAAGATGGGGGAAGAGCAGGTGAAAGGAGGATTAGGGGATGAGGTAAGAGCATATGCTCTGCTATGAATCAATCCTGAATAGTTTAATACAACGTGGTGCTTTACTTGGGGTTTCCTGGGAGAGTCATTGCGTTGATAGCCCACAGTAGGGGTAAAAAGAAGAAATCAGGCCATGGTGTGGGATAGTTGGGATTAGTCGCGGAGACAGCGAGGTAGATAGGGAGGTCCGAGAAGACCAGGGCTTCTCTTTATCTCTTTCAGCAATAGTATCCCGGAAAAAAGAGGCGGCCAATATCAGCTCCATTTTTATTTTATTTTTCTATACTGTTTGGGTCCGCGGGTAGTTACTCTCTCTATCCCATTTTCTAGACGTATTGGAAAGATGCGTGTCAGCAACCCGCAAACCTAATACCAGGAGGTAGGGCCCAACTACGCCGAGCGTCTGCTTAGATCCGGGATCAAGGATGGCTCCGTCATCTAGGGTTTTCAGGGCCGAGATCAATGCTTGTTCTATCCCGCCCCACGGCTGCCGGAAAGGCGAGCATTCGATTTTCTGGGCTCACACGCTTCCATCTTCAGCATCCTTTGCACCAAAGTGATTGCATTTCACGTATACATGAAATGTTGGCGTAGGATTTTATGGATCAAGAACTTGGGCAAGAAAAGAAGAATCGAGTTTTCTTCCTCTTTCGCTCCTATTTTCAGCAATGGCACTACTACTGTCGAGAGGTGCCTCCCAAACTAATATATCTATCGTTTTCTCCATCATTGGGGCATCCTTAGAATACTTCTCTCCTGGATTCTGGTGTCTGTTGTCTGGATTCCGGTCCTGTCGCCTGGATTCCGGTGCCTGTTGTTGTGCTCCAGTTTTGCGGAAATCCTCGCTTTGCAGGAAGTACTTGTACAGGTCCTGGACTGGGGACCAAAGCACGTACCTGAATTCTCGGTAGGTGTACTTTGTCGAGGTGCTCGAGGGTACCGAAAATGGCACCTCCATCGAGCGTTATTTTGGAATTTGCGTGGGCCCTGCAGACTTGGCAAAAAGGACCGAAAATCTGTTGGATCTGGCACCCCTGCCCGTCTCTGCTAAACACTGGGCAGTTTTGGTGGGAAAGGCCCGCAGCCCCAGCGAAAATCGGACCTGAAACGAACAAAACCGAGAGGATTCGAATATCAGACTCCGAGGGTTTGAGTTGTCTTGGTAGCAGTTCGCATTGTAGATTATCGAATCCTGGGGCTAAAACATTGATGTTGTGTTGGTTGGACTATTCTATGAGAATTGTATATTTGTAAAACTTCCGAGTCTGGGAATGATCTGGGGGTTCTTCACAGTGGCCTGGCCACCGCTCCAGAATGCAGAAATCAACAGAGAATAGCGGCTTGCTCACCAGCCTCGCACCGGAGATGTCGAAACGAGAATTTTATAGCCAAGCTCTCTCCGCGCTGTGGGCCAGCGTCGCCGCCCTCGTAATATCGGCTTCTTTCATCGTTGCAGTAGCATACAGTACGCATGGCCGGCCGACAAGCATATATTGGGTCTCCCAAGCGCCGACTTCCATCGCCTTGGGTGCTACAATACTCCGCGGCGCCATCGCTTCCCTCCTCGGGGTAGCCCTCTACCAGCACCTCTGGTCACGGCTTTCGACTAGTGGTCTCACAGTCCGACACCTCGAGAGCTACCACCGCGCGTCACGCCTGTCGGTCAGCATGTTTCTTCAGGCGTCTATCAGCATAGCTTGGACGGTTGGAGGTCTAGGACTGGTGTTCCTCTCGGCCATACCGCCGGTCTTGCAGTCAGCTGTAGGGCCTGTGGCGGCGACGAGGATTGTGGCCAAGGAGTTGAATCTGCTTCATGCTCAGTTGAGCCCACGCATGGCTTTTCACGAGTCTCTGGGCGACGTGGCTGCTGGGGCGACGTCGATGGTACATCGGAACGCCGTGTTCGCAATGTATGGAGAGGAATTTGGCCACCAATACGTAGCCGAGAATGTGACGGGAGTAGCGACTACAGGGAATATCAAGTTTGCGGATGTGGAGTGTGACATAGTTGCCGCAGAGCATATGACACTTGATCTCAAAGTAAGTTTACAATAAGTAAAGAATTTGGTTCCTCGGTATTGAGTCAATCGATTAACCTGGACCTTTTCAGAACGAGTGGTACTACAACTACACGAGCAACATCCAGGAACTGAAGTACTCCAATCTAGTCCTAGGCTTTAACGCCACTCTCTATAACGGAACCCACTGGCTCTACCACTCCTGTAGCGTAAGGCGAGCTGCAGGCTACTGCACCACGCGCCTTACCTCAGGCGCCGGTGTTATGGGTTCGCTGAGATGTTACCGGGAAACGTGGGCTGACCCGACAGCCAACACTACCAGTATCGACTTTTTGAACGACGCATTAGGATTCATGGCCATCACTTCTGCCTTCGACGAAGTCTTCAAAGGAGAGGCCCTGTTTGGGACTCGACCGACGCAGAACAGTACATTTTTTCTCGCAACGGCCCGGTGCGAGAACAATCAAGAATTTACGGCCGGTGGACTTGTAATGCCTACTAGCCTTATGCCACATCTGCAGCGCGTGCTATGGCATATTCCGATCAATGTCCGGGAAAGGAGTTTGGGAGATACATGTGGCGGCGACTCCTTTCTCCCCCAAAGCAACCGTACTCGCTCCACCGGCATAGTAGGATTTGAAGTTGACGATGAGCAGATTGTACTGGTTCAGAGATTTGACTTCGCGAGGGTGGGAGTTACCCTTGGCGTGGCACTCGTGGTTGGCGTTGGGGCGGTCATCTGGGTCTCTCTATCATCTATTAGAAGAGAACGGAGATTGATTCATGATTCTTTGACTCACTCCTTTACAATTTCCGGTAAGGGAGGCCCGGCCATTCCAGAGGCGACTACCGATGGATTAGGAACGCTGTTAAGAGAAAGAGGAAGCGTACGGCTTCGGTATACAGGTGGGCAGATTCACGAACAATCTTATAAATAGGACGGTGGATTTCAAAGTTAGACATAGACATAGAGCTGGACTGCCGAACTAGGTATATTCAAGATCGGAAAGTTCATTCGTCCAGACTATTATGGTTGGAATATAAGTCTCGAAAGGTAATAAGCTCAAGCGGGGCGAGATCAAATGCGATCTTCGCATGTCTTCGATCTTAATATTCTAGAGAACATGTACCTGTTCGGGTTGTCGAACTTGACCAACGCCGACTCAAGACCGATCTTTGCCCCGAGAGCCCTGGAAAAACACGTCGAGTAAAAGAGGCATAACCTCTTTATGATAACGCAATCCTTGCCCCTCTAACCCTGGTTCCAGTCTCCTCGGATTCGTTGCTCGGACGGCGAAGTATGGGGAGATGTTGGCCGGCAAGGGTACATAACTCTCCGACAGATCGAAAGCGGTTCCAGGGTCGCGTGACCTGAAGTAACTATTATAATGAACATGCTGTGTCCGGATTTAGTGCCATTCACATACCGTCGCTCCTCATTCATGATTGCCAAGATTAGCTTGCAACCTTGATCCCTTGTCCAAGGTGTTGTCATGAATGGGAAAGTACTTACTAGCTACGCACTCTTTTAAATAAATCAAATCCCCCATACGCACTCTACGCCTCTGGAGTGTGGACCGCCAACGAAAAGATCGGGCTTTCTGACTTGGAGCCGACAATGTCGCAGCGAAGTCCCATCCTTGCGGCATCTCTGTATTGTGTCGGCTTGTTCCGCGATACATATCTAGCAAGAGCCCTGCGCGAGCCATCATAGAAGACCACAAGTCCCAGTACATTAGCTGGGAAAATAGTCAACGCTTAGCCCGTCCCAGAGGCATATCGGCCAATCGTCCCAAGGGGGTTCGCCTACTGTACTGTGAATCAGCGTCTCGAAGCGGACAGCAGTAGTTAGGACGAGATTCTAGTTGTCACCTCCCATTCACTGGCCTTCTCCCGTCAATATACCCTCAACACATGAAGACCTCATCATAATGAATATTTGACAAAAGTCTGCAATGAAAAATAGACTGAGAACAGAAAAGCAGGAGGACCAGCATAACACCACGTGTCGGTTTTTTGATGCTAGAGCATGAGAGATGAGTGTAAATTGTATGTATTCACGTTTGTGTAACTTGTATATTCCAGAGCGAATTCCCAACATACGATAAATTCAATCAATTAATGTCACCGCATCGTAGCACACGTTCCAGTTCATGTGACCTCAGTTCAAACATCATGTGTGTTGTTAACTACATAGAATCGGCCCTCTGCACTCAGCAAACTGCATGTGAGTAGGAGGAGGAGAGAGTAACGGCACATGTAAGCTGACCCCCAACTCGTTATCTATAATGACATGGGTTTGCTCTGCCAAGATTCACGGCATGCGTTTGCTCTGCCAAGACTAGAGTATGGGTTTACTCTGCCAAGACTCGTATAGGCCAATCAGTCAAGAGGGAATGTGTTGGTGGCGGCAGCCACATCAATGTCACCATTGCTCTTGCCTAATGCAGCTGGATCTTGATGTCATCGAACCTATTTTACCGCAGGAAAGGAAGAGGAATGGGTTTGTTCTCGTACAAACAAGCCCGACCGCCAGCGTGCCTGTGACTCGGTTGCAGTTCAATGGACTTCTTAGGTGGTTTCAACCTCTACCACTTCTTGTTAACAAGCATTAACTATTCCACCTCGCCACCCTGTTCAGTAGAACCCTAGTTCACCCAATTTTCGATACAGTGGCGCTCTTGGCTTGCTATGCGTCAGAAAGGGGGCGAGGCGAGCCTTAAAGAAGGGTTGTGGACGCCGTAGTTGCTCATGCCTCTCTCCCCGTGCTCGTATTCATAACGCACCCTCTCTAACACACGTTGTTGATCGATATGCTGCTCGCGTCGCTCCGTTCCCGGTCATGCTGGAATGTAAGATGGACACAACGGACGTTGCTCGTCCTTGTGGCCCTGGTACTTGTCTACATCTGGTCGACCCGGCTGCCACGCTCTCCCGTGACAAGCCCACTCCAACAACATGAAGCCCCCCCAAAAAAGGCCAGATACCTCTCTCCGGCCGAGTTGATGGACCGCCCCCTCTCTCCGGCCCTGCACGCCATCCCTAGGCTCTTCCACCAGAGCTGGTCAACGTCAGAGCTGCCCAAAAAGTTCACTACCTGGTCGGACCGGTGCCGGGAGCTGCATCCGGACTGGGAATGGGTGCTCTGGACCGACGACGACAACGCCCTCCTGTTTGAGCGCTTTCTGCCCTGGCTCGTTGAGTCGTTTGTTAGCTTGCCGGGTCCCATCTACCGCGCCGACCTGTCTCGCAATGCATACATGCTGCTGTTTGGCGGGTGCGTTCACTTATTTCGCTCAATTCCTTACCCGCTAACTGTCCAATGCTCGCAGCGTCTATGCCGACCTAGACACCGACTGCCTTCTCCCCGTTGAGCAAAACATCCTATCCTCACACAAGGTCCCCACCATCGCCCACGGCGAGGCGTCGGAGGCGTCTATGTCGGGCCGCGTCGACAACCGCACGGCCTTCGTCGGCCGCATGGGCACCGACGACGACTCTCCCCACAGCATCCCTAATGCCTGGATGGCGTCGCCGCCGGCCCACCCCTTTTTCCACCTCGTACTTGAGTGGGCCCGTGACCACATCGACCACGGCAGCCACGACAGCCCTGGTACGCCAGAGCCTGTGACAGGCCCCATCGCCTTACGCGACGGTGTCCTAGAGTATGCCAAGACCCAGTACCACCCCATCCCCATGAACGGGATCCTCGACAGCGGCGTCGACACAGGTCTGCTCCGACCCATCAACCGGACCGAGTCGTACCCCGAGGCGCGCGCCCAGACGCTCCGGCATGTGACCTTCTCACGGCCCCACGATGTCGTCATCCTGCCCTTCTATCATATTTACCCCTACAGCTGGCAACGTGACGGCTCCTTTGTCAGTGACGTGTGCTGGAGCGCCGCGGCCTCATTCAACGAGACGCGGTGTAAGGAGCTGTTGGCCGTGGATCGGTGGCCGAGCACTGCCATCACATACTGGAGCCATTCGTGGAACGACGACGGACACGATGCCGACAACCTGGACAAGGTTTCCGTCTGACGGGGGGCAACCCATGGGTCCTGATGTGTGTGAATAGCAAATAAGTCCGCTGTTTACCAGTGGCGATAGTGTCTAGATAGCTAAATACGACGATGATACGGGCATCCAAACTCTTAATGCTATCCGGCAGCGTGGTTCCTAAGATGAGTATCTATCATCATATAGTATTTCTATAGGGGAAAGATCGGAGGAGTGGAGAGGCAAACTAAGAGCCGAAGAACAGCATAGACACGGCCATGCGGTCGTCACGCATGAGGAGGCTGTCTAGGGCGAGGCTGACATCCCCAAGGATGTATTGGATAGTTGTCTCGTCCGATGATGTGTCAACAATGGCCGTAACACCCGCGACGGGGAACCGGAAGAACGGTCTGTATTAGTAGATAATTGTTTGGACGTCTTTCACTTCCAGAGAGATAGGAGAGAGAAGAAAAATGAGGATATTACCGAGAGTTATGTATCTAAGCTTAAAAAGACGGATTTCTTGCTGTGTGAAAAAAAAGCGGTTGAGACGTACTGAATCTTCTGATCCTGATCCCAGTCAGATTCTATCCCCATTGTAAGCGCGTCTGTATGTTTATAGTTTGTATCCCATTGCGCACCAATTCAGAATCTTCCATCTTGTTGTCGAGATATTCCCCTCCTGACGGCGAGAAAGATTATCCCCAAGAATCTAGGTTAGGACGAGGTGGTGGTCATAAGTGTTCTCAGACCGAGGCCTGTGTTTCTTAGAGGCCGTGAGTTGAAGCATCAAAACGCTTTGGTAGCTGTTACGTCCAATTTATATCCCTTTATCCACTTGAAAACGCATCAGCTGCTTATTTCGAGGAGCCAAATGAGCATATATGAAGCCGTGTTAGTGGCCGACGGTATCTGTCAGGTGTCCATATTGTGTTATACTGGCTTTCCGGCCCATCTGGTTACCTTAGTTCGCCGTGAAGAAACCGCCCCAGTGTGTAGATTTCCGGAGTAAAGCTCTCAGGGAATCCCACGAATGACCATAATTTTGTTGTTATGTGTATTTGCAATGTCTGTCTATGTATAAAGATAGTCACTAAGGATGCAAGACTCTTTCCTGCGAGTCGTTAATCGTTCCCGCCAAACATAAAAGTATGGCCCGACGCGATACTGCTGTAATCCATGCTCTTTCCCTGACAGGCTAAGATTCCACGTTTGAGGGGATTTCTTCGACCACTTCTGCCCTTGGCAGTTGGCACTGGGAAGCTGGGCGGCCAACTGCAATCCTGATGTAGTCGCGAGGCCAACGCTCGCACCACGTTCTGACTTCACGCTCAATTTGAAGTCTTCGAAATTGACTGCTATCCATCGCCACCATCTACATCGGTATAGGTGGAGTTCTCGGTGAGGATTAAGAAAATTGTTGCGCTTGTTTGCTGTCGCGGCCGCTACAGTTCTTAGAACTCAGCTGTAAAACAAGTGGTCCAGATATTACTACGCCTAGACATCGTGGAGCCACCAACACCGCAATTTATAGGCTTAATACAGCGATATTGTTATTGCTGCCACTTCACTATCACCTCGATCCCTTTCATCGGACCTCTCTGCCTTGTGATCGAAAATCGGGTTGAAGATGAATGATTCTGCAAGAAACTCGGCCTTGCGCCAGAAACTAGGACAGGGTGGGTGGGGTAAGCCGCCGCGCACGTGACGAAATTTAGTGATCAAAAACGGCTGCTCGACACCGCCATCGGATTTCCAACCAAATTTTAAGTCTTGTGAACTCTCTCGACACAACCTCACATCTTGATGCCAACAGGGTGCCGTCACAATGGGATAGTTCTTCCGGCTAAATTTCATCGATTAGCTGTATTTCTTCATTCCTCCACTAAGCCTTCCAAGGCAGAAGAAGATCCTCTACTTGGATGCTGACGGTTGGATGGTGGAGGCATAACGAAACTCCGTCATCTGGCAGTCAAAATTTTGCACACCCAAATCAAGAAGTTCCTACTGACGAACACAGCTCAATCTAGTTGCAGCTTTTCTACCTTCAAAGCTTCTAAATGAGGTTCCAATCTAATTCACCACTAAATTTATTTGCCGCGACGGCCAGTCGCCTCGAGCACTGGTAACTGGGATGTTCCATCCGTACATCTTCGGTATTCTGTCCAACTCCGGCAGACAGCAAAGCAGATGATCACGATTAAGCCGGAGCATCAACTACCATCCTTCGCCGAGAGGTGCTGGATGTATAGTTGAGGTTTGATTTTGTTTGGTCATACATCACTGTGGCTTAGGTTTCTTGTCGACGCTCCCCGAGGATACACTCTTCATTTTTGGTGTAACTGTTCTAGAAACATGCAACGCCTTGATCGCTGTGACCTAACCAATGTACTCCAAGTATCATGCCCGCCGAGTAGGCGATTCCGATTCTCCACTTCCCATGCTTAGAAAAAGTGCGAGGCTGTCTACTTGAGAACCGTATGCGCGCTCCTTGCCTCCAAGTACATCTCCGCCGTGCCCGAAGGCAAGGACCTGATCAGGCTGAAGACCTCCTTGTTGTGATACCTCAACCTTGTCTTCGGATCCAAATACGGCGCTGGCAACCCCGTCACGTCGCAAAACTTCTTCCCGTGCGCCAACGATGGCGCCGACTCAATATTGGTGTACGTAGCACTCGGCGCATTCATCCCCAGGCTCGCGACCCCGCCACCGGTTCCTCCATTGGTCCGCAGGCTCTTCTCCAGCACCAGCTTCGAGAGGCTGCGCGAGGCCTGCGCAAGATTGGGCTGCAGCGTGTCGTTCGAAGGTCGTAGCGCCGGCGTCGAGGACCCGCTCGTGGAGAGCCCATCGTCGGGTGGGTTGGGGGACGCGGCGCCGCTGTTCTCCTGCGTTGCCAGGGCAGAGGCTTCCCGGCGGGACGCATCACCGAGGATGGCCTTGATGTTCTTGTTACGGCGCTGGTTAGGCCGCCAGTGAGGGTTGCGGAAGGTGCGGTGGATAGAGTGGATGTCGAGTTCATCGAGAAGCTTTTGGTGAGCTACCTGGGCTTCAGTGGGCGCCGCCATGTTTGTGATTTGTGCTTGTGATGAGTTGATGAGTTGATGAGTTGGAATGCAATATATATGGCAGTAGAGTGATGGCTGCTGTTGTGAAAGACAGGCCTAAAATGAGTGGGTGTCAGAGATACCTGATTTCTTCGAGGGTTCAGCCAAAGTCGATGTTTCGAAGATTCAGCGTCGGCATGGGCATCTTCAAAGAGCTTGCGATATTTTGCCGGCTTCCACCGCCTTGAGCTCGCAAACACCCCACCCCCGCGCCAGAGACTCTGACAGCACCTTCGCCATTTTATTATTGACACATCTGGAAAATGGTATGAAATCTCGCCTACATTTGCCCGTAAAATCCTGCATGGCTAATTCAGTGTAGGAGAGCCCTCATGAACATCAGCAGAACCTTCTGCTGTCGAGAATTATCACCAATGTGGTATGCGGTCCCTAGACGGCGCGTCGGACGCGTTTTGCTGACAGCCCACAGGAGAAATTGAACGAAGCTGTTGTAGTGATGAACAAGGCGCTCCAGGTATACACCTAAAAGTCTCATCTTTATTTTCAATCACTTATATTTTATCGTTGGTCGGGTTATAAGAGTCTAACAATTTGTTTCTTGGAAGGAAATCAATATCGAAAACATGAATGTCGATCTAGTCGCCAAGATGTTCAAGAACTACCAGTCCAACGTCCTCTTCCACCTTGAAGGTGAGTGCCTTGTTTTTTCTTGCCGATATCAGAATTTGAATAGCTTCTAAGTAGTATCTAGCGACGGAAAACTTGAAGCCGCCGTCGTGAAGAAAGGAGGGAGGCTCTATGATGTGGTTCGGATGCTGAAGGGTAGCTGCAAGTCTCGTGCTGCTGGTTCATATGTGTAACGGCCATCTAGTCTTGGGTTGGATAATGGCATGGTGATACTGATTGGAGTCTTTACCAATCATGGTAGATCCTGATGTTGATTAGGACTGTAAATACATAGTTGTCGCCATTCTCAGCAATACAAGCTTAGTAGAGCCCTTCTCGAGCTGCATTGCGGTGTGCCAATGACCGCTTTAATCGGATAGCCTAGTCTTGATACCTAATAAGAGTCGGTTTATAGGGAGGTATATATGCATGCGATCACCATCATCTAGAAATCGGAAAAAAGCAATTTTTTTTTACCTTGTCCGTCAAGGAATCAAGCTGTTTCGAAGACAGCGTGATTCATTCTGTCAACCTTTTCAAGAGCCAATTGCGTAGCTCGATCTCGTAGGGCGGCGTGTGTTGCATTCCCGTGATTCCAC
>Ga0247774_1001725_pt1 | contig 10923 bp, 7 predicted proteins | sample UWRJL001104B6_FD_179933 | JGI IMG/M metagenome (GOLD analysis project Ga0247774, IMG submission 179933) | Plant litter microbial communities from Arlington Agricultural Research Station in Wisconsin, United States - UWRJ-L001-104B-6 | ecosystem: Environmental > Terrestrial > Plant litter >... | reverse complement strand
ACTCTCAAATCGGTCGGGCGGAACTCGAGTTCTGGGAGAAAGACGGAATCGAAGATAAGGAGGAAAGGGAAGGGGGAGATACAACAGGCACGACAAAGAAGAGGGAGGCGGTCTTCGAAGACGCCCACCCCATCATCCTCCTAACTGCCTCGTCCTCGGTCTCCACCGAACTTTCTTCGACCGAGGGGTACGTCCAAGGCGCGGCCGACGACGCCGAAAATTGGGCCATGGGGTCCACCCCTCGGCTGTTCTGGGCGAACCACGACGCTCTCCTCTCCTCGGCCGAGGCCGACCTCCCGTCCCGCATTGCCGAGATTCTCGCGCGGGACAAAATGTCATCCGCTTCTCCCAGCCCGTCCTCCCCTGGAAAAGAGGTGGCAAAGAACCTGTTTGTCCACCCCTTGCCTCTTCCTCGCGCTCAAGACGCGGCAAACGAATGTCAGGTTGTTTTCCTGCCGGAAGTACGGAAGAAGGAAGACTGGGTTGTGAGTGAATCGAGAATGGAGGCTGGATTGGGAAATCAGCGTGTGACGAGCAAGTTCCTGAGAGGGGCGTTGCCGGATATTTGCTCTTTTGTGGAACGATTCTTGGTACGGCATCACCAGTTACAGCAAGATCGGGATCAGGAGCCGGAACAAAATGCGAGCGAGCGTGCCAGCGAGGTCGTGCCTCGAATAGTAGTCGCCTGCGAGTCCGGTAAGGATATATCCCTCGGTGCAGCCCTTGCAATCCGCTGTTATCTGTTTGACGACGAGGGAAACTTTCATATGCCGGGCTCAGAAAGGAAGCCCCTCAATAAGGTGGCCATCAGAATGAAGCTCAGCAGAATGATGATGGCATACCCCGATGCCAACCCCCATCGGTCAACATTGCAAAGCGTCAACAGCTTTCTCATGGGGTAGAAAGAACAGGAAAAAAGCATCGAAATAAAAGAACTTTTTTAGACTCAAGTCTATCTCTATTGAGGGCGTGTGGTTTCCATAGACCTAAATACCCTGGACTAACTTCCTTCCTCCCCTCCCTCGTGTCTCCCAGCAAATGCAAATCGACCCTTGACAAAAAAGATTCTCGTGAAATCCCTAGGTAGCAGTTTTTTTTAAGGAATAGATGACATGTAGTCGTCTGCTTTTCTTCCTCCGAGGTAGCTCGAATGAACCATGCCAAGACCCGGCCGGCCATTTACATAGCCTCAATCTTCTCAAGCATCGAGGGGAACTCAGACCAGTCCTTCATCATAACAACCGCACCGGCATCCGTAAGCACTTTCGCCATCTCATCCTTCTTCGAATCGGGATAGGGGCCAACATAGCCAACAACCTTGATGCCGGCGCGTGTGCCGGAGAGTGTGCCGCTCTTGCTGTCCTCAATAGCAACGCACTCCTCGGGCTTCACACCAATCGCCTCCATGGCAAAAAGGTAGACAGCCGGGTCGGGCTTCGAGGTCGGCTTGGGAAGCGAAGTGGCGGCCGAGAAGACGAGGTTGTCGGGGAAGTACTTGTCCTGGCCCACCTTCTTGATCGAAGCGAGCACCCGGCGCTTGGCCGACGACGAGACCACCGCCAGCTTGTACTTGCCCGAGGCGGCGAGGTCGGCTAGCTGGTCATCGACACCAACGCAGGGCTTGGCAGCAGCCAAAAGCTTGGCAATGACGGCGTCCTCCTCGGCCGTGACGTACTTCTCGAGCTCCTCGGGCGTGAGCACGATGCCGTAGCGCGACTGCAGCGACACGAGCATGCCGCGGAAGTTTTGGCCGACGAATTCCTGGATCAGGGACTCGCCTGTGAAGGTCTTGTCGACGCCCTGATTCTTGCAGATCTCGTTGATGAGCTCGGAGCAGGCCTCGAAGGCGAGCTCCTCCGAAAGGACGAGCGTGTTGTCGCAGTCGAAGAGAAGAGTGGTAATCTATTTGAGAAAGGTGGGAATCAGCCATGCGTAACCACGATTGCGGGTTATCAAGCGAGTGACGACGTTATCAGCAGCACCGAGGGGTAGAGTTAGCTTACCTTGCCCATTTTGTCGGGTTGGTGTTTGCTCAACAAATCGGAACGGATGAGAAAGGCAATTGAAGAACGAGGAATCGACGCGTTGCACACAATCAGAAGGAGAACTGAGTCGGAAAGCAAGAGGAGGAAGAAGAAGAAGTTGGGGAGAGCTTGGCAAGATAAAGAAGTGCGAGGTGAAGGGAAGAAAAGTGCGCAGCCAGAGAGGAGAGGACCGAACCGGACCGTTTCCAGGTTGGTGGGAGCTACGTATTGAGTGCCTGCTCGTTCAATTCACCTCCCCTGTGGCTTGAAGAGGGGCAGGAGACGTAAAATTCTTGCCAGGTCATTTGCACGCCTCCTGCTTGCCCGGGCAGCCTACATGAGATCGAAACTACAGCCACATGCATAGAGCATTGGGTCCCAGCCCGTTTCGTGCTTTCCGATGGAGCCTTTTTTTTTTTTACGCGGTGAGACTTGCAGATGCTTCGAGCGTGTCTGGATTTTTATAACCCCACCAAGCGGGGGACAACGAAGAAGTTCGGCCTAGTCTCCACCGTCTAAAGGCATCGAACCTCGCCGAAGACGAGCAGCAGGCAAAAAAGGGCCATGTGGCAGGATTGGAAGAATAGAAGAAAACAGGATACAACAGAAGTAAGTTGAGAAATGTTGATTGGGTACTTTTGGGCGGATTCCATTCAGACGCGCAAAGTTTCTGTCACCCGCTTGCCCCTCAATTGCCCCTCCACGAAGCTTCGGAGCTGCCACACACCCCCTTGTCCGGCTAGTCGAAGCGCACCCTTTCGTCATTCCTGTGGCGGCGGGCCAGTAGGATTGTAGCAATTCGGGCCTGGCGAAGGTGGAAGGGATTGACATCCAGACACCCCCACAATGCCCCTCCCCCGCCAAATACCGCAATGGCCTCTGAGATTTTGGGTCTCCTACCGGTACGCATACAGTTGAGAGGTGAATAGGAGTCTCGAGGACATTGCCCTTGCCCCGCGGGATGGCAATGCCCATCTTGGGACACCAAGTTCAACCAAACCCAACGTTGTCTTGCGGCCACGAAACAGAGGAGGCTGAAAAGGAGAATTGCAACTACTGTAATCCTCCGACATACGGTGAGCGGAGTATCGTCGGCGTTTGAGCCAACTTCACCAGCCATTCCCGCGATTGAATGTCCAATCATGCCTTTGTGATCATCGCTGGATCCTCGGTAAGGCAAGGGGCCTAGCAGTACCGTTGTGCTAAGGGTCGGGGCCACGGAAGTAGCTTCGCCAACAAAAAGCCTCAACAACCCATGCGTAGCGTGGATTTTTCGACTTGCATTGCTAAAACGTGTGAAGCTGTCGTGGCAAAGGTCATGTTGCAGTGGGAGAGACAGGGTCAGGCGGTCAGCTGCTCTGACTCGGACCTTTTACCCCATTCGCGGTCATTTTTAGTTCACGATGTTCTTCAAATTCAGTTCCACGTAGCTCCTCGTGATTGTGTAATGGAATTGATGCGATCACATTCGATGGAGCTCTAGCCTCGCACCGTGCTTTTCCACGGCCCTAGCTGAAATAGCTTACTGATTGGCAATGCTACTAAGCACCAAGTTCTGCTTATTACCTCCCCTGCCGAGGCCCTGTCGTAATCTACAAGACAAATGAATTCCTTGCAAAATTTCCCTCATTTTGTAGATTTCTTCTGATTTCGGTGTTGCTTGTCAACCCCGCCTCAGCCCCCCCACCATGGAAGTCTGTTTCCACGGCCACAAGGTTCTCTTCCTCTTCCGCATTGCCTTTTGTGCCGGGTCTTTTCAGTGTTCCTATCGCCGCACCACCGCGCCGCCTCGCCTGTTGAGATTGTGGATGTTTGTGATATGTGAGCTGCTAACAAGGCGTCACCGGTCTGTCACGGCCAGGCACAACCTGGTAGGTCTGGAAGCTGTTATCTGTAGTACATCGATTCATTCGCCCGGCCGCGTTCGCTAATGTACCTGGTTCCTAACCTTCTTGCACGTTCGTCTCCGCTAAGATAACGGGATATAGAGTGCTGTTGCCCTGTTTAACTCCGGCTTGCGGCGAATGCCAATGGTCAATTATTGCGAGCGGCTCGCCTTGTCCCGAAGGCCGATGTGCCTGTGAGACACAGCGAGCCAATGGTCGGGAGCATGTGGGAGGCCAACAGTTTGCACATCTTCATTGGGATGCTTTCACAATTGCCCGAGAAACTGAATTTTGCAGCCTTGCAACGCATTTTTTGTGTTTCGTAGCTAACTTTTAATCAAACCAAACCGCCGACCTGCCATTTCCTGTGTGATTATCAAACATGGTATCATGACCTCGTAGGCAACTACGCTAACCTCAAACCAAACCAGCCAAAGGAGAATAGAAAATGCCAAGAAATAGATAATCATCCCTCCTGGGAGCAGATGGCCGCCACCACACATGTCGAATCCACGCTCCCTTTCCTCCTCAACAGGAAAAGCCGGAGCTACACATCTCGCTCCAACAACTACCGCACCTTCTCAAATTCCGAGGTCGTAGTAAATGGTCCTGCCGGTCCTGAAGTTGTAGATGAAAGAATGCCTCGCGCTCTCAACCCCTTCCGCCTCCCACTCCTGCCTCCACCCGCTCAACCGATGGTGGATATTGCGCGCATAGTCTCTCTCGTTCGAACTGACACTCTGCTCCAGCGTGCGCCAGCTCTCGGCGTCCGACATGCGCGTCGCCTCCAGCATGGTCATTATGCTGTCCGTCGTCTCAATCGCCAAGATGCGACTTCCACTGTCGAGGAACGACTCGACAAGGGATTCGGCTGACGCCTTGGCTTGGTCGACGACGGCCTGGCGGTTGAACTTTTTGCTTTTTGTTTGCGCAACGAGGACGCTAACCTCCTGCACGCGGTTGTTGCTCCGTTCCGTCGCCGAGTGGTGGGATTCGTAGGCGTGGTAGTCCCCTCCCCCGCCGGGGACACTCCTGAGCTTGAGGGATGCCTTTTGGTCCCGATCGCGGAGCTCGGAGCGGAGCCATGCGAGGAGGCGTGTATCGGGGACGTCGGCGTCCGGGACGTCAACGCGCCAGAGCGTTCGAATCTTGAGCATGTGGTCGGGCTTGACGAGGATGATCCACGAGTATTGCTCGCTTCGGTTCCTACTTGTTAGTTCCTGCGGCGATCGCGCGTCGGCGGCGAGCTCGGCGCTGATATCGTGCGCCCACAACTGCTGGAGGGTTTCGAGGCCGGACGAGCGCAGAAGGACTGCGTCAGTGCTTGCAACGAGCACATCGCACTGGAAAGTTCGCCTGTTTAGCATGTCTCTCTCGCCTTGCTTTCCTAGGCCGTAGAGTAATAAGTGGGAACAAACCCTGCGATTCTGGGCCAAGGCCTTGTCATCGTCGTCGGCCCGCTTCGGATACGATTTCGCGCGTTGCTTGGGCTGCCTAGAAAAGTTTTCTAGGGAGAGCGAGAACCCTACGGCATGCCGCTCCTCAACCTGACTCCCCGTCTTAGGGCGGAGTTCCTTGATGAGACTGTCGTATCTGCCGCCGGCCGCAAACACATCGCGTATCTTGGAGTTGTAGACGCACGAGAACAGGATGCCGCCCGAGTAGAAGTTCTCCCTGAAAGAGTTGAGTGGGTTGACATAGATGGCGCTAGAGACTCCGAGACGCCTGGCGTATTCCACCACCTCCTTGAGGTGAGCAATGGTCGGCAACGCTTGTTGATGCAGCGTCGCGCCTTCAAAGATGCTCTTAAGCTTGGCGAAGGCCTTGTTCGGCGTATCCCGAAAGTCAAACCGCTGCAGCTCGTCGACGCTCGTTGCTGATACGCCGATGCCTTCCGATCGTAGCTCGAGGCGGATTTTCTGCCATGTCCAGCTTCGGATGTTCAGCTTGCTGAGCACTTCTGCCGTCTGCTGCCGAATCGACTGTGGAATTGAGCAAAAGTCGAAGATCAGCTGCAGGAGGTCCGAGTGGCCGATGTGGAAGCACATTTTGTGCGATGCAAGAAGCGTGCAAGCAATCTCGTCAAGCACTTTCAGAACCTCGGCTTCCTTCAATGCCATGTCTAAAGTGTCCTTCGTGATGATGTCGAAGTCCACTTCATCAATGGTGCGCGGCTGGCCGGTTCCCTTGTAGTCTCGAAATACGGTTCCAAAAGTGTAGCACTTCTGGACAGGAATGGCTGGCTTCTTGGCCAGCATTCGGGCCAGACCAACTATAAGGTCGTACGGAAGTTGAAGGACGGTTCCGTCTGGGTTCAGCAGCATTACCACGCTGTCGCCGTAGTGACGAGAAAGAGGATAGAGCTGACTTCTGCTCATCTCCAGTCCTCCGTGGCGGCGGAATATCTTGACAAGCTCCTCCTTGATGTATGTTTCAAGAAGCAAGTCATCGGCAGTCTTCTCGCGGCCACTATTCCAGCTCGACGGAACAATATCCCAGGCGTAGTCTCTTGCCTTGTCAATCGGTTTTGCAAAGGCCGAGGCGACAACTTTCTCGTATGTGTGCGGCACTGGGTCGGCAAGGCGCGTGAGAATATCCTCGCTGGTGGGCCTCTCCTTGGGGTTATGCGTAACGAGCGACAGGATGATTTCTGCCTGGTTCTTGTCGGCTGGCTTGAAGTCGGAAGGAAAAAGGGGGTCTGAACGACGAAGCCCCTCGAGCACCACCACTCGTTGGTGGCCGGTCATGGGCTGGTAGCACATCTCGAAGAAGATGATTCCAAGGGAGTACATGTCCACCTTTGCGCTGTATGCTCCGCGAATGGTCGACCTGGTTTCCGGGGCGGCGTACAACATGGTCCCGAGGCTCTTGGTGACGTTATCATGGTCGAGAGAAGTGGGAGCCGTCTTATCGAGAACAAACTGACCAATGGTCGCAAGTCCAAAGTCTCCGATCTTGACATTATCTTCGCCGTCGATCCCTTGGCTGATAAAAATGTTCTCGGGTTTCAAATCCCGATGAACGATATTTTTGCTATGCAGGTGCCGAAGCCCGTCAACAATTTGGTGGAATAGATGCCAGATGACGGCCGAGTTCTTGTGCAAGTCCCTGGCGATAAGATCCCGCAGCGTCCGCTTCTCGCAATATTCCATCGAGATGTACAGGATGCGAGGCGAAGTGGTCTGCGAGGGCCTCTTCCGGAGATGACGTTCTTTTTCCGGTGAGCCCACGGCAGGAACTGCTTCATCGTCACTGTCGGTTTCACCGTCACCTCCATCGTCTGTGTCGTCTTCTTCCTCGTCGTCATCATCATCGTCGTCGACGTTCGCATCCTCCTCGTCTGTCGGATACGCAAATTCGATCTCGGGATATCCACTTGACGAGATAAAGTCCAGTCCACCGGTGCTCGTAGCAAACTCAATATTCGCACCATCTTGCTGGGATATGGTGACTTGCGATGCCCTTGAATCTTCCAGAGCGTCTGACGCGGGCTCGTCCGAAGCTGACGGCGAGGTCGACGCGTCTCCTTCTGTGTCGGAGATGTCGGTCGCATCTTCGACCCAGGCATCGTAGTATCGTACAACGGCTGGGTGGCTTAGACTAGAAAGCACCCGAACCTCCTTCAAAATCTCCGACAAGGTGGAACTTGATCGAAGCTTGATCTTCTTGATGGCAAAGGTGCCGCCGTCCAGCTTCTTGCGAGCCTTGACCACCTCTCCAAACCCCCCTTTTCCCAGCCGGCCCTCCTCCACAAACTCTGCATTATATCTCCCCGAGCCTCGACTGGCCACAGACTCTCGTCTGTACTTCCAAGCGTGCGGGCGACCAAGGGACTGGTAGGAGTGGAGGCTGCCAAACATTTCGGGCTCGTCTTCCCTAAAAACCGCCGCATCCGTGGCAAGAAATTCGCTGGCGCCCAACTCAAATGCCCGCAGCCGCTTCTTGGGGTCAGACCTGAAGAACCCAGCAAGAAGCTCCCGCAGTTGGACGGAGAGGGGGTTTGATACTATCAAGTCGGACGGAGAGGAGTAATTCTTAGGGGAGGTATTGCCAAATATCATCAGCAAGACCACCACTCCCATTTCCCAGATATCCGTCTTTTGGTTGTAGTTTGGTTTCGGCGCACCCGAGATTTCGGGTGGAAGCCAATATGCAGATTTTGGCGTGGTCAGTCCCGGCAGAGATTGTGATTCGGTGCTGATGCTGTGAAGCTCCCTTTGGTAAGCTGCATCGCTAAGCTTTACGACAATATCCCCGGTCCGATCTCTGAAGAGAAGAACATTTCCCGGATGAACATCTTTGTGGGCGAAGCCGCGATTGTGGAGGAATTCTAGCCCCTGAAGCATGTCCCGGGTCCAAGCACGCACCTTGCCAATCTCGATACGCCCGGCAAGCTCAAGAAACTCCTGAAGCGATGGCAAGTCCGCCATTGGGGTTAGAATACATATCGTCCAACTCATTGTGGGAGTCCCGTCGTCGTTTTGGGGTCCACGGTCAATCTTGAAGTCCAAGACATCTACCAGATGAGCATGATGCACAGACTTAAGCGACTGCAGCTGCGACTCCAAGACCTGGACCTGCTTCTTGAACCGAGCGGGATCCCGAGTGTTACATCTCAACACGGCTTCCTTCAAGGCAAGGGTTGGTGCGTCTTTCTGGCTTGCAAGAACCGGCCGGACTTGGTATATGGTGCACACCCGTCCAGAGCAAAACTCCGACTTGCCCGAAACTGCCGTGAAGTGTACCGTGTTCCCAGCCTTGTCGGGTGTTTTGCAGACTTGCTCGAAAACTACCATACTCCCATCATCCTCGGCCATGCTGGTAGATGCCGGCAACCCATTCGGACGTCGGCTTTTGCGCGTCTCCTTGGCGACACCATGTTGGCGCTTCAGCTCCTCTTCAAGCGCGCCTTGCATCTGGCGCTCTTCTTCTTTGCTCGCCTCCGCCTTCTTTTGCTCTTCCTCTTCTTGCTGTTTCCGAGCCTGCTGGGCGAGCATCGCCTCGTGTCTAGCCCTCTCTTCTTCAAGGGAGACCTCAATGCCACTAGCCTTTGCTTGTGCGGCATCCTCGAGAATATCGCGGATGCTTTCCACAATATGATGCATCATCTCCTGCCCTTCTGCCGCAAAGTCCTTTGGTTTTGTCTGGAGGAACTTCTCAATCTTGAATGCGGTGGCAGCTCGCAGCTGCTCACCGTTTAGTGTGACTAGAGGCGGCGTCTTTGGGTAGGTAGCTGTAAAGACCACCCTTATGGTACACGAAAATTCCGCATCTGAAGCCTTGATGTGGATATCAAACGAAGGGTCGGACTTCTATGACCATGGTGAGCCACATTTTCACTTAATGCACGGCAGGAATTCCATCGTACCTTCCATGCGCTTGGCCCGGTGTCGATCCTTCGGAAGTCTTCGCCATAGATCGCTTCCAGTGCGATGAGTTCGTTTTGTTGAAGCTCCTCATATTGAGTTGTGGTTGGTGCTTGAGTGCTACTGAAGCCCGGAAGGCTAGGGCCTTTGCTATTCGGGAGGGGCTTTTTCCAAGCCCCTGGCGCCTTCCACGCCATATTGCACAGATTCGGGCTACTTCCTTGTCTGCGTGAAATGGCCTGGGTCTCAGCCCATGCTTTCCTTTCCTGCAACTGTTGAAATGTGGCAGTTTGATAACACAGCTTTCAGTATTCGTCGGCGGGCAAGTTTAAGGTTGGAGTTCAGTGCATGACGGGCCGTTATAGGGCACGCAGTGCAGGTATCAGTTCGGAAGACGGCAAAACCCCACCATGTCAGCAGTGTGGGGAACGATGAACGCGACTGTACTTGCCTGAAGCAGTCAACCTTAACCAGAAAGTCTATTCAGGAAAATAGTAGAAATTTTCTACCATAGACTGAATTATAGGTCTTCGCGTTTTTATTAACAACAAACTGCTTCTGTATCGAGTACGACAATCGGTAGGAGCCGGCAGACCCGAGTATCTGTCAGCTGTTGAAGATCGGACTCATCGGAGTTGACTGGTCGCCTCAGTAGAGCCGCACGGATGGTCCCCTTGCCTGGAATTATCCCACAGCACGACGATATGGATAACCTATCAGAAGTAGGTCAGCTGTTGGCAGACGTCAACAACTGTTTACCGATTGCTTTCCGCAGGCGCAGACACGGCCTGTTGAGACTGAGGAGGGGAAAAAAGCCTCGCGATATTTTGGAAGCACTTAGGGAGCGAGGATAGATTTTCCAAATTCTTCATCACCCCTGTCTTCCCTATCCTTGTTGTCTGTATCGTTCTCATATTCATCGCTTTTAGCAACGACCACATTCGATTAGGAATCCGCCCCCCGTTAGAGTAACTCCCGCTGCAGAATTCCCGGCAAGATAATAGTAAGATCACGAGAAGTATATAAGAGTGGGATAGAGAAGGAAATATTGCTGCATATATGATAGCCCTTTCAACTAGTTACCTCACTCGTCTAGGATAACACCAATATCCCGCATTGCTTGTCTATCTGAGTCAAGTATCTCCTCGCGCTCTTGTTCAATCTCATCCATTCTTCCCCACCAGTACTCATAGAAGAATTCACTGAACAGTAGGTCCCGTTGTCGTAACTTGGCCACAAACTCTTCCATCAGGCTCTCCAACAATACTGCCAGATGTCGATCCTCCTCGCGTATCTCATCAATATCCGCTGGATCCATAACCTCAACTAGCTGGTACTTTCCGTCTCGTATCTTTTGAGCGAGCTCATTATCGTCGTACCAACTCCTATCCTCCGTATAGGAACAGCAGGTGTGAATCATGCCGAGTCGGTCGAAAGTGCTGACGCGCACGATGGTCTCGGTAATGGGCGGACATTCTCCTTCCCTAGTGATGCTATCTAATAATTCAAGTCCACCCCTTATTGTTGATTCGAGAGCAGATCGACCGGATTTTTGGCTATTCATGCCTTGGAGCAACGGCCACTTTGGATTCCATCCCGAATTTCTATATGAGGAGAACATTCCTCGAGCAAACAGGACAGCAGGCG
>Ga0247774_1001724_pt1 | contig 10929 bp, 4 predicted proteins | sample UWRJL001104B6_FD_179933 | JGI IMG/M metagenome (GOLD analysis project Ga0247774, IMG submission 179933) | Plant litter microbial communities from Arlington Agricultural Research Station in Wisconsin, United States - UWRJ-L001-104B-6 | ecosystem: Environmental > Terrestrial > Plant litter >... | reverse complement strand
CGGGAAGTGCGGGTGTTGGCGCTGGCACAATTGGCTTTGCAACCGGGACAAGTTGTCTGGGATGTGGGTGCTGGTAACGGTTCTGTGTCGATCGAAATTGCTCGTTTATTCCCGCAGTCAGAGGTTTACGCGATCGAAAAAACGGTTTTTGGCACGAATGCGATCGAGTTCAACTACGGCCGTTTTGGGCTGCAAAATGTGTTCTCGATTTACGGAACCGCCCCGGAAATTTTGCATCGCTTGCGTCCTCCGCACCGGATTTTTATTGGCGGTAGTGGCGGAGGGTTGACTAAAATTTTGGGCGTTTGCGCGCTGCGGCTGCTTCCTGGAGGCTCGATCGTGCTGGCTTTGGATGCTTTGGAAGATATTGCTACTGTTTTGAGCTGGATGGGCGATCGGGTGCGCCGGGAACCGCACTGGAGTTACCGAATCGTGCAAGTGCAGTTGTCGCGTTCTCTGGCTGGGGGAAATTCAACTCGTTTTGACGCGCTGAATCCGGTTTCGATTGTGACGATCGATCGACACTTGAATTAATGTGGGAATTTTTACCGCTGATTTAAGCTGATTAGCGCCCATTAACGCTGATTTGAGTCAGGAAGAGTAAGGTTGCGGTTGCTAGTAGCAATAAAATGCCGGCTGCACCTGCTAGCGGTTTTGCTGCTATTCCTGTCATCCATTCCGGTGCGCGGCCTGTCGGATTAATTGCGCCTTCTGTATCTACGGTAGTTATACCCCAAATCCAAGCTGCGTGAATGCCGATCGCCAATCCTAAACTGCCATTGTCGGCGATGCGGGCTAATGTTAAAACCATCCCCATCAGCCACAATCCTGGCAGTTGCGGTAGAGTTTCTTTGGCTGCCCAAATTAGGTGGGCGATGGCGAAAATGAAACTGGCGATCGCTGCGGCGATTAGCACTGAGTAATCTTGCTGGAGGATTGTTTGCAAGCAGCCGCGAAAGATTAACTCTTCTGTGGCGCTAATCCACACTGCTAATAACAGAGTCAGCAGACTAGCAGGGTTAAGGATTAAAGTCCAAAAATTAATTTTTTTTCCGCCTGTTTCGGTGGAATTCTCGCTTTTTTTGAGTTCGAGCCAGCCTGCGGTTAATTGCAGACTGAATAAAATTACTAAGCTGATTATTCCTAATCCTAATCCCCGCATTAATGACATCAAAACTGCGGGTTGCCAATCCCAACCCCAATTGGCAAAAGATGTGTTTTCAATCCAACTTGTTGCCCATAAAATGAAGGGGACAATCACGTAGAGGGAAGCTAGTAAAGGTAGTTTTTTGTTTCCCAAGGGTTGGGGCGGATGCCATTTGAGGGCGATCGCCAGCACAATCGCTGCCGGAAGCCACACAACAATCCAAGTCGAGAAAAACAAGATTATTTTGACAATTGCTGGTATTGACGGCGACAGAAGTCGCAGGTTAGTTATACTATTCCACATTTAAGGGGTTGCGATCGGTACGCCTCTAATCAGTTCCAAACTAGACATTAGTGGACAAAGGGCAATAAATGTACCCATCAAAGCGGTGAACGGCGTCGCAGTGCTTCCAACGAATACTCTGCAAGCATACCTTTTCCACAGTCAAATCAAAAGTACCAGTTTGCTGACGGTAACTTCCGACACTTGGAGTTTGAGGGGTGTAGATGACCCAACACAGGCAGCATCGAGCCAATGAGCGATCGGAAGCTGAATGCAGACTATAATCGAGCATAATATATAAGTGAGAGTTTGATGGCAATAGATTGGCACAGATTCTTTAAATCATCCAATCCCAGCCGGACTCTCGATATCAGCCAATCTGAAGCGCGACATATATAAGTGAGGGTGTGATGGCACTAGATTTACACAGATTCTTTAAAGCCTCCAATCCCAGCCGCACTCTCGATATCAGCCAACCTGAAGATCGACAGTATTACATCGATTTTTCAGAAGTGCGAGGGAGCAATTTAATTAAAGAACTGGGACGCGCTATAATCTTTTCTGAAGATGAGCCGAATTGTCAGTTATTCACCGGACATATCGGTTGCGGTAAATCCACCGAGTTATCCCGGCTAAAAGCAGAGTTAGAACAAAAAAGCTTCCACGTAGTCTATTTCGAGTCTTCTCAAGACTTAGATATGGCAGATGTGGATATCAGCGATATTTTACTCGCGATCGCCCGTCAAGTGAGCCAGAGTTTGGAGGCAGCTCAAATCCAACTCCAACCAACCCGTTTCCAGAATTTACTCCAAGGAGCTGCCAACCTTTTAAACTCAGAAATCACGGGAATCAAAGCTAAAGTTCCTGTCGTGGGCGATCTCGGGTTCAATGCAGACTCAGGAAAGTTTTCCCTAGCAGTAGGAATAGGAGAAATCACCACGAAAACCAAGGATAGTAAAGATATTCGCTCTCTGTTGAGACAACACTTGGAGCCGCGAGTCAATAATATCTTAGAAGCCATTAATCAGGAACTAATTGAACCAGCCCAAAAGCAGCTAAAGCAGCAAGGCAAAGCCGGAATGGTCGTGATTGTTGACAATCTAGACCGGATTGATAACCGGCCAAGGTCATCAGGAAGAACTCAACCAGAGTACCTTTTTGTAGACCGAGGAGAACAACTGAACAAACTCAAGTGCCACGTTGTCTACACCGTCCCCTTAGTTCTAGCTTTCTCCAATGAAAAAGAAAATTTGACTAATCGCTTTGGCTCAGATCCTCAACTGTTGCCGATGGTGCGAGTGCATGAACGAGACGGCAGTCAATGCTCTGAAGGCATTGCTTTGCTCCGACAAATGATTCTAGCAAGAGCTTTCCCTAATGTAGATTTAGAGCAACGCATTAACTTAATCTCAGAAGTGTTTGACGCATCCGAAACGTTAGATTACCTCTGTCAAGTTAGTGGCGGTCATGTGCGAAACTTGTTAGTGCTGCTTAATAGCTGTATGAAAAAAGACGACCCGCCTTTTTCCCGCGATTTGGTAGAGCGAGTCATTAGCCAGCGGCGCAGTGAACTGAGTAAAGCAATCACGCCCCACGAATGGGAACTGCTACGGCTGGTAACGCAACAAAAAACTGTCAGAGGTGAGGAAGAATATCAAACTTTACTGCGGAGTTTATTTGTCTTTGAGTATCGCGATGCAGATGAAAGTTGGTTTGATATCAACCCTATTTTAGCAGAGGCAAAGGAGTTGCAATAATGAATGATTCGCCACCAGAATTAATACAGATTAATCAAGAGTCTTTGAAAACCCTGCTCCGTGGAATCACTTGCTTTCAAGAAGAGTTTTCCTTAATTTTAGCCGTTTGCAACTACAGAACATTGCGGGAACAAATTGTGCAGCAGTTGCGGGAACAATGTCCGGTTCAGCTACGGGAATTGGTGCTAGAAAAGTCCGTTCAAACTCTCTACACCAGGATTACAGAAGAACTGGGTACAGAACAACCTAATGCACTAATGATAGTTGGTCTGGAGTCAGTGCGCGAACTCGACCCGGTTTTGACGGCGACCAATCAGATTCGAGAGGAGTTTCGCAATTTTAACTTTCCTGTAGTGCTGTGGGTGACAGACGCGATCCTGTGCAAGCTGATTCGGTTGATTCCAGATTTCCACAGTTGGGCCACGACGGTGGAGTTTCAAATGACCGTGGACGAGTTGATTCAATTCATTCGGCAAACTGTTGATGAGGTGTTTGCTAAGGTTTTAAATTCTCGCGATCACGTATTTTTAGATAATGCTGCACTAGATATTGAAAATGGTTCTCCGCGTTGTGCTGAACTCAAGTCAGCTCGTGAAGAATTGCAACATCGAGGGGTGACCTTAGACCCAGATTTGGAAGCTGGTTTGGAATTTATCCTGGGTCGAGTTGCGGATAATTCCGATGTTGCATCTCGCCGGCATTACGAACAGAGTTTGGCTTTGTGGCAGCAAACAGGCGATCGCGCTCGTTGTGGACTTTTACTATTTTATATGGGACTGTGGTGGCGAAATTACGCAGTGCGACATCGTGTGGAACATCAGCAAGGTGGCGATCGCGCCAGAGACTATTTTCAGCAGTCAATAGAGGCTTTTGAACAAGCCAACCGCCCCGACTTAGCGGCTAAATTTATCAATTTTTTGGCAGAGGTGCTGCATCGGCTGAAGCATTGGCGCGAACTAGAACTCGTGGCGCAAAAAGCCTTAGTTCTCCATCAAACCCATTACGACCAATTCAGACAAGCGCGAGTTTATGGCTTTCTCGCTGAAGTGCAGTTGTCTAAATGCTTGTGGATTGAGGCAAAACAAGCGGCCGAGCAGGCTCTGAGTCTACTAAATGATGCTACAAAAACTATATCAAATCCATCACCAGAACAAAGTGATTTATTGGATTTAGAACGTTCTTTTCATCAGGGTTGGTATTTATTTTCGCTAGCGAAAGCACAATGGCAAATCGGTCAGCTATCAGAGGCGATCGCCACTTTAGAAACTGCCAGAAGTCAAACCAAACCTCAATACGGCCCAGAGCTTTACATCCAGATTTTGACAAATTTGCGAGAATACTATTTCCAACAAGGACAATACCTCAATGCTTTTCATATTAAACAAGAGCGACAGGCGATCGAAAGTCAGTTTGGTTTTCGAGCTTTTATCGGTGCAGGGAGGTTGCAGCCAAAACAACTGATTGCCAACCCAGCGTTACTCTCTGCTGAATCGCCAGACGAAGTTGCCCAGGAAATCGCCTCTTCGGGACGGTTGCACAGTGTCGAACGCTTGCTGGAACGAATCGAGCGAGATGACTGCAAACTGACGATCATCCACGGGGAATCAGGGGTTGGCAAAAGCTCGATTGAGCAGGCTGGACTAATCCCTGCTTTAAAACAAAAGCCGATAAATGCCCGCAGTGTTCTGCCAGTTTTACAACAGGTTTATGCAGATTGGCCTGATGTACTGGCTAAGTGTTTGGAAAAGGAACTGGTCAGTATTCAAAAAGGAGTTTCTTTAACCCCTTTTAGTATCGAAGAAAGAGAAGATGACGAATCTGATGTTGGGCTTGACTCCGCTACCTTAAGTTTAACAGACTCTCTGCTCGCTCAATTACGGAAAAATGCGGAGCAGAATCTGTTAACCATTCTGATTTTTGACCAATTTGAAGAATTTTTCTTTATTTGTAAAGACAGCGTACAAAGAAAAAGATTTTATGATTTTTTGCGCGCTTGTTTAGAGATCCCTTATGTAAAAGTAATTCTTTCCCTTCGAGAAGATTACCTGCATTATTTATTAGAGTGTACGCGATTCACTAGATTTGATGTAATTAATGATAATATTTTGGATAAAAATATTATTTTTTACTTGGGTAACTTTAAGCCAGATGAGGCAAAGTTAGTTATTCAAAGTTTAACTGAAAGAACTCAGTTTGAGTTAGAACCTGCTTTGATTGACGAACTTGTCAAAGATTTAGCAGGAGAAGTTAACGAGGTGCGTCCAGTCGAATTGCAAATTGTGGGCGCACAATTACAATCTGAGAATATTACGACCCTAGCCCAATATCAAAAAAAAGGGCCGAAAGCAGCACTGGTAGCGAGATTTTTAGAAGAAGTTATTAAAGATTGCGGACCCGAGAATAAGCAGCTTGCTGAACTTGTTTTGTGGCTGCTAACAGATGAAAATAGCACTCGACCCCTCAGAACTCGTGATGATTTAAAAAAAGGTTTAGAAGACTTACTAACAGAGATCAGTCACTTAGAGTTAGTTCTAGAAATTTTTGTTAAGTCTGGGTTGGTATTGCTATTACCTAGTTTTCCCGACAATCGCTATCAACTGGTTCACGATTATCTGGCTGCTTTCGTGCGTCGCCAAAAAAATAATGAACTGATTGAAGAATTGGAAAAAGAAAGAGCGCAAAGAAAGCGCAGTGAAGCTGAGTTAAATCGGGTGCTGACACGCCAATTAAAACTGGCGATGTCCTGCGGGGCTATGATGGCAATTCTCGCAGTCATAGCAGGGGTATTTGGAGTTGCAGCAAAAATTGGTGAAACTAATGCTGAACTCAAGCAAATTAGCGCTAATTCCGAATCTTTGCTGGCTTCAAAGAAAGAGTTAGAGGCGTTGGTAGAAGGTTTAAAAGCTGCAAAAGAACTTAAACACGGATGGAGAGTAGAACCGAATACTAAGAATCAAGTGGTGGCGAGATTGCAGGAGGTTGTTTATAGCGTAAAAGAGCGCAACCGATTGGAGGGTCATACCGATACTATCACAGATATTAGTTTTAGCCGTGATGGCAAATTTATTGCTTCTAGTAGTAAAGATAAAACTGTGAAGCTTTGGAACCGCGACGGTAGCGATAAAAAACCTGCTTTACAAGGAAAATATGGGAATGAATTTACCAGCGTCGTGTTTAGCCCCGACAGTCAAATTATTGCCGCTGGAAACAAGGATAGTAAAATATACCTCTGGCGTCTGAATGGCACATTAATTAAACCTTTAAAAGGACACAGCGATTGGGTGACAAATATTCGATTTAGTCCAGACGGTAAGACGATTGTTTCTGCTAGCCGGGACAATAGTGTAAGACTTTGGAACATCGATGGCACTCAGAAAGAAAAGCTGGAAGGGCATAAGTCTAATGTGACACTCGTGCGTTTTAGCCCGGACGGTCAAAGGATTGCTTCAGCTAGTGAGGATGGTACTATCAAACTGTGGAGTTTAGAGGGCAAGCAACTTCAATCTATAAATAGTCCTGGCGTTCTTGACTTGGCATTCAGTGAAGATAGCAAAACTATGAGTGTAGCTAGTAGGGACAATACCCTCAAAATATGGAAAATTGATGGTCGTATTTTAGTCACAACATTTAATAATATAGTAGATTTTTTTAGTCCTGTTTTCGCTTGTTTCAGTTCGGATGGTAAGTTGCTGGCTACTGTTGCTGAACATAATCAAGCGAATCTTTGGAAGATAGAAGGTAGTAAAATTGAACCGTTGAAATATTTAAGCCTTCCCGCTCCGACAACTGGCAATTTGAGTCCTGATACTAAAACTATTGCCTTAGCTGGTAAGGACAATGTAGTGAAACTTGTGAGTCTCGATTCAGAGACTTTGGATATCCATGAAGAGGGAATTAATAAAAGCAATATTATCGGGCTTAGCCCGGACAATTTGCCCGTCTCTATTGATGATAACCACTTGAAATTTTGGAACAGCGACGGGACAATCAAAAATTCCCTAGAAGTTGCCGATCGCATGGAAAACGCAAGTTTCAGTCCCGACGGTAAGGTAATTGCTTTAATGGGTACTCAGGCGACGACAAAACTCTGGAACAGTACAAACAAATTACTGAATACCTTCGAGCTGAATTCGTCATTTCCCGAAGTCAGTCCTGATGGTAAGCTCATGGTTACTGTAGAGAGAAATAATACAGCCAAGCTGTGGAGATCGGATGGCAAGCTAATTGGAAATCTGCCAGATGGGAAAGCACGTATTACGAAGGTATTTTTTAGTCCTGACAGTCGGCTTATTGCTACAGTCAGCCAAGACAATATAGCAAAGCTGTGGAAGCAAGATGGCAAGTGGGTAGCGACTTTACAAGGTCACACAAAGAAGATTTCAGACGTTATTTTTAGTGGTGACAGTCAGCTTATTGCTACTGTCAGTTGGGATGACACAGTGAAGCTGTGGAATCGCGACGGTTTACTAATTCAAACAATAGAAAAATCGAGTCGCCGATTAAATCGATGGGATTTTTCCGATAACAGTCAAGTAAGATTCAGCCCCGACAGTCAGATGTTATTTGTCCCTAGCAATTACAATGACGTGCAACTCTGGGGTCGAAATGGAAAAGTGATTCAAACCCTCAATAGGCTTGATGCACCAGTTTATAAGGCGATTTTCAGCCCCAACAATCAGATTATTGCTACCACGAGCTCCGATCGCAAGGTGAAACTTTGGAGGCGGAATGGGGCTGCGATCACCACTTTACCGGAAAGATTCTATAAAGTTGATGATATCAGTTTTAGCCCTGACAGCCAACTGCTTGTCTCGGTTAATTCTAGTAGTGTCAAACTTTGGGGTATTGACGGGAAAGAAATCGCGACTCTCGCAAACAATAGCGAGGATTCCCCTAAAATTAGTTTCAGTCCTGACAGCACAACCATTATATTAACAGCTAAGGATAACGTCAAACTTTACAATAGAGAAGGCGGGCTAATTAAAACTATTAATAATGACGGCGATGACGTTCCTAAAATTAGTGTTACTCAAGAAGGAAGACGAATTGCATCTGTTGAAAGGAATAATGTAGTGAAGCTTTGGAGTAGTAATGGCAAGCCGATGAAATCCCTGAAGGGACATCATAGTAAAATTACTTTAGTCCAATTTAGCCCAGATGGTAAAAATCTTGCCACTGCGGACAAAGAGAATACCGTAAAGCTCTGGCAGAGCGACGGTACACTCGTTCTAACTCTTAAGGGACACGGGAACCGTGTTGAACGTGTGGATTTTGGAGCGGATGGCAAGACATTTGCTGTGTCCGGTGTTGAAGATGTGGTGCAACTCTGGAATAGGGAACACAAAAAGATAGTTGCTACCTTAAAAGGACACCGCGATCGCATCAATAGTGTCAGTTTTAGTCCTACCAGTCAGCTAGTTGCCTCTGCCAGCGATGATAAAACAGTGAGACTGTGGGATTTTGATGGTCATGCACGGCCTATTTTAGACAAGCATACAGATAAAGTAAATCGCGTCCGTTTTAGCCCAGACGGTAAGATACTTGCCTCGGCAAGTGATGACAAAAGCGTAAGAGTTTGGAACTTACAAGGTGGATTGATTGGAACATATCAAGAACATAAAAGTCCTGTTCGAGATGTAATTTTCAATCCGAATAGTTCAACGATCGCCTCAGCTAGCGATGACAGCACTGTTATCCTCTGGAATTATCAAAGTGGCAAGCTTCAGCTTCAGCATCGCTTATCAGGACACAGTGCGTCTGTTAAAAGCCTCAGTTTCAGCCCAGATGGTGAGATACTTGCGTCGGCTGATGAGAATAATGTAGTAAAAATTTGGAACCCTGAGGGAACAATGCTAAAAAGCTTTAAAGATGAAAGCTTTTATGGTAATAACGTTAGCTTCAACTCTGATGGGAAGCAGATTTTTGCCTGGATTTGGGACAAAGATAATGACTATTACAGTAAACCCTTGCTGTGGAGCATGAACCCCGATGAGCTTTTACGTATCGGTTGTCAGAAAGCACGGCATTATCTGAAGAATAACCCGAATTTACAGAAGAACGATCGCTCTCTTTGCGATGATCTCTGAAATGGATAGTCAATAATTTCGGTATACTGAATTAAGTGTATCCTGTCAGGCGCCCGTGAAAAAGACTCTCAAACTCTCGAAAATTCGTTGCGGGCGATCGTGAAATGTTCTTCTTTTAACAGGTGATATCATGTCCCGTTGATTCGTCCTTATATGGGGGGGCGGGTTTATAAAGCTGTGGGCTTTAAAATTAAGAAAACTCGCGAACCCGACCCTACAGAACTTGACATTATACCAGAACGAATCAAGATGCTTCAGTATATAACTAATGACTACCGATCGAGCTTGCGCTGAATTTGCCTCAAAGACTGGTACATTTCGGGCAAGCGGTTGTAGACGGCTGCGGCTTTGAGAAATAGTTTGTGGGGAATTGCTGGAACGCCCGTCACGATCGCACCTGCGGGCACGTCGTTGTGAATTCCGGCTTTAGCAGTGGCGATCGCCCCATCTCCGATTTTAGCTTGATTAGCAATTCCCACTTGACCTGCCAAAATTACATTGTTGCCAATTTTTACCCCGCCGGCCATGCCGACTTGAGCGGCAAACGCACAATTTTTTCCTACTTGAGAGCCATGACCTACGTGTACTAAATTGTCGATTTTTGTATTTTGGCCGATGCGGGTTTCTCCGACAGCGGGCCTGTCGATCGTGCTGTTGCAGCCAACCTCAACGCCCTCTTCTAATACAGTGCAGCCAGACTGCTCCATTTTCACCCATCCCGTGGCTGTCGGCACGAACCCAAAACCTTCGCTGCCGATCGCCGCACCGCTGTGAATCACGCAATTTGCCCCGATGCGAGTACGTTCGTGAATGACGCAGTTAGCGTGTAAAACTGTGCCGGGACCTATTTCCGCATCTGGGTAAATTACGACATTTGGGTGAATGCAAACGTTGCTGTCTATTTTGACTTTTGCTTGAATAACGCTGTGGGGGCCGATATAGACATTTTCACCAATTTCTGCTGAGGGGTGAACGGTGGCTGAGGGATGAATTTCGGATGCTGGGCGAAACGGTTGATAGAAAAGGGCGATGGTTTGAGCAAACAGCAATCGCGGATCTGCTGCGGCAATCCAAGCAATGTTGCGATCGGTACATTGAGCTTGGAGGCTTTCATCTAAGGGTAAAATTAAAGCCGAAGCATTTGTAGTGGCTGTATGAGCGGCAAATTTAGCACCTTCTATGTAACTGATTGTGCCCGATGCAGCTTCATCGACTGGGGCGGCGCCAGTAATTTCCGGATCCGCACCAACCGACGCTGTGAGGCTGGGACTGGTGGCTAAGTTAAGTTTTTGTACTATTTCGCTAAACTTCATCTATAAAAATTTGTTGTTAATACGGATTTACCACTGTTAAAATTACCAGCTTTGGAGCACTATCTGAGCAGTTGACCTTAAAAAAAACTGTTCGCGATCGCACTCGGACTCCTCGAAACCAGGTTTTTCACCTCATCTGCGGGCTGCAACGCGTCTTTTCGTCCATCTTTCCCCGGTTTCACCGGCCCTATGGGTAAGTCCGGACTAAATTGGTAAGTAAGTCTATACAAAATAGGCAGAACCCCGACAACTTCTGCGAAGTCGGGGTTCTAACAGGGATTATTTTTGGCAATTATTGTACAGAAACTGCATCTACGTCAACGGTGCTGCCTTTGGCTTCAGAA
>Ga0247774_1001723_pt1 | contig 10931 bp, 6 predicted proteins | sample UWRJL001104B6_FD_179933 | JGI IMG/M metagenome (GOLD analysis project Ga0247774, IMG submission 179933) | Plant litter microbial communities from Arlington Agricultural Research Station in Wisconsin, United States - UWRJ-L001-104B-6 | ecosystem: Environmental > Terrestrial > Plant litter >... | reverse complement strand
ACCGTGCTCAGTAAGAGCGCAGCGCCAAGAGACGATAATGAGCTGCACATAAATTGATCAGCTGGCATGCTCGAACATGTCGGTTCCCAGATACGGGAACGAGGAATCTTAACTCTATCAATGTCATCTAGTCACAGAAGCCACAGTGTCTTGGCCAAGAGTGGGTTAAACACTTCGGATATAGACACGACACCTACAACAAACCTTTCAAAAGTAATAACCGAATCGACCCCAGTGGACCCCGACTAGCACCATCTATGAGCTCCACCGCCAACAGTCGGCGAGGCTTCCGCATGAAGTGCCACTTGAGCTGCCCAATTGCCGAAGAAACAGGGCAGAATATGGCACCTTTCATCAGAGTGGTGATGAACGATACGGCCGAAGGCAGAGTCTTGAAGAGCCGCAATACTTAAGGCACGTTGTCCGTCTCCCATCGCGTTACCTCCAAACCCGTCGTAGTGAAAAAGCAGGTAGATGAAAATGGCAAAGAGACATGCCGCCATTGCAAAGGAAAGGATTTCCCAGATCCAAAACACGGGGAATATCGGAGACATGTCGCCTGGGATTTGCTGAATAGTGGTGCGATAGGTAGGACGGGCGGGACGAATCCATACCAGCTGCGCCTGAGGGAAGGCTAGTAGTATTAGTGGCTGCTCTCGTAGTGGGGATGCGAGGTACCGTGCTGATAATGGCACATCGTCGCCAGCTGCCAAGGGGATGGCTGTCCGTCACAGCGAGCAGGTGACATCGTTCAAATTCGGGTTTCTTTCTGAGTTTTTGTTTTTGGCCCGGAAATTACGACCAGCTGGAAGTGCGACTGCATGAGTTACGCATATATACCGAATTTACCGGTGCACAGCCGTGTCGGGGTTTTTTTTTCTTTGTCGGTCTGCTAGTACAGAGCTTGCGTCCTTGGTAAGCTGAACTCTAGCCTTTCCAATTCTTGTGGTTGCCTGATGCCCCCCTCTTTATACCTGAATCCAGCGCGGCGACGCTGCTCAACCCTGCATTAGCGTGGTGACTGCGGAACGTCCTTATAGCCACCTGGTTGCAGCTTCTCTGCAGAATACCCTGACCGCGGGCGACGCCATCGCGATAGCAATAGCTGATATCGCAGGGTATGGAAAACAAAGGCAAAAAGCTGATGTTGAAGGCGATTTTTTGCGTTTGTGGAAGTTGATAACGCCTGTCGTCGCTGGCTTGCAGCACTGGGACACTAGTATTGGAGCAACAAAAAATCTTTAATTTATACTATCGGAGGGCTGACTATATCCTATCCTTTAAATTTCGGCTTGGTGGCACGGTTTACTGACAGCGGTGGTGGTGTTCCACTAACGCCCCAAAAATAACTCCGTGCCGACGAAATTCAAAGAAGGAAAGAAAATTTGCATGTTCACCTTTTAACTGGAATTTCGCGCACACAAACTTCCGACATGGCGGCTCATCCTGGAAGGCAGCCCTATTCTAGCAAAGTCTAGTCGACGGTAGTGAATGACTCTTACTTGATTTCAAGGTATCTCTCTGTTTCCGATTTCACACAGGAGTGGTTTATGATAACAGGGAGCATAAGAACCAGCTGTGCACCCGTGACTCCGACTGTTCGCGCCGCCAATCTCACGAGACTGCTAGACGCCAGCCACTACACTGGACATTACGTCCGAGATTTAGCCGTCCACAGGAAGTGACCGCAGATCGTCTGCCTGCCCTAGTCCTCAGCCTTCATCCATGCATCTTTAAGTCTGAAAGGCCACACACACTCTCTTTTGTCCCTTTCATCCACGACAGCAGCCGCAAACTCCGAACACGCTACTCCAAAGCCGTTTTCGACATAGCAAACAAACATGTCCGATGTCGTCCAAATCCCTTTCAGTGCATTCAAGGTCATTGACCTGGGCCAGTCCGTTGGCCTGTCAGCGTACCAGTCCCTCTACAAAGACCATGCCGAGCCGATTGGCCTTATTTCCGTAGTGCAGGCACTAGGCTTGCTGCAGCCATCAGATCGAGCGATTGAGGTATTCAACGAAAAATGGGCGAAGGAATCAGTACGCTGGAAGCTCCAGGAGACGGGCATCGAGGTTGTCACGGGGAAGTCGTCCACAACGGGCGAGATGGCTAAGACGCGCGACGGAGAGGCGGCCCTTCTCGTGCTATCCTTTCTTATCGAAGCCCTGGGTGCCAAGACGGCGGCCGACCTGTCACGAAAGATTATCGACGCAACGCCTTCGAACCTCTTGTCCATTCGCCCGCGGAGAGCGCAAATCGCTAATGTAGTCACGGCCGTCGAGTCGCAGACTACATGCGCCAGTTGGGATCAAGAAATAACTGGTTCCCAAGACAGCGTGTGCGAGCGGCCTGTTATTTGGACTAGTGATATAATTTCACCGCATGTATCGTTCGACCTGCCGCTCGAGGCTATGCAGTCCTTTTACCACGCGCTATGCATCATCTCACGGTTTCCTACCGATTACCACTGTATTCTCAAAACACCTTTCAGCCTCACCGTAGCCTTTGCACTGGCATCCTCTATCTGTGGCTTCCGCGTCTGCGTTGTCGTCGACGGGGAGGTGGTACATGGCAGCCCAGTGTCAGGGCAGTGGCAGGTGAGACTGGAGAGATACCTGCCTAAAGACTTCTCCGTGCGGAAGACAGAAGTTAAACTAGGCCACAAGGTCGAGGACGCCCAAGATCTTCTGGTTGTCCACGAAGTTGGCCCGCCCAGAGCCAACCGAATCCCTCTTCGGGGTATTGCCAGCGCCGCAACGATTGGGCAAGGTCTTAGCATTTCCGAAGGAGAAGACCTGGCGATTCTCGCCATCGGGGCTGCGATATCCATCGTGAGTCGCTGGCAGAGAGAGCTGGTTGACGAAAGCGGGGACGCCGATGCTGAAGATGTCTCACTCTCCGAGTCGCAGTCGAGTACTTCTTCGACGGAAATGAATAAGACGGGCCAATCCGACAGGATGGGTATGGTTCCAGTTAAGACTCGTGTCACGATTGACACAATTGCAGCGTGGTGGGGATGTTCCACAAAGAAAGCTTCCGACATGCTCAGCCAAAGTGAGGATGCCTTCTCGAGCCAGTCTAAGAACGCGTCCTGGATGAAAGTGCGATTTTCGCGTGCTATATTTGGGAAGATTGCCGAGTTTGAGGATCTCGACGCCGATCAAAAGTTTGCGCAGAGATCACGTACGAATCACGCTCTGGATCAACGGGACTACGGACGACTGACACACATGCTCACAACCCAGCTCCTTCTTGTCGCCTTCCTTCAGGGCAACACCTCCACAACAGACAAAGTACGCGTGCGAGCGACTGTTTCGCCACAAAACTCCGAGATAGGCAGATCTATTAAAGCCCTCGGCAAGATCGAGCCGCTTCGCCAGTCCGACGTTCTGTACAGTTGGTACTTCTGGCTCCACGGAAAGCCCCCAATGATTCCGGACGCCGACTACGGCATCGACGTCGTCAACGTCGAGGGGTATCTGATATACCGCAGCCTCCTCCTGGACCTGACCCTCAGCCCCGCTTCCTGCGAGATGGTAGCGGTCGAGCCCGGGCACATATGCTGCAGCAACCAGCGCCTGGCCGAAATCCGCGGGCCCGACAACGGATATTCTGTGGTCCAAATGCCGCACTACCGCGCGGAGCTGCAGGGCAGGGCGAAGTTGAGACCCCAGGATCGCACGGGGGAGATGAGACTAGGCTGGCACGTCGACGAGGACGACGACAGCCTCGACCTGACGCTGTGGCTCAGGGGCAGGGAATCCGGGTTGCAGTTCTCGGCGTCGGTTTACCAGGTCGCGAAACTGTGCTGGGGGCTCCAGTACGGGGATAGATCTCTTGGGTGCACGCACGACGAAGACCGGGTGGGGGCGCTGGTCGAGGGCGAGAGGATAGAGGTGGTGTCGGCTGGTTGTGTGCAGGTGTCGTCGTCGGCGTGGAAACCACTTCTCCTACTTTCCGCCAATGGCAATGATCTTGGTCAAGTGGCCTGTCTGCTGAGTGCACCGGAAAATTCGGTCGGCATGGTACGAAGAGAGGCTTGCCTGAGGTGTTGTGTCACGGCGTGCAACAAGAGAGGTTTGGACTTCTTGATAGACTAGAGAGCTAAGTTCTAGCCAAATGGATAGGGTTACAGTACCCTGGCAAGCATGTCACCCCTAGGAGGTACTTTCCAGGCATCTTTTGAAACAAGTTCCTGTTACTATAATGACCTTAAAATTGTTGACTCGCTCTAGATTGTCGCTGTTAGGCTCTTCTGTTTATTTTATGAACTTTAAGTCGCACAGGAATAGACGCTGCCACCCCTCAACCTCGTCTAGCGGATCAGCGTCATTTGTTCATTTTATTGTTTTTCTGCCTCCCATTTAAGCATCTCCATCCACTCGGTTCTGAATTCTTCGGAGGAGGAGGGGTCTATTGTTCCAGCTCCTCCGCGACTACTACTGTAGCCTCTTCAGGCGCCTGATTGTCGTGTCGAGGTATCTTCTCTGGTATGTCGCTGCACCAGCCAAACGTGAATCGCCGATAGGCGCTGGTGCTCATCATGCGGTCCACAACGCGGCTACCGATGTAGACGCCTGGGTGGCATACGAGCGAGATGCTTGCAACAACCAGGCCCAGAGCGACGACGAGTGATGCAGTTATAAGTGCAGCGGCCGGAAAATATGATTCGTACAGATGACTGAGGTATAGAGAGCTTTGTATGAGCCCTATGGTAGGGTGTACCAAAGTCGCCATGAAAAGATTCAGCCCAAGATCGTACGCCAGAATAGACGAGCGGCTGGTCGCGATAGTCAGCGGCTGGTCAGCTAGCAGTGCCTGGAAGACAGTTCAGCAGCGAGCTCAGTTTTTAGGGGGGGAGGCCATTTTGATAGCTACTTACCTAGGCGATAGAAGCAAGTTGATCCCGTAAAGGCCTGCCATGTTGCCTCCAATGCATTGTGGATAGCACTGACTGCGCGATTTGGCAGCCGAGGCCCATACTTGCAGAGACGACGATAAATCGTCACACGAAATCAGCCACAACTGCTTAGGAATTCATACAAGCGTGTAATGATCTTTTAACATTTATATCAGAACCGACTTACATCCACTCCCTAGGGGTTTACTTCGGGAGCTTGGTGTAATTCTTCTGAACTCTCTAAAGAGCTAACCAGTCTCGCTCTATGGCCATTTTCTTATTAGCATAGTTCTTAAGCTCTTGTTTTAGTATTACCGGTGCTCTTTGGTATCACTTAAGAAGGTTTATTATTCGAGCTGAGCGTTTCTGGTATTTAAGAAGGAGAGAGTTTTCAACGGTGAGCCTATTAATTATCTCTCATTGGTATATCGTTTGGAACTCCTCTACTTAACGTATTAAGGAGTCCATTGAGTTATAAGTGAACGTAGCGCCGGAGTCTATCGTGGAGGTTCTTATGTAAGTATTATTAATAATTATGATTAAGATAACGGAGTCCTATATATGGGCCTTCTCCTCTGGCGGTTTAGGGAGACCTAGTTTTGGGACTTACGCTATCAATAGAGTTATTCCTAGAAACGCTCTGGCCTTTAAATGGCCGTTATTCCTCAATTCAATCTTATTCTATCCGTCTCCTGTTCTCAATATTATGCTGCCGTATATGCTGTCACGATTATTTCGAGCTCATCGCGTACCTCAGCAATAGACTGGACCTCGGAAAGCGGCTGGAAGGGGCATCACCACGACTGTCAATAGTATGTCAAGTAATGATACAGATATGTCGATATTAGATTGATCTCTCTAAGTCTGTCCCTCGTGTGTTCATCCGAGCCCAATGGGTGTCCAACCAGTTGTTGACGCCTGGCTCTTCTTTCGGCGCAACAGGACCGATTGCTCTTCTATACTATTGGAGGCCGCCGGAGGTGATTTTCTCGGATAACGCTGTACTTTATAACCACTACGCTACGCCGCTATTATTTTAGAAAGGAGACCGCTTGTCAGGCTTGCTTGCCACAGATGGAGTGAAGCGATACAGAGCTTGGACGTTTGATGAGTACATGCCTTCAAGGGCTACATATATCAAGAATATGGAAAAGTCACCGATAAACGTAATTTGGGACAACTATATGATCAAGGTGGTGTCGCTGTCCCCGTTCCATATATTTGGCCTTCGAATATTGTGCCTGGACAAGAAACCAATGTGGATATCTAGTGAAGAAACCACAAACTCTGGTCATTTTTCAAAACAGCCACACATACTCCAACGGCCGTATAGAACTCCTGCGGGCTTAACGAAGGCGGTTGAACCATGACGCTTCCCAGCGACTTGTTCTCGTAGAGCTTCACCTTCGGCTCCGTCCACCCGGACCACTGATTCGCGTTCCACTCGTTGAGAATGACGTTACCATTCTGCGCAAACGCCGCCAAATATATGAACCCCCCTGAGAAAGGCATCGCCACGGGCCGCGACCACAGCCTACCCGGTATCTGTGTCCACTCGCTGATGGTCGGAAACATGGACCCCACCGTCAGCTTCTTCATGTACGTGTTCATGTCGTCTCCGAGTACGAACACGCTGACCCCGCCCCCCACCGTCGATGGGTCCCCGACGATGCCGCCACCCTCTGTCATCACCACCGACGGGTCCCCGATAACAGCCACGTCCCGCCCCGTTTCCGGGCTCCGCGGCGTCCCCAGCCGCGTCCACCCGTTCTGCCTAGACCCGTTCGCCATGCGGCAGTGCACGACGCCGCCGTTGGCGTGCCGCGCGAACACATCTAAGCTGCTCTGTCCCCACGCCGCCGTGGCGGGGGCGCCCGCGAAGTTGCCGCCCCAGGGTTCCCAGAACCCGCCACTGGGGCTCCACGTCCCGCCGGCCACGAGGTACCGATGGTACGCCCCACGGCTGCGGTCGCCGACGATGACGTCGATCCTCCCCGGCTCGCCCGACACGGCGCAGATGTTGTCGTAGGGCGGGGACAGCTTGCCGCCGATCGACTCCCAGGCGGACCAGGTGCCGGTGTCGCCTCCGTCCCGGTGCTTGTGCACGACGTCGCCGTCAGCGCCTCGTGCGAAGAGGTCAATGCGTCCGGGGCCCCACGACACGGCAGTGATGTTGCTCGTGATGGGGCCGCCAAGGTGCTGGAACCCGCCTCCACCTGGCTGGAAGGGCTCCTCCCGGCCGGTACGCCACTTGTAGTAGGCCTCGTTGTTGGCGCCGCGGACGAAGATGTCGGTGCGGTCCTTGGCCGAGCAGATGACGGCCGGGGTGCCGATGAGGCCTGCCCGTTCAATTTGCAATTTAGAATCAGGCCTTTGAAATCATGCCGCAAACCATTTTATTCATCTCGAGGGCGACAAATAAAAGGACTTGCTCCTCACGGAAGGGAATGTCGGGCGCAACTTGGAAAATAATCTTACCCTTTCCACCATCACTGCCCAGGTTCCTCCAGGTAGGATACAACATGTACAACTGGTCATAATCATCCCCACCCAGGTGCCTCTTCTTGAAGCCCCGGGTAATGCTGGGATACATGATAGCACTCCTGTCCTGCGAGTGCGGGAGGCCGAGGACATGGCCAAGCTCGTGCAGCGCCACCGACTCGGCGTCGTCGCCGTTGATATTAGTGCCATCGAGCCACCAGAGGCGGATATCGAAGTGCATCAGCTTCTTGTTGCCGTGGGCTATGGCGTTGTCCGGGCCGGGGCTGCTGTCTGTGTCCTTGGAGAAGTTGAGCCACGCAATCTCGAAGGACGCGGCGTCGGTACTCTCGACGAACTTCAGCCCGGCCCCTGCCGCCTCCCACGTCGCCATCGCCCGTCGCACCACCTCCTTGGCGTGCGCCGCGGACAGGTCGTTTATCTCGTCCAGATTCCCCCACCGATACATGATGTTACTGCGGTTGCCCCAGTTGGCGTTGGTGAACGAGAGACGCCCTCCTTGGAGATGGGGCACGGCGTGCTCGGCGCCGCAGATGAGGATTTCTTTGGGTTTCGGACGGGCCGTCATGTTGCTCCTGGTTTTGGTGATTCAAGCGCAATTTCGACGAAGTCAGTTTGGGATGATATATGCACGAATACCTGGGGGGAGTGCGATCATCTGGAACGCCATAGAGTCGCCCTGGGGACAGTATCTAATATATTCAGCAGAGGACATAAAGCCAGGACGTCAATCGTTCTTCATACCACATTCTTTCTGGAGGGGGGGTTAGCTCGATAGGCCTCCGGTGTCTCAATACGAAGCTACATGCCGTACATAATTCTAGCGCTGCAACACGCAAGCCACATGTTCTCCGGGGCACGCTATCTATCCAACCAGGCTCTTTGGATGTGGCCGGTATGGACTGCTCTTTGGGTTCCTGACGTGCTTGACAAAAGTAGTCCCCTCAGCCGCACTAGCTAGGCGAATTCCGGCCGCGAGTTTCCCTGGTGGGCTGTGTTGCTGACTGCGGGAAACACTAGCGTGCGTCTCATCTGCAGCCAATCCGACGACGTCATGTGAGGCTTTCCTTTCTCGCATTAAGAAAGGACGATTCGGTTGTCAGATCATTATCCAGCGATTCTAGATTTGCCGTTTCTGTAAGCTCGGTCAAACATTTGTATGATGGGAGTCTTGCTACTTCCCTGCCCCAGTTGGAAGTTGGAATGGTAACTTGGTCCGATCCGAAGGCGGGGGCGGCTACCACCTCTCGCCGCCTGTGTATCAAAGCGGCCGTCGCTGGCCTGCGGGGTCGCCGACGGCCCGGCCCCGTCGGCCCAGCTTTTGGAAGTTCGACTGCTCCCCTGGCCCCTACGCAAGTGCGAACCCTCCCGCCCCGCCTCCCCAAAAAAAATGGCGCCGTGGCGGCGCCCACGCCGCGGTCCCCTCTGGCCCCGTCCCGGCCCTTCCCTTATCCCCAGAGGTCTTCATTCATTAAATGGCAGCTTTGGCCGAGGTGGCCAGAAACGAGGCTCGGGGCCGTGCAGCACACGCACACACTAGGATCGCCACAGCCCAGGTTAAAGCAGCGGCAGCTCAGGACCATGCCTGCCTATGAAATTACTGAGGAAAAACATCCGGGAGGCGCATTGTGCTGTTGTCGGCTTTAGTGGCCTACATGTACTGACAGACGAAAACCCCTAACTAGGTAAATAATAATAGATTCGTACCTGCCAAAGGTGAGGATATGTTAGTGTTTTTACATAACGCATAGTTATATGAATAAGATAGCTTGAAGACTTTGCGAAGGTCTTCGCACAACCGCTTGGTAAATTGCAACAAGCGTCCTGAAGAAATCACGGATGGTGAAGTTCTGCAACATGTTATTCTCGCCTACATAAGATAAAGAAATTCTAGCGATGTCCCTCGGTTGTATTATTAGAGTTAAGTGATAGCCCTTGTTTATTAGCGGGCATTATTCGCATAATTAGGAGAGAACGCGCTTCGTGTGTCAGAACTGTTTTGATATGAGAGAATACACATAGCACAGCTGCAAGGTTCGTGATTACATCTATTGTATATGAAATCCTAGCCATTTTTGACTATCGGCGACTGGGTGGCCTGCTTGGCTCGAGCGGAAAATCCTGTCTGCCAGCTGGGACCCTCACCACTTCATTCGTATTTCCATGCCGCGACTCGAACCAGCTCTTCATCTGCTGGCTGTATAATATTACAACCTGTCCAAACAGACCGTAATGACCATTGTCGATGCACGCAATCATGTGCTTTTCCTTTTTGATCTTACACTTGCAGTAGCATCCCCCAAATTTTTGCCTAGCCTTCGGGTCTCGGAACAAAATGCTCATGCGTATGACGCCTGGCCACTCATTCAGTTTTCCAATGGTCTGCTCCAACCCTATTTGCTTTGTAATGCTCATCAAATCCCATCCATATCCTCCCGCGCCCCCCAGCTTCCTAATATTCAGTGAGGCGGCCCCAGCTTGTTGCTCAATGGCGACAATTTTGCACTTTTCGGGTTCGTTTTGGCAACCACATTTTTGGAAGTTCACCTTTGTGTCCTCGTCTATTCGCATCATGACAATGGATTTGACTTTGGTCATCCGATTCCTACAAAATAGGATCAGCATGGGGCTTTGTGGTTTTTTGATGAGAAAACCCTGCTTGTTTCCACTACCCAGCGAAACGGGTATCGTATGGTCCGAGGTAGAGCTCGATCTACTCCCTGAGCCCGACCTGAATGAACTGATACTGGGTGGCCGGCTAACTCTGTTCTGGGAAGTCTGTGAGCCGTTGCTTACAACCGAGGCTCGAGACCCGGCAGGTTGTCCCATCATGGAATCAATAGAATCGGCTGTGGCAAATCCGTTGAGAGAGGATGAAGAGGACATAGAACTGCTGTTTCGGGAATGCCGCCCCCAGGGTGTGGGACTGGCAGCAAAGCTCCGGATTCCGCCATCGTTCGGCATCCTCGGCTGACGAGAGTGTCCGTTCGGATTTTCTTCGAAGCTCTCTTCCCTAACCGTATTCAAGCCTGGCCTTCCGTATCTGGGTGACGAAGGGGGAGACCCTGTACCGAAAGACAGACCAGAATCGTGTGACATGCTTGACCCTATGCTCATACGTCGCATTGACTCTACGGCAGTATCTGACTCGATGCCGTCGAAAACGGACGAGGTGTCCGAAATATCGGGTGCAGGGGATCCAACGAGCCGCCTCGGGATCCACAGTTGGATGGACGCATCCTCCAATATCGGTTTTGCGTTCCCGGGGGTCACGAAGCTAACCGTAGTCGTGGATCTATGATACGTACCGGGTTAGCATTCTCCTCTAGAATCCACATATCAAGTCATCATGCTATTGCAACTCACTCTACATAGTTTTCTGCAACACTATAGCCTGTCACCGCCTGCTGGAACTTGAGCAAATCCGACAATCTTCGGAAGACTAGTAGATATTCTCGGTTGTTGGTATCCAAGATGAGTTCATACGGTGCATCCCTTCCGTCGCCGGGGAAAACATAGTAAGGTCGTA
>Ga0247774_1001722_pt1 | contig 10939 bp, 8 predicted proteins | sample UWRJL001104B6_FD_179933 | JGI IMG/M metagenome (GOLD analysis project Ga0247774, IMG submission 179933) | Plant litter microbial communities from Arlington Agricultural Research Station in Wisconsin, United States - UWRJ-L001-104B-6 | ecosystem: Environmental > Terrestrial > Plant litter >... | reverse complement strand
CCACGGCGAGGAACACACGCAGGCTGTGGGAGGCTTGGACGGGGCTATTCATGCGGCCTCACTGCAGCAGGAAACGAGCCCGAAGCTTGGCGGTTCCGCCATCGCGCGGATTATGACGATTAGACAGAAGCAGCCCTCAATGGCCGGGCGACTCGGGGTTTATCGCCCCCTCACCCCGCCAACGAGCTACCCAACCCCAGCTCGATCTGCTTCAGGCGCTCGATCTCATCCCGCAACTTCGCCGCCTGCTCGAATTCCAGGTTGCGGGCCTTCTTGAACATCTCCGCTTCCAGCTTCTTGATCTGCCGGACGATGTTCTGAGGTGCAAGATCGGTCGTCGTGGCGCCGCCCTTGTCCTTGCCTCTGCCCTTCTTGTCGTTCTTGCGGTAGATCACTGCGCCGCCTTCGTCGCGCGCGCCTTCCATCACGTCCATCACGGCTTTCTGGATGCCGCGTGGGGTGATGCCATGCTCCTTGTTGAACGCAATCTGGCGAGTACGGCGGCGGGCCATCTCGTCGAGGGCGCGTTTCATCGAGCCGGTGATCGAATCCGCATAGAGGATCGCGCGCCCGTTGATATTGCGGGCCGCGCGACCGACGGTCTGGATCAGCGAATTGTCCGACCGCAGGAAGCCTTCCTTGTCCGCGTCGAGCACGGCGACGAGCGACACCTCCGGCATGTCCAGGCCTTCGCGCAGCAGGTTGATGCCGACCAGCACATCGAACTTGCCGAGTCGCAGGTCGCGGATGATTTCCATGCGCTCGACGGTGTCGATGTCCGAATGCAGGTAGCGCACCTTTACATCGTGTTCGGCAAGATATTCCGTGAGGTCTTCGGACATGCGCTTGGTGAGCGTCGTGATCAGCACGCGCTCTCCTTTTTCCACGCACTTGTTGATCTCGGACAGCACGTCGTCCACCTGGCTGCGCACCGGGCGGATCTCGACCTCCGGATCGATGAGGCCGGTGGGTCGCACCAACTGCTCGATGATCTCGGACGAATGCGACGCCTCATATTTCCCGGGCGTGGCCGAGACGAAAATCATCTGGGGCGCGAGCGCCTCCCATTCCTCGAACTTCAACGGCCGGTTGTCCAGTGCAGACGGCAGGCGGAAACCGTATTCGACCAGCGTCTCCTTGCGTGACCGGTCGCCCTTGTACATGGCGCCCAGCTGCGGAATCGTCTGGTGACTCTCGTCGATGATCAGCAGCGCGTTGTTCGGCAGGTAATCGAACAAACACGGTGGCGGCTCACCGGGAGCGCGCCCCGAGAGATAGCGCGAGTAGTTCTCGATGCCTGCGCAGTAGCCGACCTCTTTCATCATCTCCATGTCGAACATCGTGCGTTGCTCGAGCCGCTGGGCCTCGAGCAACTTGCCGTTGTCACGGAGCGAGCGCAGGCGTTCGCGCAGATCCTCGCGGATCTGGTCGACGGCGCCGATGACTTTTTCTTTGGGCGTGACGTAATGCGTGCCCGGATACACCGTGTAACGCGGCACCTTGCGCGAGATGGCGCCGGTGAGCGGGTCGAACACCGACAGCGAATCGACCGTGTCGTCGAACAGCTCGACGCGAATCGCCTCGCGCTCAGATTCGGCCGGGAAGATGTCGATGACGTCGCCGCGCACCCGATAAGTGCCCTGCGTGAGATCCATCTCGTTGCGCGTGTACTGCATGTCTGCAAGCCGCCGCAGCAGCTTGCGCTGATCCATTTTGTCCCCGCGCATCAGGTGCAGCACCATCGAGTGGTAGGTGCGCGGATCGCCCAGGCCGTAGATCGCAGACACGGTCGCGACGATGATCGCGTCGGACCGTTCGAGCAGCGCCTTGGTCGCAGACAGGCGCATCTGCTCGATGTGCTCGTTGATCGAGGAGTCTTTCTCGATGTACGTGTCGGTCGAAGGCACGTATGCCTCCGGCTGGTAGTAGTCGTAATACGAGACGAAATACTCCACCGCGTTGTGCGGAAAGAATTCCCGGAACTCGCCGTAGAGCTGGGCTGCCAGCGTCTTGTTGTGTGCCAGGACCATCGCCGGGCGCTGCACGCGCTGAATCACGTTCGCCACGCTGAACGTCTTACCCGAGCCGGTCACGCCGAGCAGGGTCTGGTGAGCGAGCCCTGCATCCAGACCTTCGACGAGCTTGTCAATGGCTTGTGGCTGGTCGCCCGCAGGCTGATATTCAGCCTCGAGTTGAAAAGGAATTTTCTCCATTTCGGCAGGATCCTCGACAGCGGTCCGATGGTTCGGGGCGGGGCGATCCCGTAATATAGCGCGGCAATCCACCCTTCCCATCTGCAGGTCTTACGTGACTCTATCTGTCTCGAGACGCGTCCAGCGCGTCAAGCCCTCGCCAACGCTCGCCGTTACGGCCCGTGCCGCCCGCTTGAAGGCGGAAGGCAAAGACGTCATCGGCCTCGGTGCCGGTGAGCCCGACTTCGACACGCCGGCGCACGTGGCGCAGGCCGGTGTGGATGCGATCAGGACAGGGTTCACTCGCTATACGAGTGTGGACGGTGTCAACGAGTTGAAGGACGCGATCATCGCGAAATTCGACAAGGACAACGGCATCAAGTACGAGCGCCCGCAGATTCTGGTCTCAAGTGGGGCCAAGCAGACCATTTACAACCTCTGCATGGCCGTGCTCGACCCGGGTGATGAAGCGATCATCCCGGCGCCCTACTGGGTGTCGTATCCGGACATGGTGCTGCTCGCAGATGGCCTGCCGGTCATGCCGTTCGCCGGTGCTTCACAGGGATACAAGATCACGCCGCGCCAGCTCGCTGCATCGATCACTCCGAAGACGCGCCTGGTGCTGCTCAACAGCCCCTGCAACCCGACAGGTGCCGCGTATACGCGCGCGGAGTTGCGTGCGCTGGCGGATGTGCTCGTGGAGCATCCGCGCATCATCATCGGCACCGATGACATGTACGAAAAGATCTACTGGGGCAGCGAGCCGTTCTGCAGCCTGCTGACCGTTGCGCCGGAGCTTTACAACCGAACCGTCACGATCAACGGCGTATCGAAGGCATACGCGATGACCGGCTGGCGCATTGGTTACTGCGGCGGGCCGAAGGAAATCATCACGGCGATGGGCACCATTCAGGGCCAGTCCACGTCGAACGCCTCCAGCATTTCCCAGAAGGCCGCGATCGTTGCGCTGGCCGGCGATCAGGAATGCGTGGCGAAGATGAACGACGCGTTCAAGCAGCGGCACGACTTCATCGTGGCCGGACTGAATTCATTGCCGGGCGTGAGCTGCCTGCCGGGTGCCGGCACGTTCTACGCATTCGCGGACATCACGAAAGCCATCGCTGCGATGGGCTGCCGTGACGATGGTGAGTTCGCGGAGCTGCTGCTGAATGAAGGCGGCGTTGCCGTGGTTCCGGGTGGAGGCTTCGGTGCCCCCGGTCACATGCGGCTGTCGTTCGCGTGCAGCATGCAGACGCTGGAGAAGGCACTCGAACGCATGCGCAAGGTGCTGACCACCGCGCGAGTAGCGAAGAGCGCCTAAGCGCCGGCGGCCGCCAGCTTCGGTGTGGCGGCCGGCCCCGTGCTCTTCTGAAGCAGCCCGCGCTGCTCGAGCACATCCCGCATCGTCGAAAACTGAAAGTCCCCGAGCAACCTGCGCAACCGTGCTTCGCACTTGTGCAGGTTGTTGTAGTGACGAAAGCGCGAGAACCATTTCACCTTCAACCGCGGCTGCCCGGGATCGACTTCCCAAGGATGCAGATAGAAGGTGAACGGCTGCCCCGTCTCCCGATTGATCTGCCGCAAACCTGCGCGCGTCACCATGTAAGGCAGCAGCCGGAAATAACCGCCACCCGACACCGGCACGCGCACGCCAGCGAACGACGCCGCAGACATCGGAAACTCGACGATCCTGCGGCCGGACGGAGCAGTGATATGGCCAGGCTCCCGCTTGGCGCCCGGAATGCCGTACCGATCATGATGAATCGGAAACACGGACGAGTCGTACTCGAAGCCGAGATCGATCAGCCCGTCGAGCGCCCACAGGGATTGCTGGGTGATCGAAAAGCTTGCGGCGCGATAGCCTGTAACGCGAGCGCCGATCGTGTCCTCGAGAAAGTGTTTCGAGCGACGGGCCTCTTCGCGGAACACCGCTTCTGTCTGGTTATAGATGAGCTGGTGTGAAAAACCGTGGCACGCCACTTCGTGACCACCGGCGGCGATGCGCCGGATCAGTCCCGGCGAGCGCTCGGCGCACCAGCCGAGAACGAAGAACGTGCCCTTGATCTGACGTTCGGCCAGCAGGCCGAGGATGACCTCGGTGTTGCGCTCGACGCGATATTCCCATTTCGACCAGGTGTCCGGCGGAGCGGCCGGCGCGAGCGCGGCGACCTGGAAGTAATCTTCGACGTCGAGGGAAAACGCGTTGAGGACAGATGGGGCTGGCATCGCCCGACTATATCCGCCGGCAGCTGCGCGCGCCAAACGCGACGCGTCAGAATCTGCCGGCGCTCACGGTTTTTCATCCCAAATGTGATAAAGCGCTAACCTGAAACACTCGCGCTGGCATTTAATAAGAGCCGGATGACACGGCAGACCCCGAATGATTCGACGGTCGAGCTTCCCGGTGCGGAAGGGCCATTCGAGCGGTCTCCAGCTGCTGCACCACACACATCCTTCGATCCTGTCCTCGAGCTCGAAGCGCGCCTGCAAGCCGTAATCGCCGATCGCGACGAGCTGCGATCGGGACTGACGTTGCGCAACTGCGCGCTCGACGCAGCGGCCGCGCATTTCATGATCACCGACACGCTCAATCACCCCGCGAAGATCGCCTACGTGAATCACGCGCTCGCCGCCTCACACGGCTACACGCCGGCAGAGCTGATCGGCAAGAGCCCGATGGAACTGATCGCTGCAGACCGCTGCGTCCAGCAACTCGCGTTGATCAACGACGCGATGAAGAAAGGCGAATTCTGCCGCGGTCAGGTGCGCTCCCGGCGCAAAGACGGGTCGAGTTTCTGGGCGGGCATCGCCGTTAGTCCGATTCGCGACGCAAGCGGCCAGGTGACGCACTTCGTGTCGGTGGGCTCCGATATCTCGAAGAAGCTCGAAGACGAACGCAATCGGCGCGACCTGCAGATGCGTCTCTATGCGGAGATGAAAGAACGCGAGCGCATGTCGGTGGAGCTTCGCATCGCGCAGAAGCTCGAATCGGTCGGACAGCTCGCCGCCGGCATCGCTCACGAGATCAACACGCCCGTTCAGTATGTCGGCGACAGCGTGATGTTCCTGCAATCCGCGATGGCGGATTTTGAAATCGTGCTCAACGCATATCGAACGGCGCTCGAAGCCTTGCCGAGCAGTGAAGCACTGCAGGCGGCCCGGGAGAACGTCACCGCCGCCGAAGCCGGCGCGGATCTGCAGTTTCTCAGCGTGGAAGTGCCGAAAGCCTTCGAGCGCACGCTCGATGGCGTCACGCGCGTGGCGAACATCGTGCGGGCGATGAAGGAATTCGCGCATCCGGACAGCGGCGAGCAGAGCGCGGCCGACATCAATCACGCGATCGACACGACGCTCACGGTCGCGCGCAACGAGTACAAATATATTGCGCAGGTGGAAACGCATTTCGGCGCCCTGCCCGATGTCGTCTGCAACATCGGCGAGCTCAACCAGGTGTTCCTGAACCTCATCGTGAACGCCGCGCATGCGGTCCAGCAAGCAGGCAGGGATTCCGCGAGCGGCCGCATCGTGATCACCACGGAGAGCGACGACACGATGGTTCGCGTGCACGTCCACGACAACGGTTGCGGCATTCCAGACAGTATCCGCGAGCGCATCTTCGACCCGTTCTTCACGACAAAAGAGGTCGGCAAGGGCACCGGCCAGGGGCTCGCGATCACGCGGTCCATCGTCGAAAAGCACGCGGGACGCATCGAACTGCAGAGTGACCCGGGCGAGGGAACCCGTTTTACGCTGGTGCTGCCGATCAAGGGTCGCGCCAGTACGGCGCCTTCATGAAGCGGATCCTGTTCGTCGACGATGAACCGCAACTGCTCGACGGACTGCGCATGCGACTGCACCGCCTGCGACACAAGTGGTCCATGGAATTCGTGACCAGCGGCCGGCTCGCGCTCGAATCCCTGGAACAGCGGCCGTTCGACGTCATCGTGTCCGACCAACGCATGCCCGAAATGGATGGCGCGACGCTGCTCCAGCAGGTGCTCGCACGGTGGCCGCAGACCGTGCGCATCGTGCTGTCCGGATATTCGGAGCTGGAACAGATCGTGCGACTCGTGCCCGTTGCACACCAGTACATCAGCAAGCCCTGCGACGCGACCCAGCTCGAAAACGTGATCGAGCGTTGCCTGAGCCTGCAGGAGCTGCTCCGGCGACCGGAGCTGAGACAGGTGGTCGGGCGACTCGGCTCTCTGCCGCCCGCGCCGAAAACCTACGCGCAACTGCAGGTCGCGATGGCGTCGGACACAACGAGCATCAGCGACATCGCGCGGTTCATATCGAACGACACGATCATCACGGCGAAAATGCTGCAGATGGTGAACTCCGGTTTCTTCCGGCTCCATCGGCGCATTTCGACAGTCGAGCAGGCAGTCGGGTACCTCGGACTCAGCACGGTGCGAAATCTCGTCGTATCGGCAGAAGTGTTCTCGTCCTGGCCCCCTTCCTCGCAAGCTCGATCGCCGCGCCTCGATGTGTTGCAGGTACATGCGTCGCACGTCAGCGGCGTTGTGCGTTCACTCACGGAAGGCCTGCCTATCGCGAACGACACGTTGCTCGCCGCCCTGCTCCATGACATCGGCTATTGGGTGTTGATGCAGGAAAGGAGCGCTGACCTCGTCGAAGCGCAGCGGATAGCGACCGCCGAATCGATACCGATGGATCATGCCGAGCAACGCGTTCTCGGGGCGAGCCACGCCGAGGTCGGCGCGTATCTGCTCGGCATCTGGGGCTTTCCAATGCCGATCGTCGAGGCGGTTGCGCATCATCACGCGCCGGAACGGGTCGCACAGACGGAGTTCGACACGCTCGCGGCGCTCGCCATTGCGCATTCGCTCACCGAACCGCATGACGCGAACGCGTTCGACGGAGAACCCATCCACCATTCCGAAGTGACACCCGACTATCTCGACCGCGTGCACGCCCCGTTCACCTGGGAAGAAGCGGAGGCCCGCGCCTCCTCGCACCTCGAAGGAGCGACTCCGTGAGCGCAATTCATCCCCGCATCCTGTGTGTCGACGATGAGCCGCGCATTCTCGAAGGCATTGCCCTGCATTTGCGCAAGGACTACGAAGTGCACTCCGCCTGCAGCGGCGACGAAGCGCTGAAGAAACTGCGCGAGATGAAGAACGTGCACGTCATCGTATCGGACATGCGCATGCCCGGAATGGATGGCGCAACGCTTCTGGCGCAAGTGATGGCGATCTATCCCGACATCACGCGGATCCTGCTCACGGGCGAGGTGGGGCGCGATGCGGCTGTCAACGCGGTGAACCGCGGCAACATCTTTCGATTCCTGACCAAGCCCTGCCCACCCGATCAATTGAAGAGCGCGGTGGAAGCCGGCGTGATCCAGCATCGCGTCGTCATGGCCGAGCGGGAGATGCTCCAGGAGACGGTGCTCGGCTGCATCAAGGCGCTGATCGATGTGCTCGCGATTACGAGCCCCGTGGCGTTCGGGCGCGCGAGTCGGGTCAAGCGCCTCGCCATGGAATTTTCGGCAGTGTGTGGCGCGGCCGAGTACTGGCAGCTGGAGGCCGCCGCGATGCTGTCGCAGGTGGGCTATTTGTCGCTGCCTTCAGAGCTGGTCGATAAGGTCTACTACGGCGAGCCGCTTTCAGCGGATGAGCAGATAATGGTGAGCGGCGCGCCGACAGTGGCCATCCGCTTGCTGGATCACATTCCCCGCCTCGAACCCGTAATGCAGATCCTGACCGCGCTGACCTGGACGGACGAGCAGATCGCCCGACTCGGCGACGGAACCATTGGGCTCGCCACACGCACGCTCGCCATGGTGCTGGAATACGACAGCATCGTGACACAGGGTCACCCGGTCGGTACCGGGCTCCAGACTTTGCGCGCCCACAGCTCACGGTATGGAGCCACCCTCGTCCAGCGATTCGCGGAGCACCTTGGCGGCGGCAGCTCCGGTCGAGAAGTGCGCGAGATGTCGCTGCGCGCTGTCCAGCCTGGCATGACGATCATGCAGGACCTGCGCACCAGCATGGGCACCCTCCTCGTACCCCGCGGCTTCGAAGTGACGCCCACTTTCCTGGAACGCATCCGAAATTACGGGCCGGATCTGCTTGCCGAGAAGATCAAGGTCCTGGTGCCGGCGGGGAGTTGAGGGGCGTCGTCCGCACTGGCCTCGGCGGATGCGGTTCGCCATGTGGCCGATGACTCGCGCCAACGCCCGAAAAGCCGCGTTACCAGGCGATTCATGCCTTGCCAGTCACCGTGTTTCGTGACCTGCGTCCCCGCCGGAACACACTGATTCCTTGACGGTTCCGCCCGTTCCCACGACAATGCGCGCCCTTCGCAGGCTCCAGCCTTGTTCCCCGGTAGCTCAGCGGTAGAGCGTCGGACTGTTAATCCGTTGGTCGTTGGTTCGATTCCAACCCGGGGAGCCATTAGAACAATGGCTTGGCATAGCTTCTTCCCTGTTTGCTTCTTCGTTTGTATCCCGGATGTCTCCGGCGGCGGAAAGCCCCGCGATTTGATCCATTCGGTCCGCTGAATCGTCGTGCTTGCGCCGCATCGCGTGCGTGTAGATCGCAAGCGTCGTCCGTACGTCGGCATGCCCCAAGATCTCCTGCGCACGCTTCGGTGGAACGCCGGCTTCGCTCATGAGGGTGCCAGCGGTGGCAGGCGGCCTTCCGAGGGGCACGCCGCAGCACATTCCGTAGTAGCTCGTCTGCATTGATGGGCCGCGTTCGCCCTGCGCGTCCGGCTCACCGGGAAACACGAGGCCTCGCGCGGTGACGGGACACGCGACCTTCCATCGCTTCAACTCGGGCACCAGATACGCGGGAACCGGCACCGTGCGTACGCCGCTCTCCGTCTTCGTGACGTCATCTTGTCGGCGGCGCGTCGCCTGATGCTCGACGAAGAGGCGCCGGCCCTCCAGATCGATCGAATCCCAGATGAGGCCACGGATTTCACCCGAACGTAGCCCGGTCGTAATGGCCAACTCGACGAGCAGACGCTCGCTCGGCACGTCCAGCGCGGCGCGAAGCCGCGCGATCTCCTCGGGGGTAATCGGCGCACTCATGAAACCCGAGGTCATGCCCGTGTTTGTGTCGCCTACGCGGATTGGATAGGTTCGGCAAACCAGGATCACTCGCCGCACGTGCCGACTTGCTAATCCAGCTTCTGCAAGACACCCGGCAGACAGCGGCGAGGTTGCCGCCGAATCGGCGGCTGCTCCGTGAGAGTACTGCGTCGCAATGGCCGCTTGCGGCCAATAGCAGTCTCTCACCTTACGATCTCAAAGAATGTCCAATTCACATCTCTTCAGACAAACGCCTGTAGCACCAGAAAGTGATCAATGATGTGTCGATCGATTCGTGCGCCTAGCGAATGCAGGTCCTTTGACGCCTTCAAACTGCTTCTCAGAGTTATGGCCGGAGCGTTCCCGTGAGCAATCTCGTTGCGAAGGGTGCGGATGCTGTCAAACGTCTTGCGATCGCTGGCCGTGATCGGAAAGCAAAGGCAGTCTCGTAAGACGTCCGGTATTTCCCAGGCTCGCATTCCCCGTTTCTCGTCTGTTTTCTCTAGGAGATTCACCGCGCCATAGTGAGCAAGTAGCTCGGTTGGGAATCTGTATCCTCCGGCTTCAAGCAACTTGGAATGCTTCCGATATCTCTGTTCTCGACCTGGTTTGGCTCGCGTCTGTAGTTTCGCCTTGCTTGAGTCCAGCACAGCGGCCAGTGGTTTCATGTACTTTGCTGTGCCTGACTTCGCTAAGCTCAGGAACGTCTGCGCGCCGCCCTGGAAATCAGCGATCTCACGCAAGGCATTCTTCACGTAGCTTTCGAAGTAGCTGAAGACGCTTATGAGGACTGCTCGTGCGAGTTCGTCTTGGTACCTTGGGGCGAACTGCGATAACCGCACTTTTGTATCGGGCTTGAAGTAGTCCGGTGGGGAAGACAGAGCGTGTCCCGTTGAGGTCAAATCGGCCTGCAGGGCGGGCACAGCGTGACAAACAACCACTACGAAATCCAAGTGCCCTTGTGAAAGGGCGCGGTAATTCGCAAACGCGTTGGTATGCGGTATCACGGGTGCAACCCTCCTCGCGCTAACTCAATTTCTGTTAACGACGCGCCAAGCCATTAGAGGAGGGGTCGGCGGCTAGAAACTCTAAGTCCAATGAACCGAGTACTGCGTAGCGTGTCGATTCCATCAATAGATCCGTCGGTTCGGAGAAGATGCGCAGGATGCGTCTGCCCGATTCGCGGATTCTCCGACGCGACTACGCGCGTACATGAACCCGATTGACGCTGCGAAGAGACCGACAGCCAGAACGGGTTCCGCCCTAACACCTACCCCAATCCTATAGCTGCATCAAAGAGGTCACGAAGCCAGATCAGGAATGACTTGGCCGAAGATTGACCTCGTCGGATGCGGTACGCCATCAAGTACGTCACATACAAGGTGACGAAGATGAAGAGGCCGATAATGCCCAGCCCGATCAAAACGCTGACGATTGTCATGCCGACTTTGTTTTCGCTAACTGATTGCTGAGGGGTACCAGGGCGACTTCCAGTCTACAAGGGATCTGCTACGTGCTGCCCTCAGCTGCCCCGTTTGGACAACAGAGGTTCAATAACCCAGCGGTACACGTGCAGATGCTCCTTCCATGCGAAGATCCGTTCCGCCAGTTCCATGAGCTCCTTCGGCGAGGTGCGCCACTCCGGGACACCTGGCCGACTGGAAACCACCCGGCCACCAGCGAA
>Ga0247774_1001721_pt1 | contig 10945 bp, 7 predicted proteins | sample UWRJL001104B6_FD_179933 | JGI IMG/M metagenome (GOLD analysis project Ga0247774, IMG submission 179933) | Plant litter microbial communities from Arlington Agricultural Research Station in Wisconsin, United States - UWRJ-L001-104B-6 | ecosystem: Environmental > Terrestrial > Plant litter >... | reverse complement strand
GTTGGGCTGGTTTGCTTGGGAAACTCTGACTTTGCGCAGGCTGGTGACGCCCGTTGCTGAGCAAACGCCGATTCCTCAGTCGGTGAATTTGCCGGGGGCTGCAGGTGGGGTGTTGGGGGGCTTGTTTGCCAAGAAAAAAGAGCCCGCAGCGAAAAAACCTAAGTTTGTTCGATCGACCAAACCGAAAACTGATGTGGTTCCAGCACCCGCAGTGGATGAGGGCGAGGTAAAGCTAGAGGAACAGCCAACGATTCCCCCAATAGCTGAAATTATTGCCGAAAGTTCGATCGAACTTTCGGCCGAAAGTGCTCGGGCCCCTAACTTGACAATTCCCGACTCGAGTGCACCTGCAACTGAAGAAATACCCGTCTCTTCAGTCGAAACTCCTGCTTCTGAGACTTCACCAACCCCAGCAGAATTAGCCAGCAGCTTCACTCCTCTACCTCTACCTCTAGAAATTTCAGAAATTGGCTCGGAAGCAAGTGTGGAGCCAGCAGAGGCTCAGCCAGAGCCTCAACAGCAGCCAGAAGCCGATGATTTTGACGAGGAAACAGAATGGAGGAAAGCCGTTAAAGAGTCGCAGGCTGCAGCGGCGGCGGCCCCAACTCCTGCCAAACCAGCTAAAAAATCCGGCGGTTTCGCAAGTCTGTTCGGCAATATCAAAAATAGTCTCGGCGGTATGTTGGGACGGGGTGGGGATAAAAACAAGTCTGATGCAACTCCCCAGACGCCAAAACCTTCAACGACTCCAGAATCGATCGCACCTGAATCTAAAATAACGGCAATGCCTGCACCGGCGATCGACCAGATTCTCGAATCGGAATTAGCCTCCGCGGCGGCGGAAGTGGCAGCCGAAACCAGCAACACTGCTGTTGAAACAAGCCCGGGAGTGCCGTTTCCCAGCGATGTTGAAGCAATGGCCGAGTTGATCGCGGCAGAAACCGCGACTTCTGAGAAAATAGGGGAAACTGCGATCGACTCGCCATCGTCGGCCCAAACCCAGACACCGCCGCCTGCGGTTGGTGAACCGGAAGCAGAAGCCCCAGCAGCATCTATAGAAATGACTGTGGTGGAAATGGTTTCTGTCGCGCCGGAGATGGAAGCATCGGGAGAACCCGATTTGAGCCCGCAGGTGGAAGTGGTTTCAGTAGCAGTTATGTCGATCGAATCCACCGATAGAAAACCATCTTCTGAGGGAGAACAACCCGAATTGATTCGCCCGAATCCCCCCCCTCCGGATCTAGTCGAAACTGCTAAACCGGCGGCCCAATCCAAGTCGGAGAATGTAGCCGGCGAAGATAAACCGTCATCTTGAGGCAGAAAGCAAAAGGTAGAAACCAGAATTTTTTTGATTCTGCCGAATGCCTTATTAAGGTAGAAACCAGAATTTTTTTGATTCTGCGTTCTGCCTTCTTACTCTTTACTTCTTACTGTTTACTTCTTACTGTTTACTTCTTACTTCTGCCGAATGCCTTCTGCCCTCTTCTTTCTGCCTTGTTTGTTAAGATTATGAAAGCAATTATGGTCGTGGGAACAACATCTCACGCAGGGAAATCATTACTCGTTGCAGCTTTGTGTAGAATCTTTTCTCGGCGAGGCTGGCGGGTAACTCCGTTTAAAGGTCAGAATATGGCGCTGAATTCCTATGTCACAGCGGCCGGCGGAGAGATTGGCTATGCTCAAGCAGTGCAAGCTTGGGCGGCGGGCATCCCACCTTGGGTAGAAATGAATCCGATTTTGCTCAAGCCACAAGGAGACATGACTTCTCAATTAATTGTCAAGGGCCGGGCGATCGCAAATGTGCGAGCATCTCAATATTACGAGCAGTATTTCGATCTCGGCTGGCAAGTTATTCGGGAATCTTTAGAATTTCTCGGCAAAGAATTTGACATGATTGTGTGTGAGGGAGCCGGCAGCCCTGCTGAGATTAATCTCAAACACCGCGATTTAACAAATATGCGGGTAGCTAAACATTTAAATGCTCGGACTTTGCTAGTAGTTGATATCGATCGCGGTGGTGCTTTTGCTCACATTATCGGTACTTTGGAATTGCTCGATCCAGACGAACGGGCTTTAATTAAAGGATTCATTATTAATAAGTTCCGAGGACAAAAATCGATCTTAGATCCGGGCCTGACTTGGCTAGAAGAAAGAACGGGAATCCCGGTAGTTGGGGTGATTCCTTGGATAGACGAAGTGTTTCCCTCAGAAGATTCTCTCGATTTGCTCGATCGGCGTTCTCCCAATACTCAAACCGACATAAATATTTCTGTCATTCGCCTGCCCCGACTTTCTAATTTTACCGACTTTGACCCCCTGGAGTCGGAAACTACCGTCACAGTCAAATATGTCAGCCCAAAAGACCATTTAGGTCATCCAGATGCCGTGATTTTACCAGGCTCTAAAACTACAATTTCCGATTTGCACGTGCTGCGCCAAACAGGTATGGCAAAAGCTATTCAAAATTATTTAGTAGCTGGCGGTACAGTCATGGGAGTTTGCGGCGGCTTTCAGATGCTGGGAGAAAGTATCACCGATAGAGAAGGGCTTGAGGGAGAAAAGGGAGAATTTCCAGGATTGGGATTGCTACCTTTGAAAACTGTGATGGCACCGAACAAAATTGCCCGACAACGTATCGTAACATCTAACTATCCTCAACCTGGTTTGCCAGTTTCCGGTTACGAAATTCATCAAGGAAGAACGGAAATGCTAGAGTCAGATTTGACTAAACCCCTATTTGACGATGAGAGTTTAGGAATTGTCAACACTTCTCAATCAGTTTGGGGTACTTACCTGCACGGCATCTTTGACAACGGAGCTTGGCGGCGAGCTTGGTTAAATCACTTGCGGCAGCAGCGGGGACTCCGCACATTGCCTACTGGTATTCCTAATTACCGGCAACACCGAGAAGCTCTGTTAGACACTCTAGCAGATACAGTGGAAAAGCATTTAGATATCAACCATATTTTAGGTTAATTAGTTAACAGTTGACTGTTGACTGTTAACTGTTAACTATTAAGTATTGTTTGTTAGAGTTGAGGTTAAAATTCAATGACAAAAGTTTGTTTTTTACCAGATAATGTGACAGTTGAAGCTGAAGCAGGAGAGCTTTTGCTAGATGTAGCCAAACGTGCAGGACTTTCTATTCCTACTGGCTGTCTCATGGGTTCTTGTCACGCTTGCGAAGTAGAAATTGACGGCGGAGATACAATTTGTGCTTGTATTTCCGGCATCCCTTCCGGGAAAAAACAAGTGACAATTAATCTGTATGTTGATCCGACTTGGTAATTGGTCACTTAGCAGTTGGCAGTTGGTTGTTGGCATTAGTCATTAGTTATTAGTCATTAGTCATTAGTCGTTAGTTAACAGTCAACAGTCAACAGTCAACAATCAACAGTCAACCGTCAACCGTCAACCGTCAACAGCTAACAATGCCCCATGCCCCATTCCCAATCTTTAATTCTTTTGCCATTCTTGCTGTTTCTTGCGAGCAGATTGCAGCCATTTTTGGGATTCGGGGTAAACAGTTGTGCCGGGTTTGACAGATTCTAATTGATTGATAATTTGTTGCAACTGGCTGAGGGAGTTACCGGGATTTGGAGAATTCACATCAGTTTGCAATTTGGCAAACAAGCTTTTAGCTTCTTGCAAAGCTTTTGCCGAATCTTTTTCTGCTGCCAGCCTAATCTGGGCAATTCCTAAATTTTTTTGATATTCAGCAAGTTTGGTTTGAGCGTCGAGATAGCCAGGGTTATCGACAGAAATCAATTTCAGTCTGTTAATACCTTCTTGCCACAATTCTGCTATTTGCTGCCACTGTGCGGCAGGATGCGGCGGTTTTTGCGAGGCGACGGCGGCGGATCGAGCAAATTCTTTGGCAGCTTCAATTAAGTTGTCGGCCCGTACAGAACCGGTGGCGACGCCGCCCATTTCTTGAAAGTCTCTTTCTGCTGCTTTGAGTGTTTTCTTGGCCGTTTCTCCCGCGAGGGTTTCGGCGGGAATTTGATTGAGTTGGTCGATCGCACTTTGCCAATTTGCCGTCGCTTTTTGTCTGTCCGCAGCGGTTTTGGCTTGCTGATACTCCTGTTTCGCCGCGTTGAGAGTTTGTTCGACTTGATTTAACTGAGTAAAAGCATTTTTTTGCTGGAAAATCTGAGCCTCCATCCGCCCGACTTTTTTGCGGGCGGCTTGAAATTCATCGAGTGTAAACTGCCAACTGCAGCTAAATAAAGAGCAGTACCTCTTTGGGTAATAGCCGAGGAACCACACTGGCAAGGCGTCGAGGTGTTTTTGAGCCTCTTTTGCTTTAATTTCGCCCAAGTCAAAATCAGCAACAGCCGTGGCTTTATTCACCAGTTGATCGGATTGTTCCACAAGGGCGATCGCCTGCCGGTAATTGTGATCCATACTGATAAAACTCGGCAGCAACAATATCGGCATTGTTTTGGCCACGGGCCAGCGAATCATGGGAAAAGGTAGGTTAATCAGCCAAATTATCCCCGCCGCACTTCCGAGCAAACTCCCAGCAAAGATGATTTTACCGAACAATCCGGGCGGGCGGTTGGCTTTGACGGCAGCTTTGAGAGCTTGTTCGCTGAAGTTGGGAAATTCGTCTTTGAAGGTATCGCGGATTTCTTCTGTTGAGGCGAAAGTGCCGTTTTGCGATCGTAACTTCTCCAACCGCTTGATTACCATCCGTCGGTACACCTCACCCGCTAGAGTATCAGCCGCCGCGCACTTGTCAACTTCTGCCCGCAAAATTTCAAAAGCTCGATCGGTAAGACGTGCCATAAAACTCACCTATTCCCTTTTAATTATTTTACAGGTTCCCCGTCAAAATAATTGAGTCTGGGATGCAGAAACCGGTTTTTTTTACTAAAATACTGCATCCGAGCCTTTAAGTAAAGTAAAAAACCCGGTTTCTTTGGTATTTATGCGTAAGTCCAGATAATTGTTAAAATATATAAAGCCTAACTCAAATATCCGAATTAATTTCATGCCGACTGCTTTAATCACTGGTGCTTCGGGCGGAATTGGTGCAGCCTTTGCGGCCGAATTAGCCAAACGCCAGCACAATCTAATCTTGGTAGCTCGTTCCGAAGACAAATTGCAGCAGCTAGCTGCTCAACTGCAACAGGAATTCAATATTTTGGTGGAAATTATCGTTCAAGATTTGACCGCACTAGGAGCCACAACGGCTGTATTTGACGCGGTGGTTAAAAAAGGTTGGACGGTTGATTTGTTGGTGAACAATGCGGGTTTTGGCGATTACGGTGCTTTTGCCGATCGCCCGCTTGGGAAACAACTAACAATGGTGCAACTAAATATTGTAGCATTAGTTGAACTCTCGCACTTATTTTTGCAGGGAATGCGGCAGCGAAAATCAGGAAGTATTATCAATGTTGCCTCCATCGCAGCTTTTCAACCGATGCCGTACTTGTCAATGTATGCAGCTAGTAAAGCCTTTGTTTTGAGTTTCAGCGAGGCACTTTGGGCGGAAAACAAAGATTTAGGAATTGGCGTTTTGTGCCTTTGTCCAGGTCCGACAGAATCGGACTTTTTCGATGTAGCTGAATTTCCGAAAGCTCTGGCATCCAGCAGCGGACAAAAACTCGTTCCAGCAGCGGAAGTAGTGCGAGATGCTCTCAAAGCTTTGGACAAAAATCAGTCTAATGTTGTGACAGGGGGAATTCCCAATCAAATCATCGTAAATATGCCTCGATTGATGCCGCGAGAACTTTTGGTTAAGTCGGTAGAAAAGGTGTTTCGGGCGAAAGACGAATAATCGCGATCGTCGATAATATAAATAAACCCGCCCCCACCCAAGGACAAACATTCGATCGCCCAAAACCCAAATTTTCCCAAAACAATCAAAAATCCCGATCATGTAGGGGCGGGTTTTACCAACCATCCCCAAATCCCACCAACAATCTAGATAAACCCGCCCCCACCCAACGACAAAAATTCGATCGCCCAAAACCCATGAGTTTCACCGATAATAAATTAATGGATCGCACAATCCCAAATCCCAAATCGCAATGAACTCAGAACGCGAACAAGCCTATCTCAACCTGATAAATCAACTGCTAACCTGTCCCAGTGGCGAAGAAGCGGAGGTATTAGAGACTCACCCGGAATTGCTGGATGATGGCTTGGTGGCGGCAATGCTAGAAGAGGCAGAGAATCTTAGAAGATTTGGCGAACTCAATAATGCTAATCGGTTGATGAATTGTGCCGGGATACTGCTTGGGATGAATGACAACACCTCAGTGGCAGTCACCCGACAAGCGGAAGCAGACAGACTGTTAGAACAAGGAATACAGCAGTTTAACATTAGTCAAGTTCCAGCAGCTTTGCAGTCTTGGGAACAGGCATTAATGATTTATCGGGAAATTGGATATCGTGAAGGAGAAGCTATGTCCCTCGGCATTTTGGCTGATGCTTACCAATCCCTAGGGCAATACCACAGGGCGATCGAATTTCTCAAACAGTCTTCAGAAATTTCACGCGAAATCGGATATCGCCAAGGAGAAGCCGCTTGCCTCGGCAGCTTGGGCAATGCTTACAATTGTCTAGGGCAATTCCGCAGGGCGATCGAATTTCACCAACAGTCTTTAGAGATTTATCGGGAAATTGGAAATCGCGCAGGAGAAGCTATTTCCCTTGGCAATATGGGCATTGCTTACCAATTCTTAAAGCAATTAGCTAAGGCGATAAAATTATACAAACAGTATTTAGAGATTTCACGGAAAATCGGATTTCGCCAAGGAGAAGCTATTTCCCTCGGCAATTTGGGCAATGCTTACCAATCCCTACAGCAATTAGCTAAGGCGATAAAATTATACAAACAGTCTTTAGAGATCTATCGGGAAATCAGAGATCGTAAAGGAGAAGCTTATTCCCTCGGCAATTTGGGCAATGCTTACCAATCCCTAGAGCAATTAGCTAAGGCGATAAAATTTCACAAACAGTCTTTAGAGATTAAACGGGAAAGATGTGATCGCAAAGGAGAAGCTAATTCTCTCGCTAATTTGGGAGAGAGTTTACGGAAAAATAACCAACTTGCTGAAGCTGAAATAGCACTTCGCACCTCAATTAAAATTCGTGAAACTCTGCGTTCTGAATTGGTAAGTAATGACCACAAAGCCTCAATCTTTGAAACCCAAGTATCTGCCTATCGCCTGCTGCAAGAAGTCCTAGTCGCCCAATCTAAATTTGATGAAGCCTTAGAAATATCTGAAATGTCGCGCACCCGTGCCTTCGTCGAGTTATTGCGACAAACCTTATTAACAACCCCCCCCTCAGTCCCCCCCTTATCAAGGGGAGGAAGAAGAGTTATCTCAATTCCTCCCTCTTAAGCCCCCCCTTAGCAAGGGGGGGTTGGGGGGGTTATCAAGATTTGAGGAAGAAGCAAACCTCTCAAAGCCCCCCCTTAGCAACGGGGGGTTGGGGGGGTTATCAATTCCCAAAATCCAACAAATCGCCCGCGACAGAAACTCCACAATAGTTGAATATTCGCTTATCTTTGAAGATATTTACATCTGGGTAATCCAACCAAACGGCAACATCACCCATCGCGCCGCCAACCTCGAACCCCTCCACCAACAAAACCAAACCCTCAAACAAATCATCCTCAAAACCCGCGTCTCCATCGGCACCGAAGAAACCGACGACGAAGGCAACAAAATTCAGCTAGAATCCCAGTACAAACGAGACGAAACAGGCCGCTTTCCCCTATTGCAACTCCTCCATCAAATCCTGATCGAACCCATCATCGACTTGCTGCCCGTTGATGCCAATTCCCCCATCATCTTCGTCCCCCACTACGACTTATTTTTAGTACCCTTCGCCGCCTTGCAAGATAGCAACAACCGCTACCTAATAGAAAATCGTACCATCCTCACCAGCCCCTCCATCCAAGTATTAGAAATCACCCGCGAACATCAAAACCGAGTGCGAGGATTGAGACAAGCAGCCCTAATTGTCGGCGATCCAACCATCGCCGCAAAATTCAAGGAAAACCCCTACAAACTCTGCCAAATTCCCAGGGCAAAAGAAGCCGCCGAAGCCATTGCCACAACTTTAGGAACCGAAGCAATTAGCGGAGAAAAAGCCACAAAAGTCGCCATTTTAGACAAGATGCTAAACACGCGCATCGTCCATTTATCCGCCCACGGACTCCTCGACGATTTCCAAGGTTCCGGCATTCCCGGCGCAATTATTTTAGCGCCATCAGGAGACACCGACGACGGCGCGCTTAACGCCGCAGAAATTTTGCAATTAAAACTCGATTCCGAACTCGTAGTATTAAGCGCGTGCAGCACCGGAGGCGGTAAAATCACCGGAGATGGAGTCATCGGATTGTCGCGCTGCTTCATCCTCGCCGGAGTCCCCAGCATCATCGTTTCCCTGTGGAATATGGGAGCGATTTCAGCCAAATTACTAATGACTCAATTCTACCAAAATTTAGCACGGGGCGAGAATCGAGCAGCCGCCTTGCGGTGTGCTATGCTAACCACAAAAGCTCGATTTCCGAGTCCCATAGCTTGGGCTGCATTTACCTTAATTGGCGAAACCGAAACTTTACCGCAGTCAAGTGAAAAGATTGATTTAAGGAGATTAGTAATGTCACTTCCCGATGAGGTCACACCAGAAGAAATTGTGGTGGCTTTTAGTAAGTTATTGAAAATATCCGAGCCGCAATTTGTCAAACAATTATCAGCGATTGATGTTGGTTCGACCGATAATATCAATATTATCGCTCAAACAATCAAGGATTGGTGCCAAACTCGGTCTCAAATAGAAGAGAATTTAGAGAACAAAATTTATCAAATGGGTGCGGGCGGCGGTGATAGCGATCCACCGGATGAAATCGTCAGGGAGTTTTACCAAACGCTGAAGGAAAATCAGATTCGACTGGGCTTGCCTCCGTCATCTGCGCCGCCTGCACCGCCAACAAATAATCCACAAACACCTGCCTAGGATAGAAACCATAAAAATCTTGTGGGCTGGGCATCTAGCCCGCCCCCAATATCTGATATAAATACTCGAAAACCTCTCAAAAACTTGATTATGAGCCAAGAATGGCAAATTAAAAATCCCAGCATTAGCCTCTATCCTTTCCACCTGCGGGATGATAGGGACAAAGGCTATAAGCAAGTAGCAGAAAATGCCCGATGTTTGTGGGACAATCTAGCAGATAATGTCGGCAAAGAATTTAACATCAACGAACTAAACTCGCTCAGAGACAAGCTAATTTGCTACAAAAACGGCGCCTATTATCCAGAGGGCGAAGGGGAAAATTTGACTCCGGTAAAATTGCTGAGACCAGATGGAAAAACTCTGAATTTTCAGCCAATTACTCAGCCAGATAACCAGAAACTTGATGGTTTTATCTATGCTCTGCGACTTCAGGATACTTACACCGCAGACTTGACATTTTACTATAAAAATATCACAATAAATGTAGCGGACTTAACTCGATTAAATCCCCAAGGTTGCTTGTTGCCAAATGCAATACAACCGTCTCTGGGACAGACATTATTATTATACGCCGCACCAGCAGTTTATAATACTTACCGGAAACTAGCTGACGAATCTGTTAAAGCTTTTGTACAGGATAAACAGCCAGCATCAGTAGACTTTCGCGCCGAAGGAAAGTTATTCGGGAGTCCGATTTTTGAGTATGACAGCCGAGAAGATGATGCGCGTCAGCGGTGTCACATTTTAGTATGGTTGCAAGACAATCCCCAAACTTTGAAATCCGCAACGCCGGCGTTTTATTCTTACTTGATGAATCTGCTGTGCTCTCGCGCTAAAATTGTATTTGTGTATGGCGAAGTTCGGAAAAAGTATCGCCAAGCACAGCAAATAGTGGGGGAGTTAGAAAAGAAGCTTCCCGAATTGCGTGCAATAGAAAGCGAACAAAATCGACAAGTTAAGTTGCAGAAGTTAAAGGAGTTGCTGGCTGAAGTTCACACTAAAATGTGGGATTTTGCTCAGCAGGTGCGATATTTGCAAGAAGACAGAAATACTATTGATACTAATGCTGAAAATTATGCTGAGGCGTTGACAAGAATTAGAGGTTTGTGCATCTCAGGCGACAATCTGGATTTTTGGCAGAGGTTTCTAGATTTAGCTGAGGATAAGTATCGGCGGCAAATTGAAATAGATTTAAACTACCTGATTGCTAGTCAAAATTTGTTCCAGCAGTCGATATCCACTGTGCGGGGGATGGTGGAAATCGAACAGGTGGATTTGGACAGGGAACAGGAAGACAGGGAGAAAAAGCGCGATCGCCAGCTTGAGAATATCATCTTTTTTGTCGGAACTGCGATCGGCGGCGGACAAATCTTTTCCGCCGCCTATCCTCTAATCAAGGATACACGGATTCAATGGCAACCCGATTTTTCTCTACCGCTGCATCCCTTTGCTGCGACAATTATCTGGAGTCTGCTGTTTGGTTTAGGATTTGGCTTGTTAACTCTGGGTATCGTCGTGTGCGTAAGGAAAATTTTTCCCCGATAAATAAGTTAGCCGAAATCAGGACACGGCCGAAATCAGGACACGGCAGTGCCGTTTCCCTACAATTAATCCTCGGGCGATAATCAGGAGACGGCCGAAATCAGGACACGGCAGTGCCGTTTCCCTACAATTAATCCTCGGGCGATGGTTTTATCCTCGCAAGGGCGATTCCGGGCGAGTTCTCGCCCGTGCTACGATGTTTTGGGGTAGGGAAACTGCATTGCCCTGTTTTCACTTGCTGGTAAAAAAACCTGGTTTCTGGGCTATAAATTACAAATATCGAGTTAACTGGACTCGATAGCGTTCCTTCTTAGTAACAGCAACTTCCCCAATTTCCAATCTTCCCTTGCCCGTAACAGCAATTAAATCTCCAGACTTGACATTATAACTAGCTTGAGTAACGTCTTTCCAGTTAACTCGC
>Ga0247774_1001720_pt1 | contig 10950 bp, 10 predicted proteins | sample UWRJL001104B6_FD_179933 | JGI IMG/M metagenome (GOLD analysis project Ga0247774, IMG submission 179933) | Plant litter microbial communities from Arlington Agricultural Research Station in Wisconsin, United States - UWRJ-L001-104B-6 | ecosystem: Environmental > Terrestrial > Plant litter >... | reverse complement strand
TGAAACAGGCTTCAGCTCGCCTTGGACACCGTCGACATGTTGAAGTCGGCCACGCGCAGCGGCGGCATCGCCGTACGGGTGAAGTAGTCCGACCACTCCCGGCTCAGGCCGCGTTCCGTACGGCCGGCCTCCGCCAGCCGGGACAACAGCCCCACCGGGCTCTCGTTGAAGCGGAAGTTGTTCACCTCGCCGACGACCTCGCCGTCCTCCACGAGGTAGACCCCGTCACGCGTGAGGCCGGTCAGCAGCAGCGACTGCGGATCGACCTCGCGGATGTACCACAGGCACGTCAGCAGCAGCCCGCGCCGGGTGCTCGCGACCATCTCCTCCAGCGTCGCCGTCGCGCCGGGGACCTCCATGATGAGGTTGTCCACGCCCGGGGTGACCGGCAGGCCGGTGAGCGCGGCGGACTGGCGGGTCTGGAGCAGGGCGGACAACCTGCCCTCGGAGATCCAGTCGACGCTGTTCAGCGCGAGGCCGTTCTCGAAGACCGACGACTCGCGGCTGGAGGCGTGCGCCACCACGAACGGCGTGCACTCCAGGCCCTCGGCGGCCGGGTCGCTGTAGAGGCGAAGCGGCAGGTTCGACAGAGTGTCGCCGACGCGTGTGCCACCGCCCGGCCGGCTGAAGACCGTACGGCCCTCGTGGGCGTCGCGCGCGCCCGCCGACCAGTACATGTAGGTCATCAGGTCCGAGGCCGCCCCCGGCGGCAGCAGCGTCTCGTAGCGGCCCGCCGGCAGCTCGACCCGGCGCTCGCCCCAGTCGAGCCGCTTGGTCAGGCCCGCGGCCATGCCGGCCACGTCGACGTCGCGGAAGTCCGGTGTGCCCGTGCCGGCCCACGCGGACCGGGACATGTCCGCGGTCTTGGCGTTCAGCTCGAACTTGCCCGTCGGCTCGTCGAAGCGCAGCCGCAGCCCCGCCGAGGTGCCCACGAAGGTGGAGTTCATCTCGTGTACGGCGAAGCCGTACAGCCGCCGTGACGCGTCCTGCGCCGCGGCGAACGCCTCGCCGAGGGCGGGCGCGAAGCCCTCGAAGACCCCCACCGAGGTCTCGGCGGCCGGGGCGTCCCACGCGCCGCCGGAACCCGCCTGCGCCGGGTCGACGAGCGGCGCGGCGTCGTCGGCCGGGCCGCTCTCCCGCGCGGCGCGCTCCGCCGCGCGCACGAGGTCCTCGATCTGGTCCGTGGTGACACCGGCCCGCGACACCATGCCGGTCGCCTCGCCCGCGATCGCGATGACCGTCAGGCGGCGGGACCGGGTGACGCCGTTGGTGGTCAGGGTGTTGCCGGCCCAGCGCAGGTTGGCGCCGCTGGACTCGTCCGCGATCACGACGCATCCGTCGGTGCGGGACAGCGCCAGCGCCCGCTCGACCGTCTCCTGCGGTGTGGTCACTGACCGGCCTCCTTGACCGCGTTGAGGATGTTGACGCCGCGAAACAGCGCGGACGGCGCGCCGTGACTCACCGGCGCGACCTGGCCGGGCTGGCCTTTTCCGCAGTTGAACGCGCCGCCGAGGACGTACGTCTGGGGGCCGCCCACCGCCTCCAGGGAGTTCCAGAAGTCGGTGGTCACCGCCTGGTACGCGACGTCGCGGAGCTGACCGGCCAGCCGGCCGTTCTCGATCTTGTAGAAGCGCTGGCCGGTGAACTGGAAGTTGTAGCGCTGCATGTCGATCGACCAGCTCTTGTCGCCGACGACGTAGATGCCGCGGTCGACGCCGGCGATCAGCTCGTCGGTCGAGGGGCCGTCCGCGGCGGGCCGCAGCGAGACGTTGGCCATGCGCTGCAGCGGCATGCTGGACGGCGCGTCGGCGAACGCGCAGCCGTTCGAGCGCTCCCGCCCGGTCAGGTGCGCGATGCGCCGGTCGGTCTGGTAACCGACGAACCGCCCGTCGCGGACGATGTCCCAGCTCTGCGTCTCCACGCCCTCGTCGTCGTAGCCGATCGTCGACAGGCCGTGCTCGGCCGTACGGTCGCCGATGATGTTCATCACCTTCGAGCCGTACTGGAGGCTGTTGAGCTTTTCGGGGGTCGCGAACGAGGTGCCGGCGTAGGCCGCCTCGTAGCCGAGCGCCCGGTCCAGCTCGGTGGCGTGCCCGATCGACTCGTGGATGGTCAGCCACAGGTTGGACGGGTCGATGACCAGGTCGTACACGCCCGCCTCGACGGAGGGCGCGGCCAGCTTCTCGGCCAGGTATTCGGGGATGCGGGCCAGTTCGGCGTCCCAGTCCCAGGTCGGGCCGGTGAGGTACTCATAGCCGCGCCCGGCCGGCGGGGCGAGGCTGCGCATCGTCTCGAAACCGCCCTCGTGCACGGCCACGGCGGTCACGACCGGCGCCACACGTACGCGCTGCTGGGTGGTGACGGTGCCCGCCGCGTCGGCGTAGAACTTGTTCTCCTTCACCTGCAGCAGCGAGGCGTCGGAGTGCGCGACCCGGTCGTCGGCCAGCAGCCGCCGGCTCCAGTCGGCCAGCAGCGCCACCTTGTCGGCGATCGGCACGGTGAACGGGTCGACCTCGTAGGAGGAGGTCCAGACGCGCTCGCCATAGGCCGGCTCGGGGGCCAGCTCGATGCGCTCGCGGTTGATGGCGGCGGCGACCTTGGCGACCTCGACCGCCTGCTCGGCGACGCGTCGCGCGGCGTCCGGCGTCAGGTCGATGCCCGCGGCGAACCCCCACGTCCCGTCCTTGACGACCCGTACGGCGAAACCGAGGTCGTCGGCGTCGGCCGCGGTCTCCAGCTGCCCGTCGGAAAGCCGCAGCGTCTGCCGCCGGATCCGTTCGAGACGGAAGTCGACATGCTCGGCGCCGAGGTCGCGGGCCCGTGACAGCGCGGCGTCGGCGAGCGCGCGCAACGGCAGGGCGGTGAATTCGGGATCGATCTCTCGCACTGCTGCAACCTATCGCGTCCTACAAAGACGGGCAGGTCACCCTTGGCGCCGCCGTGCTCGTGCTACCCGCAGGTAGCCCAATAGGCTCCCCAGGACCGCTATTGGAGGTTTCCGAATGACTCGCTCAGTCCTCGTCACCGGTGGCAACCGGGGAATCGGGCTGGCCATCGCCCATGAGCTCAAGAGCTCGGGAGACGCCGTCGCCGTGACGTACCGTTCCGGCGAGCCACCCGAAGACCTGTTCGGCGTCCGCTGTGACATCACCAGCGTCGAGGACGTCGACGCCGCCTTCGGCAAGGTCGAGGCGGAGCAGGGCCCGGTGGAGGTGCTGGTCTCCAACGCCGGCATCACCAAGGACAACCTGCTCGCGCTGATGAGCGAGGAGGAGTTCTCCTCGGTCCTCGACACCAACCTGACCGGCGCCTACCGCGTGGCCAAGCGCGCGGTACGGGGGATGATGCGCAAGCGCAGGGGCCGCATCATCCTGGTCTCGTCCGTGGTGGGGCTGCTCGGCTCCGGCGGGCAGACCAACTACGCCGCGTCCAAGGCCGGGCTGGTCGGCTTCGCCCGTTCCCTCGCCCGCGAGCTCGGCTCGCGCGGCATCACCGTCAACGTCGTCGCTCCGGGTTTCGTCAACACGGACATGACGGCGGCCCTGGGCGAGGACCGGCACGCCGAGATCAAGAAGCAGATCCCGCTGGGCCGCATCGCCGAACCCGTGGAGATCGCCAAGACGGTACGGTTCCTGGCCGGTGACGACGCCGCCTACATCACCGGCGCGGTCATCCCGGTCGACGGCGGCCTTGGAATGGGGCACTGAATGGGCATTCTCGACGGCAAGCGGATCCTCGTGACGGGCGTCCTCACCGACGCCTCGATCGGCTTCCACATCGCGCGCGTGGCGCAGCAGGAGGGTGCCACGGTCATCCTCACCGGTTTCGGCCGCATGTCGCTCGTGGAGCGCATCGCCAAGCGGCTCCCCGAGCCCGCGCCGGTGATCGAGCTCGACGTGACCAGCGACGAGCACCTCGACGGCCTGGCCGACCAGGTGCGCGCGCACGTCGACGGCCTCGACGGCGTGGCGCACTCGATCGGGTTCGCGCCGCAGACCGCCATGGGCGGCAACTTCATGAGCACGTCGTGGGACGACGTGGCGACCGCCGTGCAGATCTCGGCGTTCTCCCTGAAGTCGCTCACCGCCGCCTGCCTGCCGATGATGAAGACCGGCGGCTCCGTGGTCGGCCTCGACTTCGACGCGACCATCGCGTGGCCGGTCTATGACTGGATGGGCGTGGCCAAGGCCGGACTGGAGTCCACCGCCCGCTACCTCGCCAAGTACCTCGGCCCGGAGAACGTGCGCGTCAACCTCGTGGCGGCCGGTCCGCTCAAGACGATGGCGGCCAAGAGCATCCCCGGCTTCGAGGAGTTCACCGACGTCTGGCCGGAGCGGGCGCCGCTCGGCTGGGACGTCGCCGACCCCGAGCCCACCGCGAAGGCCTGCGTGGCGCTGTTGTCGGACTGGTTCCCGGCGACGACCGGCGAGATCCTGCACGTCGACGGCGGGGTCCACGCCGTCGGCTGACTCACGTGCGGACCGTACGGCGGCCACCGCCGTACGGTCCTCAGCCCCGGCGGCGCCGCAGCACGCTCAGGTTGAGGGCCGCGACCGCGCCGATGAGCCCGGACGCCGTCGCGACCAGGAGCGGCGGCAGTGTCTCCCCCTCGGGGGACGACTCGGCGACCAGCCGCGCCGTCGGCGCCTGTCCCTCCGGTCCCGCCTCGGGAAGGACCAGCGGGTCCTGGTCGGTGACGTCGGGCAGCGCGGGCGTCTGGGCCGACTCCGGTGCGGGGACGTCGGGCACGCCGCCCACCGGAAGCGGTGGGCCGGCCGGCCCACCGCCTGAGCTCCCGGACGAGCCACCGGACGGGCCGTGGGCCGGGGCGGGTCTGACCGCGGGCTTCGGCTTGGGCTTGGGCTTGGCGGCGGGTTTGGTGGACGTGCCTGCGGAGGACTTCGGCGGTGCCGCCGGTGTGCCCGTACCGCCGCCGAGCAGGCCGCACAGCAGTTTGCCGAGCTTGCACTCGGCCTGGCCGGACACTGCCGACCGCGTGTCCGCCGACGCCGGACCCGTCCCCGCGGCGAAGAACACGAGCGCGCCGGCCGACAACGTCACCGACGCCGCGCTGACGCGCCGCCGGTCTCGTAGCAATGCCATATCGCTCCCCTTCAGTGAGTTCTATTGAACATCACGTCCAAGGAGCATGCCAGCGAACGCTTACTTACGGTCGAGTCAACACGCTCGTCTGATCACGTCGCGTGACCGTCATCTCCACCCGGCGTCACAGATCGGCGAGGGCTTCGCGCAGCAGGCCGGCGAGGCGCGTACGGCGCGCCGGCTCCGCGCGTTCGCGGACGGCACGGGCGAGTTCGGGCCCGGCGGCGTGCACGACGGACAGGTGCCGCCGCCCGCGGGTGAACGCGCCGACGACCAGCGGGCGGGTGAGCGCTCCCGCGGCCTCGCCGCTGAAGACGGCGACCGCGGCCGGCCAGCGCGTGCCCTGCGCGCGGTGCACCGTCACCGCCCAGCCGTGCCGCAGCGCGGCGCCGGGCACCGAGGCGGTCCCGGACGGGAAGGCGACCTCGACCCGGTCCTCGTCCGGCTTGGCCGCCACGACGTTCCCGAACTCACCGGCGGCGGCCTGCGGCAGATCGGTCACCGCCACCACCCGGTCGCCGGGGTCGTACGGGCCAGGGCCCGGGTTGAGACGCGCCTTGAGCGCCTGGTTGAGCGCGTTCGCGCCGGCCTCGCCGCGCTGGGCGGGCGTGATCACCAGGACCTCCTCGGCCGCGATGCCGAGGGCGCGGGGGATCGAGTCGGTGACGAGCTGCACGGCCCGGTGGGCGGCCTCACGCGCCTCGCCGGCCGGCACGATGACCACCGTACGGTCGGCCGGGTCCACCGGCACCAGGTCGCCCTCGCGTGCCGCGGCGGACACACGCTCGATCGCGTCGTCCTGCTCGGGTGACAGCCGGGCGACCGGGAGGACACCGGAGGCGATCGCGTCGCCGAGCACCCGGCCCGCGGCGAGGGGCGAGGGGGCCGCCGGGTCCGCGGCGAGGACGAGATGGGTGCCGTCCATGCACGCCTCGACCAGCGCGGCGGCCCGCTCGACGTCGAGGGTGTTCGCCTCGGTGACGACCACGAGGTCGGCCTCCAGCGGGTGGTCGACGCCACGCGCGTAACCCTCCGGGCCGGGCTCCAGCAGGCGGTGGACCGACATCGCACCGCCCGCCGCGTCCGCGGCACGGTCGGTGGCGGCGCTCACGATCACCGCGGGTCCGCCCGCCAGCGCCCGTACGGCCTGCTCGATCGCTGCCGGCGGCCCGGTGAGGAGGGTCACGCCGTGCTCGAACACGGCGGCGGGCACTCCCTCGACCGGTGGCAGCGGATCGGCGGTGGCGGTGAGCCGGGCCAGCCCCTCGGCGACCGTGTCCTCCGCCGTCGCGAGTTCGGCCAGGCCGAGCAGCTCGGTCTCGGCCTCCTCGTCCATGACGGCGACGATCTCTCCGGCGCCGATGGCGGCGCGCAGCGCCTCGACGGCGTCGCCCGGGTCGTAGGCCTCCAGCGCGGACAGCAGGGTGCCGGCGGGCGTCACGGTGTGCCCGTCGCCGGCCGCGCGGAGCAGCAGGTGGGCGGCGAGCTCGGCGACGCGGCGCGGATCGCGTGGCCCGGCCTCGCCGCCGAGGAGCCGGCGGGCGAAGAAGTCGGCCTGCTCGGGCCGTACGCCGGGCACGCGGAGCAGCCGCCACGGGTTGTCCCGCAGCGCGGCGGCGGCGCCCGGCCCCAGGCGCACGGCGGCCCCGTGGGCGAGCCGGAGCGGTACGTCGGCGGAGGCGAGGAGTTCGGCCAGCTCGGCGGGCGGGCCAGAGGATGTGTCAGTCATCGACGGTCACCCTACGACGTCGGGCACGCCCGCGCTGCCCGGCGCGTGCGGATCAGGGTCAGTCGTCTTCGGAGGAGATGTCGTCGAGAGCGTCGCGGATCTCGTCCGGGAGCGTGATCTGCTCGGCCTCCAGGATGACGGCCAGCTGACCCGCCGTACGCGCCCCCACGATGGGCGCCACCACCCCGGGCTGGTCGCGGACCCAGCACAGCGCCACGGCCAGCGGCGACACGCCGAGGCCCTCCGCGGCCGTCGACACCGACTCCACGATCCGGGCGCCGCGCTCGTTGAGGTACGGCTGGACGAAGTCGGTGTAGTGCGGAGCCGCCGCACGCGAGTCCGCCGGGATCCCGGTCCGGTACTTCCCGGTCAGCACCCCGCGGCCCAGCGGAGACCAGGGGAGCACGCCGACGCCCAGTTCGAGCGCGGCCGGCACGACGTCGTCCTCCACGTCGCGCCGCAGCAGGGAGTACTCCACCTGGGTGGACACGATCGGCGTACGGCCCGGCCAGGCGCGCTGCCACGTCGCCGCCGTCGCGAGCTGCCAGGCGCCGTAGTTGGACACCCCGGCGTAGCGTGCCCGGCCCGAGGCGACCGCCTCATCCAGCGTGGACAGCGTCTCTTCCAGTGGCGTACGCGGGTCGTAGGCGTGCAGCTGCCACAGGTCCACGTTGTCGACGCCGAGCCGGGCCAGCGAGGCGTCCAGCGCGCGCAGCAGGTGGCGGCGGGACGCGTCGCGCGCGCCCTCGGCGGTCAGCACGGCCTTCGTCGCGATGACCAGGTCGTCGCGGTCGACGACGTCGCGGACCAGCTCCCCGATCACCCGTTCGCTGTCGCCCCCGCAGTACACGTCCGCCGTGTCGACGAGGCTGCCGCCCGCCGAGACGAACGTGGTGAGCTGGTCGGCGGCGTCATCCGCGTCGGTGTCGCCGCCCCACGTCATCGTGCCCAGGCCGAGGCGGGAAACGGACAGGCCGCTTCGGCCGAGGTGACGCTGTTCCATGCTTGCGGAGCGTATCGGGCGCGGCGGGGTTCGTCCGCACGCACCCGTCCTGGTCGCTAGGCTTCCTCCGTTAACCGCAGAGTGAGACATCGCCCGGTCACGGGCGGTCGAAGGAGATCCCGCACCCGTGAATTTCGTGCAAGCGACCGTGCTCGGAGTCGTCCAGGGGCTCACCGAGTTCCTGCCGATCTCGAGCTCCGCCCATCTCCTGATCGTCCCGCGGCTGCTGTCCTGGAAGGACCCGGGTGCGGCGTTCACGGCGGTCATCCAGCTGGGCACGATGCTCGCGGTGCTCATCTACTTCTGGCGCGACATCATCCGGATCGTCTCGACGTGGTTCCGCAGCCTGTTCGACAAGGAGCTCCGGCACCACCTCGACGCCCGGATGGGCTGGTACGTCGGTCTCGGCACGATCCCGGTCTCCGTGGTCGGCCTGGTGTTCAGCCACGCCATCGAGGGCCCGGCCCGCAACCTGTGGATCAACGCGGGCTCGCTGATCGTCATGGGCCTCGTCCTGCTGATCGCCGAGTGGGCCGCCCGCCAGAAGCGCGAGATCGGCGACCTCAACCTCCGCGACGGCCTCATCATCGGCGGCTTCCAGTGCCTGGCCCTGATCCCCGGATCCTCGCGGTCCGGCTCGACGATCACCGGCGGCCTGTTCCTCGGCTACACGCGTGAGGCGGCCGCGCGCTACTCCTTCCTGCTGTCGATCCCGGCGGTCGTCCTGTCGGGAGTGTTCGAGCTGCGCAAGGTCGGTGACGGCTCGCTGCCGATCGCGGGTACGGCGGTCGCCACCCTGGTGTCGTTCGTCGTCGGTTACGCCTCGATCGCGTGGCTGCTGAAGTTCCTCGTCCGCCACTCGACCATGGTGTTCGTCTACTACCGCGTCGCGCTCGGCGGCATCCTGCTCGGCCTGCTCGCCGCGGGCGCGATCGCCGCGACGTAGGCCCCGTCCCGGCCGGGGGGTGGCCCTGGCGCGAGACGGACCGTACCGTCGGTCTCATGGAGTTGCTCTCGGTCAACGTCGGCCGGCCTCGCCCCAACCCGTGGAAGCGGCTCAGCGCGACGGGCATCGACAAGCGGCCCGTGGAGGGCCCGGTGGCCGTGACGGTCCCCGGCCCCAAGGGCACCGGAGAGGTCGGCATCGCCGGCGACCGGGCCCACGACGTCAAGAACCACGGCGGCTACGACCAGGCCGTCTACGCCTACGCCCGCGAGGATCTCGACACGTGGGCGGCCGAGCTGGGCCGGGCGTTCGGCAACGGCGACTTCGGGGAGAACCTCACGACCCGGGGTCTGGACGTCAACGGCGCCCTGATCGGCGAGCGCTGGCGGATCGGCCCCGACGTCGTCCTGGAGGTGTCGTGCCCGCGCACGCCGTGCGTGACCTTCGCGGGCCGGCTGGGGATCGACGGCTGGATCAAACGATTCACCGAGGCCGCCCTGCCGGGCGCGTACCTACGGGTGATCGAGCCCGGCGAGATCAGCGCCGGCGACCCGGTGGAGATCATCCACCGGCCCGGCCACGACGTGACCGTCGCACTCACCTTCCGGGCACTGACCCGCGAACCGGAGCTCCTGCCCCGGCTGCCGGCCGCCGACGCACTGCCCCACGAGGTGACCGAAATGGTCCGCCGCCGCATTTCGGCCTAACGCCCGTCCTGCCGCGCGGCGGCGTGTCCGCTCTCCGCCCGCCTACAGCCACCCGCTCTTGCGGAACCAGCGGTACAGCCCGACGCAGCCGCCGGCGATGACCGTGAGCACGGCCGGGTATCCCCACCACTCTTTCAGCTCCGGCATGTGCTCGAAGTTCATGCCGTACACGCCGGTGACCATCGTCGGCACGGCCAGGATCGCCGCCCAGGCCGAGATCTTTCTCATGTCCTCGTTCTGCTGCATGCCGACCTGGGCGAGGTGCGCGTTCAAAACGTTGGTCAGCAGCTCGTTGTGCGAGTCGACCTGCTCGTCGACGCGCAGCAGGTGGTCCAGGACGTCGCGGAAGTACTCCAGCGTGCCCTCCGCGACGCTGACCCGGCCCTTCACGATGTCCTGCAGCACCGGGATCAGCGGGTCCTCGGCGCCGCGGAACTCCAGCACCTCGCGTTTGAGCTCGTAGATGTCCTCGGTGACCGTGGTCCGCTGCGGGGCGAACACGCGGCGCTCCAGGTCGATGATGTCGGTCTCGACCTCGTGCACGATCGCGCCGTAGCGGTCCACGATCTCATCCAGCACCGTGTAGAGCACCGCGCTCGGCCCGTGGTGGAGCAGCTCGCTGTCGGCCTCCAGCCGCCGGCGTACGGCCTTGAGCGGCAGGCCCTCGCCGTGCCGGACGGTGATGACGAAATCCTTGCCGACGAACAGCATGATCTCGCCGACCTCGATGTCGGAGGTCTCGTCGATGTAGCGCAGCGTCTTGATGACCACGAACAGCGTGTCGCCATAGCGTTCGAGCTTGGGGCGCTGGTGGGCGTGGACGGCGTCCTCGATCGCGAGGGGATGCAGTTTGAGTTCGCCGGCGACCTGGTCGAACTCATCGGCGGTCGGCTCGTGCAGGCCGATCCACATGAAGCTGTCGCCGACTTCGCGTGCTGCGTCCAGGGCATCGCTCAGATCACCCTTGACGTCGTCGCGAACGCCCTTCCGATAGATGGCGCAATCCATGATCATGAGGGCATTGTCCCGGGTGAGGTGCTGGTGAGGGCGCGACATGACCTACCCGTGACCTTTGGGGTCAATCACCCTCCCAGGTGCGGCTACAGTTCACGACGTGGCAACTCTCCTCTTGGTGCGTCACGGGCTGACCGAGATGACCGGACCGGTGCTCGCCGGCTGGACACCCGGGGTGCACCTGAACGACCGCGGCCGTACGCAGGCCGCCGAGCTCGCGGCGCGGCTCGCGCCGGTGCCCCTCGATCTGATCGTGGCGAGCCCGCTCGAACGCTGCCAGGAGACCGCCGAGGCGGTCGTGGCCGGACGCGACGGCCTCCAGGTGCGCACCGACGACCGCTTCGGCGAGGTCAGGTACGGCGAGTGGACCGGGCGGCCGCTCGAGGAGCTGGCCAAGGAGGAGCTGTGGAAGGTCGTCCAGGCCCATCCCAGCGCAATGCGCTTTCCC
>Ga0247774_1001719_pt1 | contig 10952 bp, 9 predicted proteins | sample UWRJL001104B6_FD_179933 | JGI IMG/M metagenome (GOLD analysis project Ga0247774, IMG submission 179933) | Plant litter microbial communities from Arlington Agricultural Research Station in Wisconsin, United States - UWRJ-L001-104B-6 | ecosystem: Environmental > Terrestrial > Plant litter >... | reverse complement strand
TCACGCTCGCCGCGCTGTTGCGACCGGTTACGGTGGTGCCCTTCTTTCGCGATCATCCGCGGCTGCAACGACTGTTCGAGTGGCGCACCGAGCTGCTCAATGAGCATCGACGCGAATCGCGCGCTGCCTACGAATCGAAGCTGCATGCCGTTCGGGAACAGCGCGGTTGGGCGCTGGGCGCGGTGAAGTGGCTCGCGCCATCGCAGCGGCCTGAGGAGAGCGAGCTTGCGGCGATTCCCACGCTGCCAGCCGCGCGGAATGATCATCAGGAGCTCGGACGCTTCCCCGCTCTGAAAGGCGCGTTCTGGTATCTGCAATTGAGGTTCGCGAGCGGTCTTGCCCGAACGAAGTACGCCTGAAATGCCGCCTACGCTGAAAGCACCCCGGGAAGCCGTGACGCTCGATTCCTTCGCTGACGAGTTCGCGGTGGTGTGCCCGCGCTGCTCGGCGAGAGCGCTCGTGCAGGCTGCAACCACTTCGCGCCCTCCGCGCCTGACCTGCTCGAAATGCGGCCTTTCCCGGCTGTGGACGTCCACGACGAAAGGCGTGATGACTTCGCGAAACGCGCGCCACTGGCCGAAGGGGCAGTACGCGCTCGGCGACGCCGCCGACCCCTATTTTCATCTGCCGCTATGGCTGCAGGTGACGTGTTCGGCCGGAGTTGTCTGGGCGTTCAACGAGCGACATCTCGACTACCTGCTGGCGTATGTCGCGGCTGAAAGCCGCTGCCGCCCGAACCGCACGCCCTCGGGACTACGCAATGCCCTGCTCGAAAGTCGCCTGCCCCGCTGGATGAAACTCGCGAAGCATCGCGCCGAAATCGTCAGCGCCATTCGAGCGCTGCAGGCCGAACAGGGTCGCTGACCCCTTCGATTCGACGCATCGGGATTGAATCCTGGCGCCGGCCCAATGATAATAATTCTTGTTTGGCGCCCGCGGTCAATGGCCCCCCTCTCCGGCCACCCGCCCACGCTGCCGGGCGCGCTCCTGTAGAAATCAAAGGTTTTTCGAATGTCCAAGGTGAATAAGGTCGTCGTCCGGACGATCGCCTCTGCCATGGCAACCGCCATCGCCTCCTCGGTGGCCCAGGCCGCCGACTCCCCTCTCGACGAAGTCATGGTGACGGCGAATCGCGTCGAAAAGCCGCTGAGCACGATCCCCAACACCGTAACCGTGATCAACACGGCCGAGCTCGACGCGCAGATCGCCATTCACAACGACGTTTCCACCCTGCTCGGCAACCTGATTCCGAGCTTCTCGCCCAGCCGCCAGAAGATGACGAACGCCGGCGAAAGCCTGCGCGGCCGCAAGCCGCTCTACATGATCGATGGCATTCCGCAGTCGAGCCCGCTCCGCGAGGGCGGTCGCGACGGACATCTCATCGATCCGGCGGTGCTGTCGCGAATCGAGGTGCTGCACGGGGCGAACGCCATCCATGGGCTCGGCGCCTCGGGCGGCATCATCAACCTCATCACGAAGCGGGCCGCGGATACGTTCGAGCAGAGCGTGCGTGTCGACGGCACGTTCCAAACCGAAGACATCGGCGAAAGTGGCGACTACGGCCTCGCCTATTCGCTGTCGAACCGCTTCGGCAATGCCGATGTGCTCGCGAGCCTGGCCGCGCGCGACTCCGGCATCAGCTACGACGCGAACGGCGACGTGATCGGCGCCGACAATACGCAAGGCGACACGATGGACTCGCGCTCGCTCAACGCATTTCTCAAGGCCGGCTACGACTTCACCGGCCAGCGCATCGAGGTGATGTTCAACCGCTACGACATCAAGGGCAACAACGACTGGATCTCCGTTCCGGGCAGCGTCGCGCAGGACGTGCCGAGCAGCGCCGTCAAAGGCACGCTCATCGGCTCAGCCGCGCGCAACGAAGTCACCAACCTGAGCCTGAATTACTCGAACGCGGACTTTTTCGGCCACACCGTGCGCGCGCAGGCCTTCAGCCAGGATCTGCAGGCGACCTACGGCGCGGAAGCCACGCCGATCGCGACATTTCAGGATCCCGCGTATGGGCCGAACCTCATCGACCAGTCGCAGAACAATTCCGAGAAAGTCGGCGTGAAGATCACGCTGGCGAAAGACCAGGTCGCGAGCCTGCCCATCAACGTGGTTTACGGCTTCGACGTGCTGGTCGACGAGACGTGGCAGTCGCTGATCCAGACCGGCCGCAGCTGGGTGCCGAAATCGCGCTCAAAGAACTACGCGCCGTTTCTCCAGGCGGAATTCACCGGCATCGAGCAGATCACCGTCACTGGCGGCGTGCGCCATGAAAAATCCAAACTGAAGGTGAACGACTTCACCACGCTGGCCTCGGCCGGCAGCCGGTTCGTGAAAGGTGGCTCGCCTGAATTCTCCGAAACGCTCTACAACATCGGCGCCACCTGGCGCGTGACGGAAACGTGGCGCACCTTCGCGAACTTCGCCGAGGCATTCTCCATGCCGGATGTGGGCCGGGTTCTGCGCGCCATCAACATTCCCAACCAGAGCGTCGAGAGCTTCCTCGACGTCGAGCCGATCCTCACGAAAAACACCGAGGGCGGCATCGAGTACCACAGTGCCGCCATCGAATCGCAGGTCGCCTACTTCCGCTCGAATTCCGACCTGGGCCAGCGCCTCCAGCGCGGCATCGATGGCATCTACACCGTTCAGCGCGAAAAGACGGCGATCGATGGCGTCGAGTTCCGCGCATCGTGGCACGCCACCGAATCGGACACGGTCGCCGTGCGATACGCGAAGACGAACGGCCGGTACGACTCCAACGCAGATGGCCGCGTCGACTCCGATCTCGGCGGCGCGAACATTGCTCCGGATCGCGTGAACGTGAGCTGGGATCGTGCGTGGTCCCACATCGTCAGCTCGCATCTGCAGGTGAGCCATCTGATCGATCGCGACTTCGAGGACGCGAACGGCGCCAACACCGCCACGTTCAACGGCTACACCACCGTCGACCTCAGCACCGACGTGACTGCGTTCCGCGGCGTCATCACGGCGGCGGTCCAGAACCTCACCAACGAGGATTACTACACGTACTACTCGCAGACGAGCCCGCTCGACGTGCGCTATTTCAAAGGCCTCGGGCGCACGTTCCGGCTGAACTACCAGGTGAGCTTCTGACCCGCGATGCTGTGGCTCGACCGCATCCATCGATGGACGGGCGGCATCATCGGCGTGCTGCTGGCGGTGCTGGGTCTCACCGGCACGCTGCTCGTCTACGAAGATGCGTGGCTGCGCGCCACCGTGCCGCATGCGGCCGATCCGCTCGTTCGTGACACTCGAGCACTGACAGCGGCAGTCGAGCGGCTCACGTCCAACCCTTCCGCGCGCCCCGACAGCATCCTGTTTCCGAGCGAAAGCTTGGGATTGTTCCGGTTGTCTTACGACGGCGAAGCAGGTGCCTACGCCGATCAGACCGGCACGATCGTCGTTCGCTGGACCTCGCAATGGGAGCGCCTCGAGATCTGGCTCTTCGACCTGCATCACCACTTCTTCATGGGCGATGCAGGCACCACCGTCGCCGGGATTCTCGCGATCATCGGCGTGGGGTTCGTCGTAACGGGCGTGCTGCTGTGGTGGCGCACGCGCAAGGCGTTCGCGTTCCGGCTGCTGCCAGCGCGCCTCACACGACTGCAGATCATCAAACATCATCGGGATCTCGGCGTCGTGATGGCACCGATCCTGCTCTTATCGTTTCTCACGGCCACGGTGCTGGCACTGCGGCCGGTCGCGGAAGTTCTGCTCGCGCCGTTCTCACCCGGCACCCGCATCACGCAGGCGCTCGCCGCGCCCAAGACGAAAGGCGGCCGACTCGCCGAGAATTTCGACTGGCGCGCGACGCTCGAAACGGTCCACGCCCGCTTTCCGGATGCGCAACTTCGCAGCGTGAGCATTCCCGCCGGCAGCGGCGCGCTCATCCGTATTCGAGTCCGTCAACCAGCGGAATGGCTTCCCAACGGCCGCACCATTTTCTGGTTCGATCCCGCCGATGGGCGGCTCGTGGACGTGCGCGACGCGACGGCCCTGCCGCTCGGCACTCGCGTTTACAACCTCGCTTATCCCGTGCACGCCGCGAAAGTCGGCGGAGCTGTCTACACGGCAGTGATGACCGCATCCGGGCTCACCTTGACGATGCTCGGATCGCTGGCCGTCTTCGCTTTCTGGAGCTTTCGCGCGCGACAGCGCGTATATGTTGCGGGATGGCTCCGCGAGTAGTCCTGGCGACCGTCGGTTCGCTCGGCGACCTTCATCCCTTCATCGCGATTGCGCAGCGCCTGCAGGCGCTGGGCATCGAGCCCATCATTGCGACCGCGCCAGATTACGAACAACGCGTGAAGTCCGCGGGCGTGGCGTTTGGTGCGGTTCGGCCGGGCCTTGCCGAGACGCTGCAAAGGCTCGGTATCGACCAGAAAGAGCTCGCGCGCCGCGCGGCGAAGGATTCCTGGTTCCTGTTTCGCGAAGCCATTTTTCCCGCGCTCCGCATCGCTTATGACGACATGCTGCCGGTGGTGGAAGGCGCCTCCCTCGTCGCCACGAGCTCGCTCGCCTTCCCCGCGAAACTCGCGGCCGAAGTGAAAGGCATCCGCCAGGTTGCGGTCGTACTCCAGCCGGTGATGTTCTTTTCAGCGTACGACCCACCGATGATCCCGGAGCTGCCGTGGCTCATGCCGCTGCTCCAGTGGCTCGGCCCGCGACGCGCCGGTGCCGCGATCCGTTTTCTCAAGCGTCTCGGCAAATCACGCGCGGCCCCGCTTCACTCGCTGCGTCAGCAGCTCGGCCTGCCGCCGATCGCTGGCGACGCCGTGATCGATGGTCAATTCCCCGCCGATGGAACTGCGCTCGCGCTCTACTCGGACGTGTTCGGCGGGGTTCAGCCGGATTTTCCCGCCCACACCGAAATGACCGGCTTTGCGTTCTATGACGGCGCGGAACAGGAGTCTTCGGCGCAAACCCAAAGTCTCGAGCAGTTTCTCGACGCAGGGCCACCGCCGCTCGTCTTCACTCTCGGCAGCTTCGTCGTCGCCAACGCAGCCGACTTCTATGCGGTGAGCCTCGAGGTCGCCCGTGCGTTGGGACGGCGAGCCGTGCTGCTCGTGGGCGATACATCGACGTCATCCGCGCTGCGCTCAGACCGGGATGTATTCATCACGGACTACGCGCCCTATTCCATGCTCTTCAGCCGTTGTGCCGTCATCGTCCACCAGGGCGGAATCGGCACGAGTGCACAGGCATTGCGCGCCGGACGGCCGCAGCTCGTCGTGCCGTTCTCTGGAGATCAACCGGACAACGCGGTGAGACTCGCGCGGCTCGGTGTCGGGCGGCATCTCGAGCGTCGGGCCTATCGGCCCGCGCGGGTACGAAACGAGCTGCAAATATTGTTCGACGATCCGCGCTACGCTACGCGAGCAACCGAAGTCAGCACGAAAGTCAAAGCGGAAGACGGCGCACGACGGGCCGCGCAACGCCTCGTCGAGCTGCTCCCCTGAACAAGGACCATTCCATGCCAAAACTGATGCAAGGACTCATCCTGGTATTCGCAGGCGGCGCGATCGCGTTGGCATTCACGTTGCGCGCGGCGCCTGGCCTGCCTGCCGCGGCCCATCAAGCGCCGCTCACGGAGCCGGTGTTCTCGAAAGACGGACAACTCCAGCGCCCCGGGAACTATCGCAACTGGCGCTTCGTGACGAGCGGCCTCGGCATGAGTTACGGCCCCACTGCCAAAGCAGCCGCGCTCACCGGCAAGATCATGTTCGACAATGTGTTCGTTCAGCCGCAGGCCTACGACGCATTTCTACGTGATGGCGCATGGCCCGAGGGCACGATGTTCGTCCTGGAAATACGCAGCAGCGACTCGCAGCGCCCCCCGAGCAACAAGGGCTACTTCCAGTCCGATGTTCGTGCGCTCGAAGTATCGGTGAAAGACTCGGCGCGTTTCAAAGGGCGCTGGGCCTACTTCGACTTCGGAAAAGAGGCCACGAGCACGAGCGCCCAGCCGCAGTCGAGCTGCTTCGAGTGCCACGAGCAGCACACAGCGGTCGACATGACGTTCGTGCAGTTCTACCCGACGCTGCAGCAGGTGAAATACGCGCAGTGAGGCGCTCTACAGCACCTTGCCGGGATTCAGGATTCCGTTCGGATCCATCGCCTGCTTGATCGCCCGCATCAGGGCGAGCTCGGCGGGGCTGCGCGAGTAATGCAGGAATTCACGCTTGAGCGAACCGATGCCATGCTCCGCGGAAATCGAGCCCTGGCGCTTCGACACGATCTCGTACACCGCATGCTCGATCTCGAGCGGCGGCACGCTGTGCCCGTTCATTCGCACCGACGCGTGCAGGTTGCCGTCGGCCACGTGACCGAAGTACACCGTCCTGAGCTGTGGCCACTTGGCGCGCAGCTCCGCATCGATCTCGTCCATCAACGAGGCGATCTCGCCGGTCGGCACGCTCACGTCGAATCCCAGCTGCGGCCAGTGCGGCGTTTTTTGCCACTCGCCCGGTGAATCGCGCACGGTCCACAACTCGGTGGCCTCGCGGCTCGACTTGGCGACGATCGCATCCTTCACGACGCCAGCCTCGAGCGCCTCGCCGATGACGGTTTCGTAGCGCTGCTGATCTGCTTCGGGATCCTGTCCCATCGTCTCGATCAGCACATACGCGCCCGCGCCAAGGGCCAATGGCGGTTTGCGGCCCAGCCCCACTGTGCCGAGCTCGTAGAAGTCCGGCCACATGACTTCGAACGCCGTGAGCTGGGCGCCGAAGCCGAGACGCGCACGTTTCAACAGCTCGAGGATGCCGTTGTAGTCGTCGAGCGCGCAGATGCCGGTGCTGACGCTGCGAGCCTTTGGAAACAGACGCAGCACGACGCCCGTGATCACGCCGAGCGTGCCCTCGGACCCGATGAACAGCTGGCGCAGGTCGTACCCCGTGTTGTTCTTGATGACTTTGCGAAGCGCGTCGATCACCGTGCCATCGGCCAGCACGGCTTCGATTCCGAGCACCAGGTCGCGCGCCATGCCGAAGCGAAGCACTCGATTGCCGCCCGCGTTCGTGGAAACGTTACCGCCGATCTGACACGAGCCGCGCCCGCCCAGGTCCAGCGGAAAGAACAAGTCCGCGGCGTCCGCCGCTTTCTGGACCGCTTCCATCACCACGCCGGCCTCGACGGTGATCGTGCCGGCGGCGACGTCGAGGTCCTTGATCGCACGCATGCGTTCGAGAGACAGCACGACGCACGGCCCGAGCGGCACACCGCCGCCGGCCAGGCCGGTCATGCCGCCCTGGGGCTGCACCGGAATGCGCCGCTCGTTGCAGTACTTCAGGATCGCCGAGACCTGCTGCGTATTGCGCGGGTAGGCGAGCGCGAGAATGCGCGCCTGGTCGTTGGGGGGAACGCCGAAATCGCGTGTATGGCGCTCGATATTCCCGGCGTCAGGCGCAACGACCACATCGGCGCCTACCCGCTCCGCGAGCTCGGAAACTACGTTCTGCAAGGTCGTGCCCCTCTCCCGAATCGTCGAGGGGCACGAGCATATCGGGTTCCTCAGGCAGCCGGGAAATCAGTGCCGCGGGTGACCGCTTCCCACTCGTTCATTTCCTCGATCACCGCGTCGAGCTTCACCCGGGCGCGGCTCAGGGCGTCGGAACCGAGCAGCAGATGCAACGGGGGCTCCTTGCTGTCCACCAGTTCGAGGAACGCAGCGGCGGCACGGTCGGGATCGCCCAGCTGCCGGCCATGCATCGTACCCAGCGTGGTCACCGTCTTCGTTGCCGTGCTGGCGTAGTCCGCGGCGGCGCCAGCGCTTCGCGCGATCGACTGGTCCGACAGAAAATCTGTGCGGAAGGCGCCGGGTGCCACCGCAGTCACCTTGATGCCGAGCGGCCCCACTTCCTGGGACAGGCTTTGCGACAGGCCTTCGAGCGCACTCTTGGCGGCCGCGTAAGTTCCCGAACCGGCCGCGGGCGCGCGCCCGGCAATCGAGGTGACGTTGATGATATGTCCGCTCCCCTGCTTCCGCAGGAACGGCAGCGCCGCGCGAATCACATTGATCGGCCCGAACACGTCCACCGCGAACAGCTTCGAGACTTCCGCTTCAGTGGTCGATTCGAACGCGCCCAGCAAGCCATAGCCCGCATTGTTCACGACGACGTCGATGCGGCCGACCAGCGCGAACGCACGTTCGACTGCCGCGCTCACGGCTTTTCCATCGGCCACGTCCAGCGACAACAGATGAAGTGTTCCGGCGCCGGCCTGCAATGCCGGTCGCGATTCGCGCACGGTGCCGACAACCGTATCGCCGCGAGCGAGCGCGGCTTTCGCCAGCGCGAGGCCGAGACCGCGGGAAACGCCTGTGATGAACCATGTTTTCATGAAAGCTGCTCCTGAGCCCATTCGAGGATTGCAGTGTCACACGCACCGCCCGCCGGATAATCCCCTTCCGCCTAACTGCACTTGTAAGCCCGGCTAAACAGTGCATGCTCCGCGCATGAGCCAGTCCACGGATTTCGCGCAGCTGCGCGCTTTCGTCGCCGTCGGCGACGCTCTCAATTTCAGCCGGGCGGCCGAAGCGCTCGGCGTATCGCCCTCCGCGCTCAGCCAGCTGGTGCGCAGCCTCGAGCAGCGTGTCGGAGTGCGGCTTCTAAATCGATCCACGCGCAGCGTATCGCTGACCGAAGCCGGTCGAGCGCTGCTGGCGCGAGTGAAACCCGCTGTCGCCACGCTGGGCGATGCCATCGCCGAGGTTCGGGAATCGGGCGAAAAACCGTCGGGTGTCGTGCGCGTGCACAGCTTTCGATCGGCCGCAGAAACGTATGTGCAGCCGATGCTCGCCGCGTTTCGATCGAGCTATCCGGGTGTGACGCTCGATCTCACGCTCGATGACAACGTCATCGACATCGTTGCGGAGGGCTACGACGTCGCGATCCGGCTCGGCGAAGTCATCGAGAAAGACATGATCGCCGTGCGGCTCGGCGAAGACCTGCGTCAGGTCGTCGTTGCCTCGCCTGCATACCTCGCGCGTCACGGTGAGCCGAAATCGCCGAAGGACCTGCGCGATCACGCCTGCATCCGCTGGCGCTGGCCCGGCGACACGATCTACAACTGGGAATTCCACGACGGCGAGCGATGGTTCTCGGTCGCAGTCGAGGGACCGCTCATCGTGAACGACAAGAAAGTGGCCATCGAAGCGGCGGCAGCGGGCATCGGCCTCACGTTCGCGGTCGAACGCCTCGTGGCGCCGTTCATCGCCAGCGGTCGCCTCGTGCCGCTGCTCGAAAAATGGTGCGCGCCTTTTCCGGGCTTTTTCGTGTGCTACCCGGAACAGCGGCAGATGGCACCCGCGATCCGGGCGTTCATCGACGCGGTGAAAGAATCTGCGGCGGCGGCGGGCAAGAAGGTGCTCGTCCCAGTCGCGGCGCCCCGGCGCCGGCGCGCCAACACCGGCTGACCGTTCGGTGCGTTTGATTCGAGGGAGGACTTCCAAGCTTTCCGCCGACCGCCCCGTCTAAAGGACAGACGGCCCACTGAAGAACCCGAATGAACGACCTCCCGTTGACAGGTCTGATCCGGCGCGCGCAGAGCGGCGATGTCGGTTCGTTCGCCGAGCTGCTCGATCGGCACTACGACACGATCTACCGCATTGCCTGGAAATGGTGCGGTCATCGCGCCAACGCCGAGGACATCGCCCAGCTCGCCTGCATCAAGCTGGCAGGCAGCCTCGCTCAATTTCGCTTCCAGTCGGCCTTCAAGAGCTGGTTGTACCAACTGGTCATCAACTGCGCGCGGGACTGGCAACGCACGCAGCAACGGCACGAGCACGACGCGCTACCGGAGACCGAACCGGCCGCAGAGACCGCGCGCGCCGAAGACCACATCTATCTGGCGCAGCTGCTCGAGCAGCTCGAAGAGCTCGGCGAAGGGATGAAGGAGACCGCGCTGCTCGTGCACGCGGAAGGCCTGAGCCACGCCGAAGCCGGCGAGTTGCTGGGTGTCTCGGAGTCGACGATTTCCTGGCGGGTTCACGCGATACGCAAGCACATGAACCAGCGGGAAACCCTGATGAGCGGTGGCATATGAAATCACAGTCCTTCGAATATCAGCTGCGGAACTCGGTGCCTCCCGCCCCGGAACCAGAGGCGCGTCTGCGCGCACGGAAAGCAGCGCTGGCAGAGTTCGAGCGCATTCATGTTCATGACGCTCCGGCTCCGGCGCCAGAGCCCCGGCGATCGGCGTTCGAGCTGTTGGTCGCATCCTTGAGGCCGAAGGTCCTGGGCGGCTTTGCCAGCATCTGTGTTGTGGTGGTGGCGGCGTCCATCCTGTTCCTGATGCCGAAGGAGCAGCGGGGGCCGCGCTTGAACGTGCCCGTTACGGTCGAGCCGCAGCCGAAGCCTGAACCTGCTGAAACGCAGCCTGAAACGCCACAGCCGGCAGAGCCGCCATCGGTCGAGCAGGAAAAGAAGGCCGCAACGATTGTGCGCGCCGACGGTACCGAATCCCGCCAGCCTGACGTTTTGCCGCCGTCACAGCCGCTTCCCGGTGAGCCCAGGGACAGCGCGCCGGCAGTCGATCCTTCCCGCAACGAAGAAATCGCTATCACCGCTTCGCGGCTCGAACGCCGCACGGTCGATTCGCCGACACCAGTCGTGACGCTCGGTGAGCCCACGACCGACAGGCCGGTGCCGGCAGCGCCAGCGTTGGCGAACCGCTCGAAAGCCGTTGCGATTGCCGGCGCAAGCCTCGGGCAGGTCAACCAATTCGCCCCGGTGCCGCCGGGTCTGGGGAGTCGCGACAAGTTCGAGCACTTCGAGCTCAATCCGGTAAGGCGCGTGGCCGACGATCCCGTCTCCGCGTTCTCCGTGGATGTCGACACGGCGTCGTACAGTTTCGTGCGCAGGCAGCTCAACGAAGGCGGCCTGCCCCCGGTGGACGCCGTGCGCGTCGAAGAGATGATC
>Ga0247774_1001718_pt1 | contig 10955 bp, 5 predicted proteins | sample UWRJL001104B6_FD_179933 | JGI IMG/M metagenome (GOLD analysis project Ga0247774, IMG submission 179933) | Plant litter microbial communities from Arlington Agricultural Research Station in Wisconsin, United States - UWRJ-L001-104B-6 | ecosystem: Environmental > Terrestrial > Plant litter >... | reverse complement strand
CTCCGGGGCATGGGAAACTCATCTTTGTGATTGTTGGCAGCCAAATCATGCTGGCGGCGGCATACGGGTTGTACAAGAGGAGGAAAGGTGCCAGTCCGAAGAAGTACTTGTAAGGGAAGCGAAAAAAGAGAGGTACAGTGGTTTCACGGCAGGAAACGTGTTTTTCGTTCAGGACATGAAGGGAAATCTTGGAAGATGATTCTGGATGGGGAAATTGTTGATGAAATACGTGGCAATATGGATGGCAATTTTTTTTTTTTTTGACCTCGGGGAGGAGGAATCAACAGACACCAACAAAAAGTGATGGCAGGGAGAGGCGTTAGTATCTTTCCCCCCGATGCATTATATCTTGTCTTTTCCTCTTGCTTGTTCCACCTGTTACCTTTTTCTCCCTCGCCGTTTATAGATGAGACTCATTCTTGTGGGGGTATTTTTTGTCATAGCGGGTGGTTTTTCCTTAACATGCACTCATACTTGTTTTATATGGCTTGTAAGTCTGCTTTTTAAACATAGGTCCTCGGAGGCGAAAGGTGGATTTACTGTTGTAAGTTGTACAAGATGTGTTTCGAGCACAAACCAAGGCCAACGAAAAAAAGAAGGGAGGCAAAGAACCTTGAACCTATTTGAAAATGTAACCAAAAAACCCCCTACGCATTTCTTCTAGAATCCATGCGATCTCAACAGGCCGGCCCTACTCCTAATGCTCCCCCCATCCTACGCCTCCTCCCCGTTAATGATCCGCATCAACTCCTCCCCCTTCGGCGCGGTCGTGAGATTCTCATACCCATCCTCCGTTACGAGGATGTCGTCCTCGATCCGCACCCCGCCAACGGGATAGTACCGTTCCAAAATGTCGGCGTCGATGAAGCGCGAATGGGTCGGCGACGTGAGGAAGTAGCCCTCGATATACTCGCGGCAGAAGTAGCTATATTGATCGATCCCATCTATCAGGCCCGAACTGTAACCATTGCAAGGTGATGGGAAAGCCTCCGGATAGGAGAGGAAGAAGAAAAAAAGACGGCGGGACCAAGAAAACTTACATGCCAGGCTCAACCGTGACGATCATGTTCTTCTCCAACTTCTGCCGCCCCTTGTACGGCCTCGGGTCGGCGCTGGGCCGAAGCTGCCCCAACCCTTCAGGCGTCACGAACCCCCTCTTGCCAAGCCTCATCCCGAGCTTTTCTCTCCCATCACCGCTCTCTTCCAGTAGTAGCCTTTCCCTGCCCGGAACATCGTGCACCTCCAGCCCCACGTGATGCCCCAGCCCGTGCGGGAAGAAGGCAGCAACGGTGCCCGCATTCCAGATTTCCCCCACCGAACCCCCCTTGAGGATGCCCAGCCTCATGAGCCCCACCAGGGCCACCGCGCAGGCGTGCAGGTGAAGTTTGTAGTATAGGACGCCGGGGCGGATGTTCTCGATGCACTCCTTCTGCATCTTCTCCACGACGGCATACACCTCCTCGGACTCCTGGGTGAGCGGGCAAAGGGGCAGCGTGCGGGTGATGTCGGCGGCGTAGCAGTCCCACTCACACGCCGCGTCGAGCACCAGCAGCTGCTTGCCGTCGAGGGGCTGGTCGTTGGCATCGTAGTGCAGCGTCGCGGCCTTGGTGCCCGCTCCGGCGATAACGGCGTAGGCCATGGTTTTGCCGCCCCGCACGGCACACTCGGACCGGAAGAGGGCATCGACCTCGCGTTCGTTCTGGAAGCCCACGAGCTTCTTGGCCACGGCGCGGTGCGCGGCCGAGGAGACGTCGTTTGCCTTGCGGATCATGGCGACTTCGTAGTCGGTCTTGACAACGCGGGCGGCGTCCATTGCCGGGAGCAGTTTGCTCACGTTGAATCGGATCGGTGCTTGACTGCTGCTCCCGAGGTGCATAAAGGGAGGGCCGCCGAGGAGGGTAGGTGTTTGGTCTCTGTGGAGGACGTAGCACGTGTTGGTCTGGAGTGTGACGTTCATGTAGTCGTCCATGGCGGAGGTGTAGCGCACGTCATCGACGTCGAGACGGGAGAGACATTCTTTGGGGGATGGGGTTGAGCCGTACCACAGCACCTGGCGCGGCTCGACGTACGGGACCCAGAGGATTAGGTTATCGTGAGCTATATCATACGTGACGGCGCAGTCGGGGAAGTTGGCGCCGGAGAGGTAGTAAAAGCTATGTTTGGGAAAAAGCGGTAAGCATACGAGAATCGTAGTGTATCCCTCGAGGCGAGACATCTGCGGAAGTGAGCAGGCAAGGAAAGGATGAGAGTTGAGTGAGAAGGACTGATGAGAGTGAGTGGCCCTTACTATCGTCGTTGTCGGAAAGGCGGCGGCTGGTCCGAGTCCTCGTATAACCGCGACGGCCCTCCCGCGAGATAGACGAGGCCGGTGTCGATTCCGTGCTCGGAGAGGAGCTCAGCGGCGACTTTCTTTGCGTGTAATTTGGCTTGTCCATGTTAGTGACGGATTTTGCGGAGCCGAAACGTCTCGGACATCTCTCAGTTGCGTAGGGTCGTTCGTTACCTGGATACTTTCCCAGCGACTCGAGATCCCCATCGGACCGAGAATCAATCAACCTGCATCACCATCGTCAGCCACAGAATTTCTGAATATTCTGCCACCAACAATATAAGATGCCGAGCGCTTCCCAGATGCCAGCGGACCTTAGACGCTTTGCATCGCTCCCCGATCAACGCGGCGTGATCACCTCGGCAGCCTTCCCAGCCCACAGGCCATTTGCTTACAGTGCGTCGAACTCCTCCACGACCGCCTCCGTAAAGTCAAAATCCGATTGCAATGCCATATTGGCACCGATTCAATAACACAACTGAAGGGTTATGGCTTCGTTTCCTTCCTAGCGGAGAGAAGGAGGCGTTTCAGGATGGAACTAAGAAAATGTTGAGGTTCTGTTGTTGTCCTTGTGATCCCGCCATTGCCATGAGACCCCCCCCACACTCAATCAATGTCAGGGTGGCGCAAACACAGTGCAAAATTACTCCGCCAACCTCAGACTCCAGAAAATGTTTACACTGTGAACTCCTCAAGCTAGATCGAGTCCTCCGTTCTTACACCTTGGGATTGACTTGTATGTAATATAATTTTACATAGCGCGTAAGAGGTGCATAAATTTTGGTATCCCACATCTTCCGAACAGAATTGTAATATTTTCTGGAGAAAGCCTGGAGTTCTAAGTTCGTCGAGGAGATCAGCTCATCTATTCTGCGATTTGTGTGTGTGTGAGCTTTAGCAGACATGTTACGGAATCTCCTTTAGCCCCAGTCAGAACTTTGCAACCTGATTTTTTCTTTTAAATAACCAGGGTAGAAATAGAGAGATAAAACAATTGTTTGGACATTTATCATCGCCCAAAGGCACAACCATGATGTGACTAAGAGGCTCTCAACTAGAGCCATCTCGGTTCGCCGGTTCACAGTAGCATCGTCGCCAAAGGGAGTCGTACCGAGTACCATCACCATAATCATCAAGTCCACAAGAGCACGAAGTTATTCGATCCAATCATCAAATTCTAAAATAGACACTTAACTAAGGTATCCTCTTTACCCAATGCACCAAGGTCATTCCCGTCCGATTCCAGAGAAGACTCAATAACCCTAACAAAAAAATTCATATCCATTTCCCACCGGGTATAGCAAGCCGTTTTGAACCCAACCCGAAAATCAAAGAAGCCAAAATCCGAACTAAAGTATCTTCAAAAAAAAACCGCCCAAAGATATACCAGAAAAAGCTCCTCGTCCATAGAGCGAGGGGGCAGGGATGGTACCAAGAAGATTGGAGAACAAGAAAAGGTCCAGAACCGCTCGCTCTTCGTAAACTAAGTCTTTTGTCGTTGCCCTTTGCCGTGCCCCCCAATCGCTCACTTGCGCTGTGTGGTCGTGGGTCTCATGAATCTCGTGTATCGCGCCGCCATGGTGTGGTTGTGTTTTCGTTTGTCCATCTCTAAAATCCAAAGGTCTTGCGACCCACCATCGCCATCTTTCTTTCTCCCTTCATCAGACTCCTCGAGTCCAAGCGTCGTTGGGCCTCAGTTCTTCTTACTTCTTTTCTTCCTACCCCCAGAGCTCTCATCCTCGTCGCTCTCATCCCTCGCATTCGAGGTGCTGCTCTTCTCGTTCCCCTTCTTAATTGAAATCAGACACCCCTGCTCCTTAAGCCGCTTCGTCAAGGGCGTGCTGGCCTGCATGCCTGGGAAATCCTTGGCGTTATACACAGTAAACACGTCGCTCATCGCCTTGGCCTTGATGGGAAACTTCTTCCCCGGCAACAGTCCAGCCATGGGATCGATCACCACCAACGAAAACTTGAGCCTGAAAGACCCGGGCGTGCGGCACGACAAGTCAGGGAAGCAAAAGAAGCAACCCTCCTCGCCATTCTCGTCCTGGCCCACAAACGGGGACGCAACAAGCGTACCCATGAGGCGGCGCTGTTGGCGATAATCTTCAGGCATTGCCGAATTATCGTGCTCGCCAGTTTCGTTCCAGATGGAGCAGTGCACCACGCTGAACGGGTGGCGTATCCGTCGGGCGATCTCTTCTTGAGACAATGTCGGGTCTTCGATGGTGAGCTGCACGATGGGCGGCGGATCAATGACGCGGCGATCCCGCTCCCCGAAGCCGCACGAGCGCGCGGCCACGGGCTGCTGGCGCACGCATATCCGGTACTCCGACGTCTCCGACGCTGGCATGCTGGGCAGGCAACCCATAGGCGCCTTGGGCACTGCGTTGGTCCGGGGGTTTTCCTCGCTGCTGCTGCTTAGGAGATCCGAAATCTTGACCCGGTCCGTCTTGGGCTCGGACCGCGGCGACCACGTCTGCCGACTCGGAGGGCTGGCTGGCTGGGGAGTATGGTGAACTCGAGCGTTCTGCGGGTAAGAAGGAGGAAGGTGGTGCTTGCTGGGGTGCATGTCCGAATAATGGTCTTCGGCGGAGGGCCGCTTGTTGTGTTGTCGAACGTGGGCGGTGGAGGGAAGAGCATGTGGCGGCGGAGGCGCATGTTGATGTATCCGGGGGAGCTGTGGCCGGGATGCATCCTGGAAGTCTTCGGCTGACCGGTCGCTTGCTGATGACGATAGGGTGGGTGATACTCGAGCCAAGTCCTGGGCATGCCGCCTCCCCTGCTGCTGCGCTATGGACGCCAAATGGTGGTGGGGTTGGCTTGTCGGTGGCGGAAGAGGCGGCGATGTTTGTTGTATGGGTGACGGGGTTTGGTAGTCGTGGTAGCCGAACGACGGCTTCACGTTTGTGTGCAGAGGTAGCGGGCCTGCTGCCGTGGGTGAGTCGTGGCTGCTGCCAGCGGTGCTGGGCGCCGGTGTTGGGACAGTGCCAGCCCCAGACACGAGACTGGACGGGGGCGGTAGCCGGAAGCTCGCACCCCCGATCTGCTCCGGCGACGGGTAGTATCCTGCTCCTCCGACATGTCTGGGGGCGTACGGCTCGTGCATCCAGCCGTTCAGAGGTCTTGCCATGGCATCCACCATTGTTGTGTGGTTGTGGTGTGTTCTGGAGATGGATTCAACTGCCGTATACGACATGTGTGTGGTAGGCGGAACCCGAGAGAGAGATGGAGAGAGGGGGAGAGAAAGAGGAATCGAGTAGGAATGAAGATTGTGGTAGATTGTCGGCCACTTCTCCTGCGGCTTGTTCGGTTTGCGTTGCCCTGCGGGCGGCTTCTTGTAGTAATACTGCTTGGTGCTCTACGCTCAAATGCGACGTTGCCGAGTCTGCTGCTTGTTTCCGGTCGAGCCTGGCTTTTAACTGGATAGATCTGGGTCAAGTCAACATGTCAATTCCCACAAGGACTTGAAACCCGAGTCAATTCATTAACAAGAGATCCAGCTACCTGGTACCCGAATTCGGCGACGCAGCAAAGCTGGCGGATCCGAACAATGGAACGCCAGGAGCGACATAGGACAGGGCGGGACGCATCAAAAACAAGTATGGGGTAGAAAAGCAGAGACGCAGCTCGCGGCAAACAAACTTACATTAAAATCAGGAGGAGACGCAAACTTGTGTATGTGTGTCTCTGTGACTGTGAGTGGCCGAAATCCCGGCGGGACTTTCAGGCACGCAATTGACCTAGTTCGGAGCTCAAAAGGCCCAAGACAATATGTCACGGAACTAAGAACGGAAGAAGGAGAGTGGTCGTCTCAGCGAAGTTTGCGTCGCGATGGTGTGCGTGTGCGTGTTGTGTTCCGACGGGCTGTCGTCTTAGAGGCGTTGAAGATCCAAACGTGGCAAGCACCTCATTCTAGACGGCCTGCAGGATGATGAGAAGTATGCAGAAGGCCCGGTGAAAAGTGGCGTGCAAGTCGGTCAGGATTGCTCGTCTGGGATTCGACTAAATCGGGCCACTCCTGCCAGGTGGGGAGCCGTACAGTACGCGATTCTTTGCGTTTTTTGGAGATGCGACTGGGCGCTTTGGATGCCTTTGCTTGCGTGAAGTGGCTGTCTAGCAAGATTTACAGCCTGAATTTCTCGGGATCCTACATATGCGTATATGTGGGCGAGGTATCGTGTGGGCGAGCGTGGTCGGAGTTTGACCAGACCAGCTCAGAGCAAACCACGAGAAGACGTCGCAAATGAGAGAGCGTTGTTTGCTGCGGCGGAGACTGAGACACCGCGTCCAATGTCTTGTCCGAAGACCGATTCAAAGGTCGAGCACAATGGGCAGGCGCCGCTGAGAGTCGATGCGAAGGCAGTCGTCGAGTCTGAGGACAGTGTCGTTCTTTCGCCCATAAACTGTTCTTTCCCCAAGCAATATCAACCCTTTCTGGGCAGCCACCTCTTTTCTTTGTTCAAATCGTCGGTAAATCGTCCGGTCTTTTCTAACTGAAATCTACCACCAAGTCTTCCAGGGACCAATACCGTCGTTGCTCGTTGAGGGAGGTGGTGGGGTGGGATTCAATATAGTCGAGATTGATGCGAGGAATGCGAGAGGCAAGGTTGGAGGAAAGTATTAAGAAGAAAGGCGAGGATGGTTATGAGAAAATATTCCTGAACCAACACCCCGATCCAATATGCAGCCTCTCGTAGGGAATGGGAAAAGAGAGATGGAAACAAAAGGCTCTCGTTCTCTTGGTGAGTGGAGGGGCAGGTGTGGAGGAGGACGTCGAGTATATGTAAGTGGAGGACGTCGAGACTTCAAAATGCGGTCGTGGTGGGTTCGGTTGGGTTGGCTCTGCCTTCTGGGGGTCAACGTCTTACAAGGTCCAGGTAGATTGCAGCCGCCTTGCCACGGTAAGGGTACACCCTGTGCACCCAGCGGTACATTGCACGGTAGTTGACCGGCAAGGCTCTGATAAATATGTTTTTCTGGTTGAATTTGGCTCGGTTTCTTTGCATTTACAAGGGTCTGGCCCGCAGCCAGTGGACCGTGGTGCGCCGCCCAGCAGCGACATTTTGCCCACTGCTGCGGATTGTGTTTTTCTCCCTACTACTTTACCACACATGCTGCTACCCAGCTACCAACCTATCCATCTGCGGGTGCACCATATACAGTGACACGGTGCGATTTTCTTGCCTTCATTGCCTCTCGTTCGGGAACCACGGGCACAACGAACTACCGAGGTTTCTGCAGCGCCGTCGGGCATCGAGACGCGGCAATCAAGCGAGTGACCCTGTTCCGGGAGGTCCAGAGTCCTGGCATCTATGCTAGTTTGCAAATGGACCTCTGACTCGATCGCCTTCTGTGTCTATGTCCTAAGAGGCAGGTTTATGGAATTGTCCTATTGAGCCTCTACTCGGTACCTTAGTTGAGATGGCAGATGGTACAGAGGGCGTATTAGGTTAACTCCATCCGGGGGAGGGAAGTTCAAGGAAAATCCCACCGGAGAACGGGGTCTACGGATGCTGCTCGCCTTCCCTCGCTATGGGGTGAGCCCAAAAGATTTCCACGCCTTTAACGTCCGTGAGGCGAGGTGTATTCGTACAAAGTGGCTCGACCTTGACTGGATGATGATGAGATCGCAGCAGCAGATTCCGGTTGCTATTATATGATTGACGTTTTATAGCCCCCTCGACGCTGCTAGTCCGAGATCCGATTTATCGAGAGTGAGAGAGCGTCGACGTTGGGAATGGGATGGGATGTGTGACTGCGCCGTCAGGCAAAACGGTGGAGCATTTATGCCGGCATATTGGCGAAAAACGGCGCTGGCGGTGCAGTTAAGCTCCATTGTGGGCAGCGTTTGTGTTGCCCCACAACCTACACACCGTGGGGCCTGGTCTCTACGCCCACAGCAGGCTACAAGACACACACCTCCTACACACACCTCCTACCCACTCTCCAACAATGCTCAGCTCCACGAACATCCCCCAAGGACGGGTACGGAAAGCTGGTGCTCGAGTTGGGTGAAACCGAGTAATTGGGGCCCCATTGCAGGTCCTCAAACAAGCCCGACATTCTTCCACGCCCCGTCTTCCAGGTGCGGCAAGCCGCCTTCCTGCCTGGCTACAGGCTGACTGGCCCACAAACTTCTTTAAGCAGGTCCACCAAAAGGTCAGACGGCACGGCTATTTAGATTTGGGGATGGCTCTCACACACTTCGCATCTTTCTCGCGTCCGAATCATCGACGTGGACAGGTGTTCCTGAAGGCTTCCGTGAGGATATTAAGCTTCCCTCATCATATTAACGAATATTAATTGCCACATCTTGGTGGGTATTACTTGTTTTCCCTGGGGACGCCTTCCCAGGCCCGCGTGTTGCTGTTCTCTGATGGATCTCCCATTTGCCAGACAAGCCGCAAGCTGCCAAGTCTCGTGTGGTTTGCACCTGCCTTCTGCTGCCAAGTGTCCAAGGAAGCGAACTGGGTCTTGGTCTTCTAGATTTTTCTTCGCCCATATCCAGCAGGTGTTTCTTGGTGCCAACTGCCGGCTTTAAGTGATGATATTGAAAACAAAAATTTATTATAGACTCTGCTCGCTCCGAAGATGGAAGGATCGCAGGCAGACGACCGGTAGCAGACTTTATCCGTAGAGGACCGGTTTATTGTTTCTTTTTCTTTTCATACTCGTACGATGCATTTTTTCCAGAGTCTGGTTTCCCGGCTCATCAATCAAAGTGAATCGTGAACACAACGACGAGATGAAATGCATCCGATCCAGTGCCGGTAGTATCAGCATGTCGCTTGCCGATTTGGAACTTGGGCATAATCGACGGTGCATGCCCACCACCTCTTGTGCGAATTTTCCAGGCCAGGCTTCCAATCTGCTACCAACCGGACAAAAAACCCGCCCTTCTGATCGTCCCGTATAACACACACAGAGACCGTCGGTGATGATGATGATGATGATGCCGTGCCTAGATACGGTCAACGAGAACGCGTATCACCCCTCGCTTGCGGCATCCCGCAACACGCGAAACGGAAGCCTCCAGCCAGTCGGTTTCGCTCGCACCCACACCAGGCCAGAACAGCAAACCGGGCCATAGCTTAATGGATGTTTCTTAACCACCTATAAAACCATCTACGGAGAGCGGCACCTTACCAAGCTGGAAAGAGAGAAAGAAGAGGCAGCTGACGGTGGATGCTTTGCGGGCAAAATGAGGGCAAAATAGAGACGGGCCGGAATCTACTATCGAGAGCAATGCCGTTCTCGACGGGACACCTCAAGAACCAAACTTTTTGAGTATAACAGAGCAATGTGTATTGAAGTGCAACACCGCCCTTCCTCTTTCTTTCGGCCTTACGTGTGAATTACACTCTTGATATTGGTGTGATGACATATTCTTTACAGGTAAAGAGTCCTTTGCACGGGAGAGAAGGGAGTGTTGGGAGGCTCATCGTCTGGTCGCCGTGTAAGTCGTCTCGGCTTAGTCAAATGGCCAGCTAATCCCGAGAGGCAAGGCGGAAGCCGGTGAACTCCAGACAATGAAAAGACTCCGAAGGAAGAGATGCTTGCCCCGCGCCCGATTGGAATGGATGCCGCCATCGTCATTTTTTCGCAATGTGACCATTATCTTAGATCCTGCACTCGTCCTGCGAGACGGCCTCACTCCACCACTCCGCCGTGCTGAAAAACGCCAGCCAAGCAAACATGTAGGCGATATGCTGCACATGTTGTCTCACTTTCTCAAATGGGGAGATATTGGAGGCAACGTCATCAGAGAGGTTAGAGAGGCTTCTTCCCCGACGAAGTCTTGTTTGGAGTAACTAGTGTCCTGAAGAGTAGTAATACGCACTCGCATCATGGCACTTTCTGGTGAACTATTGAGCTCGCCTGATTGGTCGCTACAGGCTGCTCTCCGTCGATAAAGCTTCAGGTTAGAGTTATCCAGTGCTGCCGCCGGTCCACCTGAGGTTGTGGGAACCAGACAAATTTTTTCCCACCTTCCTCGGGTGGTTCAAGCTGGATTGAAACTTCTCGTTGTGTTTGCCCAAACTTGTACAAAAGTAGCGTAGCTTCTACCTGAGACGGGTTGGCTCCGTTTTGGAGGTTCCCACGCAAACTCCGACCGCATATGCCGTACACCAAGTTCCTGGTCGTTGGGAGGAGGTCCAGGCTCAGAGAAGGCTGGACACCAACCCAAGATAACTCTAATGACACAACGGTCAACCCTCGAACCCGAGGCCGCTCCGAGTCCACAGGACGAAAGAGGTGCGTCGAGGCGTCATACACGGGGGCAAATTCCCCATTCTGAGTTAAGGCACACTATAAGGACAAGGACAAGAAGCAAAGAATACTCGAAGCAGAAGGGTAGGTCTAGAACTACAGGCCTTTGCTAAAAGTAGAAAATAGAATGCAAATCGTCGTCAATGTCAGTCTCAAACTTTGGATGAAAATGGCCATTGGCGCTTAGTAGTCCCCTTTTAGACGTCTTTTTTCGTGGTCGGGCTGCCGCCAGTGCGGAGGCTGCTTCTGACCTTCAGCCCGAGCTAAGTGGATGAATCTGACCATGTTCTAAGAATGGCATCGCTGTTGGTGAGAAAGCTAAAGGCAGGGGTACCGCTCACGCGTGGCCCAG